>JAABUX010002926.1_pt1 | contig 23357 bp, 27 predicted proteins | sample 5561851 | NCBI WGS metagenome assembly JAABUX01 (sample SAMN10711883, study PRJNA513361) | rock metagenome | isolation source: Antarctica rocks | place: Antarctica: Victoria Land, Richard Nunatak red sandstone | collected 2016-01-03 | reverse complement strand
TTAAAGAGAACACGGAAAATTTAATACAAAAATCGCAGTGTGAAATCAGAGAAGCACTGAATAAGATTAAGCAATCGGCCGATTCCGAATAACTGAGGAATCAAGCTGCCTTAAAAAGGGCAGCTTGAAGTTTTTTTGAAGCTGAACAGCGTCATTGACGCCAGGCGAAACCTTTCGTCTTTTAATGGCTCCCCAAACCACGACGCCTTTGGTATAGAATTCGCTCAAAATTCGATCAAGTGAGGAAAAAAAGACGTGGACGACTGGTTAACAGAATAGGAAAGCGATGCTGAGGAATAAAAGTGGTGCCACGAAAGTAAGCGTTGATTTGTCGAAGAAGAAGCTTTCTTTTTTATTATAAAAGTGATGAAAGCCGGCGGAGCGAACGTCGGAATGATTGCGTTCAATTTTTTATTAGTAGTCGCCGTCTTTCCAACTAGCGTTCTTGCCGCCTCCCCCAAGTAAGAGGAGGCCCACTCGTCGCGAATGATGGGTTTATCGCGCAGCAACTCGACTTTCCGGTAAATTTCCCCGTGGCGCCTCAAAACAGGCTCGTTGACAAAAAATTTCGCATTTTTTGGAAAGTAAAATTTTGAATGAAGTTTGCAAAAGCTGAAAAGCGTGTAAATGAAGCTGTTGCTATGTACCGCCAAGGAATAGCGTTGACGCAAAGATTGGACGAATTGAAAGAGCGTTCACCGGTAGTAAAACAGAAAATAGAAACTTTTGCCCATAAAAATTGTGCCAGACTTACATCCCGTAAGCGTCAAATACGGGTTCGTCAATCTTTATACTTTGAAAAAGTGTTACCTGCAGCAGGAGAGACAAAAGGGTTGTTAATTTTCAGAAACAAGCTGCACCGAAAGCGCCGAAGAAAGCTGAAAAAGTTAGCTTCTAAATGAATTAATCAAAGGTAATCAACTTTTAGTGGAATTTACTAAATTTAATATATAACTTGTCGCCCTCTTGATGGACGGTAATGAAATGTTTTCGCCCAGGGTAAGGCTCGAGCTGTCGAAATGGGGTGAATTTAACGGCGCGATTGGCTTTTGAACTGGCGCAGCTTCTGAGTATCAAAAATCCAGGGAAGCAGTTGCTTAATTTGACTCAATACAGAAAGTTAGAAGGAGGGAACAAAAAGTTTAAACGACTCTCAATGCAGTCGTTCTCAACCCGCCTCTAGCTTCTTTTGGCACTCAACCTTCAGCACATTTTAAAACGAATAAAAATGCCACAGGGTGTCTATTACGATAGGCTATCGTTGGTAACGGAGACATGACGCAGTTTAAAAAAAAATTCTTCTATGACTCATGCAGTCGGTTTTATTTCAATATAATCTTGAGTTATTTTATTAATTTTTTTATATATTTTTATTATTATAAAAATAAAATCAACTTGCTCTTTCTGATTTTCATTGTATACTGTTATATAGCAGGATAAAAACTATTTTCTCAAATCAGTGATCTTGTGGAACCAGAAGGGAGCCTCTTTTAAGGGACCCTTGATGGTACTTTTTCTTGATATTTTTACTATGACTGCTATTTTAGAAAGACGCGAAAGCGCAACTCTTTGGTCTCGCTTCTGCGAATGGGTAACTAGCACTGAAAACCGTCTATACATCGGTTGGTTTGGTGTTCTTATGATCCCAACTCTTCTGACTGCAACTTCAGTTTTCATCATCGCATTCATCGCTGCTCCTCCAGTGGACATCGATGGTATCCGTGAGCCAGTTTCTGGTTCTCTTCTATACGGAAACAACATCATCTCTGGTGCTGTAGTTCCAACTTCAAACGCAATTGGGTTACATTTTTACCCAATTTGGGAAGCTGCTTCTCTAGACGAATGGCTTTACAACGGTGGTCCTTACCAACTTATCGTTTGTCACTTCTTCCTAGGAATTTGCTGCTACATGGGTCGTGAATGGGAACTTTCATTCCGTTTAGGTATGCGTCCATGGATCGCTGTAGCGTACTCTGCACCAGTTGCAGCTGCTACTGCTGTATTCATCATCTACCCAATCGGACAAGGATCATTCTCTGATGGTATGCCTTTGGGTATCTCTGGTACGTTCAACTTCATGATCGTATTCCAAGCTGAGCACAACATCCTTATGCACCCATTCCACATGCTTGGTGTTGCTGGTGTATTCGGTGGATCTCTTTTCTCTGCAATGCACGGTTCACTTGTAACTTCTTCACTGATTCGTGAAACTACTGAAAACGAATCTGCAAACGCTGGTTACAAATTTGGACAAGAAGAGGAAACATACAACATCGTAGCCGCTCACGGTTACTTTGGTCGTCTGATCTTCCAATACGCTTCATTCAACAACTCTCGTTCTTTACACTTCTTCTTGGCTGCTTGGCCTGTAGTTGGTATCTGGTTCACTGCACTTGGTATCTCAACTATGGCTTTCAACCTAAACGGATTCAACTTCAACCAATCGGTTGTGGATTCGCAAGGTCGTGTGATCAACACATGGGGTGACATCATCAACCGTGCTAACCTAGGTATGGAAGTAATGCACGAGCGTAACGCTCACAACTTCCCACTAGACTTAGCCTCTGTGGAAGCTCCATCAATCAACGGATAATTTGTAGATCGACTCTGAAAGCGTTCTAGTAAAATAATTCTCACCTCCCCATCTGTCGATGGGGGTGAGAAGAAAAAATCGATAAATTTTATGAACCTACAACGGATCGTGCCCTAATATATATAATAATATACATAATGTTATTTATAACCATAAAGACCCAGAGGAGGTCGAAATTCGTTGGAAAAGGTGAAAAGGTATTGAACAAGATAAAAACGAGATTCGCAATCGTCGTTGTTTTCGATTCATATCTATTCAACGATTTTATAATTTGGAGGCTTTTATGAAACCATCACTTTCTTCCCCGCCAGCAGTCTCGACCAGTCCTCCCTCTGACCACGTCCATCCAGCCCAGTAAGATCGCCAGAGATACAAAGACAAGCCGCTTCCTTTGAATCGCCCCAGTTACAAAAGTCTTCAGCTGACTCGCAAAAATATTCAGTTTCTTCGGGAGAAGAGGAGTAGTTACCACTTCATCCACAAATTTTATTTGTGTTTCGAGTACTTCAGGTCGCTGAACTACGAGAACTCCGAACTAGCTATGCTGGAACCCGTCGTTAGAAGCGTCGAAGACTTTAGTGAAAAACACAGAGAAGCCTTTTCGCCTTGCTGCGAAAAAATTAGAGTTAACATACCCGCAAGTATCGCCTGATATGACGCATCTGGATGTCATAGCGAGCTTGAGTAAGGTAATTGATTATGACAAATATTTGATATCCAAGGAAACCCATAAGGGTGGTGGAGTTCACTTTCATGTTGTTTTAACGGCAAGAACGAAATTTGATATCAAATCATGTACTTTGCTTGATTTACAGTATCAAGGAAATACTTATCATGGCAAGTACGAGACCATAAAATGCTTCAACAAGTGCGTGGAATATATCTGTAAACGAGGTGAGTACCAGACCAACATGGAAGATATCTTAGATGGTAAGATAGTAAGCCCTCAAGAACGATTTCAGCAAATTTTTAAAGAAAAAGGCATCGATGAGGCTAAGCTTTGGTATTATAAGACGCATTTCACTCTGGCAGCTGGAGGAAAATCGAATACTAAAATGACAAAGGCGATTCAAGAAATGGAGTATCTGGAGGCTAAAATAAATAGTCCCGAGGACCCATCTCCTTTTCAAAATCTCGAGCAATGAAGAGACTGCAATATTAAAGAAAATGAACGCTCTACCCAAGGGAGAGGCTATATAAAGCCACATGAACCCTCTTCATCGTTGTGCTACGTTGATATAAGGGGGTTTCAGAAGGCTTCGCTCGTCAGCGAGACTGAAAACAAAGGGTTGTCTTAATGAGATTGAAGAGCAAGGCTAAAAGAACCAGCCCTAACCAATTAGGGTGACATCCATAATTTCCACTAAAGCTAAGGGGGTCTTACTTGGTATACACGCTGAAACAACCTTTGAAAATACTAAAGCAAGCTAGTAGAAAAGATTAAAAATGAGCAATATAAGAAAATTAAAAATAAAAAATCGATTCAAAAAAGAAAGGTCTATTCTAATTCACTGACGAGGGTGTCGATTTCGGGTTCTTCATTGAAAGTGATGCAACAACTTTGCTTTTAGCTTCGCTGTTCAGCCAAGCTTTTCGTCGAAGCTGTTCAACGAAGTTGTTTAGCGAAGCTAAAAGCAAAGCTGAAAACTCTTTCTTTGACCTGGGTTGCCCGGGACTCGAACCCGGAACTAATCGGTTAAAAGCCGAGTACTCTACCATTGAGTTAGCAACCCGCGTTGATGAAATGGTATGCTATTTTTTTTTTTTTTGCAACCTTTTTCTATTGGGGTAAAAAAAATTGGTACCTAGTTTCCTTCCCCTCCCATGAAGGAGGGTAAGAGGATTTTTTCTACACAACAAAGGAATTTAATATACCGACTAAAAAGACCAATAGGATCCATAGTCCAAGACCTGAAAAGACGGTTCCTTTATTTTCTGTCCAACCTTCTGGAGAAGCAAAGGCAACCGGGACTCCTACAACCAAAAGAAAAGATAAGGCAATGAAAGCGAATAATGTCAATTGAAATAGAAAAGTCATACGGTCTATCGAAAAATAGTCAGACTCGTTGGCATACGATGAAGGGAGCCTTCGTATACCAATCAACCTTGGTTTTCTCTATTATACACAACCTACCGTCTTCACGGAAAAAATTTTATACACATGTTTCCAACGACTCAAGATTTTCTTGAAATTTCCATACGACTCTTCTCTGGAGACTTGCTATCCATATAACTTTTCTATTAAAAATTATCACTTTCAAAAGTCTTCTTTCGAGACTTGCCACCTTCAAAAGTTTCTTTCGTATCGCTCGCAAAGTGCAGCCACACCTTCGGTGACGGCGAAATCAAAGGAGAGACGAAGCGACACCTTCCGTTTTTAACGGAAAGCGCTGGTTTCGCTTCGCCTTCATTGAAAGTGTCGCTTCGCTTTATTCTTTTTTCTCGAGTGAAATAGTAAATTTATTTGGTGAGGACGACGGTGGATCTGAAACTAAAAATAACTTTTGTTAGTGGTTGATAAGGCGACAATCTTTTTTGCTCCCATTGCTTCGTGTCAGGCAAAAAAAAGGTATACTTCACCTAGTAGCCTCCTCCTGCCTCGGAAAACGGCTCCGCCTCTCGCTTCGCGAGCAAGGCGAGCAAAGCGAGAGAGTTGATATAGCGGAGAAAAAAAAGAGCGGATATGAGTATTTTAATCGAAAATCTGTCGAAGAGGTTTGGAAAGTGTGAAGTTCTTGACCACATTAATTTGGAAATCAAAACAAACTCGTTGGTTGCATTGGTTGGGGGCTCGGGTTCCGGAAAATCCACATTATTAAGAATAATAGCCGGACTAGAGAGCCCAACAGAGGGGAGTATCTGGTTGGCAGGAAAAAATTCTGCCGCCCTTTCGATACAAAGTCGAGAAATCGGTTTCGTTTTTCAAAACTACGCATTATTTGCCCATATGACAGTCTATGAAAATATAGCCTTTAGCTTAACGTTACGTAATATTCCCCACCCGCGAATCGAGACTCGTATACGACAGCTTTTACACCTGATACAGCTCCAAGGGTTTGCCAAAAGCTATCCCGCTCAATTGTCAGGAGGACAAAGACAGCGAGTCGCACTGGCTCGGGCCCTCGCGATGGAACCAAAAGTTCTTTTGCTAGATGAACCGTTTGGTGCCCTTGACATTAAAGTAAGAAAAGAGTTACGAACCTGGTTACGACATTTACATGAGCGGCTTTCGGTGACAACTCTTTTCGTGACGCATGATTACCGTGAGGCGATGGAGGTAGCTCATGAGATCATCGTCTTTGAGAGTGGCCGTGTCAAGCAGGTCGGCCAACCTAAAGATATGATCTCTTACTTTCAGCCAGACGGTGATAATGAAGACTTGTCTTTTCCTCTTGATTGAAGATGAGGGCACTTGAATCACCGAAAGTGTCGCTTCGGTGACCCGCTTCGCTGAAACTAAAGGTCTCGGTTCGTTTCGACAAAGAGAAGCGAAGTGACGCTATCACTTTCGGTGAAAAACCGAAGTTGTTCACCGCAGATGTCGTTTCGTTTCAGTTCCATTGAACAGCTTCGATGACTAATTTCGCGAAAATTGAAGGTGCAGCAAGGGCGTCAGTTCTCCCCTCTCTATGGTATAATGATCACAAGGTCTCTCGTCTAATGATCGCCTCTTTGGCTCCTTCCACTGAAAGTAAAGGTGTCGCTTTCATTAAAATATTGAAAGTGTTGCTTCGCTTCACCTTTGGTGATGCAAGCGATCTCCTAGTCTGAGAACATTCCATTTCTAAAAAAAGATTCTTCTATGCCCATCGGTGTTCCCAAAGTTCCCTTTCGTTTACCCGGTGAGCCTTCCGCTCAATGGGTCGATCTTTACAATCGATTATATCGAGAACGAGTATTATTTTTATGTCAAGAGTTAGATGATGAACTCGCTAATCAATTAATCGGCATTATGCTGTATCTCAATGCTGAGGAAGAATCGAAAGGATTATTTCTTTATATCAACTCTCCAGGAGGCTCCGTGACGTGCGGAATTGCTGTTTATGATGCCATGCAGTATGTTCAGGCCGATGTGACAACAATTTGTGTTGGGACGGCTGCCTCGATGGCCTCCTTCGTACTGGCTGGTGGTGATCGAGGAAAAAGGATAGCGTTGCCGCATGCACGAATTATGATTCACCAACCTGAAGGTGGAAGCCAGGGGCAAGCATCAGAAGTTGTCTCTGAGTCGAAGGAGGTTCTAAGAATTCGTCGTCAAGTTGGAAGAATTTATGCAGAACGGACCGGCCAACCGTTGAGTCGAATCTCACGGGACATGGATCGTGACCAATTTATGTCCGCACGAGAAGGAAAAGAGTATGGGCTCGTAGACGAAGTTGCCGTCGACTAAAACTCTATTCTTGGAATACGTTTCACGTCGGTTTCAATGCTTTTCTTCAACGAGGAGCTCCCGTTCTCTGATGCTTCGATAGTTCACTCCGTGAGGGAGAGAAGCGAATCAAGTGACGATGAAAAGTATTGAGTTGAAAAGGTTGATAGACTTCTCTGCTCTGAAAAAGGAGCCGACGACTCTTTCCTTTCGGTGCAGAAACGAGGAGGGCTCATCAGTTTCGCATCGCTTTTGGCCTCACCGAGACTGTTCACAAAAACTATTCAACGAAACTATTTAGTAAAGCTGTTCAATGGAACTGAAACGAAACGACATCTGCGGTGAACAACTTCGGTTTTTCACCGAAAGTGATGGCTTCGTTTCGCTTTCAGTAAAACAAAACGAATCTTCAGTGACGGAGGAGGGTATGCTTATCGACAAAAATTGAAGATTCGCCAAAGTTGAAAAACAGCGTAATGTCATTCTCCTCTGTAGCCGGTGGAAAAACTTTTGACCCACCAGCTTTTCGTTACCAGCTCGATTTAGTAACTCCGGGCAACAAACAATCATGCGCCATCTCGCGTAATACATGTCGAGAGACGCCAAAATCTCTAAAAAAACCTTTTGGGCGACCGGTCAAAAGACAACGGTTATGAAGCCGAGCCGGTGCGCCATTACGTGGAAGATTTTGTAATCTTCTGTGGATTGTCAGTTTTTCTTCAAACTGAGCCGCTTCTTTCATTCGTCGTAGTAAAGCTTGGCGCCTGTTTCTATATTTAACAACTAATCGTTGGCGCTTCTTTTCGCGCTCAATCATGCTTTTTTTTGCCATAGGTTACAAAATGATTAAAGACGAGAGGGTCGACTTATATTTATAAATGGCAACAACCCAAGAATTCTTGCCTTCTTAATAGCGTTTTCTATGTATCTTTGTTGTTTTGCGGTGACTCGGGTAAGTCTTCTTGGAAAGATTTTTCCTTCACCAGTGATACATTTTCGCAATAAAGAAACATTTTTGTAATCTATCGTGTATCGCGTCCTTTGCAGAGGCGAAGATGATAATTTTACTTTCTTTTGAATGACAGCAATGACAGGAACGTTTTTCTTTTTCGAATATTTCGATCTTGGTCGACGGGTTGAAAATTTCATCTTATAGTTTTTCAAAAAAGATATTTATTATTTCTATGAGACATAACAAATAGCCAATGAGACATGACATTGCGTAAGTTTCCAGAGAAAGTTGTTGCCTTTGGTTCATCTCACTTTTAGTGAAACGACAATTTCAGCAAAGCGCCACTTTCAATGAAGCGAGAGTTTTACCTACCATTCTCTTGCTCGAAAAAAAAAGTTCCCTCTCAAAGCGTCTTAGGAAGGGGGTACTGGATCGACAAATCGATCGCCTCCTTAATCAAATTCACTAGACTTTGAAACGCTTTTTCATCTCGACTTGCCAATTGAGCAAGGACTTTTCGATTTAAAAACATATTTGATTTTCTTAAAGAAAAGATAAAATCACTATACTTTATACCCTGCAATCGAACAGCTGCGTTGATTCGAGTTATCCAGAGACTTCTAAAATCACGACGTCGTTGAAGCCGATCTCGATGGGAGGCGGAAAGTGCCTTCAAGGCACGCTGATTTGCTGTTCGAAAAAGGGTAGAGGAAGAGCCTCGAAATCCTTTAGCAATCTTTAAAATTTTGTTTCGTCGTCTTCGCGCGACGTTTCCACGTTTTACTCGAGTCATATTGTTGAGAGGGGGGTAGAGGGTTGTAGAAAAATATCTGCCCGATGACAAGGTAGGAGGCAAAAAAGAAGGCGTTTGCCTATTCGTTGAACAGCTTTTCTGCCCCTCTCTTTGCAGAGATCTTTTTATTTCTATTTCAATCAAAGAAGTGTAGTCGATGGAAGGGAAGAAATCAAAAATAATGGAGTGCTACCACTAATACCCATCGGAGGTACCCCTTCCACCGTCGATGCTAACCCATCGATCTTTCGCTTCACTGCAGATCTCGCTTCGCGAGCAAAGCATCATTTTCAGTGAAGCGAAACGAGACCTTTGAGGTCGCCAAAGTCGACGCCATCATTTTCAGGGATGGCGGCAAGGTGGTGAATGAATTGAAAGCTAAAAGTAAAAAAAGGATCGCTTCGTGTGAGGTGCATTGATGAGCTTCCTTTCTGGGGGGCTCCCTCCTTGCTGCCCGAAAACTACTTTAGTCGGCGATGCGACCCATTTTTTAGTCCAGTGAGACCGGCTGGATGGGCAGACCTCGATACTGACGATGAGGATTCACTTTTCTTGAGAGGAAAATGGGGAGGGATCTCTTCTCATTTTCTCTTCCGAGTTTGAGATTTTATAGATCTAGCTGGCCAAAACATGGTATACTAGATGGTAAGAAAAAGTGGTTTAAAAAATTCAAAAAAAAAGGGTGTCAAAACGGAGTGGTGCGTCGCCTTCGGCTTCAGCAAAGCTGACGAAGAAGAAAAAGATAATGGGGAGACAATTATGCCAAGATCACAAAGAAATGATAATTTTATAGATAAGACGTTTACCGTCGTAGCCGACATTTTATTGAAAGTCTTGCCCACCTCTCAAAGAGAAAAACAAGCCTTCATGTATTATCGGGATGGCATGTCTGCACAATCCGCTGGAGAGTATGCGGAGGCATTGCAAAACTATTATCAAGCGATGCGATTTGAAACCGATGCATATGATCGGAGTTATATATTGTACAACATTGGTTTAATACATACTAGCAATGGTGAACACGGTCGAGCTCTTGAATATTATTATCAAGCATTGGAACGAAACCCTTCTTTGCCGCAGGCGTTAAATAACATTGCAGTCATCTATCACTATCGAGGAGAGCAAGCCATTGAAAACGGACAACCTGAAATCGCAACCCTTCTATTCGATAAAGCAGCCGATTATTGGAAGGAAGCAATTCGGTTAGCCCCTACTAATTATATCGAAGCCGTCAATTGGTTAAAAATGAGTGATCGACATCGCGAGTAATTAACTTGATGAATCGAGATCGATTTCGTGGGTCTACTTCCCCTCGACCCGCAGAATGGCACCTTCTCCATCGAGGGTCTGTAGCTCAGTGGATAAGAGCGCGCGCTTCCGAAGCGCGGAGTCGAGGGTTCGATTCCCTCCTTGCCCAGGATGATTTTTCAAACGGATATAACTGGAGAAGAAAAGCTTTGCCTCATCGAGGAGAAGAAGAAGAATTCGAGAAGACCTTTTTCCTTTTTCGCTGTGGTATAATAGAGGACGACAGGAGAGAAAAAAAAGGAGTCTCTATTATGGCTGCGGCATATTTACCATCGATCTTAGTCCCATTAGTCGGTCTTGTTTTTCCAGCCATTGCGATGGCTTCTCTATTTTTATACATCGAGAAGGAAGAAATTGTATAGCCTGCCTAGGGGATGAGAAGGAAAATTTCACCTCTCGGCTATTCCCTTCCTTTAGCAACGGCGCGTCAGGGCCATCTCCCAAAGAAAAACATCTTCGAATTTCTTCGATTGGGTTTTGATCTCTTTTTCCCTCAGTTTTAACTTCGCTGAAATTAAAGCCTGCATCTTTAATGAAGGAAAAAAGAAGAGGCCTCCTCTCTTCCTTCATTAAAGATGATCCTCCTCCGCGTAGCGAAGCGAAGCCTTCGCTCTCATAAGAAGAGAATGAAAGATGAAAGAAAAAGGAAGAGAGGAATCCTCCTCCGCGTAGCGAAGCGAAGCCTTCGCTCTCATAAGAAGAGAAACTATTTAGTAGTGTCTCATCAAAGCTGAAGCCACCACCCAAAGCGAAAGAAAGAGACACCCACCTCCTCCTTGCACGGTCTTAAAAAATTGTATACAATAGCTTGCAAGCCTGCTTAACTCAATTGGCAGAGTATCGGTTTTGTAAACCGAATGTTATCGGTTCAACTCCGATAGTGGGCTATTTCATTTTAGATCTCTTTTTTGCTGAGGGTGTAGTCTTCACTTTCTTCTTTGAATTTGTTTTAATTTTCCTCGTTGCATCGACTTTTTCTAATAGAAAAATAAGGTTTTCGCCGAAGAAACCTTTTTCCCTACATAAAAGGGTTGACAAGGGGCCAACTTCAACCCATAATAAAGAAAGAGGAGGGATTGTAGTTCAATGGTTAGAGCACCGCCCTGTCACGGCGGAAGTTGCGGGTTCGAATCCCGTCAATCTCGTTTACAACAATCCCGATGGGAGGATAAATTTCAAATTTCATTTAGGCAACGTGGGCTTTCGATCAATGCCCACGATCACTCGCTTCGCGAGCGACGCGGAGGAGATGAAGCAAATCGAAAGTGGTAAAAAAGAGGTCGAGAGAGAAGGGGTGAGTTGATTTTTAATCTGTAGTCGTATACACTATCGATCATGTCCTCAGTAGCTCAGTGGTAGAGCGGTCGGCTGTTAACCGATTGGTCGTAGGTTCAAGCCCTACCTGGGGAGAATGGAAGGGCTTAAGGATAAAAAAAGGGTGTAGGTCCAGTCTCCTCCGTTGTCGATTTTCGATCCAGCAGTGATGGCGGAAACTGAGGAATCTCATTTTAGAGGGGAAAGAAGATGGAAAAACCGGCCTTTGAGCCAACTGGCCTTGTGCCACGATCGATCATTCGAACATTTGATAGATTTCGACAACAACTTTTACCGGAGGCGGAAGTGCTTGCCGTGCAAGAATTTCGTGTTTCTCGATTTCAATTATTGGTTTCCATCAAATGTTTACTTGCCCTTATCTTCATTCCTATTGGTGTCAGTCTGGCTGTTAAAGTCTGTTTTTTAAGGCCGATTACCGACTATTTTTGGAACAGTCATCAAACAGAAATTTTTTTAAACTCATATCAGCAAGGCCGAGCCTTACAGGAGATGGAAGATTTCTCAGAAAAATTGTTTTTCGAATCCTTGCTTGGAGAGGAAAGTGAAAGCGCTTCCCCTCTTTCTTCATCGCTGGAATATACTTTACAACAAGCAATTCAGCAAAAAACTCTTCAATTATCACTTTTCTATAACGATGAAAGTGTAGTAGCGATTACAAATTTATGTAGTGATTTCATCACCCTCTTAACCCTTGCTTCGCTCTTCTTCTTTATGCGACCCCAGATTATTATTTTGAAATCATTTTTAACGGAATCGATCTATAGCTTGAGTGATACGACCAAGTCATTTCTCCTTATTTTGATAACCGACCTATTGGTTGGTTTTCATTCTCCTCGAGGGTGGGAAATCAGCATAGAACTTTTTTTAAAACATTTCGGTTGGCCGGAAAATCAGGACTTTATCTTTTTGTTTGTTGCAACTTTTCCTGTCTTCTTAGATACCGTCTTTAAATATTGGATCTTTCGATATCTCAATAAAATTTCTCCCTCCACCGTGGCAACATACCATAATATGATTGAATAATGAAGGACTCTCAAACTATAGCCCCCCTCCATCACGTTTCGATAAGGACCGAAGTGCTCGCCAATTCCCATTTTTTCCATCCTCAATAAAAAATAAAAAGCATTTAATTAAAATATATAACTATAAAATGTTTTTCTTTTTTTCTATGCTTTAAAATAAGGGAAGAGAGAAAAAAATCGCGTCGCTCCTACGCCAAAGGTAAGACTTTTCAAATCGATAGGAAGAGTGAGGTTAGAAAAAACCGAAGATAAATTCTCTCCTTCCATCGGTGTCTTTTTTACCGATAGTAATGAAGCTGCTTTGCTTACCAGCTTGGAACAGCTTTGCCGAAGCAGAAACCTGACTCTTCAATCAAGGCGCAAAGAAGGAAGGTTCAAAGGGGGCAACGGGCTTCCGCAGATGGCGTGTAAGAAATGAAGTAGGTGTGACGTCTATGATGATCGAGTTAGTAAAATGTCCGGTCGTAACAGAGAAGTCGGTTCAGTTACTGGAAAAAAATCAATATACATTCGATGTTGATTTAAAACTGACGAAACCTCAGATTAAACAGTTGATTGAGGAATTATTTCAAGTCAAGGTAATGGCAGTCAATACGCACCGTCCTCCGAAAAAGAAGCGAGGTAGAGGGTATACGACTGCTCGCAAACGAGCTATCATTACAGTCAAGTCCGGCCAATCGATACCCCTTTTTGAAATGGGGATGTCTTAATACTCAATCTCCTTTCAAAGACTTTTTCGCGAAGCGAAGCATCTACCCTGGAGGAGAAGAAAATGCTGATCCTTGGTTCGCTTCCTTCTTGGACAAGGGGTTTTTGGGTCGTAATCGAAAGGTTGTTCTTTGATTTCACATTTATATTTCTACTTGTTATGGGAATTCGTTTTTATAGGGCGTATACGCCAGGAACACGGAACCGATCGGTCTCCGATTTCACTGAAATTACCGTCGGTGAACCGACAAAAAGGCTGACCTGTTCTTTGATTCGGTCCTCTGGACGAAATAATAGAGGCGTCATTACTAGTAGGCATCGTGGTGGTGGTCATAAAAAATTGTATCGACGAATTGATTTTCATCGAAATAAGGTTGGCATCGATGCAAAAGTAGCGACCATCGAATATGACCCGAATCGGAACGCTCGAATCGCCTTGCTTCATTACCAGGATGGTGAGAAAAGATATATTCTTTATCCACGTGGATTGCGGGTCGGAGAAACGATCCTTTCTGACATCAAAGCACCTATTTTGGTAGGGAATGCATTGCCCGTTAACAATATGCCGTTGGGAACCGACATACACAACATCGAGGTCTCTCCAGGCGTTGGAGGCCAACTGGTTCGAGCGGCGGGTGGAGTTGCACAATTAGTTGCTAAGGAAGGTAGCTTTGTGACGATTCGCCTTCCTTCAGGTGAGGTACGATTAATACCGAAGGAGTGCTGGGCCACAGTGGGGCAAATTGGAAATGTCGATGCGAATAATCTTCTCGTAGGAAAGGCGGGGCGTCAACGTTGGCTTGGTCGTCGACCAAAGGTTCGAGGGGTAGTCATGAATCCGGTCGATCATCCACACGGAGGTGGGGAGGGTCGTGCACCTATTGGAAGACCGCATCCGGTCACCCCTTGGGGTCGACCTGCCCTTGGTGAGAGAACTCGTCCATCGAAAAAGCATAGCACGCCGCTGATCTTGAAACGTCGGAAGTAGGGGGTTTCAAACTCTCATCTTCTCATGCAAGATGAGTCTCCAAATGAATCCTCTCTTTCCCCGCTTCGCAAAAGGCGGTGATAGAAAAAGTGTTGCATGACTCGGTTCGCTTCAGCTTTGCTGAAGCCAAAGGTGTCACTTTGCTTCACTTTTGATAATGCGAAAAATGGTTCTTGCGTCATAACGAAAGGAAAAATTGTATGTCACGCTCATTGAGAAAGGGTCCGTTTGTGGCGGATCATTTATTAAAAAAGGTTGAAACTTTAAATCTCCGCGGAGAAAAAAAGTTGATCATAACATGGTCTCGTTCTTCGACCATTGTTCCGACGATGATCGGTCATACGATAGCGGTACACAACGGGCGTGAACACATTCCAGTCTTTGTAACGGAGCAGATGATTGGTCATAAATTGGGAGAATTTTCTCCGACACGGACGTTTCGAGGTCACATAAAAAGTGATAAACGATCGCGGCGATAGGTGTGTCTCGCCTTTCTTCTAGGTGGCTCTGGTCATATTCATCGAAGTAAAACCTTAAGTGTCGCTTTGCGCAATAAATTCGCTGAGCAGATTCGCTTAACCTTAAGTAAAACGATAAAATCAATACGGGACCAAATTGTTCTCGCAAGATCAGATAGAAAAACATGAAAAAATAGATTCTTCTCTATTATGGGCCAAAAAGTGAATCCGTTATGCTTCCGTCTTGGTGTGACGCAGCGACACCGCTCACAATGGTTTGCAAAAAAAATCAACTATTCACAGCTGGTGATGGAAGATCATTTTATTCGCAAACTCATTACAGAGCAATTTTCAAAGGCGGGCATATTGTCCGTTTCGATTGATCGGCGAGGGGAAAAACTTCATATCGAGATGGTTGTCACGCAGCCGCGAGTTCTTACTCTCTATGGGGGTCAAAATCTAGAGAAATTAAGAGAGGAGTGGAGTAAGAAAATTGCACTACGGCGTGAACAATCTCAGAAGCTCAATTCAGAGCTGTCGGGGGAAGTCGTAGAACTTTCGCTCCAAGTAACTAAAATTAAGAATCCAACCACGTCGGCGCCATCTATCGCAACTAGCTTAGTGAATCAACTGGAAGAGCGAACACCATTTCGGCGAGCAATGAAGTCTGTCCTAAAACGTGCTACCGTCGGGCAAGTAAAAGGAATAAAAATCCAGGTGTCGGGTCGCTTAAACGGTGCTGAGATCGCTCGAACAGAGTGGCTTCGAAAAGGTCGAGTCCCACTTCAAACTCTTCGAGCACGGGTCGACTACAGCCATACAACAGCGCAAACCAAGTATGGATTATTAGGGATCAAGGTCTGGGTTTTTGAAGGACTAGCAGAAAAAGGGGGTCGGTCTGGGATGGAAGAACGGAGGAAGGGGGTGACGGTGTGACGCGCCCTTCCCATCGCATAACCTATTCAGGAGGGTAGTATGTTAAGTCCGAAAAGAACAAAATATCGAAAACAAAGTCGAGGTCGAATGAGGGGGAAAGCAACCCGCGGAAACAGCATCGCCTTTGGAGACTTTGCGTTACAAGCGCTTGAACCATGCTGGATCACCTCTCGCCAGATTGAGTCTGGTCGTCGTGCGATGACTCGGTATGCTCGACGAGGCGGAAAGCTTTGGATTCGTATTTTTCCAGATAAACCAGTCACCCAACGTGCAGCCGACACTCGAATGGGTTCCGGCAAAGGGTCGCCTGAATACTGGGTCGCCGTGGTGAAGACAGGAAAAATTTTATATGAGATGAAAGGCGTGTCGCTCAGCGTCGCGAAGGCAGCCATGCGAATAGCCGCCCATAAAATGCCGATCAAGACACAATTTCTCATCAAATAAGCAAAGGTAGAACCCCCCTCCTCTGCTTCCTTTGCTTCTTACTTTGCGATGCTGGACAAGAAAAGAGGAGTAAAAAATTAGAGATTGGTCATCAGCTTCGCTGAAACCGAAAGTATCGCTTTGCTCACATCATTTTCAGTTTCGTCGAAACTGGTTGAACAAAACTATTCAGCGAAGCGAAGCGCCACTTTGACTAATAATTTTTCAGCGAAAACCCGACGAAAATTGCGACAGCAACCTACTACATAAAAAAAGTGTAAGAAGAGTATGATCCAACCTCAATCCTACCTCGTTGTAGCAGACAATAGTGGTGCAAAAAAATTGATGTGCATTCGTGTATTGGGGGTAAATGAAAAACAAAGCGGGAGCATTGGAGATGTAATCATTGCTGTCGTGAAAGAAGCAATTCCAAATATGGCGCTAAAAAGATCGGATATTGTGAGGGCGGTTATCGTTCGAACATGTCGAGGAATACGTCGACCAAATGGAATGAGTATCCGTTTCGATGATAATGCGGCAGTCATTATAAATAAAGAAGGAAATCCACGCGGAAGCCGTGTCTTTGGCCCGGTGGCTCGTGAGCTTCGAGATCGTCAGTTTACAAAGATCGTTTCCTTAGCCCCCGAGGTTGTGTAACGAGGCTTTTTGGAAGGAGTCTAGTATGACAGAACGATTAGAAACAATCTACCGTCGCCACATCGTTCCAAAATTGATGGCGGAATTTAATTATAAAAATAAATTACAGGTCGCTCGCATCGACAAGATTGTGATCAATCGAGGTCTAGGTGACGCATCGCAAAACACGAAGATGCTCGACTCTTGCCTCCAAGAATTAGCTTTGATAGCAGGTCAACGAGGTATTATCACCCGCTCAAAAAAGGCGATCGCCGGTTTTAAGCTTCGAGAGAAAATGCCCGTCGGAGTATCGGTGACGTTGCGAGGTGATCGAATGTATAGTTTTTTGGATCGGCTGATTAATCTAGCTCTTCCGCGAGTTCGTGACTTTCAAGGAATTAGCGTCAAAAGTTTCGATGGGTGTGGAAATTACAGCCTCGGTGTGGAGGAGCAACTGATGTTTCCCGACATCGATTACGATAAGATCAATCAAATTCGTGGTATGGATATTTCTATCATAACAACATCGAAAACCAATCTGGAATCCCTTGCCCTTTTAAAAGAGCTTGGTCTCCCCTTTAAGACAGGAAAGTAACTCGCCCCCCCAAAACGGAAGGCCCCAGAAAAAGAATAAAGCCTTTCGTTGATAAGTTGCTCACCCTCACTTTTAGTTAAGGGGCGCGATGGGCCACTATTCACTCCGGACTATGTAAAAATCGATAGAACCAGAAGTGAACTCATAGTCGAACTAATCCCATACATGATATCGGTTTTGGTTTCGCTTGGCTGAGCAGCTTGACTAACCAGCTTTAGCTGAACCCAAAGGTGTGGTTTCGTTTCACCTTTGGTGACTCGCTCCGCGAGAAGAATAAAAAAACCAAGATCGGGGGGGTTGATCAAAGAAGGAGGATAAGAAAGCATGGTGAACGATACGATCGGTGATCTGTTGACTCGCATTCGAAATGCTGGGTTAAGACGGAGTGAAACCGTCTCCCTGCCCCTGACGCGAATCGGTCAGCAGATTTGTCAAATTTTAGAAAGGGAGGGCTTTATTGAGTCCTTTAAAACCGATTCAACCCAAGAATTACGGGTTCGTCTAAAATATAGGAGTAGCGACGAGAAGCCGTGTATAACAAATTTACGAAGAATAAGTAAACCAGGGCTTCGAATTTATACAAACCAAAAAGAGATACCTAAAATTTTAGGTGGGATGGGTATCATTATACTTTCAACGTCGCAGGGTCTTTTAACCGATCGAGAAGCTCGCCTTCATGGTGTCGGTGGTGAAATCTTATGTTCTATTTGGTAGTGGAGAAGAAAACAACTCTCTCGCGAGGCGACAGCTGCTTCGATTCAGCCTTCCTGAGTCAAAAGAGCAACTCATCTGTTTTCGATAGTTCAAATTTGCATGGCTGGAAGATTGAATCAGATTAGGAATTTGACTCCATCACCTGCCGTCGATGTCAGTTTCCCAGAGAAGGGAGAACCACCTGAATGAGAAGAATGATCATGACCAAGGTGTATCAAGAAAAGGAAGATGGAATCGACATGGAAGGGGTGGTGACGCATTGCCTTTCGAACGGCCTTTTTCGGGTCAAGTTAGAAAATGGATTTTATGTTCTTGCCCATCTCTCAGGAAAGATCCGACGAAATTACATACGAATCTTATTGGGTGATAAGGTGATCGTCGAATTAAGTCCATACGATCTTAGACGAGGTCGAATTGTGCATCGGTATAGACAAAAAGGATCGGCCCCGCAATAAAAAGAAAAATTTTAGTAAAAAAAGGTCTTCCCAGCGCTTTTGGCTATACAAAAAAGACAGGGAGGAGGAGTGTCTCTTCTCTTGTTTTAGGTGTCACTTCGCTTGAAGTGTCACTTTGCATCAGTGAAGCTGAAGTGAAGCGACACCTTGGGGTTCAGTAAAAGTAGTCAGCTTTCTTTTGACGAAAAATCTTTTCTTCCCGTCGTTTTTACCGGCGGCCCGCGATGCACAAGGTAGAAAAGATCGGCTTCAATTGAGCCGAAGCCGATGGGTCTGATCGAGTAAAAAACTGAAACGGCCAAGTGTATGAGCCGTTTCAATCCTATTCAGCATAAAAATATGAAAGTCCGACCCTCTGTAAAAAAGATTTGTATTAATTGCCGTCTGATTCGACGAAAAAGGAAGGTGATGGTAATCTGTTCCAATCCAAAGCATAAACAGCGTCAAGGATAAAGGCCTCGCATCACTTTTAATAAAGCGAAGCAGAGTTTCTACGAAGTCAACGCAAAGATAGAAAACCAAATCAACAATATGGCAAGACAGATTTCAAAGAAAGCGAAACGAAAGACACCGAAGGGGGTCGTTCATATCCAAGCAAGTTTCAATAACACGATCATTACGATTACAACATTGCGAGGCGAAGTAATCTCATGGTCTTCAGCCGGTGCGTGTGGTTTTCGGGGGGCAAGGAAGGGAACCCCCTTTGCGGCTAAGACGGCGGCTGCGACGGCGGCCAAGCAATCGATGACGCAAGGAATGCAACAAGCACGGGTCATGGTAAAGGGGGCTGGTCCTGGTCGGGACACAGCGATACGTGGTTTGCAGGAGGCAGGTCTTCGTGTCAAACTAATACGTGACATCACCCCCATTCCGCACAACGGCTGCCGCCCACCAAAGAAACGTCGAATCTAAAGGGAGTCGATCGATTAACCCCTCTCTTCCTTTTTTCTCACCTTCGGTTAACATTTTCGGTAGACACGGCTTCGGTGGCTGCTTTCGGTAGCCATCTTCGGTAGACACCTTCCGTGCTTCGGTGGAAGGGGTGAATGAAATGCAGGGACACCGAATTGGAGGAAGAAAAATGGTAGATAATACACTTATGTGTTTGGAATCGCGCATCCAACGGGATGGGGGTATTTATGGCCGCTACGAAGTTGGCTCCTTTACGCCGGGAGAAGGAGTGACCATTGCGACGGTACTGCGTCGTGCTTTGCTTTCTGAGTTGCCAGGAATCGCAATGATCGGAGTTAAAATCAAAGGAGTGAAACATGAATATTGTACGATGCGAGGGGTTCGTGATTCGGTGTTGGACATCACATGCAATCTTAAGGAGATAGTTTTAGCCGGCCGTCTCGTATCTTCCCAAACTGTCCTGGGTCATCTTAATTTACAAGGTCCAATGATCGTTCGTGGAAGGGATATAAAGCTCCCGCCCGGTCTTCGCTGCGTCAACCCGGAGCAATATATTGCAACCTTGACTCACGATGGAACTCTTCAAATGAAAATGGTGATATCGGCTGGAAAAAACTATTTACTCCACACGTCGGCAAGGAATAAAAAATTGAGTAGCCGTGGCTTTCTTCCTATCGATGCTAACTTTATGCCAATCAAGAAGGTCAATTTTTTACTGAGTCCGGATCACCGCTGGACGGTGCTCCAAGAGCAGCTTCTTTTGGAAATCTGGAGCAATGGAAGTATTGACCACTTGGAGGCAATCCGACTCGCGGCCAGATCTGTGACTCGTCTCTTTGCCCCCTTTGAAAAGATACAGCTGAAGAAAGATCCTGTTTTTCTCGAGCTCCCTCCCTTTGAAAAAATGCAGTGGAAGAAAGATCCTTCACATTTCGACCTTCATTTCCCTCGGGACTCCGAAAAGAGTCGTGAAGTCGTCTTCGATAGCAGCGATGTCATCGACTTAATCAACGTGGGGAATTTTGAGTTGTCGGTCAAAACCAATACTTACCTGCGTCGGAATAATATCCAGACTATAAAACAGTTGGTGTCAATGAGATCGGACTTGCGCAGGATGATACCAAAAGATATTTCATTGGAGATAGAAGCTCATCTGTCTCGATTGATTGAAAGAACAATGAAGCGCAACTTTGCGCGAGTTGACCGATGAAAAGAAAAGTTGGTTCATAGAATATGAGCTTTGTCGTCAACATCGCATGCGCTTTCAGTGAAGATGTCGGTTAGCTGATCAGCTTAGCTGACCAGCTTCGCTGAATCCGAAGGTGTCGTTTCGCCATGCGAACGACCTCAAAAGCGAGAAGAAAAGAGAGGGGGTGTTGGATAGTCTATTTGTCGAGAGAAACCATGGTATTTAAAGAAAGTGTGACACTATTCACAGGCCGTCGAAAATCTGCCATTGCGCAGGTTCGATTAGTGGAAGGAGGGGGTGAATTTCATATCAATGGGATGCCTGCTGCAGACTATATGCAATGCAATCATATCTCGTTGGGACGGATCGAAGCCCCGTGCAAGGCGGTTTCATTGGAAAGAAAGTACGATATTATCGTTAAAGTGGAAGGAGGCGGTCTGGTTGGCCAAGCAGAAGCGATTCAATTAGGGGTAGCGCGTGCACTCTGCACCCTTGAAATTTCCTACCGATCCATCTTGAAGGAGAAAGGGTATTTAAGGAGGGACTCGCGCTGTAAGGAGCGTCGAAAGTATGGTTTAAAAAAGGCTCGCAAAGCACCGCAGTTTTCAAAGCGGTAATCTTTTTGTTTTCCAGTTCCACAGCTCTTTGCTTCTCGTCAACCTTCCAATTATAATTTGATAACGTGGTGGGAGAGTGCGCCCCTCGAGGTGATAGAAAACCTCGCCCTTCATTAAAAATGTCATCGAAGATGACTCCCTTCCTACCCCATTCCGCGCCCTTACTCGACGAGGGCGATTTGCTTCGTCTTCACTGAAAAGAGACTCGCTTTACCAAAGGTGTTCATCAAAAGTGGTGCTCAAAGGTGAAGTGAAGCGACACAGTCGGTGAAGCGACGGAAAAAATGTTTATACGATACATTATGTCTACGACGACGGAAGAAATTATCAGTAAATTGAAAACGATTACCCTTCTTGAAGCTACCGAATTGGTAACTCGAATTGAAGAGACGTTTGGGGTTGATGCTAGTGCCCCGACGGGAGGCGTTCCTTTGCCAGCGATGGTCGGCGGTGAGGTGGCCGAGGTAGTCGAAGAGAAGACAACGTTTAACGTTGTATTGGAAGACATTGCAAGCGATAAACGAGTCGCCGTTCTTAAGGTAATTCGAAACTTAACATCATTGGGATTAAAAGAGGCTAAGGAGTTTACATCTTCATTACCAAAGGCGGTCAAGGAGGGTGTTTCAAAAGATGAGGCCGAAACAGCAAAACAACAGCTTGAAGATGCGGGTGGAAAAGTGAAGATCGGTTGATACTTTCTAAAGCGACTTTTTCGACCTTCTGCACCTAATGTGTCCTCCTTGCCCCACTCTCCTCGGAGAATTACTAGGGGGTAAAAAAACAGTGTGGCGTTATTCAGCGAAGCTCATGCCACGGTGGGGAACCGTTCTCGCCTCGCATCGTGTCACTTTTGTTTTCGCCTAAGGCTTCAGCGAAGCTGTTCAGCGAAGAGGAAACTGACAGTAATGCGAGGGTCGATTCGGATTGACCTCTATTTCTTTTCAATTGGGAGATTTTTTTGTGGTTACAACCATCGATGAAATGGTTCAGATGGGTCTCCATTTCGGTCACCACGCTAGAAAATGGAACCCGAAAATGGCCCCCTATATTCATAGTAAACGGAATGGGGTTCATATCATCGACCTCATTCAAACATATTTCTATTTAAAAAAGGCCTCACAATTTTTAACCGAGTCGGCTGCTCAAGGAAAGACGTTTCTTTTTGTTGGCACCAAGAAGCAGGCGACTCGGTTGATTTCCAAAGCGGCCATCGAAAGTCAGTCCTTCTATATCAATCAACGTTGGCTGGGTGGGATGCTGAGCAATTGGGAGACGATGAAAACCTCCATAACCAGGCTGAATGAGTTAGAGATGCATGAAAAATACGGAGGCTTTGAAAAGCTGCCCAAGAAGGAAGCAGCGCTTTTACGGAAGCAGAAAGAGCGTCTCGAAAAATATTTGGGTGGTGTCAAAAAGATGGGTTGGATCCCCGATATTCTCATCATCGTCGGTCAACCGGATGAGATGAATGCGGTTCGAGAATGTCGAAAATTAGGAAGACGGAGTCTCACCATCTTAGATACCGACTGTGATCCAAGTTTAGCCGACTTGTTCATTCCAGCCAATGATGATTCCGTCCCTTCATTAACATTTTTATTGAACAGTTTCGTTGAGGCCATCGGCAAGGGGCGAACGCTGTTTGAAGAAAGACGGGAAGAGATCGCTTCGCGTCGCTCGCGAAGCGGGCGAAGCGACACCGTCGGGAAACATCATTGAGAAACACCATCGGTAAATACTCTTGGTAAACAGCTTCAGTGAAGCTTGGCTGTTTAGTTTGGTTGCTTACCTGGCCTGTTCAGCTTTGTTGAATACTTTACTTTCAGCGAAGGTGAAAAAAAAGGGGATGAGAGCAAGTGGTGAGAAAGGAGGCTTGACAAAGGAGTCGGAAGCGACTATATTTAATTTGTGAGTGAATTTTCTAAAAAATACAAATTGATCGACCTAGAATCGATCATTGAGTGACACTATCATGGAGAGTTTGATCCTGGCTCAGGATGAACGCTGGCGGCATGCTTAACACATGCAAGTCGAACGAGGTTTTAGCCAAGAGCTTGCTCATGGCTGAAATCTAGTGGCGGACGGGTGAGTAACGCGTAAGAACCTACCTCTAGGAGAGGGATACCAACTGGAAACGGTTGTTAATACCTCCTATGCTGAGGAGTGAAAAGGCTTTCAAGCCGCCTAGGGATGGGCTTGCGTCTGATTAGCTTGTTGGGGGGGTAATGGCCTCCCAAGGCGATGATCAGTAGCTGGTCTGAGAGGACAATCAGCCACACTGGGACTGAGACACGGCCCAGACTCCTACGGGAGGCAGCAGTGAGGAATTTTCCGCAATGGGCGAAGGCCTGACGGAG
>JAABUX010002925.1_pt1 | contig 23359 bp, 41 predicted proteins | sample 5561851 | NCBI WGS metagenome assembly JAABUX01 (sample SAMN10711883, study PRJNA513361) | rock metagenome | isolation source: Antarctica rocks | place: Antarctica: Victoria Land, Richard Nunatak red sandstone | collected 2016-01-03 | reverse complement strand
GTGCCCGCGCCGTCGCCGTGTCGTCGAGGCCTCGCTCGGCACGCAGGCTGATGATCAGCCGATGGTAGGCCACCGGCCCGGCCCACGCCGGCGTTAGGCCATGCGCCGCGATCAACGCGCGCGCCTCGGCCGGGGCTACCGGCGCCAGCAGCCGCCCGAACAAAGGCACGTCGCCGCCGCGGCTGATGTAGCGGCACTGCTGGGTCAGCCGCGCGGGCGCGCGGATATTGTTCTGCTGGAAGCGCGTGTCTATCACGGCCAGGGTGAGGGGTTTGTGTGTGGTCATTCATGGCTCTAGCGCTCTAATGCGGTGTCACGGCGCGGGCTCTCTTGTCGGTCAGTCGCACGCGCGTCACCCGTGGCCGCGCTCTCGTCGAGCGATGCCATGTAGGCGTCCCAAGCGGGGGACGGTTCGCGCGTCGCACCACCCGCGGCGGGATCGTCCACATACATAAACGAGGGATCATCGTCCATCGCCTGTCTGAACGCGGGCGACGCCTCTTGCGCGGCCTCAAGCCGTGTCCAGTACGCCTTATCCACGTCGAAACGTCGTTCATCATCGTCGCCCCGCCCTACCGCGCGGGCGATCCGTGCCATCAGGGGATGCATCAGACCTCACCTTTCGTTGCCGGTGTACGCGACCCAAACCACCGCTGCCAGCGTGCGGGTGCGGGGCGCGTGTCATCCTGGGCGCTCACAGGAGGAGCAGGAGGTGACGCGGGCCACCGTTGGGGACGCGCCGGCGGTGTCTCCGCTTCATCTGTTGATGGCCGGGGCATCTGGGGAAAGCGTCCATCGGCGCGGGCCTGCCGCGCGATCCTCACCGCATGGTCCTCGTTGAGCGCGGCCGCGTGTGGTCCCTTCCACGCCGTCAGCAGGGCGAAGAGCAGCAGCCGCGTGGTGGACGCTTCGATGTGGGGGCCGTCGAGCAACTGCTTGAGCTGTTCCGTGATCGTCAGGGTGTAGTCGCCCAGCACGCGCCGAGTCATCTCTTCGAGCGCGCCCAGTCCGGCCTCGGCCTGGCGCTCGGCGGCCTCCGTGCCGACGGCCATCTTCACCAGCCGGTCCAGCGTGCGGCCGTTATCAAGGCCCCACTCTTCGGTGTAGTCCTCGACGAGCTGGCGTGTGGCCGGGTCGACGGTGAGGTTGAAGCGCACCCGCTTGGTGTCGTCGCTCATCACACACTGCCTCGTGGGGTGCCACAAGGGACGGATAGGGGCAGGGTAAAGACGTGCGCATGGGGACGTGCATAGCGGCCATCGACGCCTGAAAACGCACGTGCATGGCGCGTGCATAGGGAGTGGGGCGCGTGCATGGCGCGTGCATGGGTTATCTCTGGGAAAAAGGCGGTATGCACGGAGATCAACACGCTCCTTTACCCTGCCCTATAGATCAAGTGATGGTGGACGCCGTACCCGATAGCGTAGACCGTGAAGATCGCCACGAAGAGCACAGCCAGGAGGATCACCGCAAGCAGCACCCTGCGCACCAGGCGTCCGGTGATCCTCGTGACCGCGCGCGTGACGGGAACCACCCGCGCCGGGCGTGACGACAATGGTGGTAGACCGTACTGCGCCCGCAACTCACGCTCCATCTGATCGCGTTGCATGGCCAGGTCCCGCGCGTTCTTGCGCCGCTCTTTCCGTCGCCCCACAAAGTACCCCGATCCAAAACCATCCATGTGTGTCTCTCCTCCTTACAAAAACCCGGCGAACGTCGCGGCCTTCGACGCGATACCGGACAAGCTCCCGGCCCCAGCGTGTGAGACAGCCGTGAGCAGCGCGGCCACGATGCCGGGCACCAGAGCGAGCACCAGCAAGCCTCCCAGCAGCATGATGTCGTTCCATAAGATACCACCAATGAGACCGCCGGGGCGCCCGTTCCCCTGCCCTTCCAGAGACACAATCACCGACAGCATCAAGGCGTAGGCCGGTCCCAATAACGAGAGGTAGGCGAACGCGCGCAGCCAGGCCCGCGCGATATCGGCCGCCGGCGGCCACGCGAACAGGATGATCGCCAGCGGGCCGATCTCATAAACGAAAGCGAACACATGCAGGCTCACGGCGCGCTCGATGCCAACCACGATGAGGAGCACAGGGGCCAGCAGCAGGGCGATGCCGGAGTGGCCGAGGTCGTGCATGGTGGACGCGCCGATGTCACCGGCGAGGCCGTTGACGCCGCCCATCCACACGTTCACGAGCGTATCATACGCCGCGAGCGCGGCCAGCACGAGGCCGGACCGCCACAACAACGCCACGCCTTGCGTCACGTTGCCGAACCACGCCGGTTTCATCGTCCAGAGCACCGCGATCCCGAACACGACCGCGAAGGCGTCGCCCGCGTCGGTGCTCAGGGTGTCCTTGACCCGGACAAGCCCTCCGTTTGCCGTGGGGTTGTCCGTGCGCGTCAACGGCCCGATGATCGCGTCCGTCAGGTCATGGATTTGTGTCTCCAGTATCGTCGCCAGACCGCCCCACAGCGCCGCCCAGCCCTGTTGGATCACGCCCCAGATGTCGATGCACAGGCCGTTGCCCAGTGGCAAGGGAATGGCGAGACCCGTCGCGCCGCAGGTCGCGTTCGACGACACCGCGCCACCGATCGTGGCCACCGGCGTCGGGCTTGGCGAGGGGGTCGGCGAGGGGCTCGGTTGGGATGTCGCGACCACGACCACGACACGCGCCGTTTGTGTGGGCGCTGGGGTGTGCGTCGGCGTGGGAGCCGCCGCCAGGATCAGGGTCAAGAGTAGGGCTTTCAAGCGGTCGCCTCCATCCCGGCCGTGCCATCGACCGCGGCTTTGATACCTGCCCACACGTCGCCGCCAGCCTGCGCGGTCCACCAGTCGCGCGCCGTGATGTCATCGACGTCGCTCGCGAACAGGAGCGCTTCATCGGGCGTCAGCTCCACGCGCACGATCCCGTGTAGATCACGCGGACTTTTGCGGTCGCGCCGCGTCAGGAACATCGGCATGTACTCGCCTTTGACGCCGCTCATACGTTGGGCCTGGTCAACCTCCTCGGGCGTGAGGTTGAGCATCCGTTCGAGCCATAGACGCGGGTTGCCCTCGGTCTGCTGGCCGTTGTCTTCGACGCTGAACAGTGCTTTGTAGCTGGCCTGGGTAAAGAACGTTTCCGCATCGACGTTGCCGACGAGATCCTTGATTTGCTGCGAGGCAAATAGGACACAGTTCCCGCCATGCCGTGCTTTGCGGGCGTCACGATTGATGTACGCGCGGGCTTGAGGCGACGTGAGCAGGCCCCACGCCTCATCGAGGCCCGTCAGGTGGTCGGCGCTGGCGCGACCCGCCTGCGCGCTCTTGGCGCGTGCCAGGGCGCGCCGCTGGTCCACGATGGCGAACACACTGAAATAGGCGTAGTTACGGAGCGCCGCGTGTTCATCGAGCGGCGCGGTGTTGAAGGCGAGCAGGGGCGCGTCGAGCGGGACGGTGGTCTGCCCATCCACCAGGCCCGCGTGCTGGCCGTCCAGAACGAACGGCCGTAGCTTCCAGGCCAGCCCCCGCCACACCTTGCGGTCGTCGCTGTCCATGCCCGGCGTCGCCGCTTGCTCCAGCAGGCAGGCATAGAGGTCGCGCATGACCGGGGTCGCGGCGTCCCCGGTGAACGTGCCGTAGACCGCCCGTACCGCCTCGTCAATGAAGGGCGCTTCGAGGCCAGTCAGACCCCCCAGCAGCAGATCGAGCGCGGCCGTCACGAAGCGCACCCGTTCGGCGCGGTCCTCGTCACTGTCGCGCGGGCCGTCGAAGACGTTGATCGTCGCGGACGATGCGCCCCCTAACAGCGCGCGGGCGCCGCCCGAGATGTCGCACAACGCCCCGAAACTATCGACGCTGCTAACGACCGTGGCCATGTCCCCGCGCAGCAGGAAGAACAGCGCGATCTTCTGTAGCAGACTCGTCTTGCCCGTGCCGACACGACCGAGCGCCACGCCGATGCGGTTGTACAAATCGGCGTCGTCGAGCGCCAGAGTTACGAGCTCGCCGGCGACGTCGGTTGTACCCAGCGGCACGCCCATGGAGCGCGTCCCCGGATTGAAGGCCATGAAGGGCCACGCCTGGCCGGTGGTCGTTGAGTCCCACCGATAGGTTGAGCGGGCCGGGTCGCCGTAGCCCGGTAACGTCGCGCGGTACAGGGGTTCTTGATGCGCCGTGCCGAACCCCGGCTCGGCGATCATCGTATCGCGCATGGCCAGCAGGACGCGTCCCACGCGCGCGTCGAGCTGCGCCCGCGTGTCTCCCTCCAGCCGGACGTAACATCCAACCTTGACGATCCCGTAGCCCTGCGTATGGAGGGCCGTGGCCTGGTCGATGGCATCCGTCGCCGCGATGGTCCCCGTGACGTCGGTGCCACCCGTGCGCGTGCCCTCCATCACCCTCAGACGCCAGCCCTGCCGGCGACGTTCCCACGACCGACTGAGGCCGCGCACATGCATAACGACCGTGGCGGGACAATCGGCTGCCACGAGCGCACGCGCCCATCCTGGCTCCGTGTAGGCCGGGGGAGCCACGAGGAACAGCGTCCGGTACCAGCGCGCGCGCCCCGTCGCGGGGTTGATCACGCGGTAGGCGTTGACGTCCTCGTGGCCCGCCTGCCAGGTATGCCGGGCCACGAACGCCTGAGCGTCCGTGTGTGTGGCCGGTGTTGGCGGGATGCCCATACTAACGAGTTGACGCGTCACGGCCCGTACCGCCTGCCCGAGGCGTTCCGCGGGCGATTGGTCGGGGTACCCTTCCTGCGCTGGATAGGGATCGAGGAGTAGCCAGTAGGTGAGGTCGGCGACGTGCCGTGTTCCAGTGCCGGATAGACGCCGCGCCCACCACGCCAGCAGGCGGTCGCCGACCTCCTCGAGTGCGGGCGTGTACGGCGTGGGCGCGAGCTGCGCGCGCAGCCCCGCGACGAGCATGGCGGCGTCAGCCGGGCGATTCTCGATGAACACGCTTAAGCGGGCCTTGCGGGGGAGGGACGCCACGAGCGCGCCGCAGAGCGCGGCGTGCCGTTCCTGGTCGGACATCGCGAGCGCATCGAGCGCGAGACCGGGCACGCGCAAGAGGGCGCGCGTCACGCCATCGGTGCCGACAATATGGCCGTCCTCGTTAACGCTGACGACGTGCGGCTTGGACGCGCGCATAGCGTACCCCCTCCCGTGTGTAGACCGTCGCGTAGCGGAGGGCCTGACGCCACGCGTAGCGGAGGGCCTGATGGGGGTAGCGCTCGATCCCGCCCCGGAAGAGGGCCAGGATCGGCGCGACCACGAGCACCGCGGGCAGGCAAATCACCATCAGGTGCAGATTCGGGTTGTGCACGCTGGCGGCGAGGATGGCATCCGTCCACAGGACCACGCCACCGACGACGATAGCGCCCCACTGGGGCAGCGTGAGCCGCCCCAGGCGCAGATTGTCATTTAAGGAGCGTGCGGTCTTGTGCGCCACGCTTATATCCCCGCCCCAATGGCCGCGAAGCTGGCGATCAGGACGATAGCCAGGAATGCCGACCCCAAAATCTCCGCTTTATGGCCGCGGCTGAACACCAGCGCGCAGGCGGCGCTAATGATGATAATGGCGATCAGCGCGGGCGAGATCTCCTTGATATAGCCGATAGCCTTGGTGGCGGCGTCCCCAAACGCCGAAGCGATAACGATAGATTCCATCATGACGTGCCTTCCTTTCATTGTTCTCTGCTGGGCTGTTAGGAGTAAACGCTCACTGCGTCCCGCTGCGCATCGCTGCGTCAGTGTTACTATGAAGACGTTCTATGCCTGCATACGAATTGCTACAATACAGGCAACTACTACCCATCGTACCATGTCGTATGCATTGAGAGCAACGTATACAAAAATGACGTATAATTGAGGGAGGTGATATGCCTAGACCGAAGGAGAAAGAACCTATGGCAGATAGCGTATCGGTACGCCTCCCGCGCGACATTTACGAACGATTAGAACGTATAGCCGAAGCTGACGGGCGTACGATGGGTGGCATGGTACGCCGAATTGTAGAAACATGCTTACCGCAATTCGAGAAGCCAACCCAGCAAGAGCAAGACGCCGATGAACAGTGATGCACCTGATACAGTCGTCCATATCTACGCTTTGTGCGAACCGGATAATCCCGACGCCGTGCGCTACATCGGACAGACGCGCAGATCGCCAGAAGACCGGCTCTACGGCCACTTGCACGAGCCTGAATATCACGATAAATGGACGTGGATACAATCCTTGGGCGCACGAGGACACACGCCTCTCTTGCGCGTCCTGGCTATCACGACGACAGAAGAAGCACTAGCTGTCGAGCAAAAGTACATTGGCGAATACGTCGCGCGTGGTGCACGGCTTCTCAACGTTAACCACGTCCCTGGCCGCATGGCGGAAGTGCGTCGATCTGACGGCCCTAACAGGGATAAGCTCATGATGCTGCGTTTAAGCCCAGAGGAAAAAGCCGCGCTCCAGCAAGCGGCTGACGACGAACATATTCCGTCACTGGCAGTGGTCGCGCGGAAAGCAATCATTGAATGGCTAGAGCGCCGTGGGTTACACACAGACCCACATCGCTCCGCCACCGACGACGATAGCCCCGCCTAACTCGCCTTTACCCACACACCACGCAGAGAGGGCCTGACACCGTTGCTGGTGTCAGGCCCTCTCTCTCTCTGTGTCTCTTGCCATCGTGGCCCCCTAGGAAGGCCGCTCCTGGCTGTCCCGCCCGACGGCCTCCCGGCGCGTCCTCCACGCCACCCAATAGGCCCCGTCGCACGCCGCACACCGCCGGCGGCGGTCGCCGGCCTCCGCCCAGGCGCTATCCCATCCGCGCGCCACGAGTTTGCTCGTGCGCCCGGCCAGCAGGTGGCCGCACACACAGCAGCGTTCACCGCGCGCGCGCTCCCGCCAGCGGCGATACCACCCCCCTATCATCCTTGATCCTCCCCTCCGCCGTGGCGCTCCCCCATCCTGATCTTGTAGCGCAAATAGAGGTAGCTCACCCGTTGCCCGGACACCCCCACCTCGGCCGCGATCCGCGCGACGGTCCAGCCCTCCTCGTCGCGCAGGCGGACGATCTCCCGATCCCGCGCGTCCGGCTCCCACGCCGCCCGGCGGGCGTCGGCGTGCACGCGCTTACTCGGCCGGGACGGTCGCCGCTCCAGGACGTCGGCGCGGCTCATCGTCGCCTCCAGGGCCGCGCGCGGACGATCTCGCACCAGCAGTGCTCGTCGTCGAGCCACACGATGCCAGCGTGGGCGCGCATCACATGCCGCTTCCTCCCGCGTGTCATCGCCGCACACCCGGCCATGGTCCCGGCTCGGGCCACGCCAGGACCTCGGCCAGCATCCGGGCCTCGTCGTGGCCCGTGCACGGGAAGCGGCCTCGCGTGGTGCGATCCAGCACGTCATGGGCGAGGGTGGTGCGCACACGCAGCGGGTACAACTCCGCGCCCCCGCCGGCCATGATGAGGATGCATACGACCACGCGGGGCCGTGTCCGCCAGGGCCGCACGAAACGCCAAGCCATCAGTGGTCCTCCACGCGTTCATAGCGCGCCTCGAAGACCGACGCGGGGCACGGATACACGTCGCCGTCGATGTCCGTGACGATGTAATCACCAACCTGCACATGCATCCGGCCGTCGTGCGTGTCGATGTAGCCCCAACTCATGTCCCGCGGCTGTAGGCCGTTCTCGTCGGGCCAGGGTTTGACACCCTCGGGCCACACCGCGGCATGTGGATCGAACGGCACGGCCTCGATCACGATCGGCCGCTTGCGATATCTAGCCATCAGCTCACCTCCCACTCTACTCTAGCCCCTCGCTCTCAATGTACTCCGCCCCGACAACGGCGAGCCGCAGCCGGTACGCGTCCGGGGCCAGGAAGCGCGGATGTGCCGCGCTTCCTGGCCCCGGCCGAGGGCGTCGGCCCGCGCGTCGAGCGCGCGCCCCACCAGGTGCAACGCGAGCGACGGCGCGTGCGCGGCGACCGTTTCGACCGCTGTCGTCGCCTCGTGCGGCCCATTGGCGAACGAGCGGACGATCCCCTGGAACACATAGTCCTTCGCGCGCTGCTCCACCGGCAGCTTGCCGTACTCCACCAGGCAGGGATGCGTCTTCTTGTCGGCGTCCTTCACCGGACCATAGACCCACCCGTCACCGACCTTGAAGGCGCACCAGTTCTGATGTGAGCCCTCTGGCGTCGCCTCGGGATGCTCGATGGCAAAGCGTACGCCGTCGATGGCCGACCCCTTGATGTCGGCGGGCGCGTCCTCCCACACCACCTGCGATGTGTCGCCGTAGGCCAGGCACAGCGCCCGGTTGGCTTCGTGGCATGTCCACGCGATGCGCTCAATGTCCATCTCCCTCTTTCTCCTCTCGCAATCTATCCACACCTTATCCACAGTAAAAGCATCTACGCCACTTCGCCGTACACCTCCTCCCGCGCCCGTCGTTCGGCCCGCATCTCGTCCCTAACCTGCGACTGCACACTGAGCATGACGGCCAACTCCTCCATCCAGTGGTGGTTGGGATGCGCCGCGCTCATCCAGCAGCCGTGGCGTGTATCCCAGATCCGCGCGCCCAACGTATCCGGACGTGCCTCAAAGCGCATGTCATGAGGCGTCATTGGTCTGCTTCTCTTCCTGACGCGCGAATGTCACCGGCTCCGGGTCGCCCGTCTGCCGTTCGATCGGCGTCAGACCCACCGTCGCGGCCAGGCGGCGGATGGTGTTCTCTACTAATTCCGCGTGCTCGTCAGCTTTGTTGCGCTTGAGTTGGTACTGGAGCCCCGATAGCGCGCTCAGGTGCACGAGGTCGATGGGGCTGATGCGGTAATGCCGCGCCACCGCCTCCCACAGGTCGGCCTCGTCGCGCATGATGGGGATGGCGATGAGCACGTCGATATGGCGCGGACCGTCCCCCTCTGTCGGAGTATTCGTTGTCGTCATGGTTACCGCCCCTCGATAACATTCAGATGAGCGAACTCGCCATGTAAGCGCCTCGCCGCCTGGTTATAGGCGGACGCCGCTTGCTCAGGCGTGTTGTGATAGCCAAGGTGGACCCTCTGCCCGTTGGCCGTGATCGTTGCTTTGTAACGACGCGACCCTCGCACAGGACGGACGCCTTTATATCCCGATTTATTCGTTCGGGGTAGGCGCATGTTCTGAAGATTTTGCGCGCGTGTACAGGCGCGTAGATTTAACCGACGATTGTCCAATCCGTTGCCAGTGCGATGGTCAACGTTTGTCGTCCCCGCGATGAACTGGTGTAGGTAGACGCGCTCAAATCCACGGGCAATTTTGGCACGTGCATAGCGCCCGCTATTGGCCGGACGCCAGGTGTACTGCATCACACGAGGAGCATCATCCGCGTCCACAAGGGCGTAACCGCGCGGGATGGGGTCGCCGCGCCTATACAAGGGAATGCGTACACTCTCTGTCCCGATGGTGGTCATAGATCCTCCTTTCCGTCGCCTTCCCACTGGTAGCTGACCCACGTCGGCTCCTGGCACGCCACGAGCAGCCGCGCGTCCACGTCCATCCCCTCCGCGTCCTCATCCACCGAGGCGCCGCACTTACGACAACGATACCGGGGCATGCCCCTCATTTGACGGATGTCTCTCACGAAAGCGTGGAACGATCGACATGGTGTGAGGGAAGGCCGGGGAACATTAAGCAGCGCGAAGGCGCCGAACTGTTCTAATGCAGCCGTGTCATAAGCAAAAGCCGCTTCGACGGCGGTATCATAACCGCCCAAATAGACATGACGAGCATTAAGCCAGATGTGCGCGGAAAATCGCCTGTGTGACCGCTGAACGCCCTTAAACCCGAGCTTATTGATATGCCGCGTATTTCGCTTGTTCTGACTACTTGTACATCGACGCAGGTTAGCCTTGCGATTGTCGAGCGTGTTGCGATTCCAATGGTCGACTTCAGTATTCTCATCAAGACCGAGGATTTCGCGGTGCATGTAGACGATACGCCGAGGCTTACTCCACACTGACCGCGCCGCATAACCACCTGATGTGCAATACCATTTGTGTCGATTCAGACGCTCATAATCATCTTCATCCACGATAGCGCTCTGACCCCGCGAGAGCGCTATCGTTCGCGTTTCACTTTGTGTCGCACACGCCCGGTAGGTGTCGTACGACGACAGCCGCACGCCGGGGGCAGCGTCTATGTCGATGATCGTGCGCACCAGGCGCAGTTCGTGGCCCTGCGCGGCGATCAACGCCTCGAGGGCGGCGCGGGTGGTCGGCGTCGGCTGTGTCCGCTGACACGGCGCCGTGGTCGGTGGTGGTTGTGTCTGGGTGGTCATAGCCTCACCTCACTCTCGCCTACTGGACGCCTGCAACACCACGCGCGCTCGTTCCACTTTATGGTCGCGCCCCTTGCAGCGTGGGCAGTCGATGCGCCTCCCGGTTTTCTCGGACAGTATCCACTCATTGCCCCCGCGGCACTCCTCACACTCATCGCCACCGTCGACACGGGTGATGGAGAGCGACACGATCTTCTGACCGTTGCGCCGACCCTGATTAATAAGGCCGACGAGCGCCCGGCGCGCATCCTCCTCCAGGTCCCGACGCACACTCTCAACCGCGATCTCATAACCGTTGTCATACCCGACGTTGCTGATGTAGTGCGTCATTACGATACCTCCGCGAACAGGGGCAGTTGCCGCCCGCTAAACATACGCCGGTGGAGATCGGCGTAGACGGCGCGCAACGGAAAGATGGCCGGCTCGGCGAGGTCCTCGCCCTCTACGCGCTCGACGATGATATGCCAGCAGTCCACTTTTTTGCGCCGTGCGTAGCCGCCGATTTGCGCCCAGCTATCTCTATCGCCGCCACCCAAGCCACCGTGCGCGAGCCACTCCACGTCGTCACCGCGTGCAACGTACCGCACGATGAGATGCTCGGCGACCTGGCGCGGCGTTGTCAGCGGAGCGCGTCGATCGAGGCCACCGGCACGAAGAGCAGCCACGATGCGTCGATCCTCGGCGTCGAGGTCTCTGTCTGTTGGTGTCATGCGTCCTGACCTCCCCTCTCGTCGTCGCACACAGCCAGAAGGGCCGCTGGTCGCCCCTCCCACTCCCGCTGCGCCTGGAGCCACACCCGCGCCGCACCCAGCAGGCCGGCGCCGTGCATCGGGCATAGGATCGGCGCGACGACAGCCGCGCCGACGTTGTACCTGTTGGGCGTCACCAGGGCCACCACGCCCGGCGCGCCGCAGAGGTCACAGCGCATGGTCGGCCTCCTCTCCCGACTCCCCCGTCGGCTCCTCGTAGACGGCGACGGCCGCCACCCGCTCCAAACACTCCGCGCACAGATGCACGTATGTGCGGCCCCGCATCTTGGTCCCGAGCCAGGGCGACTGATCGTCACTGCCCAGCTTGTGCGCCTTGAGAATGGTCACGTCGCGATCGCGGGCGATGGTCTGCTGGCAGGGCCCGTCACAGCGATACGCGCGGCTCATGACGCCACCTCCTTGGCCGCACGGTCCAGGATCTCCGACAGGATCTGGTACGCGGCCCAATAGCGCGCCGGCGTGTCGATGTAGGCGCCGCACCACGCGCATCTGATGTATGACCCGTCGCTCTGGCCGGGCACGACGCCGCCCAGGCCGCGTAGGATCTTGTCGGGATGCGCGTCGGTCGGCGCGCCGCACGACGGACACGGAATGTGCCAGTCGCGCTCAGGCAATGGCCGCGGCTCATATGGTTCGGGCAGCCGCAACTGATGACCGAGATACGGTCTTACCTGTGTCATCATGACGCCACTCCTAACGTGAGCTGGCCGGCCTCGATCCGGCGCAGGCGGCGAGTCTCCGCCGCACGTCGCGCATGGAGCTTGGCGTCCATCGTAAGGTGACACCTTTGACATTGGTGTGCCAGTCGGCTAAGGTCGGTCATCGTGCGAGTGTCGTCGCCCTCGTGGAGATGAGCCGTGGTCAGCATGACAATAGAGCCCGTGACCGGATGGGACTTGCCGTTCTCGGCACGGCACTCCGGATACGCCGGCGAGCCTTCACAGCGGTTGCCGCTGCGTACGCGAACCTGGGCTACCATCTCCCGCCACCGCAGCGGGTATTGTGTGCGGTAGTTGATACGACGTCGGCTCATGACTCATACCCTCCCCGCGTCGAGGCGTAGCCGCGCCCCTCGGCCACCGGCACGAGCCGCTGCTGCCGGCCGATGCCCCGCCTGGCCAGGTACTCATCGCGCTCGATCTCCAGCGCCTGCACCATGTCGTCTAGGATCTCCTTAGCCCGCTCCGGCGCCAGGTCGAACGGCACCGACAAGCGCAGCTTGATCGCGGCCTTGTCGTCGCCCCCACCGGAGCCGTCGTCGAGGCTGTATTCACGCGTGAAGGTCGTTGATGTGGTTTTAACCGTTGCCATTATGAAACCCTCCGTAATTGAGGCATGATGGGTGGCTGGAGATCCCACAGCGCGTGATAGGGACAGCGCCAGCCTGGTTTAGGGTTATCGTCTTTGAAGCGCCACCCGGCCTCTCTGGCGTGCTCGATCGCGTCGTCGAGCGTGATGTGGCCGGTCGCTGTACAACTCCGCGCGATGAGGTCGCCGCACTCATAGCAGCTAAACTCCCAACTCTCGCGGCATGGACCACCCGCGTGAAGGACCAACGATGGCGGCGGGTCGATGGTGTCTTGTGCGGTCGTATCGTCGGTGGGTGCGATCATAAAAGTGCAACCCTCCTTTTCACTTCTCGTTTCTGTTTCTGTTTTGCTAGACTATAATCAGCCAAAACAGAAACAGTGAAAGCGGACCCTTTAAAATGCGTAATCATCGTTTTCATCGGGGGCCAGCACAACTTCGTACATGTACGGGCTATTGCGGACCCCAGCGCCGGTGCGTACGACGATGTTGGCCGCGACCAGCGCGTTGAGTGTGGATGTGAGACGTGACTTGTCGCACTCCAGGATGCCGCGTAACTCGGTCTCCAGGATCGTGCGCCGTCCAATGGCGCCGAGCACCTCATCCTCGAACGACACGCGCTTGACATCCTGAACGGTCCCCGCCCGCGAAAGGGTGCGTGTGGCCTTGTCGAACGCCAGGAGCGTCTTAGGTAGCGCGTCGCCGTAGCGTTGTCTGGTATCTAGCACGCGGCCCTGCTCGGTCTCAGAGAGCATCATGATCGTGTCGACGTTCGCGGAGAGCGCTGTGCTGCCCAGCGGCGACTCGCCATTTTTGCCCATGTGATGCACAGCCATCACATGGGTATCATGCGTCCGTGCAAAGCGATGCAGCGGCTTGAGCGCGTCGCCGACCTGGGCGTAGTCGTTGAAGTCCTTGATCGCCATCCAGTAGGCCAGTGTGTCGATGATGACCAGGGTGGGCTTGTAGCTCGCCACGGCGGCGTTCAGCGCGTCCCAGCGGTCCTCCGGCATGTCCCCAAAGTGGAAGTAGCCGGGTAAGCCGCGTTCGACCATCGCCATGCGGAAAGCGCGCGCGACCTCGGTATTCTGCTCCTCGAAGGCGTGGTACAGAACCACCCCCTGGCGCACACCCTTGCCAAAAAACTCTCCGCCGCGCGCCACCGAGACCGCCAACTGCTGGGCCAGGGTCGACTTGCCGACCTTGGGCTTGGCGATGAGTAGGCTCGATCCCGCCGCCGGCAGGATGTCCCCGAGCAGGAAACGGTGTGTGGGTTCGGGCAGGTCGAGCAGATCGTCGATACTCATATATGAAAAACGGCTGGATGGCTGTTGCGCCTGGCGCTCGCTCTCTTTGCGCCGGCGGATCTCGTCAAAGTCGTGGAGATAGGAATCGACCGTCATGCGCTCACCCGCGCATCCTGGCCCAGCATGATCATAAGCGTGATGATGTCGCCTCCTCGGCCACAGCCGTAGCAAAAGTAGAGACCCTTCTCAGGATTGACGGAGAAACTGGGCGTGTGATCGTCGTGGCCCGGCAACGGGCACCGCCAGACGATCTCGTGCCCGCACGGTTTGCCCTCTCGCCCCGTCAGGTCCGCGACGAAACGCTCAAGGGGGTGCGTGCGCTTGTAGTCCGCGTAGTTGTCATGTCCTGGCGGCGAAGCTGGCCGTGGCGATTGCCGTCGTTCGGCTGGAATCGGCAGCGGTGAGAGCGACGCCAGCGCTGCGACGAAGCGTGCGTGATCGTGGCCGCGGTAGGCGTAGAGGTCGGTCACGTCACCACCCTCCCCGAGGCTGTCGGGGAGGCAAAGCGCCTGGACCACGCGGCCGGGCGCCTGGAGATCACGCGCCACGCGGACGCCGTTGCGGCGACCTGGCCCATCGGCGTCGTAGATCACGTAGACCCGCTCTGGCTGGAGCAGATCCAACGCGTAGCGCGCGTGGTCGGATACGGCGCCGCCTGCCCCGCGAAGCAGCGAGACCGCTGGCAACCCTAAGCTGTGCATCAGCCAGGCATCCGGTTCCCCCTCGACGACGAAGAGTGTCCGGGGATGGGCGGGCTCACGCAGCAACAGATCGGCGCCGTAGAGCGTCTGGGGCGCGATATCGCCCTCGGCGCACCCACCCGGCCAGAATGCCTTTGGCTCTTTACCGTCGGTGTACTTGACGCGGCGGCCCACGGGTGTCCCGTCGGGAAGCCGGATCGGGTAGCGCAGTGCCGGCCTGGCTGGATCTCCGTAGTGTGTTGCTACAACCCCGAACGCCGCGAGCGTTGTGGGCGCGATGCCCCGCATGGTCATAGCCGCGAAGGGTGTCATCATAGGAGCCCCGCCCCTTCTCCCCGCGACTGGACCTGGAGCGGCGCCAGGATCTCCGCCGTCGGGAGGGTGTGCGACCAGTACAGCGCGTACGGCGGCGCCAGGCCGTCCAGTGGGTCGGGCCGGAGACTCCAGGCGAGCCCCTGCAGCAGCAGGTCGCGCAGCCCGCGCTGGAGGTCATAGCCGAGGCCATCCACGCGCGGCGACGGGATCGGCAGCCACGACGGGCACACGACGATGGTCGGATATGTGGGGATCTCCCACGCCTGGATCACGCCGGCATCGCGCGCCAGCAGTGCGTAGGCCACGGCCGCGTCTGGCTCGATGTCCAGCAGCCAGTAGGGCAACTGGCGCGTCGTTAACTCGTTCGGCGCCCGCGAGACCGTGCCTGGATCGTCGTGCGTGGGGCTGTGTGACGCCGCGCGCTCGTACGTCAGCAGCGCGCAATGGCGCGTATTATCCGCGTGTATGGTGCATGATTGCCCGCGATTGTGCGTATTCGTCGCGTTTTTAGGCGCGTTTCCCTCATGATCCTGTATGATCATAGTGTTGTGACTCCTTTTCCAGGGGCCGGATGCGTACAGCCCGCGTGTCCGGCCCCTGGTCTATGCGGTCTGGTTAAAGATGGATGTGGGCGAGCCAATCGGCCACGACGGGGACGCTTTGCCAGAGCGCCCACCCGTAGAACCCGACGCCGGGCACGACGATCAGCAGCGCGCCCAGCGCCTCCAGCGGTTTGGCCCGGCGACGCCAGGCCCGACGGGCCAGGGAGCGCCGGCGGAGCCACGCCTCGTTGACGCGCACGCGACGCGGCCGGCGGTAGGGCGACGAGCGGCGCACCGGGCGCGCGGTCCCCTGGGGAAATGGAATCGGCTGGTAGTCCTCTGGCTGCAGGTAGAGCGGGCGTTTCAGGTTGCTCATGCGGTCACCTCCAACGACGGCGGCAGGGGCTCAAAGTGCGCCCAGCCGTACACGTCCAACAGCGCCGCCCAGTCGTCGAAGTGCTCGACATCTCCAAGACAATAAAAGACATTTTCGAGCGGACCGACGACGGTCAATTGTTTACGCCAAGCCAGCGCCGCGCCCGCCTTGACGTGCCTTCCGCCCCGGCTGTTACTGACGCGTGGCTCCTCGGTGAACGCGATGCAGTGGGAGGCCTCGTAGAGGTCGTTCCAGTCCTCCAGCGCGAACCGTTCACGCTCCTCTCGCGTGCCCTCCGCGCTCAGGCCCTCATCGCTGATCTGATGGCTGCCGTTGAGCCAGCGGCTCGTCACGGTGTGCCCCATCGCCTCCAGGTCGGCGCGATAGGTCAATAGCTCTTCGCGGCGTGAGTAGCGCGCGGCCAGATAGATTTTCGCCATTAGCGTCCTCCTGCTCCCGCCGTCGCCGCGACCGCCGGCGGCCGGCTGTTGGTCCCGTTCGACCCGGCCCAACCGCTCATGGCCCGCACGCGCCGCGTCAGGCTGCTGACCGCGTTGAACTGGTCAGCGTTGAGCGCGGTACTCGCTTTGGCGTCGATCTCCACCTGGGCGATCTGGCCGGCCGACGTCGCCTTAAACGCACGTTCGGCCAGGTCCACGCACGCCGCGAGCGCGCTGGCCGTGTCGTTGGTGAGCGTGCCGGCGGCGTGGGCATTGATGATCGCCAGAGCGATGCTTTCGGTGTCCGCGGCGTTGGCGGCCGCGAGTGCGTTGAGGACGTCGGGCTCGCCCCACGGCTCCCCGGACGGCGCCGGCGTTGTCTCGGTGTCCGCGGTCGGCGGACCTGTCACGATAGGCGGCGCCAGTTCGGCGGCGCGCCGCGCGGCCAGTTTGTGCTCGAGGCGGACGATGACTTGCTCACGCCACTCGATGGAGAAACGGCCGTCCTCTGGCGCGTGCAGGCCCAGGTCAGTCCCCAGCTGGGCCAGGCCCTCCACGCCCTGGGGCCGCTCACGCGAGAGCGCGTCGCACAGCCCGTTGATGCGCGTGGCTAACTGGCGCGCCTGCTCTTTCGCGGCGGCCTGCTCGTCGGCCGGTGGGTCTGGCACAGCTTGGGGCTGCTGCTCAACGACCTGCTCACCTTCGATGATCTCGCTATCAGCGGTGGCGCTTGCTTCGTAGACGATCTCGCCGTCCGGTGTCACCGTCACGCTGTCGGGAGCGAGTTCCTCCGTGCTGTAGAGCCCCATGATTGAATCAGAGAACCCAGCGCGACACGCCTCGCTCACGGCTCGCGAACGTAACATGGCGCGCGGGTACTTCTCCCAATTCGATTTGGCCTTGACTAGTTCGGCGCGGCGGGCGTCCTCCATTGTGAACATGATCTCCTGCGGCTTCTCCCAGGAGCGCCGCCGATACTGCACGCGGCAGACGTCGTTCGTACTCTCGACGACGCGTATGGCGCCGTCGCCGTGGTCGCGCTGCACGAGCGCGCCCAGCAGCGCCGCCGAGAGAGTCGGCCGGCCCTGACCAGGGATGATGTACATCTCGCGGAGCGCCATCGACGGGCCGATACCCAACTCGCGGCCGGTCTGAACAATGGCGATGGCCTGGGCCACATTGGCGACGTTTTTGTAGAGACCTGATTCCTGGAACATGCGCGACATGCGCTGCATAACCTCGAACTCGGAGGCGCTGGGTAGGTCAGCGTGGGGCTGCGTGAGCGTGACGGCGCGCGTAGATGTGTCGGTCATGACGCTTCCTCGATGCCGAATACATCATCCAGCGCCCGGCTGGCACGCGTCGCACAGTAGCCGCGGCCCCAGCTCGTCACGCGGCAGTGGATACCGCCTGGAACGGCTGGCGCCCCGCACACCACGCAGCGCGCCAGGGCGACCACCGTGGTCAGCGCGATCCCGGCCTGCTCACGCTCGTAGTCCTCGACGCTAGTTAATGTGCTATTCTCTCGCCGCTTGCGCCTCAATTCTCGCTGGAAAAGCTTGCGGCATTCTCGGCAGCGACGTGAGGGAAGACCTTGATTGGTTGTCCAGTAGGTATTTCTCTCGTCGAACGGGTGCCCCTTGTCGCAGTGTGTCTTGACAGCGTTTTTGGCTGTCGAGCTGATGCCGCGCAGTGCGTTTACGCGGTGAGTTACGGCTTCCAAATGGTGAGGGTTGACGCATCGTGGGTTGCGGCAGAGATGGTCCAACTCCAGGTCATCCGGGATTGGTCCCACCAGCAATTCATAAGCGACCCGATGTGCCATGCACTGTGTGTGTACACCGTTGATCGTACGATGGAAACCGCCGTATCCGCGGGCATCGCTTGCCGCCTGCCAGTTCCAGCATCCATCTCCAAGGGAAACCTTCGACCAGAAACGTTTGGCATCCGACGTATCTAACCGAATGGCATTAAGGCCATGTTCTTGTTCCCAATCTTCGACATCCTTGATGTGGCTGCACGCACGCAGCTCGTGGTCGAGCGGAAACGTGTCGCGATTTCGGTACTCGTAGTCCTCACAATCGCACCGTTGCGCGATCATATCGACCTCGTGGGTCAGGTCGGCGCGACTCGACGAGCGCACGGTATAGACACGCGGCCGGCCGCTCGTGGGCCGGATCAGCGGGCGCGTCCAGTGGGGTAGCGCCGCCTGGGGCAAGCGGATGGGCGGGTGCTTTACGGGTGCGGTCTGGTGGCCGCGAAAGGGCGTTGATGAGACAGACATAGCTAGGCTCCTCCCTTGTGCCGAGAGTCGCGCACTAGACGCGCGATGCGATTACGAGAAACGTCGAAGCGAACTGCTAAGGCGGCCTGCGCTAAAGGCGTGGCGAATCGTGCTGATATCGGCCTCGCTTAACAGGCGGCGCGGGCGCGGAGTGGCTCTGGGCAGACCGGGTGCGAGCGTGGCGACGAAATGAGGGGTCACGCCGTACCGCACCGCCACATCACGCAGACGCATCCCAGCCGCCCGCGCCGCATAAATAGACGCGCGGTTGGCCTGGGTGATGTGAGGATAGAATGGCTCTTTGGAATGGGGATGGCGCTGTTTTTTCTCGCGGTCAAGAGCGTTCTCGCTCGCCGTCCCAAGGAACAAATGATCAGGACGCACGCACGCGGGCGTATCGCAGTGGTGGCACACAAAAAGGCCAGCGGGCACGGGGCCGACCGCGAGCGCATAGCTCACGCGATGGGCTCCCTCATAGCGGTGATCTATGCAGATGTGTCCATACCCCCGCCCAGCCGTACTGCCCGTCCATAACCAGCAACCGTCTGTTTTGTTCACACGTCTCCAAAAGCGCGCGCTCGTCTCAGCATTGACACAAAACTGCCGTGCGCCAATACTGATGGTGGAATTTGTCATACTAGAAGTACCCCCTGATCTTTGTCGGGTGGCTATGAGGCTAACGCCGGGTTCTTGTCGGGACTGGCGTTAGCCTCTTTTTGTGTGGCGGCCGCGGCTGCGGCGCGTTGCCTTTCCTCTTCCTCCTCTTCCGCGCGTTTCTCCCGCATGCGCCGCACGCAGGCGACGACCGCCGCGCTGATGTCCTCAAGCGCCGCGCGCCCGACTGGCGATAACTCCGGCGGTGGCGCCGCGATGCCGATAGTAGTAGTGGGGTCTGTCTGCGTCACGCTACACCTTCGATCTCTGCCTCGTAGGGAAAGAGAATGGTCGTGGGCAGTTCCCACGTTGCGCAGATGGCGATCTCTTCGATTTTGGTGAAGTTGCGGTGTTTGTTCTTGATCCGTGAAATGGTGGACTCGTCGATATGGAACTCTTTGGACAGGTCGGTGTTGGTCATCCGTCGATGCTTGGCGATCTCGAAAACGACATCGCCGTTGTACGGGCCGGTCATTACCTACCTCCTCTCTCTTCAAGCTGTATGCAGCTTACTTTTAAGCTGTAATCAGATTGTAGCACTCTTACATGCAGATTGCAAGAGGGTGTGTGGGGGCTGTATGATTAGGCAGTATTGTGGGGGTGGGGAGCTAGGTGAGGTGTTTTGAGGACGTGGAAACTATTGCCGTGGGTGAGGATATGAGGGGCCGTGTTGCTCAGGTCGTTGAACGCATTGACCAGTTCGCGATTGACCATCAAATCCCTGGCGGGACGCGCGCGGATAGGTTTAGGCAGATCGAGCGACTTATTGGGGCAAAAGGTAGGAATCAGCTTCTCAACCTGCAAGCGCACAGCGTCCCACGGCCCCAGACGTTGCGTATGATCGCCGACGCCCTTGGTATCAACCCAATACCCTTCTATGTGGATTTAGGGTGGCTCACAGCTTCTGAGGTGCGCGAGGCAGCGACGCAACTCGGCTTATCTCCAGAGGAGTGGGAAGAGGTTGCGCGGCGCGCCGGACTCAGTGAAGAGCGTTTACGTGCGGCGATTGAGGGGCTTCGCCGGCTGTCGTCTCTGGAAGGGCTTGCGGACGACTTGGAAAGCCTTGCACATGCCACATCAGGCGCGCCAGATCATCCGCCCATACCGTCCGACACCGTAAATCGCTAATGCGCGCGAGGGTGCGCGGGTGATGCCTGACAGCGTTAAGTAGGGTCGCATCCTCGAGTGTCACCAGTCGCCCCTTTCCGATAAGTGTCACGGCCGGGCTGTTGGCCTAAATATATGGAACAAACGTGCTATTAAAAGCTACCACGCAAAAGCCCCGTCGTCAACAAAAACGCGTGGATAGCTGACAAAAAGCGTCAGGGTAAACGAGTGGTTACCTCTTTTATAGCTGTTCGGAGGGTGCGAGCGCAGGGGCTACAGGCTGATACCTTCGGTAGGCGGCGTTATGTCGCATGAGAGAAAGGACACGGCACATGATCAAGCATAGCGGTTTATCGTTGGCGCTCGCGGGAGTCATAACGCTTGGAGCAGCGATCGGCACGGCCCAACCGGCGCACGCGGCCGGAACGCAGACATTTACAATCCGCGTCACGGGTCCGCACCACCTCCACTTTACGGGCGCGCTGGACGCCATGAGTAGCGACGGGTCATCGGACGATCACACCATCAGCGGGCACGCTACGGCGACCTATACCGAGCACGGCATGATGGTATCCGTCGAGATCCAGAAACAAGACGGGAACGGCGACCAGCTCCAGGTAACGATTTACGACGGACGCCGGATCGTCAAGTCCGGGTCGACGCGGGCGGCCTACGGAATCGTGATGCTGACGACGCCGCTCTCATTCTGAGCCTCCCGCGGCTTTCGTTCGCGCCACCGCCGCTGGGCGGCCGTCCGCAGGTCCGTCGGCGTCGGCAACGCGGGCGGCTCTGGCGCCGGGTCCAGTGTGAGCATCCCCGCCCTGAGCAGGTCGCGCACGCCTTCGGTCCACGTCACCTCGACGCGCAGCCAGCGCGAGTGCGTCGCCGGTCGGCGCTCCACCAGCTGGGCCGATTCGACCACCAGCAGCAGCAGACGGCGCAGGGGCTCCGCGTCGGCCGGCTTGTCGCTCGCGCCTAGTGCGGCGACGATGGCGCGCGTGTCCGTCTGGTGGACGTCATCCCATAGTGCGCGCAGGTCCTCGATCGGTGGCCCCGCCCGCTCGGCCAGGGCGTGCTGTGCCTCCAGCCCCGCGATCCGCGCCTCCGTCGTCTCCGAGAGCGCCAGGAACGCGCGCACGGCCTCGGACGGGATGCCACCGCCCTTCGTCGGGCCTCCGCTGCTCAGCGGAGCGAGGCCGCGCATCGCCGCCAGGGCCTCAGCCTGGTCGCGCAGCGCCGCCCGCTCGGCCGCGATCTCGCGCTTGAGCCGCGTCGCCGTCGCCGCCCGCACGCCACCGCCTCGAAGGCGCTCCTCGCCGCGCGTGGTCCACGGCGCGCCGCGCAACCGGCGCAGCTCGACGAGCAGGGCCTCATGCGCCAGGTCGAGCCGGTAGCCGGGCGCGGCGCAGCCCCCATTGCGCAGTGACGTGCGGCACAGGTAGGACCCCTTGTGGTTGGGGATCGTCGTGGGGACGTGTGGCCGCATCGCCGCGCCGCAGCCGGCGCACACCAGCAGCCCCGCCCCCAGGTAGGCGTGGCGCACCCTGGCCCGCGTGGGACGCCGGCCAGCCGTGTCCATGCGCTCCTGCACGCGGCGCCACACGTCGTCGGCGACGATGGCCGCGTGCTTGCCCGGCCGCACGATATAGTCACCCGGCGCCGCGCGCTCGTAGTAGCCCTGCGGCAGCTTGTCGTAGGACACGCGGCCGGTGTAGAGCACGGAACGCAGCACGGCGCGCACATGGTAATCGCCCCAGCTCGCGGCGTCGCGCGGGGCGGCCACACGCGGGTCCGTGTTCATCCAGCGCGCCAGGGTGGCGCAACTCTCGTTGCCCGCGTCGTAACGGGCGTAGAGGTCACGCACGACCCAGGCCGTGGCCTCGTCGACCACGAGCTCGCCGGCCGGCCGCTTGCCGTGCCCGCTGGCGCCGCCGTCCCAGGCCGGATAGTGCCGCCGGTAGCCCAGTTGCGGCGTTGGTCCCATGTGCACGCCGCTCTCGGCCGCCCGTCGCCGCGCCGGGCGCACGTTGGCGGCCAGGTCGCGCACCGCCTGCTCGTCCATGCCCGCATAGCCGTAGCGCATGAAGCCGGGCTTGTCGCGTCCCTGCTGCGCGCTCCACAACTCGACGCCCAGGCGGTCGAGGCTCTCGCCCTGCGTGACACGCTCCAGCGGGCGACGGCCCCAGCGCGAGAGGCTGAACACCAGAATAACGTGGATCTCGCGCCGGCGCGCCGCCTCCAGGATGCGCTGGTAGCCGCTGCGGTCGATGCGCCGGCCCTTCAGCTCTTCCTGCTCCCACATCGTCACAACACAGCCGAGTTGGGCGGCGAGTTGTTCGATGGCGGCGCGCTGCACGTCGGCGCTGTGGTTGTCGCGCTGCTTGCGCGGGTCGCTCCGCCTTACGTAGCCAGCGGCTAGCCGCAGGGGTTGCTGAGCCGAATTATGCTCAGACATGCGCCCAACTCCGGCGATGCACGATGTGCTTGACAGCGGACTTTGTGACATCGTAGTGATGAGCAATGGACGAATAGGCTTCTCCGCGCGCGGCGCGTGCCCTAATATCAATCACCTTGTCCACTGTTAACTTAGCGGCCCATTGCTGCTCGCCGCGCACCTGAGCTTCGGGGTGGACGATTGAGGGATGACGCTCCGGGTGCTTGCGTATGCCATTGCGATCCCCAACGGGGCCACGCCCTTTGGCAGCCATATCTGCCAGGTTATCCGCTTGCGTCCCCAGGAAGAGATGATCGGGCCTGACACACTGAGGGTTGTCGCAATGATGACAGACGAAGAGGCCATCGGGGACCGGGCCGTGGGCGATCTCCCACATGAAGCGATGGGCGTATATTTTCCTGTTGCGGACGGACAACCGGCCGTACCCGTTGGGGAGAACATAGCCGGTCCAGACCCAGCACTCCTCGCTCACGACGACGCGCGCCGCGAAGTGGCGTCGCCTCGCGCGCATGTACGCGGGGTTGTCGTAATCAACGCGGCCGTGACCGAGATAGGGCAGCCCATCGGGACGCGTGGTAGCCTGAGATGCCATGGCGTCACTCCTTATGTGAACGGGTCATTATGACGCCTAGCATAGCATAAAAGAGCTACCAGCCAAGGAACTAATGAACAACAATTACGTAGACGCCACCTTAGGAGCCTACGCGATCATCAACGCGCAACAGATCCGGGGACTGCTCGGGCTGGCGCGCGGCGTGTCAGCGGACACGGCCTAAGGAGCGCTACAGGCCG
>JAABUX010002924.1_pt1 | contig 23367 bp, 23 predicted proteins | sample 5561851 | NCBI WGS metagenome assembly JAABUX01 (sample SAMN10711883, study PRJNA513361) | rock metagenome | isolation source: Antarctica rocks | place: Antarctica: Victoria Land, Richard Nunatak red sandstone | collected 2016-01-03 | reverse complement strand
TCATATGCTCGTGAAACGTGACCACGCAACGAATCGTCGCGCGGGCCACCCCTTGGGCATGACGACCGCTAACCATGGATGCGGGGTGCGGAGTCCGCACGATCTGCCTTTTTCAACAACCAGGTCCCTTTTTGTGACATTTCCTAACCTTGTTCGATGACGCTGTTCCGTACCGTGGGGCCGCTCGCAGAACTTGTCTCAGATTCTTTGCCTTACTACTTGCGCTGCTCCACGAGTTCTGCGACAATGGGGACATGAATATCGGCTATGCCCGCGTTTCCACCTTTGAACAGACCCTCGCCCTGCAACAGGATGCTCTCGCTGCGGCAAAGTGTGAGCGCGTCTTTACTGACACGATCTCCGGCAGCAAGAGTGAGCGGCCCGGTCTCACCGAAGCCCTCGACTTCCTGCGGCCCGGCGACGTGCTCGTGGTCTGGCGCCTCGACCGACTTGGGCGCAATCTCAAGATGCTGATCGAGACGCTTACTGCCCTTGCGGAGCGGGGCATTGGCTTTCGCTCTCTGACCGAGCAGATTGACACCACCACGCCGGGGGGTAAGCTGATCTTTCACGTCTTTGGCGCCCTCGCCGAGTTCGAGCGTGACCTGATCCGCGAGCGTACTCAGGCAGGGTTAGCGGCGGCACGCGCACGCGGGAGAAAGGGCGGGAGGCCAAGAAAGCTGGGCACGCCGGGCAAGGTGGCAATGGCGCGTTCGCTCTACAACGACCACACGAACTCCATTGAGGACATCTGCAAGACCCTCGGCATCTCACGCGCGACGCTCTATCGCCACCTCGGTACGTCGCAAAGTCCGGGCAGTACGACCGGATCGTAGGCGTCGAGGGATCCGATAAGCTCACATCGATACGTATTGTATATAATAAGATCGTTTATATAAACACGAACACACAACGCAATGTATTGACATGAAAGCGCATCACGTATATGGTGATCATGTCATTGAAATTCGGCGAGAGGGTTTGGGGCGGCAACAAGTCTGCGGGAGCAAGCATCCGGCGGACGTTACGGTCGCACTCTTGGATTCGTAGCCCTACTGCAGGAGAGATAGCTATGGCTGGTTCTGCCCAGCACCCCGGGGAAGACCCGGTACTCGAACTGCATCTTCCCGTACGGGAAGGCCGTGCGATCGTTTCAGGGTCACCAAGCCCGTCAATCACAAAAGCACCCCGACAGGTTCGCCACCGGGGGCTTTCCTATGCGACGAAACAGAATTTGTGGGGCTATTTCTTCGTATTGCCAATCCTCTTTCTGTTTCTTGCCTTCCGCCTGTACCCGATGATCAGTGCGATCATGATTTCGCTACAAAAGTACGATCTGCTCTCCAAACCGCGCTGGATCGGTCTCGATAACTACCGCTTCCTGCTTTCCGATGAACGCGTGCGGAATTCGTTCCGGGTGACGGGAGTGTTCCTCGTGGGGCAAACCGTTCCGATGATTCTGGCCGCGCTTGTCCTCGCACTCGCGCTTTTCTCGTTGCCCCGTTTTCGTCACTTCTTCGAGTTAGTCTTCTACTTTCCCGTTATCATGACCACCGTTGTTGCTGCCCTGATCTGGCTCACGCTCTTCTACCCGCGTGGCCTCCTCGATCAGCTTGTCGCGCCCTGGTTTCCCCATGGAATTCCCTGGCTCACCAGTCCAGTATTGGCGTTACCGAGCGTGATTACCGTGGATATCTGGAAATCTACCGGTTACTACATGATCATCCTGTTGGCGGGACTCCTCGGGGTCCCGCGCGAGTACCTGGAAGCGGCGGCAATCGATGGCGCCAGTAATTGGGCCCGGCTCCGCTACATCGTCTTGCCATTGCTGCGGCCCCAGATCGCGTACGTGAGTATTATCGCGTTGATTAACTCGGTGCAAGCATTCGATTCCTTCTATGTCCTTACACGCGGGGGGCCGGCTGATGCCACTCGTGTCTTGCCGATTGAGATCTATCTCCGCGGCTTCCAGTTGCTAGAGATGGGGAGGGCGGCAGCAATTTCCATGGTGATGTTCGTCTTCCTGATGATCCTTACCCTGATCCAACTCAAGGTCTTTCGCTTGGAGGAAGAATGAGGATGAGCGAACGAGCGACGCATCTGCTTTCCTCTGGAACACGAACCACAAACGAGCGGCGCGCTCGGCGCTCCCTCGGTTATGGGTTTCTTTACCTGATTCTGATCATCTTCTCGATCTTCATGCTGGTGCCATTTCTGTTCGCGCTTTCCGGTTCCGTCAAGCCCGAGGCAGAGATCTTTTCCTCGTCAATCAACTGGCTCCCCTCCGTATTCCAGTGGCATAACTACCTTCTCCCTTTTCAGACAAACAACTTCGGGCGGTATTTCCTGAACTCAGCGATTGTTTCGGTCGCTCAGACCATTGCTCCGTTATTGCTCTGCTCGATGGCAGGCTATAGTCTCGCCAAATTCCACTATCCGGGGCGAACACTGATCTTCGTCTTCATCCTCAGCACGATCATGCTGCCCACCCAGGTTACGCTGATTCCCCTTTTTCTTATCATCAAGCAGCTGAACTGGATCAACACCTATGCGGGGTTGATTGTGCCCGGTTTGGCATCCACCTTCGGCACATTCCTCATGCGCCAGTTCTTTCTCTCCGTTCCCAGCGAGTACATGGATGCGGCGCGCATTGATGGCGCAGGCGAGTTGCGCATCTTCTGGAACGTCATGCTCCCAATGTGCCGCCCCGCGTTATCGGCCCTCGCCATATTCAGTTTCACTGCCTCGTGGAATTCGTTCCTCTGGCCACTGGTGATTGTGAATCAGGATGCGATGCGCACGATTCCCCTCGGGTTGGTCTTCTACATTGGCGAGCAACGCGCCCCTCAATACGGTCAGCTGCTGGCCGTTGCCGTCATTGCCACCCTGCCAGTACTCGCACTTTTTCTCGTACTGCAACGGCAATTTATCGAGGGAGCGGCCATATCCGGGATTAAAGGATGACCATTAGGTTCTGCATTCGTCTCGGGCAAGGCCAGCTGCGGGAATACCGGTTGGCCCTGCATGGAAAGCGGTTGACATGTCGGTGAGGAGGATTCCTGTGAACGGCTCGAATGCAATGTTCTCGCGGCGTCGCGTGTTGCGGGTTGCAGCATCGTCAGTTGGGGGGGCGATCTTAAGTGCGTGCGGCAACACGGGGTCCGCACCCTCTACAGGCGTCGCCACGACGGTCGCGACCACCGCGATTCCCGCGACTGGCGTTACCACCGGTAGTAACGCGACGACGGGTGCGGTCGGAGCAACATCTGCTCCTGGCATGGCTACGGCACGGATCAAGCTCGTCTTCTGGCGGCATCAATATGACCCCACCGATAAGGTCTTCAAAGAGATCATTTTCCCCGATGCGCAGCAGAAGCTGAATCTGGATTTCGACTTTCAGGTTCAGCGTCAGGACGACTACGAGAAAACATTCCTGCCGCAACTCGCTTCCGGCGGCGGGCCGGACCTGTTCGAGACAACCGAGACGTTTCGGACCAAGTTTGCCAAAGCGGGGGTCTTTGCTCCCGTTGACTACACCCCCTGGGGCGGGAAAGCCCAGTGGGAAAGCTCCTGGCAACCGGGGGTTATCGATGCACTCCGTGTTGATGGGCAGGACTACAACGTACCCCTTGAGTGGACCGCAATTCCCTCTGATCTTTTCGTCAACAGTACGGATGCGCAAGATGCAGGTATTGCCGGTGATATTCCGAAGTATCAGCAGACTCCTATCTCCTGGGCCGACCTAGGCCCTTGGGCGGCAAAGATGACGAAAAAGGATGCGAACAGCAACATCACGCGTGACGGATTCATGATCCAGCACGGATACGGCCCGGACCGCACCTATTCCTTCTGGGAGCCATACTTCCTGCAGGCTGGCGGCAAGCTCGTGTCCGACGACGGCAAGACCTCGATGCTTGACTCGGAACAGGGAATCGCGGCGATGCAGAATCTCTATGACTACGTGTTCAAGTATGGCGCATCGATGCTGCGGCCACAGGACAAAGAATCCGGCTCCGCAAAACTGCCGAAAGACGAAACTGCGTCAACCACGAGTCTCGGCCAGTGGGCATATCCGACTTTTAAGCAGCTCGCGCCGGACAAGTGGCAAAATACTCGTGCGCTGCTCGCGCCTCAGGTTGATCCGTCGAAACCACGGTATGACAGCGGACCGGGGTGGAGCTATGGCGTACTGGCGAAGTCAAAGAACCGGGAAGCCGCATTCAAGTTCTATCACTTCGTCGTAACGCAGCACGGCTCAGACCTGTTCGATGGTGGCATCGTGACACCCGTGGTTGGCTGGACTGATAAGTATCCCGGTTTTGCCAAACTCCCGGACGCCGCCGTATGGAAGAAAATGTCGGATGAGGCGAAGCCGCGAATACGTACCGCACCGGACTTGCTCACGCAGGTACAACGGCAGGATAGCTTCCAGCGAGCATTTGAAGCGATCATGTTCTCCAAGGGAGACATCAAAGCCGAAATGAAGCGCTGGAACCAGGATGTGCAGCAAGCGCTCAGCAACCTCTAGTTCGGCGTTGTTTTCGGGATGCTCCTGTGAGACTGTGACCAGGGGAGAGACGGAGTAGAGAGAAATGGAATACCGTCGTGATACGGGTTCAAACCCAACAACGTGGCGGGGGGTGATCGACTGTGACATCCACAACACGGTTCCGTCCATCCACGCCCTCGTCCCGTATCTGTCTACCCACTGGCGCGAATACATCGCCCAGTCAGCATTCAGGGGACCGAGTGACACCGCGTATCCCCTTGGCGCACCGACCTCGACCCGGCCGGGCGCGAAACCGGATGACGGGAGCCCGCCCGGTTCCCGTCTGGCTTTGCTGCAGCAACAGGTCCTCGATCGCTACAACGTTGATATTGGCATTCTGACCTGTGCGTATGCCATCGAGAGTATTCACAATCCCGATGCTGCTGCGGCACTCGCGAGCGCAGTCAACGATTGGCAGGTTGCCGAGTGGCTGGACCGTGAGCCGCGCCTGCGTGCGTCAATCGTGGTCCCGAGCCAACAGCCGGAAATGGCGGCCCGTGAGATTGAACGGGTCGGGGGGCTTCCCGGCTTTGTTCAGGTCTTTCTGCCGGTCTGTTCTCCGATGCTCTACGGCAACCGTCACTATTATCCCCTGTTTGAAGCGGCAGTTCGGCATGACGTAACAATCGGGCTGCACTTTGGCGGCGCACCGGGCAACCCACCCACCGGTACGGGATGGCCCTCATACTACGCCGAAGAATACGCCGGGATGGCGCAAGTGTTCCAGTCACAAATTCTCAATCTCATCGTTGAGGGCGTGTTCGAGCGGTTCCCCACGCTGCGGATCACCTGCATTGAAGGTGGCTTTACCTGGGTGCCTTCACTGATGTGGCGCATGGATAAGGAATGGAAGGGGTTGCGACGCGAGGTGCCGTGGACCACGCAGCTCCCATCGGAGTACGTGCGCAAACACCTGCGCTTCACGATTCAGCCACTGGACGCGCCGCCCGAACCAGAACAGATGCGTGAGATCATCGCCCAGATGGGGAGTGACGACCTCCTGTTGTTTGCGACCGATTACCCCCATTGGCACTTCGATTCACCGGAAGAAGCGTTGCCCGCAGGGCTGAGTGAGGGTCTCGAGCGAAAGATTTTGACGGATAACGCTCGCGCTTTCTATCGGCTCTGAAACCCCTGAACGAGATACAGGCCCGGTGCAGCGACTTGTTGACCATCGATACATGAAGGAGGAACACCGATGGCGGAAACGCTGACCCAAGCACCCACCCGGAGCCGGACACGGGTCGCGGTGATTGATTGCGATATCCATAACCAACCCGTGAAGAAAGAAGACCTCAGTCCCTACATGTCCACGCGCTGGCGACGGCATCATGAGACATTCGGCTCACGGGGGCATACGGGCGCGGGCTATCCGCGGCAAAATCTCGATGCGGCACGCACGGATTCCTGGCCACCGAATGGTCACCCTCCCGCTTCCGATCTCGATTTCTTGCGCTTTCAGTTACTCGATGCCTGGAACATCCAGTTCGGCGTGCTCAACACGCTGATTGGTGCCGGCAGCCAGCGCAACCTCGAATACGGCGCGGCGTTTGCACGGGCAATAAATGACTGGCAGGTTGAGACGTGGCTTGAACCAGAGCCACGTCTGCGCGCCTCGATCGTGGTCGCGTATGAGGATGCGGACCTTGCGGCAGCCGAGATTGATCGCATTGGGGATGATCCGCGCTTTGTCCAGGCACTGATCTACATTCGCACGAGCGAGCCGCTTGGGCGACGGAAATATTGGCCGATCTACGAAGCGGCGGTACGCCACAACCTCCCGGTGGGGATTCACTTCGGCGGTTCCGGGGGCGGTCCGATCACGGGAGCCGGGTGGCCGTCCTTCTACATTGAGGACCATGCGGGGATGGCAACTGCTTTCCAGGCGCAGGTCACGAGTATGGTCTACGAAGGGATTTTCGAGCGCTTTCCCACGCTCAAGATTGTGCTGATTGAAGGCGGGTTTGGTTGGCTCGCACCACTCATGTGGCGGCTCGACGCGACCTGGAAGCGCCTCAAGGATGAGATTCCTCATGTGCATCGTTTGCCTTCGGAGTACATCCGAGAACATGTCTGGCTGACCACGCAGCCGATGGAAGAGCCCCCGACGGGCGAGCAGTTCCACCAACTCTTGAGGCATGTGGACATGACAGACCACTTGATGTTCTCCACCGATTACCCGCATTGGGATTTCGATGCGCCGGACCAGGCGATCCCGACGCGGGTTTCCCCCGAAATCGAGCGTGCCATTATGGCGGAGAATGCACGCGCCCTTTATCGGCTTGTGTGAGGTGACGGTACCGCACGCATTGGCAAGACATCCGCTGTGTCGGGAAGAGATGGTGCGATGGCGAAACATGTGGTTGCACGCGCGAGTGATCTGCAGTCGGGGGCACGGAAGGTTGTCGAGATTGCCGGACGATCGATCGGTGTATTTAACGTCAACGGGGAGTACTTTGCCTTGCGGAACAGCTGCCCCCATCAAGGAGGCCCCCTTTGCGAGGGACGGTTGTCCGGTTTCCTCCAAGCGTCACTCCCCGGCGAGTACCTTTACAGTCGACCGGGAGAGATTCTGCGGTGCCCCTGGCACGGTTGGGAGTTCGACGTGCGAACGGGACAGTCATGGTTTGACCCGGCACGCACCCGGGTGCGCAGCTATCAGGTTGACGTTGTCCCTGGGAGTACCTTGCATCACGAGACGAACGCACCAGAGCCGGGACTGGTGCGAGGACCATACATCGCTGAGACCTTTCCCGTATCCGTAGAGCAAGACTACATCGTCGTCGAGGTACCCGCGTGATATCGCCTCGTACGAACGGATTGCCCATGGCAATCTGCACTTCGGAGAGAATGTCAGGTGACACCGATCATCGCAGAGTGTCACATAGATGTCCTTGTGCGCTGGTCTATCGCGATCGCGCACAAAAATGGTTCACACAACGCCCCTTTTTCGCCGTTATTCGTGACCAGGAAATACCATAAACAACGGAGACTCGAACACTTTTGGTGAACGGAAAGCCTGTTATGTGCCCGTGCGCGTTGGTTCGTACGCCCCGCTCGTATCGGGAGCGCGTGGCTTCGGACGTGCGGGATCGACTCTCACCCTGTGCCAAGCATATTGATTCACGCAAGACTTGCATATAGAATCGCTGCATGTTCACGGTAGAGCAAATCAACGACATACATGATCGCCTCGGCAAGGCAGAAACACTTCTTCAATATGTCCAAGCGCTGCATGCGCTCGGTGTTGAGCGATATGAATCCTATCTGACCGATGGGCATTCGGAGTATTTCGGAAAGGACGGTTACACAGTCAAGTCGCCAGCAGTACACGAGACGTTCCTTATCGCTAAAACAAGCAACAGAGGAAATCTCCTCAAGCATCTGAACCTCCTTGAACAAGGTAAAACAAGTTATCTAGAAATGTCGCAGGGCTTAGCAGAGAGTGGGATCGAGAAATGGACGGTAGACACAAACGAGCTGATAATGACGTTCTGCGACAAGGCCAGTAAGCGACTGCTGGTTGAGACGATTACGTAAGCATTATGTGTAAGCCTGCATGTACTTACTCAAGGCCCATTAACGGTTCCTGACAGTATAAAGGGCCACAGAACACCTGTTATGGCACCCAACAACTCGGGTGATAGGTTAATTTCACTGTCAAACAGAGTTCTAGACCTCGACGTACAGGTATCAAAAAAACCGAAAGAACAGCGATTCTGACGCGAAAAGGGCGGGGAGCCTGACGTCATTATAGGGCACACCCTTCCCTGACAGCTCGCTCCCCACGATGCCGACACGCTCGCTGCCGTCAGTCGTTAACGTACTTTGATTGACGTTTCGTCAATCGATCCCTGTAAGCGCCGAGAATCTCACCCTACTCTCCCCCACCAAACTGGACCCCCGATTTAGCCGATCAGGACGCTCTTGTCGCACAAATTCAATTATGCGACTTGGGCACTGGGATGCGCTAAACGCGGGGTGGGCCTTTCATGGGGAAGGCGGGGTGAGATTCCCGGTGATCGCGCGCTTTGCTGCGGTTTTGGGGCGTCTTTGGCGTCTTGTATGGCGGGTTTGAGGGGGAAATAGTGAGGGTTAATGCGATATGTCATCAGTCGCACCTGAGTTCCTCACCCATTCCCACACTTTGCCCCAAAGGCCATCCTTCACTCGCTACCCCGATGACGCAGGGGGGCAAGGGTCGCGATCACCAGGAGGGTCACAGCCACCAGGGAGACGCGCAGCACCTTCGCGTTCAGTTCCAGCCCCGGCCATAGGAGCAGCGCCAGCACCACCACTTTGAGGCCAAGCGCGATCACAAAGGCACGCGGCCAGCGCGGCGGCCAGCGGCGAGGCCAGCTATGCCACCGGGATCGCGCGGGCACGGTCAAGTGAGGTGCCATCGCCTCCCAGCGTGCCCGCAACACCGCCTCCGCGTGCGCCCCCTCAGTAAACGGCGACGATGCCCGCAGCAGAGCGTCCACTGCGGCGAACCGAGCGAGACGTTCCCCACAGTGCGGGCAGGCCGCGAGATGCGCCTCCACCCATTCCCGGCGTGCCCCCCGCAGGTCTTCCTCCAGGTACGCCACGAGGTCCGCATCCGCCACGTCACATGTGGACTCGCCCGTTTCTGTCCGTCGCTGTCCGTGTGCTTCCACCCATTCCCGCATCCGTGCTCCCCCCTTGTACCGTTTCATGCGTCCCGTTCCCGATACCGACGGGCGAACTCCTCCCGGGCGCGCACCAGCCGTTGCCGCACCGCCGCCGGGGTGAGACCGAGCACGCGCGCAATCTCGTTCCCATCGAACCCACCCACCACTGACAGCACGAGCACCTCGCGCAGCGCCGGGGACAGGTCGTTCAGCACGCGCTGTTGCACGTCCGCTTCCGCCACCGTCTCCCCGGCCCGGTCACGCACCGAAGATGGTGCGCCCCCGTGGAGCCACTCCAAGGGCACGAAGCGACGTAAGCGGGCGCGGCGCTCAGCTGCCCGCCGGTTATTGCGGGCGATGGCGGAGAGCCAGAGGGCGAAGGATTGTTCCGTCGCCAACCGGTCCATGCTGCGCCACGCATCCAGCCACGTCTCTTGCACGAGGTCGGCCGCGAGTTCACGGTCCCCTGTCTGCCGGATGAGCACCCGCAGCAGCGCCGGGGCGTGCCGCTGATACAGCCGCGCGAAGGCCTCGGCGGAACCGCCACGGGCTGCCGTGACGAGCGTGTGGTCAGTGCGCGTCGCCTCGTCCCCGGTATCCGCCATCGGCCTGTCCCTCGGTTCCCTCACCGCCCACACACGGATGATGACATGCGGCACCTACAAGGATTAGTGCGCGAGGGGGGCGAAGTGTGACATTTCGAGCGATTTTCCCGGCGGATGTCACACTTCGCGCCCTTCATGCACTATATGGATTAGAAAGAACAATTTGTGCGGCGAAGCGTACGAGACCGACGACCGAAGATGGATCGCCGCGCAAGCATATCCGTTGCGCGGCGGGACGCAAAGTCCGGGAACTCGGGACCATCGAAAATGTCCCGTCGCCAGCCATTGGACACCTCCTCTCTATAAGTGTCCGCGAGTGGGGCAACATGTTTTTCCGCGAATTGAGAAAGATCACGACCCACCGACGTACCAGTGGGAGAAAGGGAACTAGTCATGTTGGTGCGCTCCGTCTTCCTGCTCCCATCCGATGATCTCGGCTGGAACGTGGTGCGTACGGTGCTCCACGAAAAACTCACGGTGCGCGTCGTTGGTGAGGCTATCAATGTGCGCGAGGCACGTATGGCAATCGCTTCCACACGCCCCGATGTTGTCCTGTCTGCCGGCGTCATTGAGGGCGTACCGGCCCGGCATCTGCTCCGGGAACTCCGAGATACAAGTTGTCCCACAGCGCGGTTCGCGGTGTTCGCCGCCACCCTCGACCCCGAGGACGTGCTCCCCTTTGCGGCGATTGGCGTCGCGGGCCACCTGCTGTGGGGTGACCTGTCGTGCGCTACCCTCCCCGCCTGCCTGGTGGCGGTTGTGGAGAGCGAGGTGATTGTTGGTAGTCCAGCAGTTGTCCAAGCATTCGTCGAAGCACGGTGGGTCTCACCACCGATATCGCCTGACGTCAGGGCGTCTTTGCATGATACCCGTAAGCAGGGCGAGTTGACTCGACGGCAACGGAACGTGCTGCGCCTCGTCGCGGAGGAGTTAACGAACGACGAGATCGCGATGCGGCTTTCACTCAGTCCTAAAACCGTGAAGAAACACTTGGATGATATCTACCACCGTCTTGGTGTGCATGATCGCATGACGGCCGTGCGTAAGGCATACGAGCGTGAGCACTTTGCCTAAGTACGTATCGCACGTTCACTCCTTTTTTATGCCGGCGTATATGAGAGAGTACGCCGAAAAGCCCCCGAAAATTACGCCGGGTGCGTGATTGCTCTCGCCCCCGGTGCCTTTTACAGTAGGAGCCATGAGATGAACAACTGATGGGCGGCACCGACGGCGTAGGATGATAGCTACCACCTTCAAGTACCGTGTCGCCCCCGGACGTCCCCTGGCGTTGCTCCCTACCTTCCCGAATGACATCGCGGTCTTTTACAGTCGAAGTGAAGGGAGGAAAGTGGGCTGAACTGCTAAGACCTTGGTGGTCACAGTTACAACGCAGAAACTGGATGTGATAAGGAGGGCACCATGTTACACCGACGAGCGCATATCCTCTTGACCACGGGAACTCTTGTTGTCACCCTCGTGATAGCGCTCGGGATGCCCCGCGCCGTTCAAGGGGTAGGTATCACAAGCACACCACCACAAAGGCCACAGGCTGTGGTCACCGTGGTGTCGCCGTTGGCGAACGTGGCCCCTGGGGCGATTGCTCATCTTGTTGTAAAGGAATCCGAGCGAAAAGACACCGCGCAGGTAATGGGCGGTCCGCCTCATGCCGATCAGGCGTACCTATTCCCCGATACAACGATTGGCGAGACATGGATTGTCGCCGGACAGGGTGGCTCGGTCGAACGCGCGATCACCTTTACCAAGGACATGTCCGGTCAACTCGTCACGAAGGCGGTTATCGACGGGCAGGGGACAACGACACTGCATAACTACCGGCACGGTCTGACCGTCACCAGCAAGGGCAAACCCCTCACGCTGCTTGACTTCGACAGCCGCCCGACCGATCTGCAGGGTACACGCTCGTCGCAGAAGTTCGAGCAGGTTACACAGATGACAGCAGGAAGCCAAGGCACTATTACCCTTCGTGACCGCGCGGGAGGAAAGCAATACACTTTCGACAGCCAAACGGGGGGGTTGCTTAAGGCGGAGCAGTTCGGCTCTGCGGGCGATGTCGTTGGTACGATGGAGTGGCAAACACTCGAGATACTTGACGTGAGCAAAGTGCCGCAAAGTGCGCTGTCCACCGATCTGCCGCAAGGCGACGCGACTTTCAAAGGAGTTCCGCTCCGCCAATTGTCCAGGCAGGACGCCGCGAAAGCCCTCCCGTTCGCCCTATATACCATCGAAGGGTTGCCCGATCCCGCCGTCAATTACACGACTGGTACGCGGGTCGAGGTCACATCGGTCCCGCTACCGTATCGCGGCATCGACGCCGTAGCAACTCGTGGGGATGGGGTTGGCTTTGCGTATCGTGATGATGTCTCGAAGCGCTACATCGAGGTCCGGGAGGCACCGGCTGGACGCTTTGCTGCGTCATTGCAAGCAGCAACGCAGTTTTGGGACAGCGCCAAGCAAATCACGCTCTCAATAGGCGGCAAGAGCGTCTCCGGCTGGTATCTGACCAGCACCGTGCAGGTGCGCGACGGCGCGGCAGGTAATGGGGTGAAGAAAGTGCCCGGTCCGAGCTACATCGTCCTTCCCGACGTCAACGGAACGGGAATCTCACTGATGACGCAGAGCTACTCGGAGGCTGAGCTTGTTGCTTTGGCACAAAAATTCCGTGCCTAATTCCTGTCAGGAAGAGAACAATGGCTGGAGAGGAAGGTTAAAGCTATGCAGACAATGCGGAAGAAGGTAGCACTGACGCTCGCACTCGGATTGCTGCTCCTTGTCCCGACGTCGATCGCGATGGCCGACAACATCGCTTATGGCCAAGTCCTTAACTGGGGACCGTTGCAGGGCGAGACGAACCCATTTGCCTACCGCAACGTCCAGGACTATGAAGCGACCAGCTTCTCGCGGACGGGCGACAACGGGGTCACCGTCGGGGTGTACAATAATGAGGGTGACTGGTGTGTCGGGGGGCCGCAAAACTGGCCGCGGCGATCCGTCGGCTGGAACTATATCAACACTCCGACGTACAATAACGAAATCTCTGCGGACGCGGGATGGGTCACTGCGCTTAACTGCGGTAGCGGCCATAAATATCTCATACAAGGGCTTCACAGCTATAGCGTGGGTGGTGCAACTCAGTATTCCGGCGCGACGAACGTGGGGTCCGATTACTGACAGGGAACGTGATTTCCGTGCGTATCTTCATCTGTCTGCTGACTCTGAGCGTGCTGGTTGGATGTGGTGGTAGCCCAGCAGCTACCACCATGCCGCCAGCCACGGCTACTCCCGCTCGACCGCCAGCCTCCATGCCGCTAGTCACGGTCGCCGTACCGGACGACCATCGGGGAAACCCGATCGATTTCCTCCAATCAGTGCTGGCGGATGCTGACCAGCGCGCGAGGCAGTATCTGGCTCCGGGGATATATGCCAACGTCGCAAGCCTGCGGACGATGCTCGGGCTGCCGAAACCAGAGGGTTCTTTCAACCTCGGCTCCTATCCTATCGAGGAGAACGATCAGCGCGTCGTGTACCACTGCGTCGCACGCGTGAATGGTCAGGAATACTGGATGCAGGTTGTTGTCGCACCCACGGGCAACCAGTGGTTGATCACCGAGGCGACGTTGTTGAGTCCTTGATGAAATGCTGCCTACGATGGGACTGGTAGCTTTACCCCCCAATGTGACTACGCATCAGGTCACCGGTCATCCCGCCCGTCGTCGCGGCCCCGCTGCTCCCGCCGTGCCGCGACTACCTCCAACAGCGCCAGTATCTTGCCCACCGTGCGCGCCGCGTAGTCTTCCACATGATTCCCCTTGCGCTCGTCCAGGTTGGGGCTACCTGCCCGCAGTGCCGCTGTCAGCGCCGCCGCGTCCGCCCCCGGATATGCTGTAGCCAAGTCGCGCGTCACCGCCCAGTCCACCCGCGACACGTCCGCCTCCGGGTACCGCGCGCACAACCGCGCCGCCCGCTCCCGGTACTCCCTCGCCAACCCCCCGCCCCCGGTGCGGGAAAGGGCCTCTGCCTCCCGCGCTGCCTTCGCCACGCCCTCCCGCATCACCACCCGTGCCCCTGCCCGTGCCAGCGCCGCCTCCCCCGCTGGCGCATTACCGCCTCGCGCCTCCCGTAGCAGCACGTATGGTTGCAACCCATCCGCACGCGTATGTTCCTCCTTGCGGTTCGTGAACCCCGCCAGCCGCCCGTAGTGCCCCGCGTCGGCACTGCGCGGGTCGCCCCCGTACCGCCCCGCCAGTCCCCGTGCCGCTTCCGTGCCCACCTCCCGTGCCACCGGCCCCTCCGTGAGGCGCACCCACGCCTGATGGTTGCCGGGGCTGGTCTCGGTAATCACCACCGGTGCCAGTCCCTCCTGGGTCATGCGTGCAAGCGCGTCTCGCTTCACGTCGTCCACCAGCACCAGGCCTCCGGCCTCGGCAGGTCGCACGAAGATGTCTGCCCCCCGCGCGTTCATTGCCCGTAGCCACCCCACGCTTGCTTCAATCTCCGCCGCGCTCCCCCGCCGCGTCAGCATCCCCCGCACGGGATCGCGCACCCCCACCTCGTACTCCCGGCACCCCATCGCCGCCAACTGCCCGTGCATCGCCTCCCGCGTCCGGTCGCGTGCCCCTTGCTCCCCGGATGCTCGGCTATGCTCCCGCCGTGCCGGTTCCCCATCGGCCTCACGCTCGGCCTCGCGCCGGTTGCCCCCGCGCCCACCCCCTTCGCGCATCGTGCGTTCCGGCTCCCGCTCGTGTTCGCGCTCCTGCCCCTGCTCCTCCCGGCGGGCGTCCAGCCGTGCGCTCAACCGTCCCCACGCATATTCCTTCCCCAACTGGCTCCCCTTGAACGCCGCCTGCATCCCCCCGGTGTACCCTTCCAGCGCAAAGCTCGCCCCATGCACCCGCCCCGTACTCGCTATATTCCAGTGCGCCTCCACCCCCAGCCCGCACAATGCCGCGTCAAACCCTTCCCGTGTGCCGTCGCACTGGGTCACCGCCAGGTCAACGCGCACCGCTACCAACAGCTTCGGCGGCACCTCCCCTACCCGCGCCGCCAGCGTCGCCTCCCCCCGGTCTAGTTCTACCGACGGCCCCCGTTCTCGCGCCCGTTCGGGGTCGCGTGCGTGTGACAGGCCGTACTTCTCCTCCAACCCATGCACCACCCCGTTGCTGCGCCACCGGTCGTTGCCGTCCGGCACGGTCTGACCATCAAAGCCGATGCGGGAGGCGATCAGATGCACATGGTCGCTTGCGTGCTGCACCACCACGTACGGCACGTCCGCGAACCCCATCGCCGCGAGGTAGTCCCAGCTGAACCCCGCCCACCCCGCGTCATCCAGGTGTTCTCCGGTGGGCAATCGCAGCGAGCAGTGGTACACCGCGCGGGTCAGGTCGGGATTCAGTTGCCGGAAGGCCCCAAACTCGGCGGCCAGCTCGCGCGGGGTGCGCCCCGCCATGTTCGTCTCCAGGATGCGCGCCGCGTCGTGTCCCCGCTCGGCGCTCTCATCGAACACGTAGTTCAGCACGCCGCGAAAGCCCCGCCCGATGTGCGCCTTCTGGATCACCGCCCACCCTCCGGCCTGTCCGCTTCCGGCTTCTCCGGCGCCACCCCGAGCAGTGCCAGACGCAGCACACGCACCTCCTCGATGAGGGTCACGAGCAGTGCGTGCAGATGCATGGGATTGGGAGCATCGGGGAGATGCCCCGCATTGAGGTGTGCGGTCAACTGGTTCAGGTTGCTCGCCGTGCGGGCCAGGGCCACCCATGCCTCCCGGTTCACCGCCGGGACCACCGAGGGCGGCGGGCGCTGTGCCAGCACTGCCTGGCGCACATATGCCCCCATCTCCTTGATGCCAGCAGCGTCCCGGCGCGCGTCCAGGGTCGCGTACTCCCCCGCGTGGACCCGCACGCTGATCGTGTGCGTGCGCTTCGCCATCGGCGGGTGGGAGGCGCGTGAACGTGACGAGGGTGGGGTGGTTGTCTTGGTGGGGGTTTGCGTTGCCATGCTGCCCTCCGCGCGCCGTGACTCGTACCCGTGATGCCTGCCGTGACTGCAAGCGAAGCGCTCGACATGCATCTGCACTAGGCCGTTCACCTGCTGCATCAGGGGGCAAGCGAAGCGGTGTGCATATGCTCCCGCTTTCGCGCCCCCGCGCCGCAGTAATCCCTCTCCGTGTTCTGCGTATTATGTAGTGTACGAACACCGAACGCAAGTACGTAAGGGTGGTTTCGCCCCCTATAGTTTTTGCGAGGTTTAGAAGCTATCATCCCCATGAAAACGGTGGTTTCCCCACCCCGGCAGTGAGAGGCGTGGCAATGATGACAAGAACCGGGAAGCTGTTCCTCCGCACGCTCGGGTGGCTCCTCCTCGCGCTTCCCCTTCTGCTCCTCGCGTGTGGCACCGTGCCGGGAACCGTGACTCCGGCGGCGACAATCACCGCAGTGATCGCGACCCGCACGGTGCCCTCCCCCACTCCGGCGTCTGAGTTGCGGCAGTGCGGCGTGGAGGTCATGGTGACCTCGAAGCCTTTTGAAGGCAAGGATGCCGCCGCGCGCGATTGTCTCTGGCAGGCGTACCAGGCCAGTCAGCCCGCGCGGTTCACGACCACGGCAATCACGGTTGAGGGCGATCCAATCACCTTCGACGTCACCGTGGTGGGGCCGGGATGGATCACCATCACGGTGACGAGCGCGGACAAATTCGGGGCACAGGGGACCTTCCATCATCGCTGCGGGCTGATGGAGCGGCAACCCGCTCAATCGAAGGTGGCCAGCGACCCGGCAGGCTTTCGGCTCGGTGACTGTGACGATGCCGGGCAGGGCTTCGTTACCGACGCTGGATACCTGTACATCCCGTGAATCTCCCTTCCCTCTTTGCCCATGCGCATCGGCTCAGCGCATGGCGAGGGGCCAGTCACGCAACAGGGAACAGCAGAGGGAGGTGGTGCGGATGTCACTCCCCCCACCGTCCTTGACCGCGATTGCGGGAAGATCTCACTCGACTGCTGATTGCCTCAGGGTATGTGCTGACTCGGTTTCGTCGTCAGCGAGTGGCGTGCGTTCCATGAGACGCGGTGTGTCGCGTTCGCTCCCCGCCGCTGACACCCCACAAGCGATGCGTAGGGGTGTCGGGGGTCCGGGGGCACGCCCCTGGCAAGGCGGGCAAGCGAAGCGCCGCACATGCCTTGCTCCCTACCCGGCGGCCCCGCCACACCCGCCGGTGACGTGACGGGGGGCCGCCCGCCCTTTCGCGCCCCCCGCGCCCGTGTGATCCCCGCTTCCCCCGAACGGATCGCGATGACCGGGCCTCTCCGTGCCCGGAAATCACGTTCGCCCCCTACCGCCGCGCCGGTTGCGGCAGCGGCGTTGCCGTGCCTGCGCCCACCGCTGCCGCGCCAGGGTGGGCCATCGGCTGCGGCAGCGGCATCAATCCCGTGCCCGCCGCGCCCGTCACCGTCACCGTGATCGTCGTCCGTGAGCCATTTGGCCCGGTGACGGTGATCGTGGTCGTGCCGGGAGTGAGCGCAGTGACGAGGCCGGTCGTGGGGTCAACGGTGGCGACACCGGGGTTGCTTGAGGTGTACATCAGCGGCGCGGCGGGGCCGGTGGTGCCGTTGTTATAGGTGGCAGTGGTGGCCAGGGTCAGCTTGCCGCCAAGGAGCAGCACGGGGCTGCTCGCCGTGCCCGTGTTGCCGCTGCCCGTGCCCGTGGGGGCCGTGGTCGTCAGGCTGGTCACCGTGGCGGCGTTCACGGTCAGGCTCACCGTGCCCGTGCTCGTGCCCACGCTGTTGGTCAGGGTGTAGGTGAAGGCGTCATTGCCTACGTAGCCCGCCGTGGGCGTGTAGACAAAGCTGCCGTCAGCGGCAGTGAAGGCCAGCGTGCCGTGGGCGGGCTGCGTGCTTGCCGTGATCGTCGCCTGCGGGGTGCCCTTCGTGTCGTTCGCAAGCACGCCGGTGGCTGCGGGCACGGTCAGGGTGAGGCCCGTGGTCACGGCGTAGCTGTCATTAGTTGCCGTAGGCGCCGTGCCCGTGACGGTGATGCCCGTCTGGCTGCCCGTGATCGTGCTCGTCATGGTGTCCGTGGCGGTGATGCTCTGGCTACCGGGGGTGCGCAGCGTGACCGCGAATGTCCCCACGCCGCTCGTGAGGGAGGCGTCGGCGGGCAACACGGCGCGGGGGTCGCTGCTAGTGATCGCCACCGTGCCCGTGTAGCCCGTGGCGGTGTTGCCGCTCGCGTCCTTTGCCGTCACCGTCACGCTGCAAGGCGTACCCGACACAATGGGCGAGGGGCAACCCGTCACCGAGAAGATCGCGGCAGGGCCGGGGATGTTGGTCTCGGTGAACGTCGTGGCCGGCACGCCGGTCGCGGTCGCCACAATGGTGAAGCTGCCCGCCGTGCCGTTCGCGGTGAACGCCGGGCTGGCCGTCACCCCGCCCGCGGGGATCGTGCAGACCGCAACGGTGCCGCCCGTCACAGTACACCCGGCAAGCGTGCCGAACGTCGCACTCGCGCCACCGCCGGGGGTGATCGTGAAGGTGATCTGCCCGCCTGCCACGGGGTCGCCCATCGTGCCCGCTACGGTCAGGCCCACGGGGGTGGCAAAGGCGGTGGTGATCGGTGCGCTCTGGCCATTGCCCGTGATCGTGCCCACGGTGAAGGCGCGCGCCTCGTACGCCCCCGCGTCACACTTGCCGCCCGCCGGTTGCGGCCTGCTCACCCCGCGTGCATCGGTGGTGAGGCCCATCGGGCAGGTGAGGATGTCAATCGCGGGGGAACCGGGCAGCAGCGCAAAGGTCTGCACCGTGCCGCCGTAGTTAGCGAGCAGGCCAAGGAGCGGCGCGACGTTCAGCTTGTCGCTCATGGCGTTCAGGCCGCTGCTGCCCGATGTGTTGCCCACCACGTTGCCGCCGCCGTCGGTGGTCACGGGGCCGTTGATGTCGGAGCTACCGCCACCCGCCGTGTTGCCCGCCACCACCGTGATCGTGATCGTCACCGTGCCGCCGTTGTAGATCGCGCCGCCGACGCCGTTGGGTGCGCTGTTGCCGCTCAGGGTGCTGCCCGTGATCGTCGCCGTGGCGCCGCTGTTGTTGAAGATCGCGCCACCGATGCCGCCGACGCCGCCGAATGCGGTATTGCCGCTCAGGGTGCCGTTCGTGATGTTCACCGTGCCACCGTTGTTGTAGATCGCGCCGCCGATGCTGGATGCGGTGTTGCCGCTCAGGGTGCTGCCCGTGACTGTCAGCATGCCATCGTTGTATATTGCGCCGCCAGCGCCGCTCTCGGTGTTGCCGGTGAACGTGCTGCCCATGATCGTCATCGTGCCACCGTTGCCGACCGCGCCGCCAGCGCCGCCGCTCGCGCTGTTGTTGGTGAACGTGCTGCCCATGATCGTCATCGTGCCACCGTTGTCAATCGCGCCGCCAGCGCCGCCGCCGCCGCTCTCGGTGTTGCCGGTGAACGTGCTGCCCGTGATGTTCACCGTGCCACCAACGGGGTTGAGGATCGCGCCGCCGTCGTTCGCAATGCCGCCTCTGAGGGTGAGGCCGGTCAAACCCAGCGTGATGCCGCTGTTCACCACGAACAGTTGCACCGCGTTGTTGCCGCTGACCGTCACCGTGCGCCCGCCCACCGTGGCGTCTATCGTCACGTTGTGCGTGATGGTCAGTGTACCCCCGGTGGCGGCGAGCAGCGTGATCGTTTGCGCGGTGCTGAAGGTGGTGGAAAAGGTGATCGTGTTCGTGCCCGTGCCTGCGGTCAGGTTGCTCAGGTTCACCGCCTGCCGCAGCGTACAACTCGCCACCGTGCAGTTCGCGTCGTTCACGTCGTCCGCCGCGCGCGTCACGGTCAGCGTTTGCGGGCTGGCGGCAAGCTCATAGCTCCCGGCGTCGCAGTTCGCCCCTTGCGGGCGGGGTAGGCCACGAGCATCGGTGGTGAGACCGGCGGGGCAGGCGGCAATGTCAATCGCGGGGGAGCCGAGTTGCAGCGCAAAGGTCTGCACCGGGCCACCGTTGCTGGCGAGCGCGCCGAGCAGCGCGGGCATGTTCAGCTTGTCGCCCGCAGCGGTGAGGCCCGTGGCACCCGTCGTGTTGCCGATCACGTTGCCGCCGCCGTCGGTGTCCACGTTGCCCGTGATGTCGGGGCCAGTGTTACTGGCCATGTTGCCTGCCACCACCGAGAGCGTCAGCGTCACCGTGCCACCGTTGGTGATCGCCCCGCCGACGCCTGCGGTGTTGGCGGAAAAGGTGCTGCCCGTGATCGTCAGCGTGCCACTGTTGTTGAAGATCGCGCCGCCGAAGACGTTCGCGGTGTTGGTAGAAAAGGTGCTGTTCGTCACGGTCACCGTGCCACCGTTGGCGATCGCGCCGCCGACGCCTGCGGTGTTGGCGGAAAAGGTGCTGTTCGTCACGGTCACCGTGCCACCGTTGGCGATCGCGCCGCCGCTGCCGACGCCTGCGGTATTGGCGGAAAAGGTGCTGCCCGTGATCGTCACCGTGCCACCAACAGTGTTGTTGATCGCGCCGCCGCTGCCCGCGTTGCCGCCCGTGAGGGTGACGCCCGCCAGCCCCAGTGTCACGCCGCTGTTCACCGCGAACAGCCCCACCATGTTGTTGCCGCTAATTGTCACGGTGTGCGCGCCCACCGTGGCGTCTATCATCACGTTGTGCGTCGGTGCCAGCGCGCCCCCACTGGTGACAAGCAGAATTGTTGTGCCGTTCGCCGTGGCCGCGAAGATGATCGTGTTTGCATTGCCCGCGCCGGGGTCGTTGGCGTTCGAGGCGTTCACTGCCTCACGCAGCGTGCAGGTCGCGCCGCAGGTCGCGTCGTTCACGTTGTCCGCCGTGCTCGTCACGGTGTAGGTCGTACCCGCCGCACGCACCGTCGCCACCGGGGGCGCGAGGGCGAGCGCCGCCAGCAGCAGCGCCACAGCAAGGCCCGCCACCCCGCAGCGCATGAACCGTTGCACCATTGCTGCCGCTGCTGTCTGCATGGTGCCGCTCCCCCTGATGGTGTTTATTGTCTCGCATACAGGACCGCAGTCAGTATTGCACAGCGGGCAGGGCAGCGTCCAGGGGGGGAACCGGGCTAAGGCCGTGGGGCTGCGGGACGTGCCGTACGGGGGGTAGCGATCAGGACGGCAACCACCGCAGCGTGTCGTGTTGCGCCGCCGGTTCGGTGGCGTCAAGGTGCGCGATCACGCGCCGGAGCAGTTCGCCTACCGGCGGGAAGCCGGCGTACCGCACGATGCCGGCATGTGCCCGCCCTTGCCGCTTCCTGCGCGCATCGAGCGGGGCGAAGTCTCCGCTATTGTTCGTGAGGATCGCCCGCCCGTGTGCGGTCGCGTAGGCGAGTGGCGCGGGATCACCAATGCGCTGATTCACTCGCCCCGCCTCATGCGCACTCACCGCGTCGTACCCACGGCGGCGCAATTGCACTGCAAGGGCGGAGTACACCTGTGCATCGGTGTACACCGCAATGCCCCGTCCTGCCATTACCGGGTGGCAGGACGGGGGGCATATTCCGCATCGGCACGGCGGTTCCGTGCGATGTCTTCATCCACCCGTGCGGGGTACGCGGCGTAGGAGGCGAGGCCCGCGTCAATCTGTGCGCGCGTCAGGTGCGGATAGTATTCCGCGATGGTTTCCCCGCCGTACCGCCGTCCCACTTCCACGAGCGCACGCACGGAGATGCGCGTGAGACCGATGCATGGGTAGCCACCCATCACGCCGGCTGTCTCGTGAACGGCGATAACAACCCCGATCCCAACGCTCCTTTACAGTACGACCATGCCGCTGCGGGGGCCGACTGGGCAAAGCTCATCAACGAGATGCGCGATGAAATGACCGCAAACGGCTGGGACATGCAGGTTAATATTCAAGGCGGTAGTGACATCGAAACTGGTCAGACGGACACAACAGCCAACCCGCCAAGGATTGGGTTCGAGCCGCCCACCCTGACCAAGCTCTGGCTCTCCGGCTTCGGCTCCGCGCGATCATTGAACGTGTTCATGTACGATTACGGCGACGCGGGCGGTTGCCCCGAGAATACCCACACCGGTACCGAGAGATGCAACGTGCAGTATTACATGCCCACCGACACCCGCTGGACGCAAGATGATGTCTGGGTCGCGGCTGCAGGGACTGGATTCAGCGTCGCGTTCCCGGAAATCTACGCTAGACCCAATGCGGGCGACCGCAACAATATCTACCCCGGAGTAATCAGCGCGAACGCGAGCCAGTGGGAGGAGATCGCGCTCTACAGCTACTACGTCCAGAACACGCGCATGTTCTTTGTTGCCCCGCTCTCGCAATACTACATTTGCCATGCATCGGGTACGCTCTCGCCGGAATGCGTCAACAACGACAACACACCCAGGCAGGCGTACGATTCGTTATACATCGCACTCCATTACGATCCAGAAACGGCGCAAACCCCGCCCTTCGCCAGCGATCTACGCGCCACGAACTGATTTCACCACATGAGGAGGGACCGATGCACCGCAAGAAGAGCGACGCCATTCTGAAGCGCGCCCTCCTGTTCTGGGGGATGGTCGGGGTGATTGCCGCCTGCGTCGCTGGCATCACCGTCTTTGCCGCTCCCGGCGCCGCAACCGCGCCGGTGCGGGGAGGAGTGCGCCCAAAGGAGACGCCGGCAAACAACCCCAACTTCCCCTTTACAACCGATGCCATGCTCCCGCCCACCCTCGCTGCTAGTCTACATGGGGAGGCGACCGAGGTGGCGCGGGGCTACTTGCGCCTCACGCAGGAACCGGGGCTTGCGGCGCGGGCAGTGGTATTGCCTACCCAAGCCCCGACGCCCGCACCGCGCGGTATCGTCAATGGTACGGGTACCCTTGAAGGTCTTTACCCCTACTTGCTTAAGATGGACGTTGCGAATCATTGGGAAGGCGTGGGCAAGGACGACGTCGCGGTAGTGCTTGCCGGTACGTTGCGCGCGGACCCGACTCAGGGCGTGATCGAACTGCTCTGGGGGCAACGCAACTCGTCGCTAGGGGACGCAAAGATGTTCCCCACTCCCACCAAGCATGGGAGCGTACGCATCACGGCGGTGAACGGATTGGTGTTCACCCTGACTGCGGCGGACGGATCGGTGTTCACCTTTGATAGCAAAGCCATGACCTACCGATGACACCCCCCAATAGGGGCCGCGTGACGCGCGGGCATAGATTACCTGGCAGGGGCGTCTGATGCGGAGCGCGCAAAGGCAAACCGCCACGGTCCGGCCACAGCGCGCACCGGAACCCGTGGCGATGTGCTTGTCGCACAATGGGCGAGGCTGTTGATAAATGCGTTTGCGGCTTCCGAGCGGTATCGAGAATGGGTCTTACACGCATCGAAAGGCCTGAATCGAGCCAAATGTCGGCTCATTGAGCCGAGTTGAGAGGTGACCAAACCCTCCTGAGAGGTTTTTCACCACACTCGGGCGTTATGCGCCTCACTGTACCGTGATGGTAAGGGGAACCCCACGGGCTGTAGCTTAAGGGCCGCGAAGAGAACCACAACAGGACTTGGATGGCAAAGGGGAGTGACGGCACA
>JAABUX010002923.1_pt1 | contig 23370 bp, 21 predicted proteins | sample 5561851 | NCBI WGS metagenome assembly JAABUX01 (sample SAMN10711883, study PRJNA513361) | rock metagenome | isolation source: Antarctica rocks | place: Antarctica: Victoria Land, Richard Nunatak red sandstone | collected 2016-01-03 | reverse complement strand
AACGCCAGCAGCCGCAACCGGGTCGGCTCGGCGCACGCCCGCAGCGCCATCAACAACGGATCCATGTGGTTGAGATCGCATAAAGATATCCTTATGTCTATAGGGTGACACCCGACCCTCGTACACCCGTCATGGCTGGCGTCGGGGCCGCGCCCGCCGGCTGGATCGAACTGGAGATGCCCGGCGCCGGCCACGTGGCGATTGGTTGCGCGTGTTGCACGCCGCGTGGACCGTTGGCCCGCGCCTTGGCGGCGCTGTGGCTGGATGCGACGCGGGCGGGACGGCCGCTGCCGGGAGTGTTCGTGCGCGGCGCCACGCGCGACGCGCTGGCGGCGTTGCTCGACGCCGATGTGCTGTGCGCCGCCCGGTTCCGGGATGTCACGCTGGATTGGCGGTGGAATTTTTAGGCGGACTTAATCACCGCGCACGAATATAAGGCGGCAACGGCGTATGTTCCGCATACGACGCGTTCGCGGCCATCCATCGGCGTGGGGAGCTTTGCCATCGTGAGTGCGACGATCGACGGTGCCGACGACCTCTCCACGTTTGAGGCCCGTTTGTTGGCGATCGACCAGGTCGCGCGGTTTCACCACCTCGAACTCGACCGCGAGCTGCTGCGGGTGCCACACGGCGAACGCCCCACGCCGGCGACGCTGGTGCGCTGGATCCGCGACGGCGGCCTGTGGGCCAAGGCGGCCAAGCTGAGCTGGGGCCAGCTGCTGAAGGTCGAGACCGCGTCGCCGATCATCCTGCTGCTGAACGACGGCGGGGCGGCGATCCTGGCCACCGCCGACACCGCCCGCAACGTGGTCTGGCTGCGCGACCCGTCCGCCCCGTCGGGCGACCTGCCGGTGGCGGTCGACGAGTTGCGGCTGTCGCAGGTGTGGTCGGGCGAGGCGTTGCTGATCCGCTCGGAGCGCGGGCAGACCGACGACACCGCCCCGTTCACGGTTGGCTGGCTCGGCAAGATGGTGCTGCTGGAGCGCCGCACGCTGCGCGACATCGTCATCGCCTCGATCGTGCTGAGCGTGTTGGCGATCGTGCCGCCGCTGGTCGTGATGACCGTGATCGACAAGGTGTTGACCCATCACAGCGAGTCCACCCTGATCATGATCGGCGGCTTCATCGCGCTGATGTTGATCTATGACACGATCATCGGTTACGCGCGGCGCGAGATGATCGCGGTGGTCGGCGCGCGGGTCGACGCGAAGCTCAGCCTGCACGTGTTCAAGCGCCTGCTGGGGCTGCCGCTCGACTTCTTCGAGCGCGAACAGGCCGGCGTCATCACCCACCACCTCCTTCAGGTCAACAAGGTCCGCGACTTCCTGACCGGCAAGATGGTCCAGGTCGTGCTCGACATGATCACCCTGCTGGTGCTGGTGCCGGTGCTGTTTTTGCTGCAGCCGACGCTGACTTGGATGACCTTGATCTGCGGCGGCCTGATCGCGGTCGTGATCATGGTGTTCCTCGCGCCGATCAGCCGCGCCGTGGCGCTCTACATCGACGCCGAGACGGCCAAGAGCAGCGTGCTGATCGAGTCGATCCACGGCATCCGGACGGTGAAGTCGCTGGCGTTGGAGCCGCAGCAGCGCGAGCTGTGGGACAAGCGCACCGCGCTCTCGACGCAGCGCAAGCTGAACTCGATGCGGATCTCGAACTGGCCGCAGACCATCATCTCGCCGATCGAGGGGTTCATGAGCCGGGGCGTCCTGCTGATCGGCGTCGGCATCGCGCTCGGCTCGCCCGACGCGATCGACACCGGCAGCCTGATCGCCTTCATGATGCTGTCCGGACGCGTGGCGCAGCCGCTCGCCGGGCTGGCCAAGATCATGGAGGACTTCCAGGAGGTTCGGGTCTCGGTCGGCCTCGCCGCCAGCGTGCTGAACAACGCGCCGGAGAGTGCCAACCCGGGTGCCGGGATGCGGCCGCAGATCGCCGGCGCTGTGTCGTTCAACAAGGTCAGCTACAGCTATCCCAACACCAAGGCCAAGGCGCTCGACGGCATCACGTTCGAAATCCCGGCCGGCACCATGCTGGGTCTGGTCGGGCGGTCCGGCTCCGGCAAGTCGACCGTGACGCGGCTGCTGCAGGGGATCACTCGCGACTATGACGGGTTTTTGAAACTCGACGCGACCGATCTGCGCGAGATCAACATCGGCCACATGCGGCGCTCGTTCGGCGTCGTGCTGCAGGAGAACTTTCTGTTTCGCGGCACCATCCGGGAGAACATCCTGGCCGGCCGCCCCGGCCTTACGCTCAGCGACGCGGTGCGCGCGTGCCGGCTGGCCGGCGCCGAGGAGTTCATCGAGCGGATGCCGAACGGCTACGAGACCTGGATCGAGGAGGGCTCGCCGAACCTGTCCGGCGGCCAGCGGCAGCGCTTGGCGATCGCGCGGGCGCTGATCCACGACCCGAAGCTGCTGATCCTCGACGAGGCGACCAGCGCGCTCGACCCCGAGAGCGAGGCGCTGGTCAACGCCAACCTGCAACGCATCGCCGCCGGCCGCACCATGGTGATCGTGTCCCACCGCCTGTCGTCGCTGACCGACTGCGACCAGATCCTGGTGCTCGACGCCGGCAAGGTGGTCGACATGGCGCCGCACCTGACGCTGTTGGAGCGGTGCACGATCTATCGCGGGCTGTGGATGCAGCAGAACCGCCACCTCGAGACGGGGGGTGCCCCGCGTGGCGGCGCTCCGGCGGCGATGGTGACGCAGCCGATCGGCACCCAGGCCACCGGCGACTAGTCGACTGAACCCCGTTTCGCCGAGCTAGGAATCGAACCGATGGCGACCCCGAGAAGCAACGAGATCACCCTGGTCGACGCGAAGGTCTCGCGCCGCGCGATGGCGCGGCAGACCACCGACCATTCCGGCGTCGCCTTGCTGGAGTTCCAGTCGCCGACCGCGGCCCTGATCGCGCAACCGGTGCCGTTCATGTCGCGCGCGATCACCTGGATCATGGCCTCGATGCTGGCGGCACTGCTGCTGCTGCTCGGCCTGGTGCGGGTCGACCAAGTCGTGACCACGCCCGGCAGCGTCATCGCGACCACGCCAAACGTCGTGCTGCAGCCGCTCGAGACCTCGATCGTGCGCTCAATCGACGTGCGCGAGGGCCAGCTGGTGCACAAGGGGCAGCTGCTGGCGCAACTCGACCCGACGTTCGCGGCGGGCGACGACAAGAGCACCACGGCGCAGCAGTCGAGCCTGTTGGCGGACGTCAACCGGTTGCGCGCGGAGCTGGCCAATACGCCCTACCTCTCCGACGGCACGCCATATGGCAACGTCATGGCGCAGATGGACGTGCAGCGGCTGGGCGAATACCGCAACCACGTCGAGGGCCTACGCCAGAAGATCGAGGCCGCGCAGTCGAAGGTCAGGCAATTCCAGGCCAACGCGCGCTCGGCCACCGACCGGCTGGTCGGCCTGCGCGACGTCGAGGCGCGGCGGTCCGAACTGGAGCGCCTGCAGGTCGGCAGCCATCTTAACACGCTGGCCGCCCGCGACGCCCGGCTGCAGATGGAGGGCACGCTGACGGATTCGCAATCGGCCGAGCGCGGCGCCCGCCAGGATCTCGACGGGGCGATCGCCGCCCTCGCCGACTATATGCACCAGTGGCACGCCGAGACGTTCCAGCAGCTGTCGACCCAGGAGCGGCTGCTGTCGGAGATCTCGGGGCAGGCGACCCACAACACGTTGCGCCACCAGCTGGTCGAGTTGCGGGCGCAGACCGACGCGATCGTGCTGAGCATCGCCCGCGTCTCGGTCGGCTCGGTGCTGCAGAGCGGCGACGAGTTCATCCGCATGGTGCCGGCCGACGCGCCGCTCGAGATCGAGGCGCAGGTCGCGGCCACCGACGCCGGCTTCATAAAGATCGGCGACCCGGCCACGATCAAGTTCGATACGCTCCCCTACATGCAGTACGGCTACGCCTCGGGGAAGGTCACCTACATCAGCCCCGACAGTTTCACCGACCCGAACCAGGGCAAGCAGCTCGCCCGGCCGGTGACCAACGCCGCCGCGACCACGCCCGGCCAGGCGACGTTCTTCAAGACGCGGGTCTCGATTGACCGCATGCAGCTGATCCATGTGCCGGCCAGCTTCCGGTTGACCCCCGGGATGCCGGTGACCAGCGACGTCAAGGTCGGCGACCGTTCGGTGCTGCAGTACTTCCTGGCCCGCGTCGCGCCGACGTTCACCGAGGGCATGCGCGAGCCGTGACGCGTGCCGGGCTTGTCCAGATGGGTTCGCCTCGATGGCGCTGATGTCACGGCTGGCCGACGCCATCGGCTCGCCCGGCGGCGCGCTCAAGCGGGCGCAGAAGCTGATCGAGCAGGGCAAGCGGGCGGAGGCGTTTCCGCTGCTGGCCCGTGCCGGCAACGCGGGCATCGCCGAGGCGGAGTTCCTGCTGGCCCGCGCCTACCTCGACGGGGCCGGAGTTCCGGCCAGCGCCGGCGAGGCGTCGCGCTGGCTCGAACGGGCGGCCGGGCGCGGCTACGTCGAGGCACAGTCGCTGCTGGGGGCGCTGCTGCTGCACGGCGTCACGGGCGCCGCCGCCGCCGAGGGATCGGCGCCGTCGCTGTTTGGTGCCGCGCGCGGCGGTCTGTCGCCGGACCCGAGGCGGGCGGCGGAGTGGGCCCGCCGCGCGGCCGATGGCGGCTCGGCCGATGGCAAGGCGCTGCTGGCGTACATCCTGACCTCCGGGCCGGAGGAGATGCGCGACCTGCCGGCGGCTGGCGACCTGTATCGTCAGTCGGCCGAGGCGAACTGTCCGCAGGGTCATCTCGGCTACGGCCTATCGCTGTTGCGGGACGCCCGCGCATTCGAGGATTTCGTGCCGGTCGTGGCGCAGCTGGAGCGGGCCGCCGCCGCCGGCCTCGGCACCGCCGAATACTTGCTGGGCGTGCTGTTCGAGCAAGGCCGGGGCGTGCCGCACGACCTGGCCCGGGCCAGCGCGCTGTATCGCGAGGCGGCGACCAAGGGCGTGCGTTCGGCGCAGGCGCGCTACGGACTGGCCCTGACGCTGGGACAGGGTGTCGAGCGCGACGAGCAGGACGGCGAGAGCTGGCTGCGGCGGGCGGCGCTGCAGGGCGACCCGGAGGCGGCGGCCCTGGTCGGCGACATCTACGCGCGCGGCGGCGCGCTGCCGCCGAACCACGCCGAGGCGGCGATGTGGTTCCGTCGCGCCGCCGAGGCCGGCCACAAGACCGCCGCCCGCGCGCTCGGCCTGCTGTATCTGACCGGGGCCGGACTGCCGCGCGACCCGACCGAGGCGGCCCGCTGGTTCCGCATCAGTGCCGAGGCCGGCGACATCAACGCGCAACAGGATCTGGCCAACCTCGTGCTGCAGGGTCGCGCCGAGGCCGGCGACGGCGTCCGCATCCGCGAGTGGTTCGAGCAGGCGGCGACCGCCGGCGACCTGGTGGCGGCGTTCAACTACGGCATCTGCCTGGCCGAGGGCGTCGGTGTCGCGCGTGACGACGCCCAGGCGGTGCAATGGCTGCGGCGCGCCGCCGAGGGCGTGGTCAACGCGCAATACTGGTACGGCCGCATGCTGTTGGAGGGGCGCGGCACCGCGGCCGACCCGGCGGAGGCCCGTGTCTGGCTCACTCGCGCCGCCGGGTTCGGCATGCTCGACGCGCAGGTGACGCTGGCCGAGCTGCTGGTCAACGGACGCGGTGGCGAAAAGGACCACCCGGCGGCGTTCGAATTGTTTCAAAAGGCGGCGGGCAACGGTCATGTCGGCGCGATGTTCGCGCTGGGGGCGATGTTCGGCGGCGGCCACGACGTGCCATGGGACCGGCCGGCGGCGCAGGTGTGGTTCCGGCAGGCGGCCGAGCGGTCGCATCCGCACGCGCAGATGATGCTCGGCCGCTATCTGGCGCGCGGACTGGGCGGCGTGACCGACCCCGTCGAGGCGCGGGTGTGGCTGCACCGGGCGCTGGCGCAGGGATTGACCGAGGCGCAGGCGGACCTCGACGCGCTGCCGCCGGACGCGGCCGAACCGCCCGACATCCGACGTTCCGGGACCGACGGGGACTGACCTGCGGAGCGAGCCGGAGACGCAGGCGGAGCTGGCGCTCGACGCGATCCGGCGCGGGCAATCGGCGTTCGCCGCGAATGACCTGGCGGCGGCGCGGGACTGGTTCGACCGGGGTCTCCGCTACGCGCCGACCGACGGCACCGCCCAGCTGTCGCTGGCCAGCGTCACGCTGGCCCGTGGCGAGTTCGACCGGGCGGCCGGCCTGTTCGCGGCGGTGGCGGAGGAGTTCGACGCCGAGGCGGCCTGGCTCGGCCTGACGGCGGCGCGGTTGCGAGCGGGCGACATCGGTGGCGCGCTCGCGGCGGCGACGACGCTGTTGAGCCGTTTCGCAGTCGAATCCGGCGGCTCCACCGCGACCCTCGTGGCTGAGCTAATGAGCGTCAGCGTCGCCGTCGGCTGGTGTGGCGTGACGCCGGACGGCGTCCTGTCGGTCCATCCGGCCAAGCCCCGCGCGCGTGTCGACATCCTCCACGTCGGTGTGCCGGCCCGCGAGGTGCGCGTCAGCGTGCGGGGTCGAGACCTGCTCGGCAGCCCGATCGACCTCGCGGCGCAGCGCCGGGTCGAGGGCTGGGTCGGGCCGGCCGCGGACGGCCTGCGCGGCTGGGCGTGGTATCCGGGCAACCCCTCCCGAGCGCCCCGCCTGGTCGTGTCGGCCGGCTCGCATCGCGTCGAGTTGTTCGCCGACGAGCCGGACGTGGCTGCGCCACGCGCCCTGATGCGGCCGCGCGGCTTCTTCGTCGCCGGTCTGACAGGATCGATCACGGTGGCGACGGACGACGGGCAGGCGTTGGCCGGTTGCCCGATCGACCTCGGCGCCGAGCGGTCGCGCGCCGTCGCGGTCGCCGTCGCCGTCGTCCGGCTCTGGCCGCTGCACGGACCTGGGTCGATGTCACCGCTCGACATGGCGCTGGCGGGCTCGCCGATACCCGTCGGCGGCCCGGCCACGCCAGCGACCGCGCCGAGCGAGCCGGGTCGACCGGTGGCGATCGTGGTGCCGGCCTATCGCGGCGCCGCCGAGACCGCCGCGTGTCTCGACGCGCTGGTCGCGACCGTGCCACCCGGCACCGCTATCGTCGTCGTCGACGACGCCTCGCCCGAGCCGGAACTCGTCGCCCTGCTCGACGCCCGGTCGATGGCGGGCACGATCGCGCTGCACCGGCTGCCCCGCAACCTCGGCTTCCCGGCCGCGGCAAACCACGGCCTGCGCCTGGCCGCCCTCGACCCGTGGGCCGACCTCGTGCTGCTCAACAGCGACACCGTGCCCGCGCCCGGCTGGCTGGCCGCGTTGCGGCTCGCGGTCCACTCCGCCGCCGACATCGGCAGCGCGACACCGCTGTCCAACGACGCCACCATCATGAGTTACCCGGCGGCAGACGGCGGCAACCCGATGCCGCCCGACCCCGCCGAACAAGCGCGGCTTTGCGCGACGGTGGCCGGAGACCTTGTAATTGCCCTGCCGACGGCGGTCGGCTTCTGCGTCTACCTGCGTCGCGAGTGCGTCGACGCCGTCGGCGTGTTCCGGGCCGATGCGTTCGCGCAGGGCTACGGCGAGGAGAACGACTGGTCCCTGCGCGCCCGACATCTCGGCTGGCGACATGTCGGCGTGCCGGGCGCGTACGTGGCCCATGTCGGCGGCCGCTCGTTCGGCGTGGCGCGGGCGTCGCTGATGGCGCGCAACATCGACGTGCTGGAGGCGCTGCACCCTGGCTACGTCGCCGCGATCGCGTCCTGGATGTCGGACGACCCGCTACGTCCGATCCGCCGGGCACTCGACCTCGCGCGCCTGGGGCGGCGGTCGGCGACGACGCTGCTGATCACCCACGACGGCGGCGGCGGCGTCGAACGCCACATCGAGGCGCGGGCGGCGGCCCTCGGCGACGCCTTGATCCTGCGCCCAGTCGTCGACGTCCGTCCGGCCGAGCGGCGTGAGGATGCCGACCTCCGTTACCGGCCCGGCCGGTGGCGGCTCGATGTGGGCGCGCCGGCTGACCCGGAATTCCCCAACCTGGTGTTCGCCGTCGGCGAGATCGAGGATTTGGTGGGCGTGCTGCGGCGGTTGGGGGTCGGGCGTGTCGAGGTGCATCACCTGCATGGCCACGACCACCGCGCGATGGCGCTGCCGGCGCTGCTGGGCGTCCCCTACGACGTGTTCGTGCACGACCATTCCTGGTTCTGCGCTCAAGTCACCACGGTCGTCGCCGGACGTTACTGCGGCGAGCCGGACATCCGGGGCTGCGAAGACTGTGTCGCCGACCACGGTAGCCGGCTCGAGGAGCCGATCACGCCGACTAGCCTGGTGGCGCGATCGGCCGGCGACCTGGCCCGCGCGTCATCGGTCATCGTGCCGTGCGCCGACGCCGCCCGTCGCCTGCGCCGGCATTTCCCGCAAACCGTCCCGCGTGTCGTCGCGCACGAGGACGACCCGGCGTTCGAACCGCGCCAGACCGCCTGCGTCCGGGTCTGCGTGGTCGGCGGGATCGGCGTCGAGAAGGGCTACGACGTGTTGCTCGCCTGCGCCCGCGACGCGGCGGCGCGCGGCCTCGACCTGTCGTTCCGGGTGGTCGGCCACACCACCGGCGACGCGCGGCTGCTCGACACCGGGCGGGTCGCGATCACCGGCCCGTTCGAGCGCGCCGAGGCGGTGTCGCTGATCCGGCAGCAGCGCGCCGCACTCGGGTTCCTGCCGTCGATCTGCCCCGAGACGTGGTGCTACGCGCTCGGCGACCTGTGGGCCGGCGGGCTTCCGGTCGCCGCGTTCGACATCGGCGCGCAGGGCGAGCGGGTGCGGGCCACCGGGCGGGGCTGGGTGCTGCCGCTCGGCCTGCCGGCGCGGGCGATCAACGCCGCCCTGCTCGCCCGCGCCCTGCTAGCCCACTCGCGGCTCGTCGGCGAGGAAATCGTGCGGTAAACCGAATGAACGCTCGCCATGGGCGCGCGGACCGTCCATTAGCGAACCGGCACGCTCGCCCCAGCACGCTCGCCAACGAGGCCCTCCATGAGTGAAGTCGCCAAGAACTCTCCCGCACCCACCGGCGACGGCGTCGGCCACGGCGCCGCCGCGATAATGTCGGAGCTCAAGGTGAGCGGCCACCTGATGGCGCTCGACGCTGGCCTCTACTGCATCACGCACGCGCCGGCCGACGCCACGCACAGCGGCGGCGGCCTGCCGGGCGTGCGGATCTCGAGCCCGCCGCAGCCGGTCGACCAACCCCCGCGAGTGGCGATCGCGAGCTTCCGCCCCGACGGCTACCTGCATCCTACCGGTGATGCGGCGCTGGTGCGCGTGCTGGCACCCTCGGCGCAGGTGCTGGTGACGATCTACCAATCCGCCGCCGCCGACGGGGTCGCGCCGAACATTCAGGTCCGCCGACTGATCGAGCCGCATGACGCGGCGATCGAGCCGCCCGCCCGCCCGGCTCCGGTCGCGTCCAACGACCGCGCGGCGGCCCGCTCGCCGACGGTGATGGAGATGGTCGCCCACATCCAGGAGCGCGCCGACGTGGGTGCCATGCTCGGCGACTGGCTCGGCGACCGCGGCAGCAAGCGCTGGATCGAGGGGTTCGGCGTGATGCCGCATGGCCTGTCGCCGGCCGACATCGAGTATCAGGCGGTGCTCGGGCGCGGCTGGCTGTCGCCCTGGGTCGAGGGCGGCCAGTTCTGCGGCAGCCGGGGCATGGCGCTGCCGGTGCTGGGCATCCGCATCCGCCTCCGCGGCGCGTTCGCCGAGACGCACGAGGTCAGCTACTCGGCGGCCTTCCTCGACGGCACCGAGGTCGGTCCGGTGAGCGACGGCGAGCCTTGCGAGTCCGACGGGCTGGCGCCGATGGAGGCGTTCCGGATCGTGGTGCGGCCGCATGGCGAGGAGCCCGAAGCCGTGGCGCCACCCGCGACGCCACGGCGCGTCAAGTCCGACCCGCCCGCCAAGCGCAAACCCGTCGCCGCGGAGCCGAAGGCCAAGCCACGAAAAGGCTGACCCGTTCGTTGTCGGCCCATCCGTCATCGGCCCATCCGTCATCGCAACGTGAGCGGATGCCTCGTTGAACGTCCTGTTCGTCCACCAGAACTTTCCCGGCCAATATCTGCACCTCGTTCGTCACCTGGTCCGCGACCCGGACAACAAGGTGGTGTTCGTGTCCGAAACCAACGCCAACCGGATCGAGGGCGTCCACCGCGCCTACTACCAGCCGCCGAAGCCCGACCAGGAGGGCGTGCACCCGATGGCGCGCGACTGGGACCTGGCGTCGCGCCGGGCGGAGTTGGTGCAGACGACCGCCGGCAACCTGAAGCGGCTCGGCTTCACGCCTGACATCGTCATCGGCCACCACGGTTGGGGCGAGCTGCTGAACCTGTGCGACGTGTGGCCGGACGTGCCGATCCTGGGCTATTTCGAGTTCTACTACGACAGCGCCGGGCAGGACGTGGACTACGACCCGGAGTTCCCGGTCCCGCCGGAGCGGTTCGCGCGCATCCGGGCGATGAACACGATCAACCTGATGGCTCTGTCGATGAACCAGCACGGGCAGACGCCGACGCGTTGGCAGCACACCCGCTACCCGGCCTGGGCGCAGCCGCGCATCGGCGTGCTGCCGGAGGGCGTGCAGCTCGACAAGTGCGCGCCCGGTCCGGCGATGCGGAAGGCGCCGTTCGAGCTGGCCGGGTTCCGGGTGGCGCCCAACGAACGCCTGCTGACCTACGTCGCGAGAAACCTCGAGCCGTATCGGGGTTTTCACACGGCCATGCGGAGCCTGCCCCGGTTGCTCGCCGAGCGGCCGGACCTCAAGGTGGTCATGGTCGGCGGCGACGACGTGAGCTACGGCGCGCGGTTGAGCGAGGGTACCTGGCGCGAGCTGTTGCAGCGCGAGCTGGCGGGCCAGTACGACGCGAGCCGGGTGCTGTTCGCGGGCCAGATCCCCTACGGCGACTATCTCCGACTGCTGCAACGCTCGGACGTCCACCTGTATCTTAGCTACCCGTTCGTCGCCTCGTGGTCGCTGCGCGAGGCATTGGCGGTCGGCTGCGCGATCGTGGCCAGCGACGTGGAGCCGGTGCGGGAATTCATCGCCGACAACGAGACGGGGGTTATCGTGCCGGGCCTCGACCATGGCAAGGTTGCCGACGCGGTGCTGGCGTTGCTGGACGATCCCAAGCGCGCGCGGCGGCTGCGAAAGGGTGCCCGGGAGTTCGCCGAGCGCACGCTGGGGATGGACGACTACCTGACCCGCTACGACGCGCGGATCGCCGAGATCATCGACTTGGCGCGATAGTCGACCGCTACGCCTTCTTGGCGGCGGCCATGTCGCGGGTGATCGAGGCCTCGGCGGCGGCGCGGTCGGCCCAGCCCGTCACCTTCACCCACTTGCCGGGTTCGAGGTCCTTGTAGCGGGTGAAGAAGTGCTCGATCGCCTGTCGGGTAATCGCGGGTAAATCCTCGATCGCGTTGACGGTCGAGAACTGGGGGTGGATCTTGTCGTGCGGGACGCAGACGATCTTCTCGTCGATCCCGCTCTCGTCCTCCATCTTGAGCATCCCGATCGGCCGGGCGCGGATGACGCAGCCCGGCACGATCGCGGCGGCCGGCGTCAGCACCAGCGCGTCGGTCGCGTCGCCGTCGTCGGCCAGCGTGCCGGGGATGAAGCCGTACGCGGCGGGGTAGGCCATCGGCGTGAACAGGAACCGGTCGACGAACAGCGCGCCGCTGTCCTTGTCGATCTCGTACTTCACCGCCGAACCTTGGGGGATTTCGATCACCACGTTGATGTCGGTCGGCGGCGCCTTGCCGGTCGAAAGCTTGCTGATGTCCATGGTAGTCTCCCTCCGCGCCGTTGCGTGGCGGGTTCATGCCATGGCGGTGCGGCGCGGTGAAGGAGGGTGCGATGGATGTGGCGACCAAGCGGCCGATGACCGTGGACGAGTTCCTGGCCTGGGACGACGAGCAGGAGGGCAAGCACGAGTTCGACGGGGAGAACGTGATCGAGATGGTTGGAGGCGCGTACAACCATGAGGTCATTGTCTCGAACCTCATAGCGGAACTGGCGATCCGCCTCCGCGATGGCGAGTTTCGCGCGATTGGCAGCGGTTTCCGGCTCCGTGCCGGACCTGCCGTGCGCTTGCCTGACGTGCAGGTCAACCGCCACATCCGCAATGGCCGCGCGACGATCTCAGACCAGGCAATCGCCGTTTTTGAGGTGTTGTCGCCCAGCACGGCCCGCACCGACCGGTTCAAGAAAGCCGAAGACTACTGGGCGACGCCGTCCATCCAGCATTTCGTGCTGATCGAGCAAGCGTTCCCAGGCGCCATCATACTGTCGCGCGGCTCGTCGGCCTGGAGTCGAACGTCCATCGAGCAAGGCGGCGTGCTGGACCTGCCGGCCATCGGCGTGTCGTTGCCGTTAGCCGAACTTTACCGTGACGTGGACTTCCCGGTCTGATCTTTGCCGCGATCCGATCGCAGTCGGTGGTGAGGAACACGTAGTTCGAGATTTGCACAGCGCCTCCTCTACGGAAATATATTTGCCTATTATATGTTGAATTGAGACTGATACGACTATCGCTCAACTTGGCGGGTGGACAATGGCAGATCTCCGATGCGATGCCGTCACCGATCCGGCGCGGCGCGGTTTCCTGATCGGCTCCGTCGCCACCGTGACAGTGATCGCCACGGCCGGCAACGCCGCACCAGCCCAGGCGGCGCTGGCGACCGGCCAGAAGAAGTTCATGGAGGAAGCCGCCCAGCTCGCGATCGAATCGGTCGAGAAGGGCTGGGGCGGCCCGTTCGGCTGCGTCATAACGAAGAATGGCGAGGTCGTCGGGCGCGGCCAGAACCGGGTGCTGCTGACCGGCTGCCCGGTCTACCACGCCGAGATCACGGGGATCATCGACGCCTCAGCCAAGCTGAACCCGAAAGGCCTGCTTGGCGGCGAGTATGGCGCCGGCACCATCCTGGAGCTGATCCCGCGCGAGGCCGGCTCGCCCGATCCGGTGGCGAACCGGGCCAAGATGCTGAAGGGGTGCGAGATCTATATCACCGGCGCGCCCTGCCCGATGTGCATGAGTGCGATCTACTGGTCACGGATCGACACCGTGTATTTCGCGGGCTCGCTCGATGACACCCGCGCGATCGGCTTCGACGACGCGTTCCAGTACGAGGATTTCAACAAGCCTTGGGAGCAGCGCCGCATTGCCGTCGTGCCGGGCTTCGAGCGCGACATCGGGTTGAAGGCCTACCGGGCCTGGAGCGACAAGGCCGACCGCCACCCGTACTGACAGCCAGCTACCGATCCCCGACGGGATGAGCTTGCCGACCGCTGTCGCCCGTGCGACATGCCGCGCTCGCGCGCGCCCGTAGCTCAACGGTAGAGCGGGCCGCTCATAACGGCTTGGTCGCGGGTTCAACTCCTGCCGGGCGCACCATTCGCGCCGCAACGCCTGCCTATCCGGAGACACGCCATGGCCGCCTACCAATACGTCTACGTGATGAAGGACGTGACAAAAGCCTTCCCCGGAGGCCGCGAGGTATTCAAGGGCATCACCCTGTCCTTCCTCCCCGGCGTGAAGATCGGCCTGCTTGGCGTCAACGGTGCGGGCAAGTCGACGCTGCTGAAAATCATGGCCGGGATCGAGACCGAGTTCGGCGGCGAGGCCTGGGCCGCCGAGGGTGCGAAGGTCGGCTACCTGTCGCAGGAACCGCAGCTCGACCCGACGCTCACCGTCAGCGGCAACGTGCAGCTCGCGTTCGGCCCGCTCAAGGCGGCGCTGGAGCGGTTCAACGAGATCGCCAACGACTTCGCCGAGCCCATGTCCGACGACCAGATGGACAAGCTGCTCGCCGAACAGGCCGAGCTGCAGGAGAAGATCGACGCCGAGGACGGCTGGGAACTCGATCGCCGCGTCGAGATCGCACTTGACGCGCTGCGCTGCCCGCCGCCCGACAGCGAGGTGACGCGGCTGTCCGGCGGCGAGAAGCGCCGGGTGGCGCTGTGCCGGCTGCTGCTGGAAAAGCCCGACGTGCTGCTGCTCGACGAGCCCACCAACCACCTCGACGCCGAAAGCGTCGCCTGGCTCGAACGCACGCTCCGCGACTACGCGGGAACCGTGCTGGTGGTGACCCACGACCGCTACTTCCTCGAGAACGTCACCAACTGGATTCTGGAGCTCGAGCGCGGTCGCGGCTACCCGTTCGAGGGCAACTACTCCTCGTGGCTCGATCAGAAGCGCAAGCGGCTGCAGCAGGAGGAGAAGGAGGAAAGCTCCCGCCAGCGCGCGCTGGCCGCCGAGCAGGAGTGGATCGGCTCGTCCGCCCGCGCCCGCCAAACCAAATCGAAGGCGCGTATCCAGAAATACGAGGAGATGCTGCAGAAGAGCCAGGACCAGGTCGCGGGTTTCGCCGAAATCGTCATCCCGCCCGGCCCGCGCCTCGGCGGCACGGTGATCGAGGCCGACAAGCTGCGAAAGTCCTACGGCAACCGCGTGCTGATCGACGACCTCGACTTCAAGCTGCCCCCCGGCGGCATCGTCGGCGTGATCGGCCCCAACGGCGCCGGCAAGACCACCCTGTTTCGCATGATCACCGGCCGCGAACACCCCGAAGCCGGGTCGCTGACGGTCGGCAAGACGGTGCGGCTCGGCTACGTCGACCAGAGCCGCGACGACCTCGATGCCACCAAGTCGGTGTGGCAGGAGATCAGCGGCGGCACCGACGTGATCTACCTCGGCAAGCGCGCGGTGCCGTCGCGGGCCTACGTCGGCGCCTTCAATTTTAAGGGCGCCGACCAGCAGAAGAAGGTCGGCATCCTGTCGGGCGGCGAGCGCAACCGCGTCCACCTGGCCAAGATGCTGCGGACAGAGAGCAACGTTATTCTCCTCGACGAGCCGACCAACGACCTCGACATCGACACGTTAAGGGCGCTCGAGGAGGCGCTGACCGACTTCGCCGGCTGTGCGGTCATCATCAGCCACGACCGCTGGTTCCTTGACCGACTGGCGACCCACATCCTTGCGTTCGAGGGCGACAGCCACGTCGAATGGTTCGAGGGCAACTTCCAGGACTACGAGGCCGACAAGCGCCGCCGCCTGGGTTCGGACGCGACCGAGCCGCACCGGATTAAATACCGCCCGCTGGTCCGCTGACCCCGTCGATCGCCCGGCTCCGCACCGGTCGGCTCGATCTGGCGCCGGTGTGGGGCGGCGACTTGCCCGACATGGTGCGGCTGAAGGCGGACCCGCGCGCGTTCGGGCTGCTGCTCGGCGGCGTGCGGAGCCGGCAGCGGACGACCGAGGAGCTGGCGGCCGACATCGCGTTCTGGGGTCGCAACCGGGTCGGCATGTGGTCGGTGCGCGACCGCCTGACGGCCCGGCTGATCGGGATCACCGGCATCATGTCGCGGCCGGACGGGCGGGGCATGTCGCTGCGGTTCGCGCTGTATCCGACCGAGCGGGGGCGGGGCTACGCGAGCGAGGCGGCCGGAGCGGCGTTGCGCTACGCCCACGATCGCGGCGGCTTGGCGCGGGTGATCGCGGTGGCGCGGGCAAGCAACATGGCCAGCCGGGCGGTGCTGGGGGCGATCGGGATGCGGCGCTGCGACGACTTCGTCCAGCACGACCACCGCATGGTGATGTTCGAGAGCGTCCGCCATGCCGCCGCACCCTGAGACCTGGCTGAGGGTGACGCCGGCCGGGCTGCTGTGCGAGCCGGGCGGCTTCTACATCGACCCGGTCGCCCCGGTGGACCGCGCCGTCATCACCCACGCCCACGCCGACCACGCCCGCCCCGGCAACCGCGCCGTGCTCGCGACCGCCGAGACGCTCGGCGTGATGCGCGTCCGCATGGGCGAACAGGCCGCCGGCGAGGCGCAACAGACGATCGAATTCGGCGAACGGCTGCGGTTGGGTGACGTGACGGTGTGGCTGGAGCCGGCCGGGCACGTGCTGGGCTCCGCACAGGTCGCGATGGAGTGGCGGGGCAGCCGGGCCGTGGTCAGCGGCGACTACAAGCGCGAGCGCGACCCGACCACGCGCGGCTTCGTCGCCATCCCGTGCGACGTGTTCGTGACCGAGGCGACGTTCGGCCTGCCGGTGTTCCGCCACGACCACCCGGAGCGGGAAGTGGCCAAGCTGCTGGCGAGCGTCGCGTTGTTCCCCGAGCGCGCGCACGTCGTCGGCTGCTACGCGCTGGGCAAGTGCCAGCGGCTGATCGCGATGCTGCGCGAGGCCGGCTGGGACGCGCCGATCTTCCTGCACGGCGCGTTGCTGCCGGTCTGCGCCGTCTACGAGAGTTTTGGCGTGCGCCTTGGCGAGTTGCGGCCGGCGACCGTCGCGGCCAAAGCCGATCTGGTCGGCCAGATCGTGCTGGCCCCGCCCGGCGCCATCGCCGATCGCTGGGCGCGACGATTGCCCGACCCGGTCGTGTGCCTTGCGTCCGGCTGGATGCGGGTGCGGCAGCGGGCGCGCACGCGGGGTGTGGAGTTGCCGCTGGTGATCTCGGACCACGCCGACTGGGACGGCCTGCTGGCCACCGCCGACGAGGTGGGCGCGCCAGAAATCTGGGTCACGCACGGCCGCGAGGAGGCGCTGATCCACGCGCTCGGCCTGCGCGGCATCCGTGGCCGGGCGTTGCGCCTGCTCGGCTACGGCGACGACGACGAGGAGGTGGCCGAGCTGCCATGAGGGCGTTCTCGGACCTGCTGGAGCGACTGGTGTTCACGCCCGGGCGGCTGGCCAAGATCGCCCTGCTGCGCCGCTATTTTGCCTCCACCCCCGATCCCGACCGTGGTTTGGGTCTCGCCGCCGTCACCGGTGAGCTGGAATTCAACGCCGCCAAGCCGGCAATGATCCGCGCGCTGATCGAGGGCAAGACGGACCCGGAACTGTTCGCCTGGTCGTACGACTACGTGGGCGACCTGGCCGAGACGGTCGCCCTGATGTGGCCCGCCGGCCCGTCCAACCGCGAGCCGCCGAGCCTGCCCGAGATCGTCGAAATCCTGTCGGAGACCGACCGCAGCGACCTACCCGGCATCATGTCGCGCTGGCTCGACGCGGCGTCGGCGTCCGAACGGTTGGCGATCCTGAAGCTGGTGACCGGCAGCCTGCGGGTCGGCGCGTCGGCACGGCTGGCGAAGATCGCGCTGTCCGAACTGTCCGATGGCCGGATCGCGGCGGACGACATCGAGGAGGTGTGGCACGGCCTGGAGCCGCCCTACACGCCGCTGTTCGCCTGGCTCGAAGGCCACGGCCCCCGCCCGGACCCGCAGGACAAGCCGGTGTTCCGCCCGCCGATGCTGGCGCACCCGCTGGAGGCGCCCGACCTGGCCGCGATCGACGCGCCCGCCTACCGCGCCGAGTGGAAGTGGGACGGCATCCGCGTCCAGATCGTGGCCACCGACGTCGGCCGCCGGCTGTACTCGCGCGGGGCCGACGACGTGTCGCACACGTTCCCCGAAATCATCGCCCGCATCGACTTTCGCGGCGTGCTGGACGGCGAGCTGCTGGTGATCCGCGACGGCGAGATCGCCCCGTTCGCCGACCTCCAGCAGCGGCTCAACCGCAAGACGGTGAGTGCCAAGATGCTGCGCGACTACCCGGTGCGGGTGCGGCTGTACGACATTCTGTTCGACGGCCACGAGGATCTTCGTCCGTTGCCGTTCGACGCTCGGCGAGTTCGGCTGGAGGCGTGGTTCGCGCGCGAGCACCCCGAGGGCTTTGATCTGTCGCCGCTGATTCCATTCGAGAACCTAGCCGCGCTGGCCGATATCCGGGCTGGCGCGCGGGCGGCGGCGATCGAGGGGCTGATGCTCAAACGCGGCGACAGCCCGTATGTGCCGGGGCGGCCAAAAGGGCTGTGGTGGAAGTGGAAGCGCGACCCGCTGACGATCGACGCGGTGGTGATGTACGCGCAGCGTGGCTCGGGCAAGCGCAGCAGCTTCTATTCCGACTACACGTTCGGGCTGTGGCGCACCGACGCGACCGGGCGCGAGGAGCTGGTGCCGGTCGGCAAGGCGTATTCCGGGCTGACCGACCCCGAGGTCGCGTGGCTCGACAAGTGGATCCGCAACAACACGACGGGCCGGTTCGGGCCGGTGCGGGAGATGGCCAAGGACATGGTGCTCGAAATCGCATTCGACGCGGCGCAGCTGTCCGGGCGGCACAAGAGCGGGGTCGCGCTGCGGTTCCCTCGCATCGCTCGGCTGCGGCGGGACAAGCCGGCGGCCGAGGCGGACCGGCTGGAGACGCTGATGCGGACGATCGACGGCGGCGTCGCCGCGTGAGCACGATCCGGACGGCCCGGCTGCTACTGCGAAAGCCAGTCGAGACGGACCTTTGCGAGCTGCATGCGATCATGTCCGATCCCGTGACGATGCGCTTCTGGGCCACGTTGCCGCATGCGGAGCGCGAGGATACGCGCCGGGTTCTCGCCGACATGATCACCGGCCCTCCCGGCGAAAGCGACGAGTTCATCGTCGAGTGCGAGGGCCAGGTGATCGGCAAGCTCGGCATGTGGCGGTCTCCGGAGGTCGGCTTCCTCCTGTCGCGGACCCACTGGGGCAGGGGCTTGGTCACCGAGGCGCTGGTCGCGTTCGTCGGCCACGCTTTCGCCGGCGGCGCCGACCACCTGACGGCCGACGTCGACCCTGCCAACGCGGCCTCGCTAGCAGTGCTGTCTAAGGTCGGGTTTCGCGAGACCGGGCGCGTGGCGAAAACCTTGCAGATCGGCGATGACTGGTTCGACAGCGTCTACCTGCGCCTGGACCGGCCTTCTATCGCGATCACGCCACCTCGGCCCGAGTCGCCTCGACCCGCTGCCGGGCGCTCATGAACGGGCCGATTGGGGTCCGTTCCGGCGCGAAGCTGGCAAAGCCGATCGGGGGCACGCCGGAGTAGATCGCCTCCATCCCGCCGCGCAGCCGGTACGTCTCGTGCCAGATGCCGCCGCCGGAGTTGCGGGCGAAATCGCGCCACCAGACGGCGTGCTGCGGCGCGCGGGTGAACCGCTCCATGCTCTCGAAGTCGAGCCAGTATTGCCGGAAGCCGGGGTGCAGGAGGCCGAAGAACATTTCCTCGTGCGACAACAACCCGGGCGGCGGGTTCTTTTTCAGAACGCTCAGCCCCCGGCCGATCCGCAACAGGCTGCGGATGCCGCGCCAGCTGTTCACGCGGTAGCCGAGGTAGACCACGACCAGGTCGGGATAGCCGGACAGGTCGACGGAGCGGCGCGGATAGGACATTTGTAACTCCCCAATTCAGGCGATGACCACGTTCTCCGTGGCCAGCACGAACTCGCAGGCGTGCAGGTCGATGAACCGCGCCTCGTCCGGCCGGATCGTCGCCATGTAGTTCGCCGAGCCGAACACCGCCTCCAGTCCGGCGACGTCGTCGAACCAGAGCTCCGTGATGCCGTCGAACGTGGGCGGAGGCAGGCCGGGGATCGTCGCCGCGATGGTGTGGCACTGCACATAGCGCCGCACATGCTGGCGCACCTCGGGCAACGCGCGGAACAGCGGCGCGTGCTGGTCGCGGTGATAGGCGACGAACTCGTCGTGCGTCATCGACGGGATGCGGCGCATCAGGATGGTGAACTTGATCATCGAGCCCTCGATGCTTACGCTGTCCACATAGAGGGTGTGCATACGGTGTCAACATCGGTCGAGCGTGGCTATCACCATGGCGAGTTGCGGACGGCGCTGGTCGGCACGGCGCTGACACTGCTGGCGGAGGCGGGGGCCGATGCGCTCTCGCTACGGGCTGTGGCGCGGCGGGCCGGGGTGTCGGCGATGGCTCCCTACCGGCACTACGCGGACAAGGAGGCGTTGCTGGCGGCGGTGGCGGCGCACGGGTTCGACGGCTTGCGCGACACGCTGAGGGCGGCCGACCGGCAGACGCCGGCGCTGGTGGCGCAGGCGGTGGCCTATGTGGGGTACGCGCTCGACAATCCGGCGCTGTTCCGACTCATGTTCGGCTCGCGGCGGCTGGACGTCTCGCCGGAACTGACGGCGGCGCGCGATGCCGCGTATGCGGTGTTGACGGATCGGGTCGCGGCGGAGACGCCCGTGGAGCAGGACCGGGAGGCGCGCGTGTTGGGCTGCTGGTCGCTGGTGCATGGGTTGGCGCTGCTGTTTCTGGATGGGCGGATTGGGGAGAAGGTCGCGACGCCGGCGGACGAGGTGACACGGCGGGTGGCCAAAACGATGTTGGGGGAAGCGTCGCCCTCAGGATCTTAGTCGACCTTGTCTGACTTCCCGGTCCGTTGCCTTGCTGGGTCCGCACCGCATCGTCGGGATACGAGACGTGAACCAATCCGAATCCCGGCGCCGTCAGTCCACTGCTAAGCTTGGCTGGTTCGTTGCGCGGCTAGAGGCCGGGCGAAATGTCTTCGACACTGTTACTACGTAACACACCGTATCTTGCCACTAAGGTGGAACGCCCACACGCCCTCCCCGTGAACTGCTTGACTCGCTTGCGTGATTGTAACGTTAATGTTTTTACTAATGCTTCAGCTTCTATCTACATACGACAATATATTCTTTAAGACTTAAGTCGATTTCGATGCTTGACTCGGTCGCAGCGGCGCGCGCTAGGGAGGGAAACACAAGACAGTAAGAATCCTACAACGTAGGCTAGTGCATCTGTGACCGACAGGCTGTCGGGGCGCTGGAGGTGCGCTATGAAAATAATAACCAACGAGTTTGCGCTGCTTTGAGGAGTAGACCGGTGTCCGGGATCAGCCTCACCACGCGTCACCAAACCACCGCGACGACGCCCCATTTCCAATTGAAGATCTTGTTGATTGACTCCAGCGTCGCGGCTCGCGAACGGTTGAAGCAAGTTCTAGGTCAGCAGGACGAGCACGTCGTAGTGTTCGGTCTGTCAAACATCTCTGACGTAACCCATGGGCGTTACGACCTGATCATGTTCAACATACATTCCAGCTCTCTCGACTATCTCGAAATTAGGGAGTTTTGGCTGCACAGGGACATTCTTTACCGTGACGTTCCGGTCGCGGTGATCGTCGACGGAGAGCACGATCACCTGAAATTGGACGTCCTGAGGTTCTTCGGAATACGAGGATACTTCACCAATCCGCTTGATCCTGCGATCCTAGCTGGGGCGATCAGGCTGATCTGCGCCGGCGGGACCTACATGCCTGCGGAGCGGACCCCGCACCCAGGGCACCTGCAGGTCAGTCTACCCGCTAGCCCGCCGGCCAGCCTGTCCGCGAGCACTGACTGGATGCACGAGCTGACTACCAGGGAGATCGAGGTCCTGAGACTGCTTCAGCAGGGTAAGCCCAACAAGCTCATTGCCCACGACCTCGGCATTTCGGTGAACACGGCCAAAATCCACGTGCGCAACCTCATGCGGAAGCTTCGTGCGACGAACAGGACCGAAGTGGTCGCGGGCGCCAAACTGCAAGGCTGGCGTCCCTCCTCGTAAGAGGCAAGAGATCTGACAGCGCTGTTCACTGATGTCATATCAGCCCGGATCGAGTGCGGGCGCCGATCCAGGCCAATGTGACGTGGAGCCGGCCGCATCTGCAGGTTATGCCCCTCCGGCAGGCTGCTGAAACCTGCGCCCCAGAAGCCGCTGTTAAGTGCAGAGTTTATCGAGGTCGTCGTTGTTCAGGCGTCGTGTTGAACATAGCCCGTCTCCGGGAGGGCGTGATGGCCCGCGACACGGCAGTCCGTCGTCAGGCCGCTAGCCTGGGCAGCTGGACGAGACGGTAGACCGCCGTGGTCAAGCTGAACTGCCAGCCGACGTTGGGTGGTCGCCGACGGCGGACTTTGCGGAGCCCGGCGACAGCCTTGGAACGGCCGAACGCCTCCTCGAGGCGTTTCCGTATTCGCAGACTGACTGCGTAGGCGAGCTCGCCGGTGGTGATGTCGCCGGTGGTGATGTCGCCGACGGCCGTGTCCCTTGTCGCGCTGGTTGCACGGCATGTGCGGCGTCGCTCATCGCCAGCGCGCCGACAATCGGGCCAATACGGTTCTCTCCATTAGCGCGTGCCTTATGAGGCAAAGCCGGGACTTCTAGCGTAGGCCCGTGAGATAGAACCGCGCGCCCGGGTCCTAGTCTAATTCCAATCCGGGCGTCTTCGCTCCGACAGACGAGTCAGGCTTGGCTCCTTCCCTTTGGTCCGAGTGGTCTCGCCTCCCAGGGGTTTCAGTTCTGATGGGTCCGAGGTTGCCGGTGCCCACGTTGCCGCTGGCCACGTTGCCGGTGCCCACGTTGCCGGTGCGCGCGGTGCCGGTGCCCAGGGTGTCGGGAGTAACGCTGCGCCTCGATATGGGGTTGGGCGTTGCACCGACTCCGTTGCCGGCGAAGTTGCCTACATGATTGTTTCCGTTGTTGTTACCCAAGTTGCCGTTGCCGTTGCCATTGCCGTTTCCGACGTTCCCGTTCCCGTTCCCGTTTCCGGTTCCGTTGGCGCCGGTCAACTGTGCCAATTGGAGATCGGCAGGTCCCGTTCCAGCGGTCACAGGCACGGACAGACAGAAGATACCGATCGAAAGTATGGCAGTCGTGCACTTTCCAAAACTGACCATTTCCAAACTCCCCTGCTGCAACGAGGGTCAAACACCCTGCTGCGTTACTTGTTGCCGTTACCGTTAGCGTTGCCGTTCAGCGAGCCGGCGTTGCCGTTGCCGTTGTTGTTGCCGCTGGTCGGCGAACTGTTCCCGTTGCCGTTCAGGTTGCCGTTGAACGAACCGACGTTGCCGTTGCCGTTGTTCGCTCCGCCATTCAAGTTACCATTCCCGGCGCCGACGTTGTTGTTGCCGCTGGTCGAACTCGAATTACCGTTACCGTTGAAGGCGCCGATGTTGCCGCTGCCGCCATTGGCGTAGCCAGCATTGCCGCTCGTGTTCGTGGTGTTGCCGTTGGCGTTGCCGTTCAGGCTGCCGGCGTTGGAGTTGCCGTTCTGGTTTCCATTGACGGAGCCGCCGTTGCTGTTGCCGTTGCCGTTGCCGTTGCCGTTGGCATAACCGGTGTTGCCGTTGCCGTTGCTGTTGCCATTCGCTTTTCCGGCGTTGCCGTTGCCATTGCCGCTGCCGTTGCCGCCGCCGATGTTGCCGTTGCCGTTCCTGTCACCGTTGACCCTGCCGGTGTTGCCGTTGCCGTTGCCAATACCGGTGTTGCCGTTGCCGTTGCCGTTGCCGTTGTTGACGGAAGCATCAGCCGTTGCTCCTCTGGCCATGGCTGGTGCCATGGCCAGCCCGCCAATCGCGCCTACGGTGAGTGCAACAGCCGCGAGAGTAACAATGCGCATGGTTTGGTTTCCTTGGTAGCCGCTTCAACTCCTAAGCAGACGTCGCTCGACTGCTTCACGTGGCCAGGGCTAGT
>JAABUX010002922.1_pt1 | contig 23373 bp, 16 predicted proteins | sample 5561851 | NCBI WGS metagenome assembly JAABUX01 (sample SAMN10711883, study PRJNA513361) | rock metagenome | isolation source: Antarctica rocks | place: Antarctica: Victoria Land, Richard Nunatak red sandstone | collected 2016-01-03 | reverse complement strand
TCATCCAGTAATAATGTCCCGCCGTCCGCGCGTTCAAACGTGCCGCGTTTCTCGGGCGGCGCCCCCGGCACCGCGCCATTGCGATGCCCGAACAATTCGCTCTCGATGAAGTCCTCCGGAATCGCCGCGCACTTCAGCTCCAGAAAAATGCGCTCCGCCCTTAGACTTTCCGCATGCATCGCGCGCGCGATCAGCTCCTTGCCCGTGCCCGACTCGCCGAAAATCAGCACCCGGCCATTGGTCGGCGCCATTAGCCGAATCTGCTGACGTAGCGCTTTCGCTGAAATGCTGTTGCCCGTGATCGATGTTCCACCGGTCAACTGCTGCTTCAGCTCGCGGTTGTCCGCGCGTAACTGCCGTTTGTCGACCGCGTTCTTGATGGTGATCAGCGTGCGTTCGATCGAAAGCGGTTTTTCGAGAAAGTCGAACGCGCCCAGTTTAGTCGCGCGTACGGCGGTTTCAATGGTTCCATGGCCCGAGATCATGATGACCTCCGGCTTGCCCTCATTGGCAAAGCCGCTGATCTCGCTCAAGGCGTCCAGGCCGTCCCGGTCGGGCAGCCAAATATCGAGTAGCAACACGTCATAGTGCGCATCGCGCAGCAGCACCAGCGCCTCGGCAGCCGTGCCCGTCGAGGCCACCGCATAGCCTTCTTCGCGCAGGATCTCCGAAAGCGATTCGCGAATGTCCGCTTCATCGTCGGCAATCAGGATGTGTGTCATGCCGTGACGCTTTCCCCGATCGGCTCGAGCGCCCTGGCAAGCGGCAGCTCGATGATGAAGCAGGCGCCCGAGGCCCCGCGCTGCTCGGCCCGAATGGTTCCGTGGTGGTCCTGCACGATTTTGGCCGCGATGGATAATCCCAGCCCCGTACCTCTCTGCTTAGTGGAGAAGTAGGGCAGGAACAGCCGCTCGCGCATCTCCGGGCTCAGCCCCGGCCCGGTGTCGGCCACCAGCAGCTCCGCCATGCCTGAGCGCTCGCTTAAAGCCGTCTCCACGCGCAACACGCGATGGAAGCTCGCATTCATCGCCTCGGCTGCATTGTCGATCAGGTTGGCCAGAGCGCGCTTCAGCGCCTCCGGGTCGGCAAGCACCGGCGGCAGCGCCGGGGAAAAGTACGTTTCGATCCGGATACCCTCCAGCCGTCCATGAAACAGCAGCAGCGCACTCTCGACGATTTCATGCAGTGAAGCGGCCCTGGGCTGAGCTGCTGGAAACTCTGCCAGCGCGCCAAACTGATCTACCAGCAGACGCATGCTTTCCACCGACGACAGGATCACCTCGCTGCACTTGCGGATCACGGCCGTCGAGTCTCCCCCGTTCCGGTCTGGACCGCCACGATCCCGGTCTGGACCGCCACGATCTAGGTGCCGCAAAATTCGCTCCGCGGACAACGAGATCGGCGTCAGAGGATTCTTGATTTCATGCGCTACTCGCTGCGCTACCTCTTTCCAGGCCACCTGCCGCTGCGCCTGCAACACCTCGGACACATCGTCGACGACCAGCACTGACCCTTTTCGCTGCTGGCCGTCCCCGTCGCGCCCGAGGTTCAACACAGCAATGGTGACCGACAGGCTGAGTGCTCGTCCCGCTTCTGTGTCCGCCGTTGCTCCGGTCGGCAATTCCAGTTCGACCCCGGCTACGCCCATTCGCTGAGCCCGACGTTCCAGCCGCAGCACATCGTCCAGAATTTCCGACGGCAAAATGTCCTCGAGTTGGGTGCCCGCGGGCACCGCTGCCTCGATCTCGCGGAGGGGTGCACGGGTTCGCCAAGGCCTCCGAAGCAGGTTCAGAAACGCCCCATTCACCTGGAGCACAGTGTGCCCGCCGTCAAGCACCACGACGCCGCTCGGAATCGTCTCGAGGATTAACTCCAGCTCGTGCTGCCGCTCTTTGAGCTTCCGGTTTGCCTGTTCGATCTGTGCTGTCGACCCGTCGGCGATGAACCGACTCTCTTCGAGGTCATTAGCCATCTGGTTAAACGAGCCGATCAGATCGCTCAACTCTTCGGTTGCTGAAAAAGCGATGCGTTGACGGTAGTCGCCCTCCGCAATCGCGTTCATCGCATCGGCCAGCGCCTCCACGGGTTGCGTGATCTGCTTGGAAAGGAAGAGAGCAAGCCAGCTAGACGCGAAAAAGGTCAGCGTGGTCACCAGTGTGAGCAGCAGCAGAAAAGTGCTGCGTACCGCGCGGCGCTGCTGGTACACCGCCCAGTACTCCTGAGCGCCCGCCGCGATGGCATTCATAGTCTGCCCTAGGCCGTTTGGCAAGGGCAGCGCGACGACGACCACGCCGCCATCGTCGAAGGAAGCTGCTCCCAACGCGTAGTCGTTGCCCGGCCCGAGCGATAGGACAGGCTCATCGGCGTTTTCCGCACCGCGCAGCGCTGCGGCGGCCAGCGCGGCCTCCGGGCTAACTCGCGCGAACGGAAACTGGCCCGGTTCGATTTGTGAACGGTACCGTCCTGTTTCTATTGGCAGGGAATCAGAGCCTAGCCTTCCGAACTCGGGCCAGGTGTGCACGAAGGGCATTGGGGGCGACGGTGGAACCTGGTAGCCTGCTGCTTGCTGGCCGTCACGGTACACGAAAACAAATCCACCTTGCAGCGTGATGCGATGTTTTCGTATTTCACCGGTTAACGCGTTGGAGTTGCCGGCGTTATACCCGTGCAGAAAGCCGGGAGCGCGTGCGATTGATTCTGCTTCGGCGCGCGCATTGCCCGTTACGTACCGCGAAAGCTGGAGCGCAATGCCCAGCGATTGGTCGCGCAAATGCGACACCGGCTGCGAAAACCAGCGATCCAGCGATCGGTTCATCAGCAGGAAAGAAAACAACGCCATGAACACAATGGGCGCAAACGAGAGCAGCAGCGCGCCCAGCAGCATGCGCGAGCGCAGCCGCGACCCCAACACGCGCGAGCGCCCATCGCCATACATTTTGAGGATGTTGCGCGCCAGCAGGACCAGCAGCAAAAGCAGCAGCACGAAAAGCACGACCGTGATGCCGGTGAACAGGAACAGGGCAAGCGGGCTGGCGCGATACGGCGGTACGGAGTTGAAGGCGTTCAGTGCGCTCATGCCAAGCACGAGCACCAGCAAAGCTCCGCCCAGCAGCGACAAGCTGAGCCTTCGCCGTGAACGCGCTTCCTTTTGCGCCTTCGCTGTCATCGACGTCGGGTCCCCTTCCGCCTGGGTCGTGGAGACAAGACTAACAGCGCGGCCCGATTGTGTTCGCCTGCACTCCGGCGGATGCGGCAAAAGATAGAAATCCGGAAAACTTGCTTGCTTCCCGGGGCATCGCATTACTGCCATGAAAAAGACGTCCATCGCTTCCTTCTCCCTTCCCTTTGCACTGGCAGTTGCTTTGCTTGCAGGTGGATGCAGCAAGCAGGCGCCTCAGCAGGCGACAACTACTCCGCAGCAGCCCGCGGCGCAACAGCCGGCCCCTCCGGTTCAACAGCAGCAAGCTACGAACGGGTATGCTCCAACGCCGACGCAGCAGGCAGCCCCCGGCTATGCTCCCGCTCCAGCACCGGGGCAGCTTCAGCAGCAGGCAACGACGGGTTACAGACCTTCGCGTGATCGCCGCAGTGAGGCTTCGGCGCCAGCAATGGCCCCAGTCTCCTCCACCATCCCGGCCGGAACCCACATCAGCATCACCACGCGTGAGGAACTCAGTTCCAAAACGAGCCAGTCGGGTCAGAGCTTTTCAGCCACCGTGGCTCGTCCAGTTGTGGTCGATGGGCGAACCCTGATTAGGGCCGGAGATTCAGCGAGTGGCACAGTGGTTGATGCAAAGTCGCAGGGCCGTTTTAAAGGTTCCGGCGAGCTTGATCTTCGACTTGACACGATTCGCGCCAATGGGCAGACCTATCAGGTGGAAACCAGTTCCATCGATCGAGTAGAGAAGGGCAAAGGCAAGCGCACCACTGGTTTTGCTTTAGGCGGCGGCGGCGGCGGCGCACTGATCGGTGCCCTGGCTGGAGGGGGAAAGGGCGCACTTTTGGGCGGCCTGTTAGGGGCAGGTGGTGGTGCGGCTGTTAACGCCTTCACAGGCAATAAGCAGGTAGTGATTCCGGCCGAGACGACTCTTACGTTTCGCCTCGAGAGGGCTGTTACCGTCGGACGCTGATCGCAGCTATGGCCGGAGAACGAGGGAAGCGCTATCGCGCTTCCTTTACTTTGGCCTGAAAACGCCCTGAACAAAGGCTCCGGACGACCAATCTGAAGGAGCTGCTTCCTACGAAAGCAGCTCCCGCACAGGTTTCCATCCTTTGCCTTGTGAAGTTGCCACCGGCTCGCAACATAACACGCCCGCGTAGGTGTTTACTCCCTCGGCTAATCCGTCATCGGCCAGCAGCGCGCCTTGTACCCCCTGCGCTAAACGTTGTACATACGGAAATGTGGCATTCGTAAGCGCGAGCGTTGAGGTATTCGGCACAGCAGCGGGCATGTTTGTCACACAATAATGAACCACGCCATCTATTTCATAGGAGGGATCGCTGTGCGTGGTTGGCCGCGCGGTCTCGATGCAGCCGCCTTGATCGATCGCCACGTCTACAATGACCGCACCTTTTTTCATGCCGCGCACCATCTCCGCCGTCACGATTTTGGGAGCAGCCGCGCCCGGTATCAGCACGCCACCGATCACGAGGTCTGCCGCGCGAACCGCTTCGGTTACGTTATGGAGGCTGGAAGCAAGCGTAAAAACACGGCCCGAAAATATATCGTCCAACTCGCGGAGGCGATGGAGGTTACGGTCCACTATTGTGACCTTGGCCCCCATGCCGAGCGCGATTTTAGCGGCATTGGTGCCGACGATACCGCCGCCAATGATGCAGACTTCGGCTGGAGGCACACCCGGGACGCCGCCTAGCAGCAACCCGCGCCCACCTTTGCTCTTTTCAAGGTAGGCCGCACCCACCTGTACGCTCATGCGTCCTGCAACCTCGGACATCGGGGTAAGCAGCGGCAAGGTGCCCGTCGCGTCACGAATCGTTTCATAGGCGATGCCGGTAACTTGGCGATCAAGCAGCTGACCGGTAAGTATCGGTACCGGCGCGAGATGCAGGTACGTGAACAACGTCAGGTTCGGGCGAAAAAAGCCGTATTCCTTCTCGATTGGTTCTTTTACCTTGACGACCATATCGGCATGCGCCCAAACGTCCGCTGCCGCGCCTACAATTTCAGCGCCGACAGCCTGGTACTCATCGTCGGTAAACGCCGAAAGCTCTCCGGCGTGCTGCTCCACTAGCACCGTATGGCCCTCGGCCTTCAGTTCTTTCACGCCGGCCGGGGTCAGCGCAACGCGTGTTTCATGATCTTTTACCTCTTTGGGAACGCCAATAATCATGTGTTCATCATATCGTGCGAAGAATTCCTGCTTCGGTCGCGGAGACCGCGCCTGTGAGACGCCTTAATGCAGGTTGCGTATTGTTCGGCCACAGGGCCGGGGCAAATGACTCCAGTCGCGGTTTGGCAAACAGATAACCCTGGAACAGCTCGATGCCAAGGTCGAGCAGGACATCGAACTCGGCTTTCGTCTCAATACCTTCGGCGATCAGACGTATGCCAAGTTCCTCGCAAAGAGAAACGATAGCGCGCACAATGGCACGACTGGGAGCGCGCTGGTCGATATTGCGCACGATCGCCATATCGAGTTTTACAATGTCCGGCTGGAATTCTGCCAGCAATCCAAGCCCTGCAAAGCCGGCGCCGAAGTCATCGATTGCTGTCTGAAGGCCGTGTTTCCGGTACTCGCGAAAGATGCTGACCAGATGTTTGCGGTCCGCCACCTGCTCGCTTTCTGTTACCTCAAATATAATTTTTGTCAGCGGCATTCCCACTCTGGCTGCCGTTTCCAGGGTTTTGCGGATACAAGCTTCTGGACGGTAAACCGCGCCTGGGATGAAGTTGATGGACACTTTCTGCAGGTCGTGCGGGCTGAGCGACGCGGCCAGTTCGATCGCCTTCACCCGGCAGGCCTGATCGAAGGCGTACATGTTCCTGTCATTGACCTGGGAAAGAATGCTGCCGGCGGACTGACCTTCCGGCCCACGAACCAGCGCTTCGTATGCGAAGACGCCTGAGGCTTGAACGATCGGCTGAAATGCCATGGTAAACGGGAAGGGAATTTCCCCTTCCGTACGGCAAGCGGCGCATGCCGGGACGGATTTGCTTTCGTTGTCAAGAATTTTCAAGAATTGCCTCCATTAGCTCTGCCACAAAGTTCTGCAACGAAATTCTGTAAATCGTCCTGCGGTGGTTCTTGTCGCACATGTGCCGCTCACACAGCTTGCTTCAGCATGCCTTTCCGGCAACATCCATCTCGGACTCCGGCACTTGTGAACTCCCTGTTCCCATATCGGCGCTTGTTTGCCGGCCGACAGATTACCTTCGTGACGGGCATCACCCTCAAGGTCCCTCCTTTACGTGTCGCGTAATTGGGCAGGGAAGGCGCTACAATGGTGTTACTTCGGGGAAGATTTCACCTGCTCAATGCCAGCTAACGGGTTTCACTCGCGTTCGTCACGGTCGCACGGTATGCGGTCGCTGTTTAGTGTCTTCTCCAGCGATCTTGCCATCGATTTAGGCACGGCAAACACCCTGGTCTATGCCCGGGGAAAAGGCATCGTGGTCAATGAGCCATCAATCGTCGCCATCAACAAGAACACCGGCGAGGTCGAGGCGGTCGGCAAGGAAGCCAAAGAGATGCTTGGGCGCACGCCGGGCAATATTGTCGCTATCCGGCCTATGAAAGACGGCGTAATCGCCGATTTCAAAATCACCGAAAAGATGTTGAACTACTTCATCCAGAAGGCGCATAACCGCAAAATGATGGTGCATCCGCGCATTGTCATTGGCGTTCCATCGGAGATCACGCAGGTGGAGAAGCGCGCCGTCGAGGACTCAGCCTATCGCGCCAAGGCAAGCGAGGTGTTCCTGGTGGAGCAGGCCATGGTCGCCGCCATCGGCGCCGGGCTTCCTATTACCGAACCGCAAGGCAACATGGTCGTCGACATTGGCGGCGGCACGACTGATATTGCCGTCATCTCGCTCTCCGGCATCGTCTACTCGCGATCAGTCCGCATGGCCGGGAACCAGATGGACGAGCAAATCATGAATTATCTGAAGCGGAAATATAACCTATTAATAGGTGAGCGCACGGCGGAGCAGATCAAAATTGAGATCGGCTCGGCGTACCCCCTTGAGAAGCCTCTCATCATGGAGATCAAGGGCCGTAATCTGATTGAGGGCGTCCCAAAGACAATTACCATTGAAGATTCAGAAATTCGCGAAGCATTGGCCGAATCCATATCAACAATCATGAATGCGATTCGTGTCGCTCTCGAGCGGACCCCACCAGAGCTCTCCGCCGATATCTCCGACCGCGGCATTGTGCTGACCGGGGGCGGCGCGCTCATCAAAAATCTGGACAAGCGCATTCGCGAAGAGACGGGCTTGCCGGTCTCCGTGGCTGACGATCCGCTGGCCTCTGTAGTTCTGGGTACGGGCAAAATGCTGTCGGATTTCCGGCTGCTGCGCAAAATCAAAATCGACTAACGAACGAGTCACCTAGCGCATGGAATCCTTTTTCGCCCGGTACAAAAATTCCCTGGTATTCGCATTTGTGCTCCTGGCGCAGTTCGTGCTGATCGCGGTGCAGGTCAAGCCGAGGCTGCCGGGTGCACATGCAGCCGACCAGTCAGGAGTGCAGGCGTTGCGCCTGGGTGTCAACACAGTTATCACTCCACCTGAAAAGGTGCTGCACAATGGCGGTCTGAGTTTTCGCGGTATCTGGTCCAGCTATATCAACCTGATTAATGTGAAGCAGCAGAATGAGCAGCTCCAGGCGGAAAACCAGCAACTGCAACTGGAGCAGGTCGCCCTCGCCGAAGATGCGCGCCAGGGCCAACGCCTGCAGGAGTTGCTCGCCTTCAGGCAGCACTACGTTGACACCACGATCCCCGCGCAGGTGGTCGGCACGAGCGGCTCCGATCATGAGCGGATTTTGAATATAGATAAAGGCTCCGCGGATGGAGTGGCTCCGGAGATGCCGGTCATTACCACGGACGGCATTGTCGGCAGGATTCGCGAGGTGACGCCGCACTCCAGTCAGATCCTCGAAATTTCCGACCCGACCAGCGCCGCCGGCGTCCTGCTCGAAGAGACACGCACCCGCGGTATCTTGCGGGGCGACAATGTGGGTCATACGGAGATTGTCAATTTGATGCCGGATGATCGGATCAAGCCGGGTCAGTATGTGCTCACTTCCGGGGGGGACCAGATTTTTCCGCGCGGTCTGCCGGTCGGTGTCGTCGACCGCGTTGTTCCTGACATCGATAATCAGCCGCTCGTGGACGTGATCCTCAAACCGGCCGCCAATTTGAACCGTCTGGAAGAGGTGCTGGTCGTCACGGGAACCAGCACTGCGCCTTCCTCCCGCTCCCGCCGGGATTTAGCGAAAAGTGAGACTACCGCTGCTGCCCTGAAAGCTGCGGCAGCTATGAAGGCCGCCGCAGCTGCCGAAGCGGCGCTGGAGGCACAGCGAGCCTCCGATATCCTTGCGCAGCGTCTGCCGAGCGCCTCCAACGTTTTCAATCCGGACGCGCCGGATGCTGCTCCAGGAGCCTCCCCGGCAACGGCTGATTCCGCCGCCGCCCCGCTGCATCCGCCTTCGCCGCTGCATGCTGACCACTATTCTCCCGGAGGGGTTCCGGCAGCGCAGAATCTGACTCCGGGTGAGCGCCTTGCCCCCCTCGCGCAGGGCACGCCCAGCACGGAGCGCCACGTAAAAACAGCCGAGGGCGCCGATGAGATTTCACTGCCTAGTCCGTCTGTTTCGCCTGCATTCCGGGCCGCGCACGATGCCGCAATGGCTGCACGCCCGCATGCTAAAACGCCGGTACAGTCCACGGAGTTGCCTGCGGCCGATGCTGCGCAAATTCCCGGAACTTCTGTAGCGACGCGGTCTGCCGATTCCAAGCCAACCTCGACCGCGCCTACCGGTGCACGGATCCCCACTACGGGGCGAACACCCGGTGCAACCGCCATTCCAGTAGTTCGTAGCGCCAACTCGGGCGTCCCTGGGGCAGGAGCAACTCATCCCCCCGCCCGCGCGGTCGCGGCGGCGCCGGCGCGCACAACCGCCGGGGTTGCAGGAAGCGCCCCCGGCTCACATCCGGCAGCGGTGGCCGGAACCTCTGCGGCTCGTCCCGGCACCCCATCGAGCATGGGTGCAACTCCAACCGTTTCCGGTACTCCAACGAACGTGGTGACGGATGGCCCGCTTCCAACGCGCGCCCCACCCACAACCAGCAAATCCCCGACCACGCCAAAAACTGTAGTCCCGCGGGCAACGCCGGGTACCGCGCCACATACCCCGGCTGTTCCGGGCACCGCAGGAGGAGCTCGCCGTCACGTACCGGAAGTTATTCCGGATGACGGCAGCCGCCCACCCGCATCCGCTCCGCAAGCGCCGCCGTCCGCTGCACCGCCGCCCCAGGAGCATCGCTAGACATGGCTCTACTGGCCGCTTCTCGTCGCGAAACCGAAGCACCCACCCTGCCGTTCTGGCTGGTATTGTTTGCGCCTCTCCTAGCCATCGGTATCGATTCGTTCGCACCGGTCCACTTTGCGTGGGCCGGCATTTTGGATTTGCCGCTGCTGCTTGTCATTTATTTCGCCATTGCCAAGCGGAGTCCGGTGGTGGGCCTATGCTCCGGCGCGGTCATTGGCATTCTCCAGGACGCGATTACCCGTGAGCCTCTCGGTGTTTTCGGCATCACCAAGACCGTCATCGGCTACATCGCCGGGCTGCTCGGCAATCGCATTGATACGGAGAACCACGCCGCCCGTCTCCTGTTTACCTTTGTACTTTCTTTGCTTCACAGCGGCTTGTACTGGTTCATGGTGGAGCGCCTGCTTGCGCAGCCGCTCGGCTGGAGCTGGATCCATGAAATTCTACGTGCCGTGGTCAATGCGATTGCCGGTGTCCTCCTGTTTGCTCTGCTTGACCTCACCCGTAGCCGTTCCAACTGAGGGAGCGATACCGAACGTAACCACACATAAGCCTTTCGCGTCATTTGCTGCGGGAAAGCCGTTATCCTGTAGCAAGCTTGCGTATCGCCCAATGCCGTCTCTATGCTGAATCGCGAACAAGAAATCCCGGCCGTCAAACTCTCAGTGATCCAGTACATCATCGTTGCAGTTCTTCTTGTGCTTGTAGCCGGGCTTTGGCGTCTGCAGGTTGTGGGCAAGGAGAATTATCGCGCCCTGGCCGAGGCGAACCGTGTTCGCAAAATGCCGGTTCTTGCTTCCCGTGGCCGCCTGCTCGATCGCGATGGACGCTTGATTGTCGACAATTATCCCTCTGTTTCGTGTTTCCTGGTACATGAGCAAGGGCGCGATTTCCAGGCCGACCTGCCGCTGATCGCCCGGGGATTGAACATGACGACCGACCAGATCGAGGCGGCGGTCAAGAAGTTCGGTATCTCGTCGAAGTACCAGCCCATTCCACTCAAGCAGGACATCACCCCCGATGAGCAGGAGTTTATCGAGGCGCACCGTGATGAGCTGCCGGAGCTCGAACTGATCAACGAGCAGCGCCGGCTTTACCCGCGCGACGGTTTTGCCGCGCACATGATCGGCTATGTCGGCGAAGTGAGCGAGGATATGCTACAGAACCCGCAGTATGCGTACTACATGCCAGGGGACGTGGTGGGGCGCTCGGGTGTGGAAGAAACGTATGATCAGCTGCTGCGCGGGACGGACGGCTCGCATGATGTGCTGGTCGACTCGCATGGGCGCGAGGTTGGTGTGCTGGGTAACGAGCCTGCCGTTCCTGGAAAAGACCTCAAACTGACCATCGACCTCGATATCCAGCGCGCGGCCGAGAACGCCATGGGCGATCGCAATGGCGCCATCATTGCCATGGACCCGCACACGGGCGAGGTGCTGGCGATGGTCTCGCGGCCTGTGTTTGACCCAAACCGTTTTGCGGTCAAAATCGGGCGTGACGACTGGGCCAAGCTGGTTACGGACCCCGACCATCCATTGTTGAATAAAGCCATCCAGGCGCAGCTTGCCCCCGGCTCGACATTCAAGGTCATCATGTCTGTGGCTGGGCTTGAAGAAAACATCGCACAGACCCTGAAGGTGAACTGCCAAGGCGGCGCCAGCTTTTACGGCCACTTCTTCGCTTGCGACGCGCATCACGGCAATGTGGATATCCACAATGCCATCCCGCTCTCTTGCGATACCTATTACTACACGCTGGCGCAGCGGCTTGGTATTGAGAAGATCGCCGATTGGGCGCACCGGCTGGGTATAGGCAGGAAAACCGGCATCGACCTGCCGAATGAGGCATCCGGCATCATGCCGAGCGAGGCATGGAAGATGCGCAACTATCATGAGAAATGGTATGCAGGCGAGACGATCTCGGTCGGCATCGGGCAGGGCGCGGTAGCGCTCACCCCGATCCAGTTGGCGCGTGCCATCGGCGGCATTACCTCGGGCGGCGACTTGCAGCGGCCACACGTGGTTTTTCCGAACGAGTTGCCTGCCCAGTATGAGAAGGCCATGCTGGAGAGTTATCCCGGCTCGGGCGCGACGCAGGTGCATATTGACCCTGCCGCGTGGCAGATCATTACCGACGGCATGGCTGCGACGACCAGTGCTGGCGGTACAGGGTTTGCGTCGCACTTGGACGGCATTGATTTCGCTGGCAAGACTGGTACTGCGCAGGTATTAAATCACTCCTTCGGAGCCAAGAGCGTGTCGAAGGACAAGAATGGCCGTGCCAACTCCTGGTTCGTCGGCGTTGCGCCTCGTCGGAATCCTGACATTGTTGTTGTCGTGCTTTGGGAGCATGGCGGCTGGGGTGCCGGCTCGGCTCATCTGGCTGCGCAAGTCATCGAAACGTTTGTCGATAAGCAGCGCCGTTTGCAGCACAATTTGCAGGCGCCTCCGCCACCGCCGGCGGTTGAGGTCGGCGCGGTCTGGTCGGCTCCAGGCGAAAAAGACGGAGTCCAGAAGCAAGGGACCAAACCGAGTGAAAAGGCTGTGAACACGCCCGTCGGTCCGGGCGAGAAACCCGCGCCTGCCGGCTCGCCCACGGCCAGCATGAAGGGCGGCCATTTCTGGCTGCCGATTCACCCTGAGCGGCAACCTGCAACCTCGGCTAGCCTGCGCCTTAAGCAGATCCCTGCACGGGTAGCAACTCTGGCCAGCTACGCGGTTCCATCCAATAAAACTTACGGAGTCGCTGCACGATGAAGGGCCGGTTGTTCTCTTTTCGCGATTTTGACTGGACGCTGCTCGGTTTCATCCTGATTCTCTCGGTTCTGTCCGTGCTTGAAATCTACTCCGCCACGCTGCATACCAAGTTCGTTGGTTTTGAGAAAACCCAGACACTGTGGCTGGCCGGTGGTCTCGTCGTTATGTTTGTTGTCAGCCGTATCGATTATCATGCGCTGCTGGACGCGATTCCCTGGATTTATGGCTTCTGCGTCGCTTCGCTGGTTGTTGTTCTGGTTGCCGGATCCAAGGTGCTGGGGGCCCGGCGCTGGATCAAGTTGCCGGGCGGGATCCATTTCCAGCCGTCGGAGTGGGTAAAGATCGTGCTGATCATCGCGGTCGCGCGCTACTTCGCCAAACGGATCGGCAAGGAGATGACCTGGGCCGACATCGGCAAGGGCATCGCGCTGGTCGCCGTGCCCATGCTGCTGGTGCTCAAGCAGCCTGATCTCGGTACCGCGCTTACTTACTCGCCTATCCTGCTGGTCGGGCTGTTCCTCGGCGGTATTCCGTGGAGGAAAGCCACAATTCTTGCGGTAGTCGGGCTTACCCTGGTGGGCGGTATCTGGACGAGCGGCAAGTTGCTCAAGCCGTATCAGAAAGCGCGGCTGACCAGCTTTATCAATCCTGACAACGACCCACGCGGCTCGGGCTATCAGATTCGACAGTCGCTGATCGCGGTCGGTGATGGCGGCATCTTTGGCCGCGGCGTAGCCAAAGGCACGCAAACACAGGGAGATTTCCTGCCCATTCCCTACACCGATTTTATCTTCGCCGCCTTCAGCGAAGAGCACGGATTCGTCGGTGCGGTCGCGGTGCTGCTGCTATACTTCCTCATATTGATGCGTTTGATCCAAAACGCTCAAACTGCCGCCGACCTCTCCGGAACCTTGCTGGTGATGGGCGTGGTCGCGGTTCTGATCTTCCAGATAGCTGTCAATGTAGGAATGGTGATCGGCTTTATGCCCGTTACCGGCATCCCGCTTCCGCTGATGAGTTATGGAGGGTCTTCTGTTCTGTTCACGTTTCTGGCGCTTGGCATGGTCATGAACGTTCGCATGAATCGCTTTGTCAATTAGGGCAGAGCGACTTTCGGTACGCTTGCCGCTTGTATGGGGACTGTGCCAGGGAATTGAATGGCGACTGCACCTCTCTACTCATGAGGTGATTGGTCCAAGCAGTAACAAGACGAAATTCGAACCGGTCAGGTGGACCTGTATAGGCCCCGGCCGGGCAGGAACATGGGAATGAGCGCAAGAAGATGGGAAACGGCCCCACCGGCACTGTTGCAGGTTGACGCGGTCACCATCTTCTCACGCCTCCTTTGGAATTGGCGCTTCTCCGCAGATAATACTTCCTTCGCTTCCCGTCTTCCGCGCCCACAATGGACGCGGAGGCGACTACCCGAATCCTCAGCGGTAGCTCAGACAAGCTCTCGAGGTCGTACCTTTTCTGCCGATCAGCTTTTCCCCTTCCGAGCATTCCAATTCTGCCCGCGCCTCGGTCTGCCCCGGCCCCCTCGCCTGAAAGAGGCACCATGGCAAAAGAAATCTGCATTTCCACCACGCCGCACGAAACGCGGCTGGCCATCATTGAGGACGAGCAACTCGCGGAGATTTATTATGAGCGCGAAAATGAATACACCCTAGCCGGCTCCGTATATAAGGGCCGGGTCACCCGTGTGCTTCCCGGCATGCAGAGCTCGTTTGTGGACGTCGGCCTGGAACGCGACGCTTTCCTCTACGTCACCGATTTTCTGGAAGATTCGGAGGATGCGGATGAGTATGAGACGTCTACTCCCAATGGCGGCGGACGCCGAACTGCGGAACGCAATGGGGAACACAGCCCAGAGCGCAGCGTGGAACGCAGCCCAGAGCGCCAGGTCAGCGAAAAAGCAAATGCAGAAGAAAACACCGGCGACGAACGCCGCCCGCGCCGCGGGGAAAACCGGCGTGGAGAGAAGACTCGTGACGAGCGCCCGGCCGCCGAGGCGCAACCTCGCGCTCGGGCTGCCGATGAGCGCGCCGCGGCAACCGCGGCCTTGCGCACCGCGCAACCGACAGAAACAGATCGCGACGAAAAGGGTGATGAGGGGGACGCGGAGGCGCCACAGGGTACGCGGCGCTGGCGTGGTCGCCGCGGCCGTCGTCGCGGCGGTGTGCGCGCCGGCGTTCTCGGCGTAACTCCGGCTGGCGAGACGAGCGAAGATCTCGAAATCGACGCTCAACCTGCGACGGCACCTTTTGATCTCCCGGAGCACGGGGCTCCTGGCGGCCTGGCTGCACCGCTTTACGTGGCAATGGATGAGGAGAACGAACCCGAAGCCGTCGATTTACAAGCTGCTGCTGCCGTTCCGCAGCACGAAGCGGCCCAGACACGCGGTCGGAATCGCACTCCTGCAAAAACGGATCGTGCAGTTCGCGGTCGCGTGACGAATACAGAAGGACGCCCCCCACGCGAAACCCGCGAACCGACTGCTCCCGCATCGGCTCTTTTGCCCGGCGAGTCGATTTCAAAATACGGCGGCGCCGCCGAAACCGCTTCGACGCCGGCAGCGAAACTTTCACTCCCGGCCCGTCCAGTCAATTACACAGCGCCAAAACCTTCCACACAGGTAGAGGTTGCGCTTGCAAGTTGGGACGGCGGCTCCGTGCTGCCGGGTGAATCCCTATCGCGCTATAAGGGACCATCGCTTGCTGCTCCCTCCGCGGACCTGGGCGCGTTGGCATCCGGCATCTCTGCCGCACCAGCCGAAGCTCCGGAGCAGATATCAGGCACCCATATTGAGGCAGCGCTTGAAGCCGCGCCCGAACGCTTGTTGTTTGTTGAGGATCAAACCACTGACCAGGCGACCAGTAACGAAATCGACGCAGCTCTCCAATTTGCGGCTGCTGTTCCGCCTGAAACTGTAGCAGAGGCACTGCCTGGCGTGGAGCATGGCGAGCGCATCACGACCACGGCCGAGCCGATCGAAGCAGACCAACAGACCGCCGAAGCTGTTAAAGAATCGGAGGGCTCGGAACCAGAAGGCAACGAGTCAATGGGCAGCGAACCGTTGCCGGCCGAGCTAGACGCCGTAGCCCCAGTCGAGGGTGAGTCCGACGAATACGAACCTGTCGATGGTGAGGCTTCCGTTCGCCTTTCAGCTCCGACCACGAGCGAGCTGCGTTTTTCGCAGTTGTTCGGCTTGGGGGAGAGCCACGGAGCCGTTGCGGCGGAAGAAAAGGCGGCAGTCCCAGAGCACTCGCCTGAACTTCAGGCAGCAACTCCGGCTGACGAACCGCAAGTGAGCGCAGCGCAGGCCGAGGAGCCGGTACGCTCCACTCTGGATGCGGGTAGTGAAGTACGTCATGAGATTCCCGGAGTCTCCGAAAGCACCCCGAACCAGGCCCAAACTGTTCTGCTTGGGGAGTTTTTGTCCGTCGAGTCTTCCACTTACGAGGCTCCTCATCAAAAGACGCCCGAAGCGGAGAACGAAATCATCGGGCAAGACGAATCTCTCAGCCTGCATGCGAGAGGCGCGGTGCATGGGGAGGACAACTTCACGGAACTGGTCGACCAGCTCCAGGGCTTTTCGCCCGGATCCGGCCTGCTGGAAGAAGAAGTGATGGACGAGGATGAATACGACTTCGATCCAATCCATGCCCATGCCGACGAGCACGATCTGGAAGACCTGGAAGAGGAAACTCTTGACGGTGAGGACCATGGCGCCACGAGCGAGCCGCATGACGAAGGCCTGACGCTCCGTATGGAAGATTCCGGTGCAAATGCCGGGGTTCGGGTTGAGGATGACGATCAGGACGAAGACGAGGCTAGGGTAGCTTTTGCCCTGGAAGAAGTGGGCGACGAGGACGACGAAGGGGAGCCGGCCCTTGCCAGCGAAGGTGGGCCTCAGCGTAGCGACCGAAATGGTGAGCGCCCAGGCGACGACCGTGCTCGTCGCGGAGGCCGGAATGGCGGCCGCCGCCGCGGCCCGGGCGGCAATGGCGGCCGCCGCCAGTCGGCCCAGACGCAGGATTTGCCCATCATTTCCGACCTGCTCAAGCAAGGCCAGGAGATTCTGGTCCAGATCGCCAAAGAGCCGATCGCTAAAAAAGGCGCTCGGATCACTTCGCACATTGCGCTGCCGGGCCGCTTTCTGGTCTTCATGCCGACCGTGCACCACGTCGGCGTGTCGCGTAAGATTGCGTCCGACGAGGAGCGCCAGAGGCTCAAGCGCATTCTCATCAGCGAAAGAGGCGAAAACTCCGGTGGATTCATCGTCCGCACCGCCGCCGAGGGTGCAACCGAAGAAGAGCTTCGCGCCGACTTGCGTTTTCTGATCAGCTTGTGGACTGAAATCAAGCAGCGCGCCGATACTGCCAAAGCGCCCGCGCTCATCTACCACGATCTCAATCTTGTCGAACGGATTCTGCGCGATCAGGTGTCGAGTAATTTCTCGACCATCTGGGTCGACACCGAGCAGGAGTACGAGCGGATTGTTCGCTTCCTGAATCGCTTCCAGCCTTCGCTGGTGCGCCGCGTCAAGCTCTATACCAAGGAAACGCCCCTGTTCGAGCATTTCGGGATTCAGGAAGAGATCTCGAAGGCGCTCAAGTCGAAGGTGTGGCTCAAGTCGGGGGGGTCCATCGTCATTAACCAGACCGAGGCGCTGGTTGCGATCGACATCAACACCGGCAAGTATGTCGGCAAAACGGCGCGACTGGAAGACACGATCGTCAAGACGAACCTCGATGCCATTCCCGAGATCGTCCGGCAGATTCGTCTGCGCGACCTGGGCGGCATCATTGTGATCGACTTCATCGACATGGACGAGCGCAAGAACCGCAATCGCGTTCTCGCGGCGCTAGAAGAAGCGATGAAGGTGGACCGTGCGCCGTCAAAGGTGCTGCAATTCAACGATTTCGGGCTGGTTGCCATCACGCGCAAGCGCGTCAAACAATCGCTTGAGCGCACCTTGAGCGTGCAGTGCGAAACCTGCGCCGGCACCGGCATGGTCAAAAGCCCCATCACGGTCTGCAACGAGATTTATATCGAGTTGCGCAAGATGCAGAAGCACCTGGACGGCAAGGATGTAATGCTGCGTGTGAACCCGGAGGTCGTCAAGCAACTCAAGAGCAGCAACGGTCGCTGGATCAACGAGTACGAAGAAATGGTCGGCAAGACAATCATCATCAAGTCCGACCCGAGCCTGCATCCGGAGCAGTTCGACATTCACTAGTTTGTGCGTGTTGCGGAACAGAAAGGGCCGGGAAACCGGCCTTTTCTCTTGTGCGCTCTTGACCCGAAACAATCGGGAGAAAAACCGCATCCTTTCACAGGGAACTGGGTTCCTACAGACGTGCTGCCTGGTGCAGCTCCAGTTCAGCAAGTGAGGATTTTTGAATGACAGCTTTCCCCAAACCATCCCACCTGGCCGCTGCCGCGGTTCTTTCGCTGGTTGCATCGCCAGTGATTGCCAGTGCCCAGGCAAGTGCGCCGGCGCCTTCGTTGCAGCCGGTCGCGTTTTCTTCTTCCAGCCATGGAGTGAATCCCTTTGGAGGCGACGATATCGATGGTCGCTCACCTGGCTCCGCGCCGGATGGGTCGATGAAAACGATCGCGCCGCAGTATGGCGGCGGGAATGGCGGCGGCGGTTACAAACCGTATAACGATAACAGCAGCTTGAGCCATTTCGCATTCGAGGCCGGCGGCGGTTTTACCGCGCCACTCGGCAACGCAGCGAGCGGTGGATTTACTTCAATTATCGGAGATGGTAACAAGTACGGAACTGAAACCTGGGGCGGCAATTTTATAGTCGGCGCTGGATGGAGCTTCACTAAGCGTTTTACGCTGCTTGGCGAGCTCAGCTATAACGACAACAAGATCCCAGGCCGCACGCTTTCTGCTTTTTACAATCTAATAGGTGGGTCTTCGCTTACTGATGGCTCGGGCAATCCGATCTACTCCATCGGCGGAAACATTCATACTTACGGCATCACGGCGGAACCGGTTTTCTATTACTACACTAGTGACAAGCACAGTTACTCCGGCTATATTATTGGCGGCGGCGGCTGGTATCACAAGAGCGTCAATTTTACGGAGCCTGCACAGTATTGCGACTACTACTATGGTTACTGTGGAGTAACAAACCAGACGTTCAGCAGTTATAGCGATAGTGGACTCGGGGCGAACCTAGGAACGGGCATCTCCTTCAAGCCGTTTGGACAGTACTCACGCGCCAAGCTGTTCGCTGAGGCTCGCTACGTGTTTGTGGGTACTCCGCGAGAAACCGCGACCTCAAATCCGAGTGACCTACACACGGGCACTGAAGAGTTGATTCCGGTGACGGTCGGTATTCGCTTCTAATGCCGCTATAGCTGGGGAAGAAAGCGGGCCTCGCGGCCCGCTTTCTTGTCCTATACGCCTACCGGGAACGGCTTCGGCGAGGACTCGTCTAGGTTTGCTCCTCTACGATGCCAGCGCTCGAAACGCCCTTGCAGCAATGACAGCAGCCCCGTGTACCAATATCCGATGACAAACAGCAGCAGAAAGGGAACCGTGAAGAAGTTTTCATTCACGATTGCGTACCAGATCGTAAGCGCGAAGTAGCAGCCGATCGCGAGTTCCAGCCAAGGCACAATGCCCAGCCGCTTGCGGTATTTCACTGCGGCTTTCGATCGTTCTCCGCGCTTCTCGACGCGATACTTTGGTGTTCGCTTGAATGAGCTTTGGATGCCGAACAGTGCTTCCATCACGGCCCGCGTATTTGTAATCGTCAGCCCAATGCCGAGGGCCATAAGGAATGGTAGATAGATCAGAGTCTTATACCAGGTGCGCGGGTACAGCTCTTTTTGCGATACCAGGTAGAACGAAGAGATGGAGAAGGTCGACATCATCATCAACGGGAAATCGATGAGCAGCATTTGTAGCCACCCTTGATAGAAACGGATGATCATCGCGGGCATCAACAGAACCGAAAGCACCACCATCAACGGATAACTCAGGTTGGCGGTGAGATGGTATACGGCTTCTATCTTGGTATGGAGAGGTGCTTTCGATCGCCACACCATCGGCAGGATTTTCTTCGAGGTCTGGATCAGTCCCTTGGCCCAGCGCGCCTGCTGAGTTTTGAACGCGGTCATCTCAATCGGCAGCTCGGCCGGACATTCCACGTCAGGCAGGTACTTAAACTGCCAGCCTTTCAACTGCGCCCGATAACTCAGGTCGGTATCTTCGGTCAGCGTGTCGTGTTGCCAGCCACCGGCTTCTTCTATCGCCACGCGGCGCCACATGCCCGCCGTGCCATTGAAATTGAAGAACACGCCCGCCCGCGAGCGGCCGCCATGCTCCAGCACAAAGTGCCCGTCCAGCAGGATGCCCTCGACCTGCGTCAGGAAGCTGTAATCGCGGTTCAGGTGCGTCCACCGCGTCTGCACCATACCCACCTTAGGCTCGGCAAAATGATGCACCACCTGCATCAGCCACTGTGGCGGCGGCACAAAATCCGCATCGAAGATCGCGACCAACTCTCCCTGTGCGGTTTGCAATCCATAGTCGAGAGCACCGGCTTTATAGCCGTAGCGGTTGGTGCGATGGATATGCTCGATCGGATGGCCAGCCGCTCGATAACGTTCCACAATCGCCGCGGCTACTTCTCTTGTTTCATCGGTCGAATCATCGAGCAACTGGATTTCGAGCTTCTCGCGCGGGTAGTCCAGGTTGCAGCATGCTTCGATCAGACGATCGATCACATACTGCTCGTTAAAGATCGGCAGCTGCACGGTGATGCGCGGCAGCTCGGCAAACCGCTCGGCCGGCTCATGTGTGGCGTTTTTACGATGCTTGTAGTAGAGCCACACAAGCTGATACCGGTGCACGCCGTAGAAGGCGAGCACGACCATCACGATGAAATAGGGAATCAGCAATGTCGCATCGAACCAGTTCCACTCATACAGACGCTGAAACGTCGGATCGGCGTAGTGTGAGTGCATGTAATGGCTGAGGCCGCGCGTAACGAACAGCAGGAGCGCCGGGGAGCAAGGGTATGTGATAGCTGGCAGGGTTACGGCCTCCATAATGAGCGACAAGCCGATTGTATTGAAAATGGATAGGCTTTGAATCAGGTTGTATTCGCAAAAGCATAGCTATATACATAGTTATGCAGGAGGGAAGCGATGGCTATCTTAAAGCTGACGAGTGTAGGGACGTCCACCGGAGTTGTGGTGCCCAAGGAGATGCTGAATCGTTTGAACGTGGAGAAGGGTGACATGCTGCACGCTACAGAGACGCCGGGGGGGTATCTTCTTACACCTTTCGACCCTACGGTTCAGAGGCAACTTGAGCATGGACGGCGTTTTATGAAGCAGTACCGCGAGACGTTCCAAGCATTGGCTAAATAGACGGAGTTGGAAATTCAGTGGCTCGATCGTCGATCCATCCTTCTTTTGCACGGGGAGAGCCTGGCGCAACACGGCGGCTTGCCGGGCATCGGCGACGCAGGCCTGCTTGACTCAGCGCTTGCACGGCCCATGCATTTGCTCACCTACAACGCGGATGCCACGCTGGCCGAACTGGCAGCCGCTTACTGTTTTGGAATTTCCCGCAATCACCCGTTCATGGATGGAAACAAGCGCGCGGCCTTCGCTGTATTTGGCTTGTTTTTGCCGGACAATGGGTGGTGGTTACAGGTGTCTCAAGAAGAAGCTTTTCGGACCATGATGTCGCTTGCCGCCGGAGAGCTTACAGAGGAACAACTGGCTGCCTGGGTCGGCCAGCACTTGATTCCGCTTGAGCTAGAACGCTAGTTCAGGAACATCGTCGTGTACAGCGTGTCCCGCTGCGCCGGCCGGAAGCCCGCATCACGAATTACCCGCCGCAGCTCCTCTTCGGTCGTGCTGTTTTGCGTTCCCGCCGCGCGTACCACGTTCTCCTCAAGCATGACAGAACCTACATCGTTGCCGCCGAAACGCAGACCCATCTGCAGCACCTTCAAGCCCTGGGTCACCCAGCTGGATTGCACGTTCTCGATGTTGGAAAGATACAGCCGCGAGATTGCCAGCACTTTCAGGTAGTCAACCGCGGTCGCCTCTTCCCAGCCACGGCCGCCAAGGGCTGTATTGTTCGGCTGGAAGCTCCAGGGGATAAACGCCGTGAACCCGCCGGTTTCTTCCTGCAACTGGCGTACGGCTTCAAAGTGATTTACGCGCTGGTCAAAGTTCTCGCCCACGCCAAACATCATTGTCGCTGTTGTCCGCATGCCGAGCTCATGCGCCGTACGATGCACGGCGATCCAGTCCTCGGTGCGGCATTTGAGCCGCGCAATTCGCTTGCGGACGTCGTCGTCCAGAATTTCCGCGCCGCCGCCGGGTATGGAATCGAGACCTGCGTCGCGCAGGCGCATGATCGTGTCCCGCAGAGACAATTCCGAGTACTCCGCGATCGCGAGAATTTCGGACGCGGAAAAACAATGGAGCCAGATGGAAGGAAACCGCTGCTTGATGCCTGACAGTAACCGCTCGAACCAGTCAATTTTCAGGTCCGGGTGTATCCCGCCCTGCATGAGCACACCGGTTCCGCCCATTTCGAGCGTCTCGGCGATTTTCGAGTGAATCGTGTCGAACTCAAGGATGTAGCCTTCGCTCGCGAGCTTGCCCTTGAGCGGCCGGTAGAATGCGCAGAACGTGCAGTACTCCGTGCAGAAGTTGGTGTAATTGATGTTGCGGTCGATGATGTACGTCACCACGCCCTCGGGGTGCAGCTTGCGGCGCAGGGCATCGGCATCCAGTCCAAGGCCGAGTAAATCGTCGGAGTAGAAATACTCGAGTGCCTGTTCGCGGGTGATCGACATGCTTCTAGTTTATGCCTTTCCTTTGCGATTGGCATGGAGAGCTGGGATTCAGCGTTTTACCTGATCCGGGGCCAGCGAAAGCAGGTGCGCATATACGATGAAACGCATCGGGGCCGCCCCAATGTAGTGGAATGGATAGCACGTCACCAAAACCAGCTCGGGCGTGTTTTGCCAGGCCAGCACTCCCACCGCCTCCGGGCGCACTATTTCCGTGCGGTCCACCACATAGCGGTACAAGGCCGGACCTCGTGACAGGTCGACTTCCATCGCGGGCGCGATTTTCTGTAATGGCCGCAAGAAGGTATCGCGGTGCCCGGCGAGGCCTACCGTGCCTAGGCCGCCGGGGAGCGCCGTTCCGCGAATGTGTCCCACGCCCTGCTGGAGGCTGCCTGTCTGGTCGTCCTCGAGCACCGGCACCGATAGGCCGAGGGATGGAATGTTCATCTGGCCGATTACCGTACCGGAAGCAATGTAGCCGGCATCATCGTAGATATCGCCAGCGGGAAGGGCACTTAGTCGCCGCGCCGCGTGGGCCTGTTGCCAAGCAAACCCGCTATACAGGGCACAGCCCAGAACTGTCAGCCAGCAGAGCAGTTCCAGGTGCCGAATTCTTCGCGGCACAGGATGAAGTAGAAATGCCACTTAGCGCTCGGTCCCCATTCGCGCTGTCCGCAGTCCCAGGGCACCGGCAAGCGAAAATGCGCCCAGCAGCCAGATCAGGGGAAGGCTGCTGGCGGTATGCGGCAACCGTGTGATGGTCGGCTTGTGAACCAGGCTTGCCATTTGCTGGTAGCGCGTGGCCTGTATGCCGCCCGGGCTGTTCGGGCCTACGCGCGTCGGTGCCAGCAGCCACAGGGTAATGATTTTCATTTCATCCTGCGAGAGACTCGCCTTGGAGACCATGCCCTCCGACTCCGGATCGATCGCGGGCACCTCTGTACCGTTCGCTTTCGCAACGGCTACCGCGTCGTTTTTCGGGTAGGCAAACTCAAGCGCCGGCAGGGATGGGAACTTCCAGCCGCGAATGTAGCTGGCGCCATCCGCGGGGGTCTTCCACTGGATTTTGCCCTGCGCTCCCTGACCGAGATCTTTGGAGGGGATTCCGATGAACAAGGTGCGGTCCTTACCGCCGGGGCCTTCGACGGCCACGATATAGCGATCGGAGAGATGATCGACCACGCGGATGGAATATGCGCCGGGTGCCAAAGTATGCCCGGGAATCGCCGTCATTTCGGAAACCGTGAACTTC
>JAABUX010002918.1_pt1 | contig 23388 bp, 19 predicted proteins | sample 5561851 | NCBI WGS metagenome assembly JAABUX01 (sample SAMN10711883, study PRJNA513361) | rock metagenome | isolation source: Antarctica rocks | place: Antarctica: Victoria Land, Richard Nunatak red sandstone | collected 2016-01-03 | reverse complement strand
CGGCCCGGACCTCAACCCAGCCTGTCATAACATGCGTTGATTGCAGTCCCAAGGCGGATAGGGCCTGCGGGAGGTCGGACTCGAACCGACATGGCCTTGCAGCCGGCAGATTTTGAGTCTGCTGTGTCTACCGTTCCACCACACCCGCACGGCCCCCGCGGGATACCAGACCGCGCCGCGCTGCGCCAGGGTTGCGGCGGTGGAAATCTGCAAAAGCCGTTTGCGTCCGCCCGGCAGCGGCGCTATAGGGGCATCCCGCCTGATCCCGAATAGCTCAGCTGGTAGAGCAAGCGACTGTTAATCGCTAGGTCGTTGGTTCGAGTCCAACTTCGGGAGCCAGGCGGCTCCTCATCCGATGTGGAGGGCTTGTGGTGCAGGTTCTCCGATGCGCTCCGCTGGCACTGCTCCTGTTGCCCGGCTCCGCCCAAGCCGACCCGGATGCTCCCCGTGCCGCCTACGCCGCCCTCATCACCTACGAGGCCGAACGCCGCGGGCTGCCGCCTGCCCTGGGCCACGCCGTCGCCACCGTCGAGAGCAACTGGGACCCGGCCGCCCAGGGCGCCGATGGCGAGGTCGGGCTGATGCAGGTGCTGCCCTCGACCGCCGCGATGCTGGGCTTCCGTGGCGGCCCGGCTGAGCTGGCCGACCCCGCGACCAACATCCGCCTCGGCGTCACCTACCTTAGCGGCGCCTGGTTCCTGGCCGGCGGGAACCTGTGCAACGCCCTGATGAAGTACCGCGCCGGGCATGGCGAGGACGCGATATCGCCCCGGTCGGCCGACTACTGCGAGCGGGTGCGGCAGTACCTCGCCTCTGTCGGCTCCCCCCTGGGCGCGGCGGCTACGGTGCCGGTGATTGCGCGCGGCCTGTCCGGCCCAGTCCGGCTGCACCCCCGGCCGCACGGCATGGTTGACAGCGCACGGTTCTGGGCGTCGTGGAGCCGCCGCTTGGCCGGGCTGCGCAGCCGCCGGGCGAGGGCGCTGGCGACCCGGTAGGCGGGGCTACAGGTTGACCCCGCCGGAGACCTCGATCCGCTGGCCGTTGACCCAGCCGTTGTCGTCCGACAGCAAGGCGGCGATCATCGGCCCGATGTCGTCCGGCAGCCCGGCGCGGCCCAGGGCAGTCGCTACCGCAACGCCGCGATTGTAGGCGGGGTTGTCGCGCACGGCGCCGCCGCCGAAGTCGGTCTCGATGGCGCCAGGCGCGACGGTGTTGGCCGTGATGCCCCACGCACCCAGTTCCTTGGCAAGGTAGCGGGTGAACACCTCGATGCCGCCCTTCATCATGGCGTAGGCGGAGAAACCGGGTGTCGTGAAGCGGGCGAGGCCGCTGGATAGGTTGATGATCCGTCCGCCATCGGCCAGCAACGGCAGCAGGGTCTGCGTCAGGAAGTACACCCCCTTGAGGTGGATGTTGACGAGCGTGTCGAAGTCTTTCTCCGATGTCTGCGCAACGGGCGACATCAGTCCGATGCCGGCGTTGTTGACCAGGAAGTCGAACGTGTCCCGCTCCCAGATGTCCCGCAGCGCCTGGCGGACCTGCCCGGCGAATGCGGCGAATGCGGCTACGTCCCCAGTGTCCAGTTGCAGCGCCACCGCCTTGCGGCCCTGCGCCTGGACTGCGGCGACGGCGGCCTGCGCCTCGTCCTGGCGGGAATGGTAGGTCAGGATTACGTCCATCCCCTTGCGGGCGAGGCTTACGGCCGTGTTGCGGCCCAGCCCGCGGCTGCCGCCGGTGATCAGGGCAATTTTCGAGGTGCTTGTCATGGTGGCTCTCCGCTATGGCGACCACGCCTGATCTAGCCCTTCCCTCAGCGGCAGACTTGCCGGAACCGACGAGAGTTTTGCCTAATCCTCCGAGGATGCTGCGCCCAGGCCGGCATGGCGCTAGGCTGGGGCAACTGGACGCGGACAGGAGGGGATGGATGGTGGAGGCTCTCAAGCAGGCAATTTCGTGGTATGCGGAGGCTCATGCGAACGCCGATGGGTTCGTGGAGACGTCGATCCCGGGCCTCAGCATGATGCGGGTCCACGCGCCCACCGGCATCCTGCGGGCGATGTATAAGCCCGTGCTTTGCCTGGTCCTGCAGGGTGCCAAGCAGGTGACTGTGGGAGGGGAGGTGCATCACTTTGCTGCCGGGCAGTCGCTGATCGTGAGCGTGGACCTGCCCATTCTCGGCCGCGTCGTGCGGGCGAGCCGGGCGGAGCCTTACCTCGCGGTGGCCCTGGACCTCGACATGGGCGTGATGCGGGACGTGACAGGCCAGGTTGCGGCCACATCCGAGCCGCCGCCCCGGCGCGAACCCGCCGTGTTCGTTGACGAGACCGATGCGGCCGTCACCGACTGCGCCCTGCGTCTGGTGCGGTTGCTGGATCGGCCCGAGGCAGCGGCGGTGCTGCGTCCGGCCATCGTCACGGAGATGCACTACTGGCTGCTGACCGGGCGGCACGGGGCGGCGCTGCGCCGGTTGGCGCTGCCCGGCAGCCACGCCCAGCGCATCGCCCGCGCCGTCGCCCTGCTGCGGGCCGAGTTCGCGCGCCCCGTCCCGGTTGGGCGGCTGGCGGAGGCGGCAGGCATGAGTGCGTCCTCGTTCCACCAGCACTTCAAGGCCGTGACCTCCCTGTCGCCGCTGCAATTCCAAAAGCAGCTCCGGCTGCTGGAGGCACGGCGGCTGCTGACGAGCGAGGGGGAAAGCGCGAGCCGGGCGGCGTTCGTAGTGGGGTATGAGAGCGTGCCGCAGTTTACCCGGGAGTACGGGCGCATGTTCGGCGTGCCACCGGGGCGGGATGCCAACGAGGGGCGGGCGGCGGCGTAACAGCCCGCAGCGTTCTTTTGGCATGTGCGTTCGCGCTGGATGCTAGGTAGGCCCTCCAAGGTCGCCATGAAGCCGGCCCACGGCCTCTACCAACAACGCGACCACGGCAAGGGCAGCGCCAAAGACGCACACCGCGGGCCAGCCGGCGAGGTTCCAGGCGAGCGTGGCCCCTGCAGACCCGGCAGCGCCGCCAAGGAACATGCCGGTGACGAACACCGTGTTGAGGCGGTTGCGTGCCTCCGGTTGCAGGGCGAACACCACATGCTGATTGGAGACCAGCGCGCCTTGCACCCCGAAGTCCAAGACGATCACGCCAAGCACTAGGCCCGGCACAGCCCCCCAAACGCCGAACACCAGCCACGACAGCACGGTCAGCACCGCGCCAGCGCCGATTACCAGCGCCGGGCCACGGCGGTCGGCGATTCGGCCGGCTACCGGGGCAGCCAGCACACCAACTGCCCCGACGACACCGAATAGGCCCGCGACATCGGCGCCAAGATGAAAACGCGGCTCTTGCAGGTGCAGCGCCAGCACGGTCCAGAACACGGTGAACGACGCGAACAGCAGGGCCTGCACCATCGTGGCGCGCCGCAGCTCCGCGTGCCGCCGCCACAGCCCGGCCACCGAGACGAGCGCCGCACCGTAGCCCATCGCGAGGTACGGGTGGTTGCGCGGCAGCAGGGCCGCCATCAGCCCCGCGGCCCCAAGCGCCAACGGGACGGCCAGCCAGAACATCTCCCGCCAGCCCAGGTGCGTGGCGACGAAGCCGGCCAGGGTCCGGCTGAGCAGGATGCCGCACAGCACGCCCGACATGACGGTGCCGACCGTCCTGCCGCGGCTGGTTGGGGGCGCCAGGGCCGCCGCGAACGGGATCACCTGCTGGGCCACCGTCGCGCAAGCGCCCAGCGCCAGCGAGGCGAGCACGACCAGGATCGCCGAGGGCGCGAGCGCCACCAGGGCCAGCGCAACGGCAAGCAGCGTGAACTGGGTGACGATGAGGCGCCGCCGGTCCAACAGGTCGCCCAGCGGCACCAGGAGGAACAGCCCCGCGGCATAGCCGAGCTGGGTTGCCGTCGGGATAAGGCCCGTGAGCCTGGGATTGCCGAGATCCTGCTCCATGATCCCGAGCATCGGCTGATTATAGTACATGTTGGCGACCGCAATCCCAGCCGTGACCGCCATCGCCAGGGTCAAGCCGCGGCTGATCGCCGGCGCTTCCAACTCACTAATGGGATCGGGCAGCTTGCAGCTCCTTCGAAGCGGGTACGCCGGGATGCGCGGGCTGCTAAGCCACTCCCTCGCCCAAACCTGCCCGGCGGCGCGCCATCTTGGCAAGGATCGACCAGTCCTTTGCGCCCAGGCCCTGATCAATCGCCGCGACCATGTTCTCACGCACGAGGTCCGCAGCCGGCAGGGCGGCGTGCTTCGCCTTGGCTGCCTCAAGCGCCAGGTTGACGTCCTTGAGGCCCAGGGTGAGCTTGAACCCAGGTTCGTAGGTATTGCTGGCGATGTTGCCGCCATAGCGTTTGTAGCTTGGGCTGGCGAAGATCGTGTTGGTGACGACCCCAAGGAAATCGGCCGCTTTCAGGCCATAGCTTTCGGTGAGGGCGGTCGCCTCGCCCATGGCCTCGATGGCGAGGGTAATCATCATGTTGCCGGCGATCTTCGCCACGTTGGCGTGCCTGGGATCGGCGCCGAGATGCCACGTCTTCTGCCCCAACGCATCGAGGAGAGGCTGGACGGCAGCGACAGCCTGCGCCTCTCCGGCCGCCATGATGTTCAACTCGGCCTTGGCGGCCGCGGCCGGCACGCCGAACACCGGGGCCGCCACATAGGCGATCCCGGCATTGCGGTGCAGGCCCATCAACTCCTCGACGAGCGACAGGGAGATCGTCGCCATCATGACGTGGACGCAGTCCTTCCGCGCGGCCGCGAGCGCCCCTGAGTCGATGACCACGCCTCGTACGGCGGCATCATCGGACAGCATGGTCAGGACGGCGTCGTTCTCGAACGCTGCTGCGGGCGACGTCAGGACCGTAACGCCTTCGAGCACCTGGGCCGCAGCCGGGTTGCGGTTCCATACTTTCACCCGGTGGCCTGCCTTGACCAAGTGGGGCACCATCGCAGCGCCCATGCTGCCAATGCCGATGAAGCCAACATCCATCGCAACAACCTCCGTCAGTGGTGTCCGTGAACAACATGGCCAGTCCTGCCGGCGCTGCCATGCCGCGCCTGTGGGGGCGGCGTTGTACCAGGCGTCCCAGCCTGGACGTCAGCTCAGCGTCATTAGGTTGGCATTGCCGCCTGCCGCGGCGGTGTTGGTGCTGACCGACCACTCCCGCAGCAGGTCGTCGAGCCGATAATCCGGGCCACTCAGGATCGGCACGATCGGCCCAGGCCGGGCCGCCACGGCGTGCGCTAGTGCCAGCAGCCGAGCGGGGCTGCCCTCAAACAGCACAACGTCGCACGGCTCCGCTGCCGGGTCCGGCACGATACGGACCTGGTCCGACAACTCCGGCGGCAGGTTGTCCAACCCGGACGCTACTGCGCAGTTCCCCGTCATCAGGGCAGCGCCGACCTGGCGCAACGTCGCTTCGGCGTCCCCGATGCAGGCGGCAACGCCGCGCGGCCCGGTGCCATACAGGTTCCGTTCGCCGACCGGCCCCGGCAACTCCACCCCGGCCGGCGCCGCCGCGAGCATTGCCGCGCACTCCCGTGCGGCCGCGTCATGCCCCTGCGCCGTCAGCCACCCCTGCCATGCCTGGGCCGCCGCTGGAACTTCGCCGGGCGGCAGGCTGGCAGCCGGCGGGCAGGACGCCAGCAGCCGGCGCAAATAGAGCGGCCCGCCCGCCTTGGGACCCGTGCCGGACAGGCCGTGCCCGCCGAACGGCTGCACACCCACCACGGCGCCGACCAGGTTGCGGTTGACATAGAGGTTGCCCGCCGCCGCCCGGGCCGTCACGCGCTCCACCACCTCGTCGATCCGGGTGTGCAGCCCGAACGTCAGGCCGTAGCCGGTGGTGTTCACCGCATCCACCACCGCATCCATCCCGTCCCGCGGGAAGCGCAGCACATGCAGCACCGGGCCGAACACCTCCCGCGTCAGCTCCGACACCGCGCCGACCTCGATCACCGTGGGCGCCACGAAGGTCCCGGCGCCGCACTCCGGCGGCAGTGGCGCGGCATGGACCCGATGCCCCGCCGCCTGCATCGCTGTCACGTGCCGACTGATGCCGTCGCACGCGGCGGCCGAGATCACCGGGCCAACATCAGTATCCAGCCGGTCGGGGTTGCCCACCCGCAGTTCCGCCACTGCGCCGCGCAGCATCAGCAGCACGCGGTCCGCCACCTCCTCCTGCACGCACAGCAACCGCAGCGCCGAGCACCGCTGGCCCGCGCTGTCGAACGCCGACACCAGCACATCGGCCACCACCTGTTCCACCAGGGCGGAGCTGTCCACGACCATGGCGTTCTGCCCGCCGGTCTCGGCGATCAGCGGAATGGGTGCGCCGTGCATCCCCAACCGCCGGGCCAGTTGCGCCTGGATCAGCCGTGCCACCTCGGTCGATCCCGTGAAGACGACGCCCTGCACCCGGGCGTCGCCAACCAGTTGCGCGCCGACCTCCCCCGCGCCGGGGACAAGCTGCAGGGCGTCCCGCGGCACCCCGGCGTCGTGCAGGATGCGGACAGCCTGGGCGGCGATCAGCGGCGTCTCCTCTGCCGGCTTCGCCAGCACAGGGTTGCCCGCCGCCAGCGCCGCAGCGGCCTGGCCGGTGAAGATGGCGAGCGGGAAATTCCACGGGCTGATGCAGGCCACGGGGCCGAGCGGCCGATGCGCCGGGCCAAAACCCGAGGCCTCCCGGGCATAGTAGCGCAGGAAATCGACGGCCTCCCGCACCTCGGCAACCGCGTTGGGCAGCGACTTGCCGGCCTCGCGCACGATCAGGCCCAGCAGGCGAGGCATCGCAGCCTCCATCGCGTCGGCGGCGCGCAGCAGGCAGGCGGCACGGTCCAGCGCCGGGGTGGCGGCCCATCCCGGCGCGGCGGCGGCGGCGCGGGCCAGGGCGGCGTCCACCCCGGCCGGCGCGGCCTCGTGCACCCAGCCCACCACGTCCCGGTGGTCGGCAGGGTTGCGGACCGGCTGGGGTGCGGCGTCCCCGTCCCCGGCGGACCACGCGGCGTCGGCCAGCAGCTCCCCGGCCAGGCTGGACAACGTCCGCTCGTTGGAGAAGTCCACCCCGGCGGAGTTCGCCCGCCCGTCGAACAGGTCGCGCGGTAGGCGGATCATCCGGTGCGGGACGCCAGCGGGATGCTCTGCGGCGACGGGCGCCACGGGATCGGCGGCCAACTCCGCCACGGGGATCGCCGGATCCTGGATGCGGTTGACGAAGGACGAGTTGGCGCCGTTCTCCAGCAGGCGGCGCACCAGGTAGGCTAGCAGGGTCTCATGCGTGCCCACAGGGGCGTAGATGCGGCAGGGGCGGCCCAGCGGACCGACCACTTCCTCATACAGCGGCTCTCCCATGCCGTGCAGGCACTGGAACTCGTAGCGGCCAGGGTTCCAGTCAGGCGCCATGCTGTGGATGGCGGCGACGGTATAGGCGTTGTGGGTGGCGAACTGCGGGAACACCGCGTCCGGCGCAGCCAGCAGAGTGCGGGCGCACGCCAGATAGGATACGTCGGTATGCACCTTGCGGGTGAACACCGGGAAGCCGTCGAGGCCGTCCACCTGGGCACGCTTGATCTCGCTGTCCCAGTAGGCGCCCTTGACCAAGCGGACCATCAGCCGGTGGCCGCTGCGCCGGGCCAGGTCGATGATCCAGTCCAGCACGAAGGGCGCCCGCTTCTGGTAGGCTTGCACCACGAAGCCGATGCCGTCCCAGCCGGCCAGCGCCGGGTCATGGCAGAGCGCTTCCAGCAGGTCCAAGGACAGCTCCAGCCGCTCGCTCTCCTCCGCGTCGATGTTCAGGCCGATGTCGTAGCCGCGGGCCAGGATGGCGAGCGCCTGCAGCCGCGGCAGCAGCTCGGCCAGCACGCGCGGGCGCTGCAGGCGGGAGTAGCGCGGATGCAGCGCCGACAGCTTTATCGAGATGCCGGGGCCGCCGATGATGCCGCGCCCGGCGGCTGCCCGGCCGATGGCATGGATGGCGGTCTCGTAATCCGCATAGTAGCGGGCGGCGTCGCCGGCCGTCATCGCGGCCTCGCCGAGCATGTCGTAGCTGTAGCGGTAGCCGTGCGCCTCCAGCTTGCGGCTGCGGTGCAGCGCCTCCTGGATCGTCTGGCCGGTGACGAACTGCTCGCCCATCATCCGCATCGCCATATCGACGCCGCGGCGGATCAGCGGCTCGCCGCCGCGGCCGATCAGCCGGGTCAGCGCGGCGGCCAGGCCGGATTGCGTCGTGGTGGCGGTCAGCTTGCCGGTGACGACCAGGCCCCAGGTGGCGGCGTTGACGAACAGGGAGGGCGAGTGGCCGATATGGGCGTGCCAGTCCCCCGTGCTGATCTTGTCGCGGATCAGGGCGTCGCGGGTGGGCAGGTCGGGGATGCGGAGCAGCGCCTCGGCCAGGCACATCAGCGCCACGCCTTCCTGGCTGGACAGGGCGTATTCGCGGACCAGGCCCTCGACGGTGCCGCGGGTTCCTTTGGCGCGCAGGGCGGTCACCAGGCGGGCGGCCAGGGCCTCGGCCTGCTGCACGGCGGCGGGGGGCAGGGTGGCGGCGGGGAGCAGGGCCTGCACGCAGGCGGGTTCAGGGCGGCGGTAGGCGGCGGTGACGGCGGCGCGCAATGGAGGTTGCGGCTGGATTTGGGCGGCGAAGGCCGCAAAGGGTTGGGGCGGGGATGGGGTGATCTGGTCGGGCATGATGGAGCATCACATGGGAGCGGGGCGGGCGTCACGAAGTGCTTGGTGCACGGGGAGGAGCGGATGGTCACCCCGGCCCTTTCCCAAAGCGTGAGAAGAAGTAGACGCCGTGTTCATGACGTTTGCGATCACCTGTAGATGGGGCATGGCTCACCATACGTTACACTTCTCCTGACTCTTACCCTGGGCCTGGGCCACCGATTTACCCTATGATCCCTGCGGGGCGGAAAGGGCGGCGGCGATGGCGAAGCGGGTATGGAATGGCGGCACCGGTGACTGGTTCGACGCCGCGAACTGGACCACGACGACCACCGATCCCAGTGGCGCTCCGTTGCCCGGCGACGCCGTCATCATCAGCAGCGGCACCGTGTCGCTGCCCGGCCCCGAGGCGCAGGACAACGGCACGTTCGACGCCGACGCCATCACCCTGGGAACCCCGGGCGGCCCGCTGACGACCCTGGACGCCACCGACGCCATCCTCAACAGGTTCCTGCCCATAACGGCCATCGGCTCCGCCGCGATCATCGCGCACGGCGTCTCCACACTCGAAGACGGCATAGCCCTGGCCGACGCCGGGGCGACGCTGCTGCTCGGCAGCGGCCCGAACGGGTCGGAGGCCGGCGACCTGGTGCTTACCCGCACGGCCGGCGTGTCGGTGTCGGCCGGCGGGACGCTCGACCTTGAGGGCGCCGTGACGATCCAGGCCGGCGCAGGCTTCACCATCCCAACCGGGGCCGCCGTCATCAACAACGCTGCCGTCGCCCAGATCGGCACGTCCACGGCCATCCAGGGCAGCCTGACCGGCACCGGCAGTTGGGACCTTCGGTTCTCGACCAACCTGACCTTTGAGGGCAGCGTCTCCGCCGGGCAGACCGTTAACTTCGGCGGCGTGGATGGCGGGTTGCGCCTGGCCTCCCCCGCCAGCTTTTCCGGCGCGATCACCGGTTTCAGCCCGGGCGACCTGATCGACCTCCCGACGGTCAGCGCCACCAACGCCGTGTATGACGCAGCGGCGGGAACGCTGAGCGTGGACAACGGCCCGGGCACCGCAACCGTCGCCACGCTGGCGCGGGTGCAGGCCGCCGACAATGCCCTAGTCGCCACCCCGGACGGGTCGGGCGGCACGCTCATCAGCTACGCCAACACCCCGACGCGGCTGCAGTACGGGATCGCCGGCGCCGACAAGGCCATGCGGTCCGATGCGGTGCGCTCCAGCATGACCGTGCCCGGCACCGCCACGCCCATCACCGGTGCAGGCGTCAAGGTCGGCATCATCTCCACCAGCTTCGACATCGTGAAGCCGGGCAGCGCCAACGCGGACGCCGCCGCCGGCTACCTGCCCGAGACCGCCGCGGGGACCTCGGCCGTCACCCTGCTGTCGGAGGGCACGGCCGGCTCGGACGACGAGGGCCGCGCCATGGCCGAGCTGATCCACCAGGTCGCACCCGGGGCGCAACTGTTCTTCGGCACCGGCTCGGCGTCGCAGCCCACCATGGCCGCCTCGATCAAGGCGATGGTCAGCGCCGGCTGCAGCATCATCGTGGACGACCTCACATTCGCCGACGCCGCGGCCTACCAGACGACCGGCGTGGTGGACGCGGCCGTCGCGGCGGCGCTGGCGGGCGGCGTTGACTACTTCACCTCCGCCGGCAACTACGGCGACGCCTTCCTGGAGCGGGCGTTCGCCCCGGCATCGACGACGCTGCCCGACGGCAGCCCGGCCGACGCGCAGGTGTTCGACAACGGCTCGGCCTACGACCGCATCACGGTCCCGGCCAACGTGGCGGCGCGACTCGACCTGCAATGGACGGCGCCTTACGAGGGCGCGGGCAATGCCGGGGCGCCGGATGCGCTGACCTTCAAGGTGTTCAGCCCGTCCGGCACGCTGGTCGCCACCTCCGCGCAGCGCCGGGAGGGCGTGGCGACGACCGACGTCTCCGCCCAGCTTGCGTCGCAAACGGCCGCTGCAGACTACCTGATCGCCGTGTACCTCAACGGGGGCCAGGTGCAGCCGGGCGAGTTCAAGCTCTTCCTCACCTCGTCCGGCGCCACCGGCACCGGTCCGGGCGGCGTCATCGACGACCCGCAGGCGTCGAGCGGGTCCGGTGACCTGCGGGGGCAGCAATTGATTCCCGGCGTGAACACGGTCGGGGCGACGTTCTACGGCAATAGCGCCGCGTTCGGGCAGATGCCGAGCGCAACCGAATACTTCTCGGACAGCGGGCCGGGCACCTTGCTGTATGACAGCAACGGCGTGCCGCTGCCGGCGCCGCAAAGCGCCGGCAAGGTCGATTTCACCGCCCCCGATGGGGTGAACACGTCGGTGCCGGGCTTCGCCGGGTTCTTCGGCACGTCCGCCGCCGCGCCGGATGCGGCAGCCGTCGCCGCGCTGATGCTGCAGGCCAACCCGGCCCTGACCACCAGCCAGGTCACGACGTCCCTGGAGAAGTCCGCCATCAGCCTAGGCGAGGAGCCCCAGACGGTGCAGGGCGCCGGACTGATCCAGGCCGACCGGGCCGTGGTCCTGGCTGAGCAGGCAGCCGTGCCGCCGGGCAATTTCCTATACACCGACCTCACGACCGGCATGTCCGGCACGGCCACGGGCGACGCCTACACCGGCCCGGTGGCCGGGCTGACGCAGCAATACATCTGGGCCAGTTCGGACGGGGTGGCCGTGGCGGCAACGGTGGGCAATGTGTTCCTGCATGGTGGCAGCGGCGACGACGCGCTGGCGGTCAGCAGCGGCAGCAACGTGCTCGACGGCGGCGGCGGGTCCAACTTCCTGACCGGCGCGACCGGGGCTGATGGTGGCAGCGACACCTTCTTTGTCGATGGTCGGGGCGGTGGCACGACTTGGAGCACGGCGGTCAACTTCCATCATGGGGATGCCGTGACCGTGTTCGGCTTCCAGGATGGCATCAGCACCCGGCCCTGGAGCGCCTTGGACGGCGCAGTGGGCTACCAGGGCGCGACCATTCATTCCGAGCTGGGCGGGGCGGGCACCGGCGTGAACGACAGCATCACCTTCGCCGGCGTCAGCCTGGCCGACGCGCAGGCCAAGTTCACCACCAGCACGGGGACGGTCGGCGGGGCGTCCTACTTGCAGGTCGCCTACACCGGCTGAGCAAAGGCCGCTTGCTGCCTTCCCTTCTCCCGCAGGACAGGGCGATCGCCCCCCTACTCCGGCGCCGTCAGCCCCAACGCCCGGATCAGTTCCCCCAACGACCACGCCTGGAACGGGCACCCCCCGGGCCGGTGCGGTGCATCGCCGTCCGCCACCTCCGACACATGCCCCAGTCCGGCCGCCTCCAGATGCGCCAGCAACGGTTCCAGCAACGCCCGCATCCGGGCGCGGGTGACGGGCGTGCTGCCATGGGCGCGCAGCCAGGCGTCCACGTAGGGGCCGATCAGCCAAGGCCAAACCGTGCCCTGGTGGTAGGCGCCATCCCGCTCCAGGCGGCCGCCGGCATAGTGGGGGCGGTAGGCCGGGTCGTCCGGCGACAGGGTCCGCAGCCCCAACGGGGTCAGCAGCCGCGCCTCCACCACCGCGAGCATGGACCGGGCAGCGGCGGGGTCCAGCAGCGCATAGGGCAGGCCGCCCGCGGCGAACACCTGGTTCGGACGGACGGAGCTGTCCACCGTGCCGGGGACGCCGTCCACGTCCACCACGTCATGCAGGCCGCCGGCCGGGTTGGGGAAACGGCGCAGGAACGTCGCCGTCGCCTGCGCCGCCACCGGCGTCCAGCGCGGCTGCCAGCGGGCACCGATCCGCAAGGCATTGATCCACAGCGCCTGGATTTCGACCGGCTTGCCGATGCGCGGCGTCACCACCCAGCCGTCCACCTTCGCATCCATCCAGGTCAGTTGCTGCCCCGGCGTCCCGGCGCGCAGCAGCCCGTCCCGGTCCATCGCGATGCCATACCGCGTGCCGTCGGCATGGCCATCCAGGATGGCCAGCACCGCCGCCCGCAGCCGCGCCACCGTCGCCGGGGCCGCCGCGGCGCCCAGCGCCGCCAGCAGGTCGTGCACCGCCACCACGAACCACAGCGAGGCGTCGGCGGTGTTGTACTCCGGCGCCGCACCATCGTCCGGGAAGCGGTTGGGCACCATGCCGCGCGACACCAGGCCAGACCACTCCAGCAGCACCTGCTCGGCCAGCTCCGGCCGGCCGGTGGCGATCAGCAGGCCGCGCAGGGCGATGAAGGTGTCGCGGCCCCAGTCCGAGAACCACGGATAGCCCGCGATCACCGACAGCCCGGCGCCACGGCCCACCAGGTAGGCTGTGGCAGCACCCGTCAGCGGACTCATGGCCATCCGCCGGGTCCGCTCGGCGGCGGCCAGCGCATCCGCATGGGCCAGGAGGTCCGGCACCTCCTCGACGGAGGCGCACAGCACCATGACCGCATCGCCCGCGCCCAACGTCCAGATGAACTCGCCAGGCGCGGCCAGGTCCTCCGCACAGTCCAGCCCGCGGTCGCGCTCCGCCGCATACAGGAACCCGCGGTACCAGGTGGAGTCGTGCCGGTAGGCGCCGTTGGTCAGGACGCCGATGGGCGGCACGCCGTCGTAGGGGCGCCAGACGGCGCTGCCAGCATGCAGCACGGGATCGAAGCGGAAAGCCGAATTCTCATGGTGCAGCCCGTGGTAGTCGCGGCCGGACAGCAGGGGCCGCACCCGCAGCACCGCCGGGCCGCTAGCCCGCCAACGCAGCACCGTGTCGCCGGTGCAGGGGGCCGTGAACACCTCCTGCGTCACCGTCAGCCCGTCAGGGCCGTGGAAGGTCCAAGTAGGCCAGGGCTGCCGGGTGAAGCCGGCCAGGTACGGCGCGGCATCGGGGTAGAGCACGTCCGGCACGTAGCCCTGCGTGCCCAGGGGGAACCGCCCGGCGGGGCTGTCCACCCAGGCCTCCACACCGTTCACCAGCACCATGCGCCCGGTGGGCGGCGCGGCGGCGGTCAGCAGCAGCGCATGATAGCGCCGGGTGCGCGGCCCCGCGACCGGCCCCATGGCGAAGCCGCCGCGACCATCTGCCTCCAGCCACTCCGCACCCGCCCAGCCTGCGTCCCCGCCGGTGGCGTCCCCGCTGGTCGCATCCCCGCTGGCAGCATCCATATCGGTGCGGGCCAGCGCTACCGGGTCCGCGGCACCGCGAAGTCAACGGCGGCCAGGATGCGGTCGTTATGGGCGGAGACCATCTTCAGGCTGATGTAGGTGAGTTCCGGTCCCTCCATGTAGGTGCCCGTCACGATCTCGGACCCCGGCGCGCGTCTCGAGGCGACCCGGCGGCTGCGCGCCTGCCGGCTCGTATGATGGTCCACACGAACCAGGCTGGGCGCGTGCAGGTCCGTCACGATTAAGCCGCGCTGCACCAAGCGGGTGCGGACGAGGTCGGCGACGAAGCTGCCGAATGCCTCGCTGGCGCCGAGCGCCTGGCGGTCGGTGAACGTGCCGACGGCAATCGTGCCGGCTGGGTTCAGCCGGTTGGCGCCGCTGTCAACCAGGCGGTCCACCGCGCGGTAGGTGACCTCGCCAACGTCCTGGGACACGGCGGGACGGGATGGGACGGCATAGGCCCCATCGACCCGGATCGCGCCCGGCTCCTCCATGCAGCCCGCAAGCCCTGCCGCCAGGAGCAGCACAGCCAACCTTTGCAGGGCCAGCCCTCGCGGGGGCCAAACTGCACTAGCCGGCGCTGCCGCAGAAGCAGGAGTCAGGCACAGAGGCAACATGCGGTGGAAAACCTGACTGGTCGGTGAAGTCGGCATTGTCGCTGCTTAGCACGGCTCCCGCAACGTTGATGTAGAGCAATGTCAGGGATTGCAGGGTGAGTGTTGGAGAGGGAGAGGCGCCATCAGGGTTCGAACACAACCTGCACCCGGGTGCTGGGATAGCGGGCGATGCCGAACTCCACGACAGCGCCGGCGGCGTCCACGTTCACGTTCTCGCATACCAGCACGGGGCGGCGGCGGGGCGCTTGCAGCAGCCCGGCCTCCTCGGGGGTGGGCATCCGGGCGGACACGCGGGTCGAGCGGCGGACGTAGTCGGCGACCCCGACCGCCTGCAACGCGGCAGTGATGGTGGAATGGGCCTGCAGCGCGTCCTGGATGCCGGGCAGGCGTTCGCCCGGGAACAGGTGGCTGGTCAGGGCGACCGGCACGCCATCGGCCAGGCCAAGGCGCTCGTAGGCCACCACCATCCCGCCTGGCTCCATCTCCAGCGCCGCCGCGACGGTGGGGGTGGCGGCCACGGTGCGCAGATGCAGGGCCTGGCCGGATGGCTCCCGGTTGTGGCGGCGGACCCACTCGGAGAACCGGGTGCGGGCGGCGACGGCGTAGTCCAGCATGTCCTCGGCGACAAAGGCGCCACGGCCCTGCTCCACCCGAACCAGGCCGGCCCGGGCCAGGCTTTCGACGGCGCGGCGGACGGTGTGGCGGTTCACGCTGTATTGGGCGGCCAACTGCGCCTCGGTCGGCAGGCGGTCGCCGGGGTGCAGGCCGGCAGGACCGATTCCGGCGGAGATGCCCTGGGCGATCTGCCGCCACAACGGCGGCGTGGGAGGGGCCGGGTCGGCCGTCATGCAACCTTCATCCTTGGGGCGTCCACGCCGGACGGCTTTGGCTTGACGCTAACCATCCCGGCCATTAGTTGTCTAGACAACTTTGGAGCCACCCCGGCATGACCGACGCCCAGGACCAGCCGCGCCTTCCCCGCCAACGCTGGATGGCCATCCTGGCGCGGGCTTCGGCGGCGGAGATGGCGGAGCTGGCCGGTCCCCTGCCCACCTATGCCCGGGTGCGCGGGCCGGAGGTCGGGCTGGTCATGGTGCGGGGCCGGGCCGGCGGCGCGGGCAATCCGTTCAACCTGGGAGAGGCGACGGTGGCCCGCTGCACCGTCCGCATCGCGGCGGGCCAGGTCGGCCACGCCTACTGCCTGGGCCGCGACCTGCGCCAGGCCGAGCTTGCGGCCGTGCTGGACGCCGCCCTGCAGGACCCGGAAGGCGGTCCGGCGCTGGCATCCCGTGTGATCGCTCCCCTGGCTGACGCCCAGGCCGCGCGCCGGGCGCAGCTCGCCCGGCGCGCGGCGGCGACGCAGGTGCAGTTCTTCACCCTGGCGACGATGCGGTCCTGATGCTGCACCCCGGCTTTGCCGATCCCGTGCTGGACAGCCAGGCGTGCTTCCGCGCCGTGCTGGACGCCCTGTCCCACCCTGGCCGCATCGCCACGCTGGCCGGCCTGGACCCGCCGCCGCCGCTGGACCCGGCGACTGCGGCGGTCATGCTGACGCTGGTGGATGCGGAATCCCCGCTATGGCTGGACGATGCCGCCGGGGCAGCGCGGGACTGGATCGGCTTTCATTGCGGCGCGGCGATGGTCCCGCAGGCACGGGCGGCATTTGGCCTGGCGCTACGGCCGGTGGTGCTGGCCGGGTTCGGCACGGGCACCGACGATGCGCCGGAAGCGGGCGCGACCGTGATCCTGCAAGTCACTGGGTTGGGCGGGGGCCGGCGGCTGCGCCTGTCCGGACCGGGTCTGGCCGCGCCGGCGGTGTTGGCAGTGGACGGGCTGGCCGACAGCTTCGTTGCGGAGTGGGCCGCCAACCATGCATTGTTCCCGCGCGGGATCGACCTGCTTCTATGCGCTGGGAGCCGGGTGGCGGCCCTGCCCCGCAGCGTCCAGGTCGAAGAGGCCTGAGATGGCCTACGTCGCCGTGAAGGGCGGGGAGCGTGCCATCGACGCCGCGCACGTCTGGCTGGCCCATGAGCGTCGTGGCAACCCGGACGTGCCGCACTTGGACCCCGCGCAGATCACCGGGCAGCTTGGCCGCGCCGTGGACCGCGTGATGGCGGAGGGATCGCTGATGGACCGCGGCCTGGCGGCGTTGGCGATCCGGCAATCCCAGGGCGACCTGATCGAGGCCGCGTTCCTGCTGCGCGCTTACCGCACCACCCTGCCCCGCTTCGCCCACAGCGAGCCGGTCCGCACCGCCGACATGCTGGCGATGCGGCGCGTGTCCGCGATCTTCAAGGACCTGCCTGGCGGTCAGGTACTCGGCCCTACCTACGACTACACGCACCGCCTGCTGGACTTCATCGCCGCCGCCAACCCGCCACTGCCATCCGAGGCCGATGCCGCGCCGGCCGCGATGCCGCCCGCGTTCGGCATCCTGGGACGAGAGGGCCTGGTGGAGCCGGACGCGCCCACGCCGGATGCAGCGCCATTCGACCTGACAAGGGAGCCGCTGGCGTTTCCCGCCGGGCGGGACGCGCGGCTGCAGGCGCTGGCGCGGGGTGACGAGGGCTTCCTGCTGGCGCTCGGCTACTCCACCCAGCGAGGCTACGGCGGCACCCACCCGTTCGTCGGTGAGTTGCGGGTGGGCGAGGTCGCGGTGGAGATCACCCCGCCGGAGCTGGAGTTCGCCATAGACGTTGGCGACGTGGTGCTGACGGAATGCCAGATGGTCAACCAGTTCCAGGGCTCCCGGACCACGCCGCCGCAGTTCACCCGCGGCTACGGCCTGTGCTTCGGCCATGGCGAGCGCCGGGCGATGGGCATGGCGCTGGTGGACCGGGCGATGCGCGCCGGGGAATTGGGCGAGCACGCGGCGGCCCCGGCGCAGGATGTGGAGTTCGTGCTGTCCCACTGCGACAACGTGGAAGCGACCGGCTTCGTCGAACACCTCAAGCTGCCGCACTACGTCGATTTCCAGAGCGAGCTGGAGACGGTGCGCCGGATGCGGGCCGAGGCCCAGGCGGCGCCGCGTCATTGCGAGGAGCGCAGCGACGCGGCAATCCAGGGGTCGCCAGCGCAGTCCTCGCAATCCTTGGCCTTGCCGCCCCTGGATTGCCGCGCCGAAGCCGGCTCGCAATGACGGCGCCTAGAGGCGGCCCCCCAGCATGAGCTACAACTTCGCCTACCTGGACGAGCAGACGAAGCGGATGATTCGCCGGGCCATCCTGAAGGCGGTGGCGATCCCCGGGCACCAGGTGCCGTTCGGAAGCCGGGAAATGCCGCTGCCCTATGGCTGGGGCACCGGCGGCATCCAGGTGACGGCCGCCGTGCTGGGGCCGCAGGACGTGCTGAAGGTGATCGACCAGGGCGCGGACGACACCACCAACGCCATTAGCATCCGCCGCTTCTTCGCCCGCACCGCCGGGGTCCGCACCACGACGCGTACGGCCGATGCCACCCTGATCCAGACCCGCCACCGCATCCCGGAAACGCCGCTGCGCGAAGGCCAGATCTTGATCTACCAAGTCCCGATGCCCGAGCCGATGGCCAAGCTGGAACCCAGCCGCGCCGAGACCCGGCGGATGCACGGCCTGGCCGAGTACGGCCTGATGCAGGTCAAGCTATACGAGGACATCGCCCGCCTGGGCAGCGCCGCCGCCAGCTACGACTTCCCGGTGCTGGTGAACGGCCGCTACTTGATGTCGCCGTCCCCCATCCCGGCGTTCGACAACCCGAAGCTTGACCGGATGCCGGCGCTGCAACTGTTCGGCGCCGGGCGGGAGAAACGCATCTACGCGGTCCCACCCTACACGGAAGTCCGCTCGCTGGACTTCGACGACCACCCCTTCCGCCCGGTCCGCGCGCCAGGGCGCTGCGCGCTGTGCGGTTCGGGTACGAGCTACCTCGACGAGGTGGTGACGGACGACCAGGGGACGCGCATGTTCGTCTGTTCCGACACCGACTACTGCGGCGAGCGGACCGCGGCGGCGCAGCCAAGGGCCGCGGAGTGACGGATGTCCTCCTGTCCGCTCGCGGCCTGGGCCTGCGCTTTGGCGGCATCGCCGCGCTGGACGGGGTGGACGCCGACCTGTGGCCCGGCGAGGTGCTGGCCGTCGTCGGCGAATCCGGGTCCGGCAAGACGACGCTGCTGAACGTGCTGTCGGGCGGCATGGTGCCAGACGCCGGGGCAGTCTGGTATCGGGACCCCAAGGGAGCATTGCACGACCTGCGCGCCATGCCGGCGCCGCGCCTGCGGGCGCTGCACCGGTCGGATTGGGGCTTCGTCCAGCAGGACCCGCGCGGCGCGCTGCGGATGCGCGTGTCGGCCGGCGGCAACGTGGGCGAGCGGCTGATGGCGGCCGGCGCGCGGCACTATGGCGACATCCGCGCCACCGCCGTCGATTGGCTGCGCCTGGTGGAGATCGACCCGGCCCGCATCGACGACATGCCGCACACCTTCTCCGGCGGGATGCTGCAACGCCTGCAGATCGCCCGCACCTTGGTGACCCACCCGCGCCTGGTGTTCATGGACGAGCCGACGGGCGGGCTGGACGTGTCGGTGCAGGCGCGGCTGCTGGACCTGATCCGGGGGTTGGTGGCGCGGCTGGGCTTGGCGGTGGTGCTGGTGACGCATGACCTCGCGGTGGCGCGGCTGCTGGCCGGGCGCATCTTGGTGATGCAGGGCGGGCGGGTGGTGGAGAGCGGGCTGACCGACCAGGTGCTGGACGACCCGCAGCACCCCTACACGCAGTTGCTCGTCAGCTCGGTGCTGCACGCTTGAGGGCCGCCACACGCCGTCGCTGCCGGGCCGACGTCACTGCGAGAGGCGCTTGCGACGCGGCAATTCAGGGCGGCAGGCGCAGTGCTGTCCGCCCCTGGATCGCCGCACCGGTGTCGGCTTGCAATGACGGTGGGCGAGGCTTGTCAGCGTGACCGTGATGCTGCAGGCGGACGGACTGGCCAAGACGTTCACCCTGCACCTGCAAGGCGGGACGCGCATCCCGGTGCTGGACGGCGTCGGATTTGAGCTGCGGGCCGGGCAGTGCATCGCCCTGTCGGGTCCGTCCGGCGCGGGGAAGTCCACCCTGATGCGGGCGTTATATGGCACCTACCGCGTGGACGCCGGGCGCATCCTGGTGCGGCACGGCGGCGAGATGGTCGATGTGGCCGGCGCCGATCCCCGCCTCGTGCTGCAGGTGCGCCGGAGCAGCCTGGGCTACGTCAGCCAGTTCCTCCGCACCATACCCCGCGTGCCGGCACTGGACATGGTGGCGGAGGCCGCAATGCTGCGCGGCGCCGCGCCAGACCAGGCCCGCGCGGACGCCGCCGCCCTCCTGGCCCGGCTGGGTATTCCCGACCGGCTGCACGCCCTGGCGCCCGCCACCTTCTCGGGCGGGGAGCAGCAGCGGGTGAACCTGGCGCGCGGCTTCATCGGCGGGCACCCGGTGCTGTTGCTGGACGAGCCCACCGCCGCGCTGGACCCGCGCAACCGGGACGTCGTGGTCGGCATGATCCAGGCGGCCAAGGCCCGCGGCGCCGCCATCGTCGGCATCTTCCACGATGTTGCGGTGCGGGACGCCGTGGCCGATACCACGCTGCACGTCCACCCCCTGCAGGAAGCCGCATGACTACTATCCTCACCAATGCCCACTTGGTCCTGGCCAACGAGGTGGTGCTGGGCACCGTCGTGCTGGACGGCGCGGGCATTGCCGACGTGCAGCCCGGCCGCAGCCACCTGCCGGGGGCTATGGACCTGGAGGGCGACATCCTGGTCCCCGGCGTCGTGGACGTGCACACCGACAACCTGGAGCGCCAGGTGCAGCCCCGCAACAACGCCCGCTGGCCGTCCCGCTCCGCCATGCTGGCGCACGACGCGCAGTGCGCCGCGGCCGGCGTGACGACGGTGCTGGACGCGCTGTGCCTGGGCGACCTCGGTTTCGACAAGGACCGCACCCAGACCTTCCACGACGGCGTGGCCGACCTGAACGCGCTGGCCGACACCGGGCTGCTGAAATCCGAGCACTTCCTGCACCTGCGCTGCGAGCTGCCGGCGCCCGACATGCAGGACCTGCTGGACCCCGTCGCCGAGCACCCCCGCGTGCGCATGGTCAGCCTGATGGACCACAGCCCCGGCGTCGGCCAGTACGCCAACATGGACCGCTACCGTCGGATGCGCGTGCGGGAGGGCCACAGCGCCGCCTGGATCGAGGGCCGAATCGCGGAGCTGCAAGAGCAGCGCGCCCGGCTGCGCGGTCCGAACCGGCGGTGGCTGCTGCACCGGATGGGGCCGTTGGGCATCGTGCTGGCCAGCCACGACGACAACACCGCCGAGGAGGTGGCCGAGAACGCCGCCGACGGCATCGGGATCAGCGAGTTCCCGGTGTCGATGCTGGCGGCCTCGGCGGCGCGGGCGTCGGGGATGGAGGTGATTGCCGGGGCGCCGAACATCGTGCGCGGGGGGTCGCACTCGGGCAACGTGGCGGCGGCGGACCTGGTGCGGGCGGGCGTGGTGGATGCCTTCGCCAGCGACTACGTGCCGTCGTCGATGCTGGAGGCGGCGTTTGTGGGGGTGATGCAGGCGGGGATCACCTTGGCACAAGGAGTGGCGATGGTGACGGCCGGGCCGGCGCGAATGGCAGGGCTGGCGGACCGCGGGCGGATTGCGGCGGGGCTGCGGGCGGATCTCGTGCGGGTGCGGGAATGGGAGGGGCTGCCGGTGGTGCGGGAGGTCTGGCGGGCGGGGGAGCGGGTGGTTTAGCAGGGTTGCTATGCGGTGATTAGACCGATTAATCTCCGCAAATCATGCGGAGATTAAAATGCATCTATGATCGGCCGGACTGGCCATCCTTCCGGTGGGACAACGGGCGCGTCATGGAGCAGCTTGCCGCCGTCCGCCATCATCAAGGGCGGTTGCTCGGGCGGATGGAGTCGATCGGCTTCGACCTGCGGAACGAGACCACGTTGCGGACTCTGACCCAGGACGCCATCAAGACTAGCGAGATTGAGGGAGAAATCCTCGACCACGGGCAGGTTCGGTCCTCGCTGGCGCGGCGGTTGGGGCTTGACCGGGCTGGGATGCCGGCACGGGACAAGCGTGCCGACGCGATTGCCGATGTCGTCCTCGACGCCACGCAGAACTACCGGCAGCTTCTGACAGCCGCGCGGCTGTTTAGCTGGCACTCGGCTTTATTCCCGGACGGCATCCGAGGCCGGCACCCAATCACGGTCGGCGGCTGGCGCACCGACGAGTTCGGCCCCATGCAGGTCATATCGGGACAGCCCGGCCGCGAGCGGGTCCACTTCGAGGCACCCCCAGCCGATCGGGTTCCTACCGAGATGGGACGCTTTCTGGCATGGTTCGAGGACAGCGCAATCACCGTCGATCCTGTCCTGAAGGCCGCTGTGGCGCATATCTGGTTCGTCACCATCCACCCGTTTGACGACGGCAACGGACGCATCGCCCGCGCCATCGCCGACCTGTCGCTCGCCCGGTCGGAGGGCACGCCTCATCGTTTTTACAGCATGTCGGCCCGGCTGCGGATTGAGCGCACCGCCTATTACGAAACGCTTGAGGCCACGCAAAAAGGCGACCTGGACATCACCGCGCGGCTGTCCTGGTTCCTAACGGTGCTGGATGCCGCCCTGTCCGACGCGGAAACGGAACTGGCGGCGACAATCCGCAAGGCCCGCTTCTGGGAGGCGATGGCCGGGCAGCCGGTCAACGCGCGCCAGCAGGGGATGCTGAACCGCCTGCTCGACGGCTTCGAGGGCAAACTGACCTCCTCGAAGTGGGCTAAGATTACCAAGTGCTCCCAGGACACCGCCTTGCGCGACATCGACGGGCTGCTGCAACGCGGCCTCCTAGCAAAGGAAGCGCCCGGCGGCCGGAGCACGGCCTACACCCTGGCCGCCGAACCCGGCTACAAGCCCCCGCCATGATCCCCCGCATCGCCCTCTACTACGCCCCCGCCCTGTCCGACCCCCTCTGGCCCGCTGCCTGCGCCTGGCTGGGCCGCGACCCCGAAACTGCCGCAGCCCTGCCGCAGCCCGCCATCCCGGACATCCACGCCGTCACCACCGACGCGCGGCTGTACGGCTTCCACTGCACCCTCAAGCCGCCCATGCGCCTGCAAACCCATTACAACGCCTTCCTCGACGACGCCGAAGCCCTGGCTGCCCGCCTGGCCCCCTTCGACCTCCCGCCCCTCCATGTCGCCGACCTCTCCGGCTTCCTCGCGGTCCGAGAAGCCGTCCCCTGCCCTACCCTGCGCCGCCTGGCCGACGCCTGCGTGGCCGGGCTGGACCACCACCGCGCCCCGCCCACCGAGGCCGAGCTGGCCCGCCGCCGCCGCGGTGGCCTGTCCCCGGCGCGAGAGGCGATGCTGACCCGATGGGGCTACCCCGGCGTGTTCGACGAGTGGCGCTTCCACATGACCCTCACCCGCCGCCTCACCGAAGCCGAGCGCGCCATCTTCCGCCCCGCCGCCGAGGCCCACCTGGCCGCCGCCCTGCTCCACCCCCGCCAAGTCGCCGACCTCTGCGTCTTCACCCAGCCCGCCGAGGGCCAGCCCTTCATGCTGGCGGAGCGGCTCCCGTTGCGCAGCTGATCGCGGCCAGCAGCCGGCGGACCCCCTGCTCCACGGTCCCGTCGTTCACCACCGTCTGCCGCTCCACCGGCAACGGCAGGTCGATGCCGCGCGACAGCCGGCGGGCGATGTCCACCGCATCCTCCCGCCCGCGCGCCGCTAGGCGCCGGGCCAGCACGTCGGCCGGGGCAGAAACCTCGATCACCGACACCGGGAAGCGCGCCGCCGCCTCCGTCACCACCGCACGGGACACGTTGGCGATCACCACCCGGCCCCCCGCCAGGTCCAGCCCGATGTCGGCCGGGATGCCATAGTGCAGCCCGTGCGCCCGCCAGGTCAGCGCGAACTCCCCGGCCTCGCGCCGCAGCTCGAAGGCCTGCTCGGCGATGCTGTCATGCG
>JAABUX010002916.1_pt1 | contig 23393 bp, 20 predicted proteins | sample 5561851 | NCBI WGS metagenome assembly JAABUX01 (sample SAMN10711883, study PRJNA513361) | rock metagenome | isolation source: Antarctica rocks | place: Antarctica: Victoria Land, Richard Nunatak red sandstone | collected 2016-01-03 | reverse complement strand
CCCAGCAACTACCAAACCGCGCCAACTCGACACCCGCACCAGTGTGCGCCAGACGCGCATGTGCCTCAGCCACCCGCCAGATGGTGATTCTTTTTCAACCTCTGAGCTGAAGCGCACGGGCCGGCCAGAGCTGGGCATGGCGCCGGGCGCATGGTTCCGGCAAGCGCTGCAGACAGCAAGCGCTAGGCTGGCGACGATCACGCCTGCCATTGCGGCGGAGGCGGCGTCGGTGCCGGCGATCTACGGCCGGGGCGATCCGGGCGACTGCTTCCTGATCGCGACGGCGCGGGTGCGCCGCCTATCCCTGGTCACGCGCGACGGTCCGATCCTGCAGCTTGCAGCCGCGCTGCCGTCCTACGTGCAAGTAGTGGAGTGCTGACCGGCAGGCCGGCTACGCCGGCCCGCCTCCTTTTCTTTGCGGCGCCCCTGCGCTGCGGTCCCAAGGTCGCGCCGGCCGGCTGAAGCCGGCCGGCGCTCCGTTTTCGGAGGTACCCTGTTTCTGGGTTGGGATGCCGGACGAAGAGAGGCCGCCCCTGCCGAGGCGGCCCAAGGCGGGCTGGAGGGGACGAGAAAACGAGTCGGGTTATTCCGTGGCCACCGCCACTGGCGCAGTATCCTGGTTTCCGGCTCTGCCAGAGTCCACGGGATATGTCATCCCCGGCACATGCAGCATCACCGGCAGCCACCCCGTCCCAGACAGCAGCGCCGCGGCATTCGCAGTCATGACCTCCTTCTTGGTGCCGGCGATGCGGGCGGCGGCGCTCGCCCCGGCACCGTCCAGGATCAGCGCCTTGGGCACCCGGTCAAGGTAGCCCCGCTCCACCCGCAAGCTGCTCTCACGTTCTCTTGCACCCTGCCGCAACGCGGGGTAAGTAGAACGTCTGTACTGATGCTAAACGTCGGATTCAAACTACAACGGACTCTCTCGACTGGTTAGCAATTAGCACCAATCAATAGAGCCATTGAGTTGTGTTTTTACCCAGAATCGATACTCCCACATCTACGATAGTTTCGAAGCCGAACTTTCAGCCGGCACGCGACGCTACGATTGACCTGACCGCATTGTGCCGATGCTGTGCTCCTCCAGCTAGAGTTGCGCCATAAACCTCGACGCCGTAGAAGATCGTGACCTCAGTTGGTGCTGCAAGCGCGCCAGGGTCACTCATATTTCTCGCGTTGAGCCACATAGGTGCTCTCGGGGCCATTCAGCACTGCCACAAGCTCACTTAGCACAATGAGATCGGAAAGCTTAGCACCTGACTCTAAATCAGTTAGGACATGAGTAATCCCATGATATTGCCTCTGGTCCGCATTCTCTGGCACCAAAAGAGATGTGATTCCGTACCTTTCCTTATAAGAAAGGCCAGTAACCCAGACAATGCAGAGGTCAATATCCTTTATACTCTTGTCATGGCTATCTACATCCTCAATGAGGCCATCAAGCGAAAATTTGTATTCAAGTATACGCGGATTGGTCATACGGCCGCTTAGCTCAATTGCAGTGTTTTGTGGGACGCCCAGCGGATTATTTGCTGAATCATACACGTACAAGGCTTGGTCAAGATCGAACGCTACCTTATACAAGCCGTCGTAGGTAAAACGCTCGTTTGTTGACATTACACTTATGCCGCGTATCACACCTCCGGCCACCAATTGATGGAATAGGGCTATAACATCCTGCTCCCGTGTAGGAGCAGATGTGATGGACACTCGCTCAGTTGGCTTAAAAAAATGCTTACTAGCCAGGACCAAAGGATTTGCAGCCTCATGATTCAGCATCTCTGTTTTCCAGTCCCCAATTTTTATTTCTCGAACTAGGTCTGGTGCCACTCCGGTATTCGCCTTCAGCAAATGGCGCAGCTTGGATAAGTGAGATTCTGTAATCGCTCTTGCTACAGTTTTAGCGAAATCTGTTAGTTCCCGATTAAAACCTTTCCTACCTAGATCTGGAGAGTAATCCTTGAAGTGAATAAGAAAATGTATCTGATTCTGCCGACCTATATTCCGAATGAGAGGGATTGTGATGGTTTCACCCTGCGGCATGTTGTTTGCTGCCAACTGGATACCTGCCGTAAGAACACGGTAGCTCGACCTTATGTTTAGAGACTCGTTGAAATTTGTCCATAACTTTGCGGTGTAACCATACTCCACACTTACGGTGGGACTATAGCTTCGCAAGACGGCCTTCTCCTCTTCATCTAGAGCGCCCTCGACGAGGGTTTCAATTTCTCCAGATGTCCAGTTGTCATATATAAAGTCGAGGTTCCTATATTTGTCCGGCATTGCGCGGCCTGCTCCATATCGCTGGAACAAAGCTAAACTTGCCGCTTCTAGTTCGCGGAGGCTAGCAGATTTGCTTGATAATTTATGCAGCCAAAGATACGCGGTCCCCTGCGACTGATGTTCAGTTAACCTTTCACCGGATCGTACTGCGACATAGATATTTACTTGGCCGTCCTCGACTATTGAGCCTATGGCCGTCTTGACCCTAAGAATTCTATGCCAGACATCGGCGCTATCTGCCTGTATCCAACTTAGCTGTCGTGGATGGGTATTTTCATCAAATCTGACTGTAATAGATACGCCACGCTCAAATTCATCAAATGCCTTATCGGAGACTGGCGACTCGTCAGGCTCCACCTTTGGGTTAGCGCCGGTCCCGTTATCCTTTATCCAGCTACGTGCGTTTACAATTCGGCCTGATGCCTGAAAGCCAGGTACTTTGGTAGAGACTCGCATGTAGTTAAACCCATACGCAACGAACGTGGCGCCAACGCCCTTGTGACCTCGTGTCGCACCAGATTTGAACGAGAAGTTGGGAGCAAGGAACTGCTCAAACTTTTCCTTGTCGAGGCCAATGCCGTTATCGGTTATAGTTAGCGCGTTTGCATCAAGGTCAATCAGCACTCGAACCTGGGGTTGGTATGCTGTTCCAGTTCCTGCAGAGCGCTCTACAGCGACCCGCGCCTCAACCGAGTCAAGTGCATTCTGAATCAGCTCTGCAAAAGGATCATACCAGCCTACGTAAGAGCTCAAGATGTTGCTTATTTCCCTCTTTAAGGCACTCAGCGCAGCCTCATTGACCTGAGTATTCTTGGCAGCAAGAGGGTCAAAAGGAACAAATGTCATCTTGCGATCCAGAAATGCATTGTTGAGGCGGTGCAGGCAATCCAGCTGGTAGATAGCAGACTTACGGCCTGCCCGCGAGTAGCCGTGCTGATCTTCTCACAGGAAGTGTCATGCGAGATGTCCTGACTACGTGCTGGCTAGCGGCACAGGCCGTATCCCGGCAGCTTGCACCCTTCGCACCTGCTCGGGCCGCCATATGCCCTTGCTGGTCGGCGTGAGCACGCCGCGGTTGGTCAGCGCCTCGGCCAACTCGCGCAGCGTGCGGGCGCCAGCCCGGCGGGCCGCCTCCAGGTAGGGCAGCACGTCGGCGGCCCTGGCGCGGGCCTGCGCGCTCTTGACCGCCGCGGCGGCGCGGGCCTGGTCCGGCCTGCCGGTGCGCAGCCGCGGGTTGCCCAGCACCGTGCCGCGCGCTTTGGCGGCAGCCAGCGCCGCCCGCGTGCGCTGGCTGGTCAGCCCCGCCTCTAGCTCGGCGACAGCGGCCATCTGCGTTAGCAGGAACTTGCCGACCGGACCCGGCGGGACCTGGGGCAAGTCGCAGAACACCACGCCGGCCTCGCCGGTGCCCTCGACGACGTGCAGCAGGAAGCGCGCGTTGCGGGCCAGCCGGTCCAGCTTGGCGATCACCAGCGCCGCCCGGCGCGCGCGGCAGGCGGCCAGGGCTGCCGCGAGCTGCGGCCGGTCGTTGCGCTTGCCGCTCTCGACCTCCTCGAACTCGGCTGCGACCACGCCGCCGGCGCCGGCCACGTACTTGTCGACCGCCGCGCGTTGGGCGTCTAAGCCCAGTCCGCTCTTGCCCTGCCGTTCGGTGCTGACCCGGTAGTAGGCCACGAAGCGCAGCGCCGGCGGCGCAGCCGCGGCGGCGAGGCCCGGCCCCGTCGCGCTCACGGGCGCCCGCGGCGGGGCATGAGAGGCAAGGGGGCAGGCGGGAAGGATTGGGTCACGGGCCTGCTGCGCTCCACTTTGGAGGGCACCATACAGGTATGTTCCTGCTCGTCACAGACCCAATCGAGCGTTTGACGGTCTGTGAAATCCAACAAACCCCACAGATGAGAGGGAAAAAGGCCGCCCCTATTAGGCCTGCACGGCATCACTCCTAGCCCTTTTCACGGCACGTTTCGTGCTCTCGCTGGGATGCAGGAGCAGCGTCACCCGCCGCGACACGCCGTTCTCGACCGACCCGCGCGCGTGCGGGCGGACAACCTCCAACCGGCCCAGCCGCCAGCGCCAGAACATGCGCACGCGGTGCCAAGGCATCCCACCCGGGGCGACGCCGCCGGGACCAGGCGCGTGGCCTTCTCCGGCGTCAGCTACGTCCTCCACCTCTCCGGGCAGGTCGATGATCAGCCGTACCTCCTTCATTCTGACTTGCGCGTCCAGCCGCTTTGCCGCGCGTGCCCGGTCGGTGGCCTGGCGTGTCGGGTTGCTCCCGGCATCGGTCTGTTCCGCCATCCGCGGCTGGCCAATGAAGGTCAGGGTGGCCAGTAGGAACCGGCCAAGCTGATCGGCATCCACTTGACCCGCAGCCACCATGGCAGGGGACACGTCATTGAGTTCGAGCAGCGCCAGCCCCGCGCTCTTGAGCCGCAAGTCGAATGCCAGCATTGGCAGCCGCGCAAAGCTCTCAGCGTTGAGGGCCCAGTCGGCAGGGAGGGCGAACAGCAATCCCTTAGCGTCGCTTGGACCCGCCTCGTCCTCGACGGCCTGGAGCAACGCACCAAACCTTTGACCCGGAACGCCGCAAGCAGCATCGCGCCATTCAATCCAAGTCAGGAAGTCTGGCAGTACAACAAGCCTCCGAGCCTGCTGCATCCCTGCGCGCTCGTTGTCGGCCACATCGGCGGCGGCGGCGGCCGTGAGCGGGGACAGTACTAGTCGCATCGCCCCGGTGATGCCGCGGAGATGGTGATGCATCTGCCGGAATGTGGATGACCGCTCAGCGGTGGTTTCGAACTGATAGAGGCCGAGCCAAATCCGGCCCTCTAAGACCTTGATTTCGTCCATGATCTCGTCGGCGACATAGGCGGGGCGGGTCGTTTTCCCTAGTTTTGGGATGCCCTCCTTATGGAGGTCTGTCCAAGGCTCAGCCATGCGAATACGGCGGAACCGGGTCATGCCGCGTCTTGGTGGCTTGTCATCCACAATCTGGGTCAGCATCGGTGCGGAGGCGATCGCCAGGATCGCCATTACACTTTCCCCGATTTCGAGAAGCTGTGTTCCATCGGCGCGCGTCGTGGGCCCACGCTGGACGCGCATTGAGCCGTCTGGGTCACGTTTTAAGATAAGGACCCGCGCCGCTATGGCGTAGCTGTTCCCTTCCTCGGCATAAGTGGAAACGGCCCAGGCGCCCTGTTCCTCAGCCTCGATCAAGAAGCCCTGCCTGGTGCGGGTCGCCGGGTTCACGCCCTCGGCCCACAAGGGCATCGACAACTCCTCCATTCTTATGAAGTCGAACACGACCTGCCGTCCTGCGGTGGTGCCAATCAGCCCGAGCTGGATCGCCGCATTCTGCAAGCTTTCGGCCAGCTTGTAGGCATGAAGGCTCTTCTGTGCCCTCAACAGCTCGATCGCGGAGGATGGTTCTACCAGCGACGTGGTCGTGCCAAGTAGCAGGGCGTCGAGCATGCTGTCGGAACTGCGAAGGGTCGGCATTAGTCCTCATCTACGGTTGAGTCTTGCGGCACCCAGCCAGTTGCGCACCGAGCTGACCTTGTGGTGGTGTGTGAGGGTGCCTCTCTACTCCCCCGCTCCTCGTTCGCAAGCACCTGGCGTAAGCTGCTGCTTAACGTTCGCAACGTGACGCGCCAAATGGACCCGAAGACGACTACCCTCCCCAACCCGCTCGGCACCCGCTTCGTCGCAACCTGGCCGGAGGACTGCAGCGGCTGGCAGGTCACGCGCCACGAACCCGGCGAGGCCCCGGTCAGCGCCGACGCCTTCGTGGACAGTCTGCCCAGCCGCGTGGACTCGTCCAGGGTGGCATCCTTCTTGGAACACCCCAGCCTCATGGCCGTGTTCGAGTTGGACTGCGACGGCCTGCGCAAGGTGGTGGGCGTCAAGCTCCTCGCTCCCATGCACAATCCAACCTTCGTCAGGCAGGCTCTGACCGACCGGACGGAGCTGCAGGAACTCGACCGGGTGCATCCGGCGCTTATGTGCCTGAGCGACCTGGTCAGCTATCATTGGGGTTCGCCGGGGTTCCTCGACCTGTGCGAGGTCATGGGCTTCGACCCGCAAACAGTGCGCCCGCGCTTTCGGGCACGCTTCGACGACCTGGCGCAGGAACTGCTGCGCTGGTCCTGTACGGTGAAGCACGGCACCGATGCGTCCTGGGAGTCGCCGCAAAGCAAAACGCGGCAGGCGGTCGCCTGGGTGCTGGAGATGATGCGCGCCGACGCTTATCCCGGTCCTGGCCGCCTTGACGACCTGCGCCAGTGCTGGGAGGGGACGGACCGCACCCTCCTGCCTCGCTTTGGAGAGCTGGACAGACTGGTCAACTCGGATGAACTGCTCGACACGACGGGCCTTGATGACGGGGTGATTCAGCCGCGAACCCCGCCCTCAACGTCGCTGATCTTCTTGCCGTCGCGCCATGGCCCCGGCTGCGAGGCGACCATCACCGGCTACTTCGGCCAGCATGAACCGGACGGCTGGATGTCCGCCGACTGTGCCAACCTACGCGGCATCGCCACTGAGCCGGACCGCGACGCGCTGTGGAAGCACGCTTGGCTGCGGGCGGCCGTCCGCAGGCTGCGCGAGCAGGGCGTGCTGTTCCTGACCCCGGTCGAGGCGCGGGCCTACATGGCCAGCAACGAAGCGGCCTATTGGGCGTGGCAGGGCGGCGGCAGGCCCATGTCGCGGTTCATACGCCGGGCGACGGGGTGGCAACGACTGCTATGGCGCATGTGGCCGCCGGCCCTGCCGCGCGACTGTGAGCTTGCCGCCCGCCGCAGGGCAGGCACCGCCCGATAGGCCAGGCGATGGCGATTTACCATCTTAGCCTCAGCATGGTGCAGCGGTCCCGTGGACAAAGCGTGGTGGCGGTCGCCGCCGACCGCGCCCGTGTGCGGCTGCACGACTGTCGATTGGACCAGACTTTTTCGCCACTTCCCGCCAAGCGCGGCACACAGCCAATCCTGTCTGAGGTGCTGCTGCCCGACAGGGCGCCCCAAAGCTGGCGCGACCGGGAAGTGTTGTGGAACGCTGTCGAGACCTTTGAGCGCCGGCCCGACGCTGGCCTCGCCCGGGAGGTTGAAATCGCGTTGCCGGCGGAGCTGTCACGCGAGCAAGCGGGGCATCTGGCCCGCAGCTACGTGCTGGCAGCCTTCGTCGCGGACGGCATGGTCGCCGACCTGAACGTGCATTGGGCGGTACGGTCCGATGGGCACCCTAAGCCTTCTGCACAGGCACTGCTCACTCTCCGCCGGATCGGCCCGGACGGTTTTGGGCTGAAGGAGCGCGCCTGGAACGACCGGGCCAACGCGGCCCGCTGGCGCCGCCTCTGGGCGGAGATGGCGAATGCCGACCTGGCCGCACACGGGCACGCAGTGCGCATCGACCATCGCAGCCATGCCGAACGGGGCATTCTGTTGGAGCCACAGAACAAGATCGGCGCCAATGCGGCCCGGCGTGCCCGGCGTGGCGAACCGTCTGAGCGGATGGACGAGCACCAAGCCATCGCCCGGCGCAACAAGGAAAGGACTGCGCCGGGCGACGCCGTGTGACGGACCCAATGGTCCGTTTGATGGTTTGTAAAACGGGCGGGGATGATCGGGAATGAGTCGGTACCCTGTAGCAAAGTCCCGGACTACATAGCTGGCAGCCATTCCTCTAAAGTGATCTCGAACGTAGTGCAGATTGGGTTCGACCCGGCCACAAACGGACCACCGAACACGCTGCCCTGTGGATCAGCCACGACACCAGAGAGCGAAGCCCGCAGCGATCCATCGGACCTTGACCGAACCTCCCCGGCAAGGCTCACGATCTCCACCGCGGGACCACGGACTTGCCGGACCTTGCCGTCGAGCGTGCCGAGGCAGGCGTCCACTAGGCTCCCCAACGCTCCGCGCACGAAGGCATTGTGGAACCCTTCGGCTAGGCAGAGCTTCTCGACGCCTTGCACAAGATCCTCGTTAGGGGCGATCCGCGCATAGGCCACCCGGCCCATCGTGCCGGCTTCAACGACGGTCTGGTCACTCATTGATGGCCACCTCATAAGGTTGGAGGAGCTGCATATTGGTTTCTGGATCGTAAGCCTGCTGCAGCTCGAAGCCGTCCAGCGCGGTGACGAGCACGGAAACCGTCTCGGGGCCGACGACGCAGAATTCCGTAAGGACATGCCCTCCCCGGACCTCGCGGCCTTCCAGGCAGAACGTGGCGTGGCAATGCACGAGCGGACGCCGCTGCACGCTCGTGCCCAGAGTCGCATTGCCGAAGACCATGTAGGTCGCGCCGGCATGGATTGGCTCCGAGTAGGCCACCACGGTCTGGCCGGAGGGATCAGGGGGTGCGACGCAGTACCGGAATTGGCTGAACTGCCCACCAAGGATCGTCGTCGAGGCATTCCTTACCCCGGCCTGCGCCAGGGGTTCAACCAGTGCCTCGAAGAGGCTAAGTCCAGGACGGAGCGCCAAGCGGAAGTGGCGTGCCCGGTCGGAGTGCATGCTCCGGATGCGCACCGGGTTGAAGCGGCCCGGGTGGATGAGCGTCCGCGGCCGGGGCAACGGGTCCATGATCGCTTGCTGCAAGGTCTTATTCCTTGGATCGGCCGGCAAACCTCCGGCAAGCTGGGGGGCTGCCCTTTCCTGGCCCGGCAGACCGATCACACCGACGCCCGGGCTGGCTGAGCGGAGGACAAACAACTGCGCGCGCCCAACTCGTCGCGCAGCAGCTTCTTGGTGATCTTGCCGTAGGCAGATTTCGGCAGGGCGTCCCAGAAGAACACGCGCTTCGGCAGCTTGTAGCGGGCAGCCTTTCCCTCCATCCAAGCCAGAAGCTCAGGCTCGTTGAGCGCCAGGCCCTCCCGCACTACGCAGACCGCAACACCTACCTCCCCCCAAACGGGGTCGGGTACGCCGACCACGGCAGCCTCGGCGACGGCTGGGTGCTGGAGCAGCTTCTCCTCAACTTCCCGTGGATACACGTTCGAGCCGCCGGAGATGTACATGTCCGAGGCCCGTCCAGTGATGTAGAGGAACCCCTCCGCATCCAGGTGGCCCAGGTCGCCGGTGCGGAACCATCCATCTCGGAACGCCTTCGCGTTCGCCTCGGGGTTGTTGTAGTAGCCGGCGAACACCGCCGGCCCGCAGACGCAGATTTCTCCGGTCTGGCCCGCTGTTAACTCGCGGCCGCCGTCGTCCTGAATGGAGACCTGCATCCCCGTGCGCTCGTGGCCGCAGGTGCCGGCCCGCGCGTGCGGCCCGTCCTCTGGCGCATGAAGAGCTGGGGGCAGCACGGTGATATTGCCCGTGACTTCTCCCAGCCCGAAATACTGCACCAGCACCGGCCCAAGCTTCTCCAGGGCGCGCTTTTGGTCCTCCCGGTACATCGGCGCCCCGGCGTAAATGACGTGACGCAATGAGGAGTGGTCATACGCATCGACCGCTGGGTGCTCCACCAGCATCTTGAGGATGGTCGGGACCGTGAAGGCGTTGGTCACCCGCCAACGCTCGACGAGCGACCAAGCCTCCTCCGGGTCGAAGCGGTCGCCCGGCAGCAGCACCGTCTTCACGGCGCGCGCCACCTGCACAAGCTGGTGGATGCCGGCGCCGTGCGACAGCGGCGCCACCACGAGGGAGGCGTCCTGATGGGTGGTGCCCGGCATTAGGTCGCAGAGGTGGTTCGTGACTACGAACGCCATCTGCCCGTGCGTCAGCACCGCAGCCTTCGGCCGGCCAGTCGTCCCCGACGTGAAGAAGAACCAGCAGGGGTCGTCGTGTTCGACGTCTGCCATCCCCGCGGCCTCTCCCATGTGCCGCACCACCAGGTCGTCGTAGCCGTCTCCCGCACCTCCCAGCCCAATCGTGAGGACCGCCCCCATGCCCGGGACGGCTGCCCGGGCCGCCTCGGCGTGGCCGGGAAAGTCGGCGTGGCACAGCATGAGCGAGGCGCCGCTTGCCTCGGCTAGGTAGGCCACCTCGGACGGCGTCTGCCGGAAGTTCGTCGGCACCCACACCGCGCCGAGGCGGAAGCAGACGAACATGGACTCGAACATCTGGTTGCAGTTCTTGGACTGCACTAGCACGCGGTCGCCCTTCCCAACGCCGCGGGCGGCAAGGGCCGCCGCCATCGCGTCCACGCGCCGGTCCATCTCTGCCCAGGTCCAAGTGGCCTCGCCCCATACGAAGCCGACCTCGCCAGGGAAGCGCCGTGCCGCCTGACGCAGCATGTGGGACAGGTTCATGACGCGCCGGGAGCACGGCACTACCCCGCCTTTCGGAGGTATAAGAGACGCCTGTGCGGTCATCCCATGCGCTCCAGGATGGAAACGTAGTTCGCGACTGCGGCGCCACCCATGTTGAACACGCCTGCAACGTCGGCCCTGGGAAGCTGCATGGCTCCGGCTTGGCCGGTGAGCTGCATGGCGGCAATGGCGTGCATCGACACGCCAGTGGCGCCGACCGGGTGCCCCTTGGCTTTCAGTCCGCCGGAACGGTTGACCGGTAGCTTGCCATCCGGCCCGGTCCAGCCCTCCAGGACGGCACGGGCACCCTGGCCATGCGGCGCCAGGCCCATCGCTTCGTACTCAATCAGCTCGGCGATGGTGAAGCAGTCATGCGTCTCGACGAAGGACAGGTCATTAAGGCCAAGGCCGGCGTCATCCAACGCCCGCGACCAGGCGATGGCTCCACCTTCGAACCGGGTGGGATCGCGGCGGGACAAGGGCAGGTAGTCGTTGACGTGGACGGCGGCGCGGAAGCGCACGGCCTTGGCCATCGAGCGGGCGGTCTCCTCGTCGGCAAGGATCAGGGCAGCGGCTCCGTCCGATACGAGGGAGCAGTCCGTGCGCTTGAGCGGGCCTGCCACATACGGGTTCTTCTCGGAGGGCGTCCGGCAGAATGCGTAGCCGAGGTCGCGGCGCATCTGCGCATACGGATTGTCCACGCCGTTCTTGTGGTTCTTGGCCGCAATAGCGGCCAAGGCATCCGATTGGTCGCCGAAACGTTGGAAGTAGGTCTCAGCAATCCGGCCGAAGACGCCGGCAAAGCCGCCGGGCGCATCGGCCTCCTCGCGCCGGTATGACGCACCGAGCAGGTTATCGCCGACCTGCGGGCCGGGGGTCGCAGTCATCTTCTCGGCCCCGACGACCAGCGCAAAGCGCCCGCGCCCGGCTGCAAGGAAGTCACGGGCACCATACACGGCCGCGGACCCGGAGGCACAGGCGTTCTCGTAACGCGCAGCAGGCTTGAAGCGCAGGTCCGGCAGCGACTGCAGCACCAGCGAACTGGGGAAGTCCTGGCGCGAGAAGCCATTGTTGAACAGGCCGACGAACACCCCGTCCACCTCCGTGGGGCTGATCCCGGCATCGGCTATGGCGGCTCCCGCAACGCGTCCGATCAAGGCCTCGACGTCCGGCTCCTCCAGCTTGCCGAAGGGCAGGTGCGCCCAGCCAACGATGCAGGCTTCGGTCATGATACTATCTCCTGTTATGCAAAGCCCCGGCTGCCGCAGAACGGCGGCGCGGGGCGGGAGGGGTAAGGTCCGAGGCCCCGGCCGGCTTGGCCAGGCGTTCGGCCAGGCGTTCGGCCTCGGCCTTGAGCAGCGCGCCCAACTCATGCTGACGGTTGGGACCAAGCCGCGACTCGATGGCAGCGATGGATAGTGCGCCCTCGCATCGGCCTTGACGGTCGAGGATCGGCACACCGACGCCCCAACTTCCGGCCATGAGCAGCCCGGGGTTGAGCGCGAACCCACGCGCGCGGGTTTGCGTCGCCAAGTCGCGCAGCAATGCCGGCGAAAAGTCTGGATAGCGGGCTGCGATCTCGCCTGCGCTTGCCTGGATCATGGCTTCCGCTTCTGCGTCCGGCAGCGCAGCAAGGATGGCCAGGCTCCCCGCCCCGACCCCCAGCGGATGACGGTCGCCCGCCTTGAGCACGTGCGTACGGATTGGGAATGGCCCCTCCTCGCGATGCAGGCAGACGGCGTGCCAATCCCGGCGCACGGAAAGGAATGCCGTGTCCTCGGATGCCGAAGCGATGCGGGCCAGCGACGGAAGCGCAGCGCGATGCACGCCGAAGCGTTCGGCGGCGAGCGCGCCGACCACGAAGGCTTCCGGGCCAAGGTGGTACAAACGCGTTGCAGGGTCCTGCTCCACCAAGCCCAGGCGCTCCAGGGCGCGCAGAAGCCGGTGCCCGGTCGGCTTCGAGAGGTTCGACTGCTCGATCAAGTCCACCAGACGCGCACCACGTCCGGTCGCGGATGCAACGAGGCGCAGCAGCTCAACAGCACGGTCGAGAGCCTGGGTCCCAGATACCTCCTCGCCACTTTTATCCATTGTGCGATGCAACATATTTCATAATGTGGAACTTTTAGATTTTGTACCAAACTGATTTGCAAAGTAGTTATAATGGCTTATGAAGGGCAGAGTCAAACTTGAGATGGATTTTGCTAGTATGGTCCACATAGTGGAATGATAGCAATTTTCTTTCTCTGCTTGGCTCTGCCTTGAGGATTGCTTGCGGGCTTGGCCCGCCAAGAAGCCAGAACCGTTCAACACCCAAGGAGGAAGACCCATGCCCACCCTCAGCCGACGCCAGCTTACTACCACCTCATTGGCGGCCCTGCCCCTCGTCGTGGTCCGGACCCGCCCGGCACGGGCCGCCGAGTTCAGCTACAAGTTCGCAAGCAACCTGCCGGCAGCCCACCCCTTGAACGTCAGGGCTGGGGAGGCCGCGGCCCGCATCCTTGAAGCCACGGGCGGCCAGGTGGAAGTCCGGCTGTTCCCCAACAACCAGCTCGGCTCGGACACCGACACTCTGAGCCAGCTCCGTTCCGGCGCGGTCGAGTTCTTCACCCTCTCGGGCCTGATCCTGTCCACCCTGGTGCCAGCCGCCTCGATCAACGGCGTGGGCTTCGCCTTCAAGGATTACGGGCAGGTCTGGGCGGCCATGGACGGAAAGCTCGGCGAGTACGTGCGCGCCGAGATCGGCAGGCGCGGGCTGGTGGCCATGGACCGCATCTGGGACAACGGTTTCCGCCAAACCACCACCAGCACGAAGCCGATCTCCACCCCCGCCGACCTGCGCGGCATGAAGCTGCGCGTGCCCGTCAGCCCGCTCTGGACGAGCATGTTCACCGCCCTCGGCGCAGCGCCCGCATCCATCAACTTCAGCGAGGTGTACTCGGCGCTGCAAACGAAGATCGTCGATGGGCAGGAGAACCCGCTCGCGATCATCGACACGGCCAAGCTCTTCGAGGTGCAGAGGTTCTGCAGCCTGACCAACCACATGTGGGACGGCTTCTGGTTTCTCGCCAACCGCCGCGCCTTCGAGCGGCTTCCCAAGAATGCCCAGGAGGTCGTCTCCGGCGAGATCAACCGCGCAGCCTTGGAGGAGCGCTCCGACGTGGCGAAGCTGAACGCGGAGCTGCAAGGCAAGCTCGCCGGCGCCGGGCTGCAATTCAATCCCGTGGACGCCGCTGCGTTCCGCGACCAGCTTCGGACTGCCGGCTTCTACAAGGAGTGGCGTGGCAAGTATGGCGACGAGGCTTGGGGGGTGCTCGAAGCCGCCGTCGGAGGGCTGTCGTGAGCGCGGCGGTGGAGGCCGCGTCCCATACCATTACGCCCGTGGCCGCCTTCGCGGCCAAGGCGGAACGCCTGCTGGCCCAGGCCGTCGAGATCTCGGTAGCAGCGCTCGTTGCTGCCGAGATCGGCATCCTGTTCCTGGGCGTGGTGGCGCGTTTCGCGTTTCACCGGCCCATCGTCTGGACGGACGAGCTGGCCAGCATCCTCTTCCTCTGGCTGGCCATGCTCGGCAGCGTCATCGCACTTGGACGCGGCAGCCACATGCGGCTGACCGCGGTCGTGTCGCGGCTGGCGCCAGCGTGGCGGGTACGTGCGGATACTCTGGCCGTGGGCGTAGCTGCATTGTTCCTGGTACTGCTGCTCCCGCACGCGGGCGAGTATGCACAGGACGAGTACTACATCGAGACCCCGGCCCTGGGCTGGTCCAACATCGTCCGCGCCGGCGCGATCCCGTTCGGCCTTGCGCTCATGCTGCTCACCTGCGCTGTCCGCCTGCTGCGGCAGCCTCCGGCTGACCTTCTTGTGGTCGGCGTCACGTTGCTGGCGGTTGCGGGAGCCTTGGTGCTGGGTGGCCCGGCGCTGCAAGGGCTGGGAAACTGGAACCTGGTCCTGTTCTTCGTGGTGCTGCTGCTTGCGGGCGTGCTGGCAGGCGTGCCGATCGGCTTCGTGTTCGGCATGGCGACGCTCGCCTACTTGGCCACAACCACCAGCACCCCGCTCACCGTGGTCGTGTCCCGCATGGACGAGGGAATGAGCAGCCTGATCCTGCTCGCGGTCCCGCTGTTCGTCTTCCTGGGCGCCCTGATCGAGATGACCGGCATGGCGGTCGCCATGGTCGGCTTCCTCGCCGCCCTTCTCGGGCATGTGCGCGGTGGCTTGTCCTATGTCCTGCTTGGGGCGATGTACCTGGTTTCAGGCATCAGCGGTGCCAAGGCGGCGGACATGGCGGCCGTTGCCCCGGTGCTGTTCCCGGAAATGAAGCGCCGCGGCGGCAACGAGGGCGAGATGGTCAGCTTGTTGGCAGCCTCCGGCGCAATGAGCGAGACGATCCCGCCCAGCCTGGTCCTCATCACCATAGGCTCCGTGACCGGTGTCAGCATCTCCGCCCTGTTCACGGGTGGCCTGCTCCCGGCGCTCATCCTGGCGCTTGCGCTCGCCGCTGTGGCCTGGCGCCGCTCCCGCGGCGAGGACGTAAGCGGCGTCCGCCGCGCCACCAAGGCGGAGGTCGGCCGCGCCCTCCTGGTCGCGCTGCCGGCGCTTGCACTGCCTTTCCTGATCCGCGCCGCAGTGGTGGAAGGCGTCGCCACGGCGACCGAGGTCAGCACTATCGGCATCGCCTATGCCGCACTGGCCGGGTTGCTGCTCTACCGGCGGTTCGAATGGCGAAGGCTCTACCCCATGCTGGTCGAAACCGCGTGCTTGTCCGGGGCGATCCTGCTCATCATCGGCACCGCGACCAGCATGGCCTGGGCACTCACCCAGTCCGGCTTCTCGCACCAGCTTGCCCAGGCGATGGCGGGGGTCCCGGGCGGGTCCTGGGGCTTCCTGGCGGTTTCCATCGCCGCGTTCGTCCTGCTAGGCAGCATCCTGGAGGGCATCCCGGCGATCGTGCTGTTCGGGCCGCTACTGTTCCCCATCGCGCGCACCATGGGCGTGAATGAGGTCCACTACGCGATGGTGGTCGTCCTTGCGATGGGGCTTGGCCTGTTCGCACCGCCTTTCGGCGTTGGATACTATGCCGCCTGCGCTATCGGCAAAGTCAGCCCTGACGCTGGGATGCGGCGCATTTGGCCCTACATGGGGGCGTTGCTGGCCGGCCTTGTGGTCATTGCGGCCGTTCCATGGCTCAGCACCGGGTTCCTGCCGTGAGCGGGCGATTCACGGGCAAGGTGGCCCTCGTGACCGGCGGCCTATCCGGCATTGGTCATGCCGTTGCCCATCGGCTGGCAGAAGAAGGCGCCCGGGTCGTCGCAGCCGACATTTCCGCATCGGCAGGGCCGCTTGTCTCTAATGCGGTCGCACCGGCACGGCTGGACGTGGCCGATCCCGCTTCCGTGGCAGCCCTGGTGGCAGAGATCGAGGCGATGCACGGCAAGCTGGACGTGCTCGTCAACAGCGCAGGCATCGGCAAGGATGTGCCATTCCTGGACACCTCCCTGGAGCTGTTCGACCGTATCGTCGCGGTGAACCTGCGCGGCACGTTCCTTGTCGGACAGGAAGCGGCCCGGCTGATGTCTCGTTGCGGGGGCGGCAGCATTGTCAACGTGGCCTCGGTCTCCGGCGTGCGCGGCAATGTCGGCCGCGCGGCCTACGGCGCATCGAAAGGCGGCGTCGTGGTGCTCAGCCAGGTGATGGCGGTGGACTTGGCGGCGTATCGCATCCGGGTGAACGTGGTCGCTCCAGGGCCGATTGACACGCCCCTCGTCGCCGCCATGCACGATCCGGCCATGCGCGAGGCGTGGACGCGCGCCGTGCCATTGCACCGTTATGGCTCGCCGGAGGAAGTCGCGGCGGCGGCGGCTTTCCTGTGTTCGGAGGAGGCAGGGTTCATAACCGGGCATGTGCTGGCGGTGGACGGCGGGTTCTTGGGAACAGGGTTGTCAGGAAGATGAGACGGGCAGCGCCTGAACGGAAAAGGTGTGCAAGCCCGTCCGCGCCTGGGGCCGGTGGCCCTGATTGGGTTTACTGGCGCCCATCCATCAGAGGGATCGTGGAGTTGGGCGCCCTGCACGGTCCTGGCATGGGGCTGGCGACGCACTTCCACAACGAGACGCAAATCACCATCGTTCTGGCAGGACGGCGCTCGTTTCTGATCGGTGGCGAGGTCGTCGTTGTTCCGGCAGGGTGGTGCGCCCGCATCCATGCCCAGACCCCGCACCGCGCATTGGCCGATCCTCCCGGTACGGCTTGCCTCAACGCCTACATCCTGACTACCACCAAGCCGGCCACCACTCTCGGCTTGCAGGTTTCGCGTTGGCAACACAGTGACTGCGGTGTTTCCGAGTTGGCGGGACTCTTGGCCAGGACCGGCACAGATACGCCAAATACATACTTAGAGCAGGCGAATGCTATGCCGCCGATCCAGCTCTGTGGCCGCGAGCCGGTATGGCGGCTTGCTGCTCGCCTTGGCATGAGCAGGGAAAGCTACTCTCGCACGTTCACCAAGCACAACGGCATTGCGCCCCACGCCTTCGGCCTCGTGCGAAGGCTCAACCACGCCCGGCAAATGCTCCGGGCCGGTAAAGCCATCGCGGCGGCGGCGGCCGAAACAGGGTTCGCCGACCAGAGCCACCTCGGTCGCTGCTTCCGACGGACCTTCGGCACTACGCCGGGCCGCTATCGTCCTCATTGAGCCAGTCACAAACGTTCCAGACACGCGGCCATCACCCTCCTATGCCAGAGATGGAGGAGGGCGGGATGAATTGGGCGACGATGACGGTGCTGAGCGCCGCCGGACTGGTTGGCGGCATCGTGAACGCAGTGGCAGGTGGTGCAACGCTCATCACGTTCCCCGCCATGTTGCACGCCGGACTGGCTCCCGTCATCGCCAATGCTTCCAATGCGGTTGCCATCATGCCCGGCCATCTGGTCGCGGCGCTTGCCGACCGAGGCAGGCTGCCCGGGTTGGACAGGCGCATGGTGGCGCTTGTGGTCGCGTCGGTAGGGGGTGGAGCACTCGGCGCGGCGGTACTGCTCGTCTTGCCGGAACGGCTATTCACGCTGCCGATACCCGCCCTGATCGCCCTCGCCACCCTCCTGTTCGCCTTCGCGCCCACTATCCAGGCCCGGGCCGCTGCACGGCGGCAGCCGGGCGTGCCGCCACGCGCGCGGGGAACAGGCACGGTGGCACTGGCGTCGGTCTATGGTGGCTTCTTCGGCGCGGGTCTCGGGATCATCCTGACTGCGGTGCTGTCGATTACGGAAGCCGGCGACATTCGAAGCATCAAGGCCCTGAAGAACTTGCTGGCATCGGCGGTGAGCCTCGTCGCCACCGCAATCTTCATCGTGCAGGGTGCCGTCCACTGGCCCGAAACGCTTGTCATGCTCGCCGGAGCCATACTGGGCGGCTACGCGGGGGGCAGCTCATTCGGATTCTCCCGGGCGACTGGGTCCGGCGTATCGTGATACTCGCGGGAGCTATTATGTCCGTGATCTATGGAATCGAGTACTGGATGTGAACTTGAAGGCGCATACCGAGTGACACCTGGTCGTTGGCTCCGCTCAAAAGTCTGTCGGGCCTACATCCGCATCCCCCGGCGCTGCCCTTGGTGCTCGCGCTCGGCCTCGCGGTGGACCAGGCCGGCGCTGGCCCGCTCGCCCTGCTTCAACGTCGCGGTGAGCTGGGCCACCCGGTCCAGCGTCGGCCGCTGCTCGGGAGCAATGGACGCCGACGTGACCGCGCCGGCCCGGCCATCGGCCCGCAGCATGGCACGTATCCCCTCTGCCCCGAACCGCTGCTCCACCGCTGCCCCGAACCGCCCCAGTTCAGCCGCAACCGGCTTGTCCGCCTGCACCGCCCGCCATGCCTGGCCGCGCACCTGCTCGTCCCCCGCCGCGGCCCCGGCACCCAGCGCCGCCTCGGCCACGGGCGACAGGCGCGGGATGCCGGCCGCGTCCGCCGCGCGCTGCGCCTCCACGCCTCCGCGGTAGGCCCGCTCCGCCCACCCCTCGGCCGTGCCGATGCGGGTCAGGCTGCCCGGCAGCGCACCCGCGGCCCGCTCCGCATTGGCCCGCTCCTGCTTGGCCGCACCCGACGCGAACCACCCCACCTTACCCCGCAACTCCCCAAGCTGCTCCGGCTCGCGTGACAGCCGGGCGGCGGCGCTGGTCCAGCCCTCGCGCTTGACCAACTCGTCCAGCGCCGCCCGCGCCCCGTGCGGGTCCTTGTAGGCCCCTTGCAGGTAGCTCCACCGCGCCTCCCGCTCGCGCTGCACCGCCTTGTCCGCCGCCACCGCCGCCGCGACATCGCTGGGGCTGGTGCCCCGCCCCAGGCTGTCCCGCCCCTGCCCGGACGGGTCCACGTAGGGTGGGATCAGCCAGCCTCCGGCAGGCTGCCCCTGTCCTGCTGCAACCTTCACCACACCCTGCTGTGCCGCTGCATCCCGGGCTGCGCTGGGCACCGCGGCAGCGGCAGCCTGGCCGGTGCGGACGCCCGCACCTGTAGGCTGCTCGGCCACTTCCGCCGGCCCCTGCGCCTTCTGCCCTTCCCCGGCCTGCTGCCGCAGCTCCGGCGCCAGCTCGTCCAGGGTGGCCCACGCCACCGATGCCGCCCGCACCTCGCCCCGCGCCATCTGCCGTGCAAGCTGCTGGGCGTCCCGCGCCGTCTCGGTCGCCACGAACACCTGTGCGCTCTCCCGCTGCCGGGTCAGCGCCACGTAGCTCGCCGCCGCCCGCCAATGGTGCGTGTGCAGCAGGTAGGTATGGTCCAGTGTCTTGCCCTGCCCCTTGTAGATCGTCCCCGCGTAGCCGTGCCGGAAACCGTCGAACTCGTCAGCTGCTGACCAGGTGACAGTCCGCCCCTCCTTGCCGGCTAGCGCGTCCAGCCGCACCCACACCTGCCCCGTCGCGGCATCCAGCCCGGTGATGGTGCCGGCGTTGCCGTTGTGGATGCCCAGCTTCTTGGCCGTGTCGGTGAACTGCACCCGGTCGCCCGCCGCAAAGGCGGCCTCGCCGTGCTTGGTCGCAAGCTGGGTATCAGGCGACGCCAGCTCGCCCCGGTCCCGGCGGACCTGCCGAAGCTCCGCATTGAGCCGGTCCACCTCGGCGTTCGTGTAGGCGAACACGAACCGGCTGGCATGGGGGTCCGCCGCGGTGTCCGCCGTCCAGCGCGCGACCAAGGCGGCCCGTGCCGCTTCCTGGTCGGCCATCCACGTTACCGCCCCGTTGCGGTCAAACGCCTGCACCGCCGCATCGAACCGGCCCTCGGCCAGGTCACGCGCCGCCTGCCGCTGCCAGCCCACCCGCTGCCGCGTCACCTCGGTGATCTCGGCCGCCCCATGCTGCTTGCGCAGCTCGGTGAACAAGCCGCCCCGCTCGATGCTGGCAAGCTGCCGGTCGTCCCCGGCCAGCACCACCTTGGCCCCGGCCTGCCGCGCCTCGGCCAGCAGCTCGCCAGTGACGCGGCTGTCCAGCATCGCCGCCTCGTCCACCACCAGCACCGCGCGCCGGTCCCAGCCTGGACTGCGCCCGTTCTTGATCCCGAACAGCGCCGCGTGGACCGTGCCCGCCTCCGCGAACCCGTCCGCCTTCAGGTCCTGCGCCACGGCGTTGGTCGGCGCCAAGCCAACCACGCGGTAGCCGGCCCGCTCGTGCGCGTCCCGGACCGCGGCCAGCGTGTAACTCTTCCCCGTGCCGGCCCGGCCCTCCACCAGCTTCAGCCCGCCATCAGAGATGGCGTGCTCGAATGCTGCGCGCTGGTCGTCGCGCAAAGTGCGCCCCTCCAGCGCCGCCTCTTGGTGCCGGGCTTTCACGCCCTGGTGGTGCCAGGCGCTAGCCACCGCTGCCCCGTCCGCCAGCGTCGCGCGCTCCTGCTCGCGCACGCCGGTGGTGGTGAACCGCCCGGCCGCCTCGCCCGTCTCCCGGTCGTGCAGCGCCAGCACGTCACGGTGCCCCAGTACCGCCTGCTTCACGTCCGTGATGTTCCGTGCGGTGGCAGGGTCGAGCGTCCCGTCCGGACCCGCACCAAGATGCTTGGTAAGGTAGCGGTCCAGCTCGCGCTCGGTGAAGGTGGCGTTGTTGCGCGTCAGCGCCGCCAGCACCTGCGCCGGGTCCCGCGCTGCCGCCTCGTTCGCCGCCCGCAGCACCTCGGCCCGCGCAGCAGCCGGGCTATCCACCTTGCGCATCCGCACGGGGCCGATGTGCTCGCCAGGGTGCGCCGCCGTCGCGTCCACCCGCACCCCGATGCCGTGCTCCTGGAAGTAGCGGTCCTGGTGCGCCCGCCAGGTCTCGCCCCATGCCTCGCCGTCCGCCACCACCGCGCGCGTACCGGCCCGGCGCACCTCCGGGTCCAGGTCGCGCGCCTTCTTGGAAGAGAACGCCTCGCCCTCCAGCCGCCGGGTCGTGATGAGCAGGTGCGCGTGCCAGTTGGTGTGGTCGCCACCAGTCCCCTCGGGCCACGCGCCCTCCCCTTCCCCGCGCTCCTTGTGCGGCGCATGGACGTCGAGTTGCACGGCCAGGCCCTTGGACACGAAGTGCTGCTCGGCGAACGTTCGGGCCAGCTCGATCCGGTCGGCGGTGGTCAGCTCGCGGTCGGCCGGAAGCGCCAGCACGATCTCGCGCGCGACCTGGCTGTCCTTCCGGCGCTCCGCCGCCTCGGCCGCGTTCCACAGCACGGCGCAGTCGGCGAACCGGGGATCGGCGCCGTCGGGCAGCAGCACCTCGTGGTGCTCCGGGGCTTCGCGATGGCGGAAGTGGAACAGCTCGCCGGTGCGCTCGGCCTGGATCGCCTCGCGGGCGTTGTAGGCCGCAGACCGCACGGCGTTGCCGCCGACGGCGCGGGACAGGTAGCGGGAGCGGGCGAAGGCGATGGCCACGGGGGGAGCCTAGACTTCCTTGCTGGCCTGCTTCAAGCCGCGTTGCGCAGCAACGCATATTGCGTCTGACCTGCCTTACTCGCTTACGCTCGCGCGGACGCCAAAACCCGCTGACGCGGTGGCTTGCGCGAGGAACCAACCACCCACACAAGCCGTGCGGCGCTCAACCCGCACTATGGAGCCTTGGATCATGGACCTCTACGTCGTCGGACCCGATCAAGACCTGGACATCGAAATGGTCAACAGCACGCCCACCGATCCGGTGCCGATTGGCGAGGGCGTCACCGTCACCTGGGAAGTGCCCATGTTCAAAGCTGAGGGCATCCCGAAGACGATTGACATCGCCATCCAGCTTCTCGAAGCGGTCCCGGTCGGCGTAGCTGCGAACATCATCACTAACTGGCTCATGGCGCGTTTCAAAGGGCGTGCGGAGAGGGTCGTCATCGAACGCCAGGAGGTCGAGTTTGATGAAGGCAAGCTGAAGCGCATCGTCCATGAGACGATCACCCGCGAGCATGGCAAGTGAACCTGCGGAAGCCTCCCTTCCCGGATGTTGCCGGGACCGCCGTCTATTTCTGGACCCACGCCGGGCACAGGGAGACGGCCATCGAGACAGCCATGGCAGTAATCCGGAACGTCGACAAACGCGAACAGGCCGAGTTGGCCGGTGACCCCGCTTGGCAGGCGTTCACGAACCACATGGGCGATTGGGTGATCGAATCTCTCCTCCAGGGCGCCTGGATGCGCGAGTACCACGAATGGGAGAAGGCCACGAAGACGTACTTCGACAGCAACCACGCCCGCAGTAGCGGCACCAAAGTGAACTGGCGGGCCAACCTGCCCGGCGTACCGGGCACCTCGCATGTGGACAGGGTTCGGGCGCAACTTGCAGTGTTTAGCGCCACCGTGCCGGCGGACACGTTGGAAGTGATCGACCGAACCAGGGAGCATGTGAACCTCGCCAAGCACGAAGCCGAACACTTCATCGGTGAGGCCGACTACAAGGCGCTCGTCCAAGCCGTCACGACATTCTGGGAAGCTCTGACGGAACAGGAGGAGTTCACGCCGCCGATCCGGTGACGCCTTGATTCCGCGGTCCGCTGCGCTTGCGGAAAGTCCTCCCGTTCTATTTGCGTTCTCTCACCGCACTGTTAGTCTCCCATAAACGCCGGGCCTGTGGTGCCCGGTGCCATGGAATGGGCAACCAGGGAGGAACACAGTATGGCCCGCACTCTCAACGAACGCCTGCGCGCGCACGAGCAGCAGAAGGCCCGCCTCGCCGAAGCCGAGGCCAAGCTCAAGCTGGACGAGCGCAAGCAACGCACCCGCCGCCTTGTCGAAGCTGGCGCCCTGGTCGAGAAGTGCGGCCTGCTCGAACTCGATAGCAACGCCCTCTACGGCGCCCTGCTCTCCCTCCGCGACGGCTCCGACGACAAGGCCCAGATCGAGAAGTGGGCTGCTCTGGGTGGCCGGACCTTCGCGCGCGAGGCCAAGGCCCGTGACGAGGGCAAGGAAGCCGTGCTGCTGACCTTCACGGCCCCGCTGTCCAAGGACGCCACCACCGCGCTCCGCAAGGCCGGCTTCCGCTACAGCAAGGTCATGCAGCACTGGGAGGGCCTGGCCCGCCCCGGCGACGCCAACGCCCTGGCCAAGGCGCACGGCGGCACCACCCGCCAGGTTGGCGGGATCGGTGAAGCTGGTGGGCAACCGGAAGGGACAGACGCCGCAAAGGCCGCGGAGTGATCGGCCGCGCCGGCTACGACCTGCTGCGGGCCGGGCTGCGCGTCGCCGTCCAGCTCTGGCCCTTGTGGCTGTTCTGGTACGCCTGGGACCTGGCCCACGGCTGGTGGTCCGACTATCTACTGACCTTCCCGTCCAGCCGGCCCGGCGTCACCTGGACCACTGGCTACGCCGCTGCCGTCGCTGCCTGGCCCACTGTCGCCCTGCTCGGCCCGGCCCTGGTCATGGGCGGGGGCGTCTTCCTCCACCGCATC
>JAABUX010002915.1_pt1 | contig 23396 bp, 16 predicted proteins | sample 5561851 | NCBI WGS metagenome assembly JAABUX01 (sample SAMN10711883, study PRJNA513361) | rock metagenome | isolation source: Antarctica rocks | place: Antarctica: Victoria Land, Richard Nunatak red sandstone | collected 2016-01-03 | reverse complement strand
TCAACAGCTCCACTCCACGCCAGGAGGTCTTCGCCTGTCAGATCACTCAGACCGTGTCGTCACACGATCTCCACCAACGTGCCTGGGCAGTACACCTAGTCAACGTGATTTCAGATGCGCTCCTAGTCCGGGGTACGACCGGGGTACGAACTCACTGTGGATGACTCGTGTCAATCCTTGACCACCGCGGTGATCATCTTCTGCATCGTCCCAGGTCAGAGGCTATTTGTACTGCTCGGCGAGGCCGAGCACTAACCGGACATACCAGTCTGCATGGTTGTAGCTGAAGACCGCGTCGTACAGCGCCTGGCCGCCCTGCCCGGCGCCGGCCCGGCACAGGTACAGCGCGGCGGAGGGCACGGCGTCGAAGGGGTTCATGATGTCGGCCTTGCCGTCACCGTCGCCGTCGACGCCGGCGAACGCCCACGTCGAGGGCAGGAACTGCATGGGGCCCAGGGCCCCGGCGCTGGAGGTCCCGGCGTTGCGCCCGTGGTTGCTCTCCACCTGCCCGATGGCGGCGAGCACCTTCCAGGACAGCCCGGGGCAGTAGTGCGCCGAGGCGATGTAGAGGTCGCGGTAGTTGCGCGGCTTGCCGGACGCCGGCGGTGCCATCTCCGCCACCTTGTACGGCGTGACGACGGCCGGGCGCAACACCGTCAGGGAGACCGCGGGCCCGACGGCCGCCCGCACGTCGCCCTGCAGCGCCTGCAGGTCCCGACCCGGCGCGGCTACCAGCGCGCCGCCGCCGGGGGTGACGCCGAAGGAGGCCGCCACGGCGCGGTCCACCACGAGGTCGGCGCTGGGGACGCCGAAGACCGCGACCGCCCCGAGCCGCTCAGGAACCGTCGTGGCGCCCGCAACCGGGATCGTCCCGCCCAGGGGCAGCTTGCGGCTGCGGGACAGCGCGTACGTCGACACCAGCTCGCCCCGCGCCACGGCCTGCCAGAGCAAATCAGAGCTTGCGGTCTCGCGCGGCGTGAAGGCCCGGAACTGCGACGGGTCCACCCCGACCACGTGCACCGGCCGGCCGCTGACCCGCACCACACCGGTGTCCAGCACCGCGAGATCCTGCAGACCCTTGACCGCGTGCAACGCCTGGAGCTGACTGCCGGTGAGCGGGGTCTGCACGGCGAGCAGCAGGTCGGGAGTCCGCAGGGCGCCGAGCGGTGCGACGGGCACCGGCGGCTGGGCGGTGGGCCGCACGCCGGCCGGAAGCGTCGAGGTGGTCGGCGTCGTCGTAGGCCGCGTCGTCGTGGGCGGCGTCGTGCCCGCGACGCTGCGCGGCACGGCAGCCGGCCGGTCGGCCGCGGCTCCTGCCACCGGCCGTACCGATGCGCTCGGGACGGCGTGCGGGCGTTGCACGACCGCGCTGGCCAGGCCGGCCACGGCCACGAGCGCCAGCGCCCCTCCGACGAGGTGGGCAGGTGGCGTACGGCGGGCGACGCGCGTCACGTGGAGGTACTTGCCCCATCTGGTAGTCATCGGACCGTGGAGAGCCTGCGGATCGCGAACTGCTCCGGCTTCTACGGCGACCGGCTGTCGGCGCTGTCCGAGGTGCTCAACGACGGACCGGTGCAGGTGGTGACGGGCGACTACCTGGCTGAGCTCACGATGCTCATCCTCTACCGCTCCCGCGTGAAGGATCCCACACGCGGCTACGCCACGACGTTCCTTCGTCAACTCGAGGGCGTGCTCGGCACGATCGGCGATCGGGGCACCCAGGTGGTGGTGAACGCCGGCGGCCTGGCCCCGGCCGCCTGCGCCGACGCGGTCCGGGCCCTGGCGGACCGGCTGGGCGTCGCCGTGCCGGTGTCCCACGTGGAGGGCGATGACCTGCTGCCGCGCGTGCACGAGCTGGACCTGCCGCACCTGGACACGGGGGCAGCTCTGGGCAGCCGGACCGTCTCGACCGCCAACGCCTACCTCGGCGCGTGGGGCATCGCCACCGCCCTCCAGGCCGGCGCGCAGGTGGTGGTGACCGGGCGGGTCACCGACGCCTCGCTCGTCGTCGGCCCGGCCGCCGCGCACTTCGCCTGGGCCCGCGACGACTGGGACGCCTTGGCCGGGGCGGTCGCGGCCGGTCACCTCCTCGAGTGCGGGACGCAGACGACCGGCGGCAACTACAGCTTCGTGCGCGAGGAGGTGGCGCAGCCGCTGCGCATGGGGTTCCCGATCGCCGAGCTGGCCGCCGACGGCTCCTCGGTGATCACCAAGCACCCGGGCACCGGCGGCGCGGTGACGATCGGCACGGTCACGGCCCAGCTGCTGTACGAGGTGGCCGGCCCTGCCTATGCCGGCCCCGACGTCGTGGCGGACTTCTCCTCAGTACGGCTCGAGCAGCAGGCCCCGGACCGGGTGCGGGTGTCCGGCACCCGCGGCTCGCCGCCCAGCGGTCAGCTCAAGGTCGCTCTGACCATGCTCGGTGGTTACCGCAATCGGATGGAGTTCGTGCTGACCGGCCTGGACATCCAGGCCAAGGCCGACCTGGCGCTGGCCGGGCTACGCGACGCGCTCCCCGCCGAGCCGGACGTCTTCGAGCACCACCTCGTGCGCCTGGACCGCGCCGACGCCCCCACCAACGAGCAGGCCGCCGCCCTCCTGCGGGTGACGGTGAAGGACAGTGACGCGGCGAAGGTGGGCCGGGCCTTCAGCGGCGCCGCGGTCGAGCTCGCGCTCGCCAGCTACCCCGGCTTCACGCTCACCTCCCAGCCCGGCGACGCCACGCCATACGGCGTCCACTGGCCCTCACTGGTGCCGGCGCGGGAGGTCGAGCACGTGGTCGTGCACCCGGACGGCCGACGCGAGGTCGTCCCCCACACACCCGGTGGCGGTCGCGGGCCGGAGGGCAGCGCTGCGGAACGGAGCCGCGGGTCGGTCCTGGACCGCGCGGGCCCGGGGCCGCGTGGCGCGACCGCCGACCGGCCGACCCAGCGGGTGCCGCTCGGCCGGGTCGTCGGCGCCCGGTCCGGCGACAAGGGCGGCAACGCCAACGTCGGCTTCTGGGCCCGCACGGACGAGGCGGCCGCCTGGCTGCTCAGCTGGCTCGACGAGGCCGCCTTCCGCTTGCTGCTGCCCGAGGCCGACGGACTGGCCGTGCAGGTGCACCCCTTTGCCAACCTGCGGGCGGTCAACGTCGTCGTCGTCGGACTGCTCGGTGAGGGCGTCGCGGCCGGCACCCGCTTCGACCCGCAGGCCAAGGGCCTCGGCGAGTACCTGCGGTCGCGCTGCGTCGACGTGCCCACGACGCTGCTGGCATGACCGCCGCCGACACGACGGATCGTGGCCCGACCGCGCCCGACCCGCCGGATCCCGGCGCGACAGCTGCGGTGTCGCCTCCGAGCGACCTGCACTCCCGCATCTGGGACGTCGTCGTGGTCGGGGCCGGGCCGGCCGGTGCGGCCGCTGCCCGGGCCGCTGCCCTGGCCGGCGCGCGGACCCTGCTGGTCGAGCGCGAGCAGCTCCCCCGCTACAAGCGCTGCGGCGGTGGCCTCATCGGACCGTCGCAGGCCGCCCTGCACGAGGCGGGTCTGGACGTGACCGCGCTGTCACGCGACCTGGTCGGGCGCATCACCTTCACCAGCAGCGGGCGGCACCGGTTCACGCGGGCGGCTCCGGCCTTCCTGCCGATGGTGCTGCGCTCGGAGCTGGACGCGGCCCTGGTGGACGTGGCGGTCGCGGCGGGTGCCGAGCTGCGCACGGGAATGACGGTCACGGAATACGCCGAGTCCGAGGGTGAGGTCGTGCTCACCACCCGCAGCGGGCAGCTCCGGGCCAGGGCGGTCGTCGGCGCCGACGGCTCGCAGGGGCGGGCGGCGGCGTACGTCGGGGTGGTGTGCGACCAGGTCGACCTCGGATTGGAGGCCGAGCTGCCGACCCCGCCGGGCAGCGACTGGGACGGCCACGTGCTGCTGGACTGGGGGCCGGTGCCCGGCTCCTACGGCTGGGTGTTCCCCAAGGGCGACACCCTGACGGTCGGGGTGATCGGGGATCGTGCGCACGGCGAGGCGCTGCGGGCCTACTACCGGGGGTTCGTCTGCTCGCTCGGCCTGGACCTCGTGACTGCGGCCCAGGACGGGGGGCACCTCACGCGGGTCCGGACGCCGGCCAGCCCGCTGCGGCGCGGCCGCGTCCTGGTGGCCGGTGACGCTGCCGGACTGCTCGAGCCGTGGACCCGCGAGGGCATCAGCTTCGCCCTGCGGTCCGGGCGCGCAGCCGGCCGCGCCGCTGCGACCGACCCGGCCGCGTACGCGCAGGCCGTCCTGTCCGAGCTCGGCGCGGAGATGGCGGCCGGACGGATCACGCTGCGCGCCTTCACCGTGCACCCGGGCGTCGTCCACGCTCTCCTGCGGCTGCTGCCGGGCATGTGGCGGCTGTTCGTCGCGCTCGTTAGCGGCCGGACCACGCTCGCGCAGCAGCTGGCCCGCGGGCGCATCCGGGCCCTGGTCCGGACGCTGGACGTGACACGCGGCACTGCCCTCCTGCGGCGTCCCGACCCTCGTGCTCGGTAACCTTCTTGCAACCATCTGCCGCGCCTGGGCGTGATCGACTGCGCCGCGGGCATCTGGCGTGGAAGACCCCCAGCCTCTCGCATCGGAGCTCACGTGCAGTCGGACGCGCCACACACCCTTGTCATCGGTGCCGGCCCCGCAGGCCTCACCGCAGCCTACGAACTGCTCAAGAGCAAGGCGCCGGCCACGGTGCTTGAAGCCAGCAACACCGTCGGCGGTATCAGCCAGACCGTCGAGCGCGACGGCTGGCGCTTCGACATCGGCGGTCACCGGTTCTTCACCAAGGTCCCCGAGGTCGAGGCGCTCTGGCACGAGATCCTGCCGGACTCGGAGTTCCTCATGCGGCCCCGGATGAGCCGCATCCTCTACGACGGCAAGCTCTACGACTACCCGCTCAAGGCCGCGAACGCCTTGGGCAACCTCGGCCCGGTCGAGGCCGTGAAGTGCGTGCTGTCCTACCTGGCCGTCCGGGTGCGCAAGCCGGACGAGTCCAACTACGAGGGCTGGGTGGCGTCCCGCTTCGGCTGGCGGCTCTACCGCACCTTCTTCAAGACCTACACCGAGAAGGTATGGGGCATGCCGGCCGACCAGATGCCCGCGGACTGGGCCGCACAGCGGATCAAGAACCTGTCCCTCGGTACGGCGGTGCTGCGGGCGCTGTTCCCCCGGCTGAACAAGGACAAGGACGTCGCCAGCCTCATCGAGGAGTTCCAGTACCCGAAGTTCGGGCCCGGGATGATGTGGGAGCGCTGCCGCGACAAGGTGCAGGCCCTGGGGGGCGCGGTGCACATGCGCACCAAGGTCGTCGCCGTGCACCACGAGGGCGGCCGGGCCGTCGGCGTGACCGGCCGCAGCGAGGGCGGGACCACCCGCCACGACTGCGACGCGGTCGTGTCCTCCATGCCGCTGTCCTCGCTCGTACGGGTGATGGACCCACCGGCACCGGAGCACGTGCTGGCTGCCGCGAACGGTCTGCGCTACCGCGACTTCATCACTGTCGCGCTGGTCGTGCCGGAGGAGTTCAGCTTCCCGGACAACTGGATCTACATCCACGAGCGCACGGCGCGGGTCGGCCGCATCCAGAACTTCGGCTCCTGGTCGCCCTACCTGGTCAAGGACGGGCGCACCTGCCTGGGCCTTGAGTACTTCGTCAACGAGGGCGACGAGCTCTGGACGACCTGCGACGCCGACCTCGTGGCGCTCGCCGTCCGCGAGATCCGGGCTCTGGGTCTGGTGACCGGGGACGTCGTCGAGGCCGGCTACGTCGTACGGATGCCCAAGGCCTACCCGGTGTACGACGTGGCCTACAAGGCTCACGTGGACACCATCCGCGCCTGGCTCGCCGAGGCGGCCCCCAACGTCCACCCCGTCGGGCGCAACGGCATGCACAAGTACAACAACCAGGACCACAGCATGCTGACGGCGCTGCTGTCGGCGAAGAACATCCTCGGCGAGTCCCACGACGTGTGGAACGTCAACGTCGAGGACGACTACCACGAGGAGCAGACGCGGCGCCTGCAGGTCGCCCCAGCCGGCGGGGGCACCGGCCGCGAGGCGCCGTTCCACCCCCTGCCGGAGACCGTCGCCGATCGCCGGGCCAGCTAGGAGCGGCTCACGGACACCGCGCCGTCGTCAGGGCGTGTAGAGCACGATGAAGGCCAGGAACGCGTACGCCGACAGCAGCCCGGCCGCCCCCGCGAGCACCACCCGGCTGCGCGTGGCGCCCCCGGTGACCAGGCCGGCGGCCAGCAGCAGCGGCGGCGTCGCCGCGGCGTACCGCTCGAAGGAGCCGAGCAGATGACCGGTCGAGGCCAGCAGGAGGCCGGCTGCGGTGTAGGCGGCCAAGGACCGCGGCAGCCGACGAACCACGACGACGAACAGCACGAGGCTGAGCACCAGCCAGGGCAGGTGAACGAGCGTGGCATCCAGTCGCGTGGGCAGCCGGCTGAGCGAGCGCACGATCTCGTGCGGGGTGTTCGCGATCAGGCCTCCACGCAGCCCGGTCTTCTCCTGCACCGAGAACGGCAGCCGGTAGTCCCCGAACCGGACCTGCACCCAGCCCAGGTAGGCGAGCAACCCGGCTGCGGGCGCGGCCACCGCTGCACCCCGCAACAGCCACTGCCGGGCGCCGGCCGAGCGCAGACCCCGTACGCCCTCGACCAATGCCGGCACGGCCAGCAGCACCCCCGTCGGCCGGGACGCCCCGGTCAGCGCAGCCAGTACCGCGGCGACCGCCCACTGCCGCCGCCGCAGGGCCAGCAGACAACCCACGACCAGCACGCCGTACACCGCCTCCGAGTAGCCCATGACCAGCACGAACGCGGCGGGCGCAAAGGCCAGCGCCCAGACAGCCCGACGGGCGGCGGCCTCCCCGAGCCCCTCGGACAGGGCCAGCCGGTGCAGCAGCGCCCCGAGCACCAGCGCCCCCCCGTTCGCCAGCAGCAGCAGCGCGATGCCGTCGTGTCCCAGGAGCAGGATCCCGAGGGCGCGCGCGAGCAGCGGCACGAGCGGGAAGAAGCGCAGCGCCTGCTGGGGTTCGAGGGCGTAGCCGTGCTGCGCGATTCGGTCGTACCAGGAGGCGTCCCAGCCGAGCAGGCTGTAGTGCGGCAGCCGGTAGCCGTGCCGCACCATCAGTTCCTGGCGCAGGAACTGGGCGGTGAGCAGCGCCGACAGCACCACGACGCGAGCCACCAGCCACGAGGCGAGCAGGTCGCGCCACGGGACCGGCGCGACCGCAGCCCGCGCCCGTTGCCGCAGCCCGGGTACGACGGGTGCGCCGCTCACGCCCGGGTCCTCCTGCTCTCAGCCAGTTCAGTCGAGCCCCATCCTGCCCGTGCTGGCATCCTGTCGGACATGCCCCGCCGTCCGCTCGAGCAGCCATGACCCTGCTCGAGCAGCCGCCGGCTCCCGAGTTGGGCCGCCCGCCAGGCGAAGTAGTCGCTCCGGTGCACCGCGGCGCGCGCGCTGTGCCCTGGCTGGTCGCGCTGGCCCTCACAGCAGGGGTGCTGTCTCGTGTGACGACACGTTCGGCGCTGTGGCTCGACGAGGCCCTGTCGGTGCACATCGCCCGGCTGCCGCTGGACCAGATACCCGGGGCGCTGCGCCGCGACGGCGCCCCGCCGTTGTACTACGTGCTGCTGCACGGCTGGATCCGGCTGTTCGGCGAGTCCGCCGGCGCCGTGCGCTCGCTGTCCTGCCTGTTCGGCGTCGCCGCACTGCCGGTGCTGTGGCTGCTCGCGCGCCGGCTGCGGGACACCACGACCGCCTGGCTCGCCGTGCTGCTCCTGGCCAGCTCGCCGTTCGCGGTGCACTACGCCACCGAGGCCAGGATGTACTCCCTGCTCGTGCTCGAGGTGCTGCTCGGCGGCCTCGCGCTGCAACGCGCTGCGCAGCGACCCTCAGCGGTCCGGCTCGTGCCGGTGGCCGTGCTGGCGGGGCTGCTCGTCCTGACGCACTACTGGTCGCTGTTCCTGCTGGTGCTGCTGTTCGGCCAGTTGGCCTTGCGGGCGCGACACAGCCGGGCCGCCCGCCGGCTGATGGTGGCCGAGGCCGCCGGGAGCCTGCTGGTCCTGCCCTGGCTGCCCACCCTGCTGTTCCAGGTGCAGCACACCGGGACCCCCTGGGCACCGACCCCCTCGCTCACCTCGGCGTTGGACAGCGTCGGCGCCTGGGCCGGCGGCGGCGCCACCTCGGCCCAGCTGCTGACCCTGCTGCTCCTGGCCCTGCCGGTCGTCGCCGTGCTGGGCCACGCCCAGGCAGGCACGCTCGTCCTGGGCCGTCCGGTGTCGGTACTCGCCCGAGACCTCGCCGTGCTGAGCTTCGGCAGCCTGCTGCTCGGTCTCGGTGTCGACCAGCTGGTCCACGCCGGCTACGCCGCCCGGTACAGCTCGGTCGCCCTCGGCCCAGCGCTGCTGCTCGCTGCGATCGGGCTGCGCGCCCTGCCGCAGCGCGCCCTGCTGGTGCTCACCGGCGCCGCGGTGGCGCTAGGGCTGGTCGTCAGCGTGCAGACCCCCCTGGACCACAAGCGGACGCAGGCTGCCGCCGTCGCCGCGCTGCTGCGGGCCTCCCTGCAGCCGGGAGACGTGGTGCTGTCCTGTCCCGACCAGCTCGGGCCGGCCGTGCAGGACCTGCTTCCGCCCGGCACCGACCAGGTCGTCTACCCGACGCTCGCCGGACCCGACCGCATCGACTGGGTCGACTACGCCCAGCGCAACGCCGCCGCCGTACCCGAGAAGGTGGTCCAGCAGGTGCTGGACCGCGCCCGCGGGCACTCGATCTGGCTGCTGGACGGCTCGGGCTACCGGACCTTTGGCACCCAGTGCATGCAGGTGGCGGAGGCGCTCGCCGCCAGCCACGTGATCACCCAGCACGTGCTGCACTCCAACCGGCACTACCTCGAGCACGAGGACCTCTACCACTACTCCGGGTTGCTGCCTCCGGTGGACGGGCCGCGCCCCACCGTGTCCTGAGCTGAGCCGGTCAACGACCAGCGCCGTGCTTTGTCTTCCGCCACTCAACCGACTTCCGCCACTCACCGTCCAGCGCCGCTCACCCTCCTGCGCCGCTCGCCGTCCTGGGCCGTTAACCCTGCCGCGCCTCGGCGGCGAACTCGGCCCGCAGGGCTACGCCGTGCTCGTCCAGGCGCGGGGCGGCGGGGCGCTCCGGGGGGTCCTGCCGGGCGGACAGCTTCACCGGGTTGCCGGGCACCGGCAGACCGCCGGCGTCGACCACCATGTTGCGCACCCGCGACTGCTCGCTGCCGACGGCCTCGGCCACGTCGCAGATGGGACCGCACGGGACGCCGGCCCGCTCGAGCACCTCCAGCCAGTGCCCGGCCGACATCGTGGCCAACGCGCCCTCCAGCTCAGCGGTGAGCGCCGCCCGCGAGTCGTGCCGCAGGGCGTTCGAGGCAAAGCGCGGGTCCGTCAGCAGCTGCGGCAGGCCGAGCGCTGCGACCAGCGCGCCGAACAGCAGGTCGTTCGCCGCGCAGATCGTGATGTCGCGGTCGGCGCACGAGAACGTGTCGAACGGCGCGATCGAGAAGTGCGCGTTGCCGATGCGGCCGGGGTCCAGGCCGGTCGCGAGCCACGACAGGGCCGCCCCCTCGAGCAGGGACACCGTCGCGTCGTACATCGCGATGTCCAGGTGCGTGCCCTGACCGGTGCGGTCGCGGCCAAGCAGGGCGCTGGTGATCCCGCCGAACGCGTACAACCCGGCCGACAGGTCGGCCACCGGGATGCCGGGCTTGGTCGGAGCCCCGCTCGGCGATCCGGTGGCCGACATGATCCCGCTCATCCCCTGCACCACCGCGTCGTACGCCGGGCGCTGCGACCACGGGCCGGTGTGGCCGAAGCCGCTGATCGAGCAGTGCACCAGGCGCGGGCTGGCCGCCGAAAGGGCTGCCCAACCCAGCCCGAGGCGGTCCATGACCCCGGGGCGGTAGTTCTCCACCACGACATCCGCGCGCGCGGCCAGTCGCCGAGCGATCGCCAGGTCCTGCGGGTCCTTCAGGTCCAGCGCGAGAGACTCCTTGCCCCGGTTGACCCTGGCGAAGTACAGAGAGCGACCGTGCACAAACGGTCCGTAGCCCCGCGACTCGTCCCCGTTGCCCGGCCGCTCGACCTTGACGACCCGCGCGCCGAGATCGGCCAGCATCATCGTGGCGAACGGACCGGCGAGGACGCGGGAGAAGTCGGCCACGAGCAGCCCCTCGAGGGGGCCCTGGCGAACGGGTGGGGGCACTCCGTCATCTTGCCCGCCCGACGCCACCGGCGCTGCGAGTGGGAACGTCAGCCCCTCGTGTGGTGTTCTGTCTACGTGACCGGAACCGCCACACCTCCCGCCCCTGCCCCCACACTGACCGCTGCCGACCGTTGCGACCGTTGCGGCGCGCAGGCCTACGTCCGCGTCGTCCTTGCCTCCGGTGACCTGCTGTTTTGCGGCCACCACGCCAAGGCCTACGAGGACAAGCTCAAGCAGACCGCCGTCGACTGGGTCGACGAGACCGCCACACTTTCCTGACTTCACCGGACCGACACCTACGTCGTACGACGGCCGTCTTCCCCTCGCGGGTCGGGCGGCCGTCGACGTTGCCGCCCCGTTCCGCGTCTTCCCGTCCCCTCCCCTGCGCACCCGCGCGGCCCCTCCCCACGCCCACGCTTACGCCGATCAAGGCGAAAGGACCATGATCATCCAGATGATCATGGGCTTTCTGCCTTGATCGGCGCAGAAATCGGGGCGGCGGGGCGGGCGGGTCAGGGAGGTCGGGTCAGGGCGGTCGGGTTAGGGCGTCGCGGCGCGAGCGGTGAAGCGACCGGCCGCGGCCTCAACGACCAGCGGCAGGCCGAACGCCCGGGACAGCACCTGACCGGTCAGCACCTGGGCGACCGACCGGTCGCGATCACCCGGCCGCGCGCGAGCACCAGGGCGTGCGTCGTCCCGATCGGGACCTCCTCGACATGGTGGGTCACCAGCACGCTCGCCGGCGCCTCCGGATCGGCGCTCAGCCGCGTGAGCAGGCGCAGCAGAGCCTCCCGGGCGCCTAGGTCGAGCCCCGCCGCCGGCTCGTCCAGCAGCAGCAGCTCCGGATCGGTCATGAGCGCCCGGGCCAACAGCACCCGTTTGCGCTCGCCCTCGGACAAGGTGCCGAACCGCCGGCCGGTGAAGGCCCGCAGCCCCACGCGCCCGAGCAGGTCCGTGGCCCGGGCCACGTCGCTGTCGTCGTACGCCTCGCTCCAGCGGCCCAGGACGCCGTACGCAGCCGTCACCACGACGTCCAGCGCCTTCTCGTGTGGCGGCACCCGATCGGCGAGCGCCGAGCTCGTCAGGCCCACCCGCGTACGCAGCTCGCCGAGGTCTGCCTCGCCGAACCGCTCGCCGAGCAGTTCCACCGTGCCCCGGCTGGGGAACAGCGCCGCTCCGGCGATCTGCAGCAGGGTCGTCTTTCCGGCGCCGTTGGCGCCGAGCACCACCCAGCGCTCCCCTTCGCGCACCGTCCAGTCGACGTCGGCGAGCAGGGTGGCGCCGTCGCGGACGACACCGACTCCGGACAGGGCGAGCACAGTCACGCTCCCGACGCTACCGAGGCGTACGGCAGGATCGGGGGATGGCCTACCGCTGCTTCGATGTCGAGATCACCGAAGGCGTCGCACACGTGCGCCTGTCCCGGGGCGACGAGCTCAACACGATGGTCCCCGAGTTCTGGCGCGAGCTGCCGGAGATCGTCACGCGTCTCAGCGACGAGGCGAGCGCGCGGGTCGTCGTCCTCAGCAGCACCGGCAAGCACTTCAGTGCCGGAATGGATCTGTCGGTGTTCGCCGGCCAGCACGGCGGTGGGGCCGAGCTGGGCCGGACCCAGGCCCGTACGCGCTCCAACGCCAAAGTGCTCCAGTGGTCGTTCTCCGCGCTGGAGAAGGCCCGGGTGCCGGTGGTCGCGGCCGTGCAGGGCGGTTGCATCGGGGGCGCCGTCGACCTGGTCACCGCCTGTGACCTGCGGTACGCCAGCGCGGACGCGTTCTTCTGCGTCCAGGAGATCAACATCGGCATCACGGCCGACGTCGGCACGCTGCAGCGCCTCGGCAGCGTGGTCCCCGAAGGCGTCGCACGCGAACTCGCCTACACCGGGCGGCGCATGCCGGCCGGCCGGGCGTACGAGGTGGGTCTGGTCCAGCAGGTGTACGCCGACCCCGGCGCGCTCGTGGAGGGCGTGCTCGAGACGGCGCGGGAGATTGCTGCGAAAAGCCCGCTGGCGATCTGGGGGACCAAGGTCGCCATGAACTACGCCCGCGACCACGGTGTGGACGAGAGCCTGGAGCAGATCGCAACCTGGCAGGCCGGGATGTTCCAGCCGGCCGACATGATGGAGGCCTTCACGGCCAAGGCCGAGAAGCGACCGCCGGTCTTCCCCGACCTGCTGCCCGAACCCCGCGGCCTCTGACCCGCGCTCGCTGGCCCGCAACTCCTCCGGCCGTCCGCGCACCTTCGACGGCTGCCCGACGCAACTCGCGCACCTTTGACGGCTGAGCATGCGATGGGTGCCCGGCGACATGATCAGCGCGTACGACGGGGCCGGGCGCCCTCAGTGGGAGTGGCGCATGGTCACCGACATGCGAGCGCCCAGGGCGCGGGGGTCCCACGGCACGGTGTGCTGGTAGTCGTGCTGCATCGCTCCCCCCATGACCATGAGGTCACCCTCCCCCGGCGACCAGGTGTGCAGGATCGGGCCGCCACCGGTCCGGCGTACCAGAAAGCGGCGGCGCGAGCCGAGCGAGACCGTCACGACGACCGGGTCCCGTAGGACGTGCCGAACCGTGTCGCCGTGCCAGGCGACCGCGTCGGACCCGTCCCGGTAGAGGTTGACCAGGCAGCTGTCGAAGACGACCCCGTAGCGCTGCGACACCGCAGCCCGCAGCTGCTCCAGCGAGGCGGGCAGGGACGAGTCGTACCCGGCGACCAGGCGCGGCTCGAGGACCTCGGCGTCCCACCTACGCCTGGTGCGCTGGCGCCACGGAGCCTCCCGTTCCAGCTCCGCGTGGTCCGGCACCCAGCCTGGGACGAGGTCGACCCAGCTCGTGGCGTCCAGGTCGTGACGCGTTCGGCCGTTGAAGGACAACCGCTCCCCCGAAGGCGGGAACAGCGACGCCTGCCAGGCCAGCGACACTGCAGGGCGCCTCCCTTCCTACGTGCTGAGCATCACGATGGTAGGTGCGTCGCTCCGGCGCGCGCGGAAGCGGGCAGACCGGGACACTATTGTCTTAGGTGACGCCCTCCCTGCCGGGGCTGGTGTCGACGCAGGAGGTGCCACGTGTCCAGCACGCGCAACCCCGAGACCGTCGTCGTGACGACTGCTGGTCGCAGCCACACCGACGACCGGATGCTCCGCCAGCGCCGGTACATGTTCACCCAGCTCGCGCGCATCAGCTGTTTCGTCCTGGCGGTTGCCCTGCCGGTTCCGCTCTGGGCCAAGCTGGGCCTGATCGTCGGGGCGGTCGCGCTGCCCTGGATGGGCGTGGTCGCGGCCAACGCCGGCCCGTCCGTCGAGCGCGGCAAGGGCCCGACAGCCATCATCCAACGACCGGTCGAGCAGCCCGAGCGCATCGCCATCGAGCCCGGCCGGGTCGTCGACCAGGTCTGAGCGGGGCTCGCGACGTGCCGTCGGCGGGTTGCGCGCACGGCAGCCTCCCGGGGCCGCGCTGCAACAGTCGGCGCTGCACGCTCGGCCGCGCTGTCACCTCGGTCGTGAAGATCGGCGTGTCCCGGGCGTGAAGATCGGCGTGCGCATCAACCGTCAAGACGACGCTCAGCTCGTCCCCTGAACGACACGACGATCTTCACGACCGGTCGTGAAGATCGTCGTGCGCAGGGGTTAGGTGCGTAGGTAGGACGCGCCGTTCACGTCCAGGATCGCGCCGGTCGACCAGGCTGCCTCCTGCGACGCCAGGAACAGCACCGCGGCCGCCACCTCCTCGGGCCGACCTACCCGGCCCGCCGGCGACTGGGATCGCACCGCGTCGCCGTCCGGCCCGTCGAGCACCTCGCGCGCCATGTCGGTCTCGATGAAGCCCGGCAGCACGCTGGCCACCGCGATGTTGTACGGCGCCAGCGCGAGCGCCAGCGACTGGCCCATGGCGGTGAGCCCCGCCTTGGCAGCGGCGTAGGCCACCGCGACCGGCTCGCCGCGCGAGGCACCCCGTGAGCCGATGTTGACGATGCGGCCCGAGCCGCTGGCCCGCAGATGCGGCAGGGCGCTGTGCACCACCCACGCCGGGCCGAGCAGGTCCACCTCTACGGTGCGCCGCCAGTGCGCCTGCCACGCGTCGTACGAGGCCGTGAGCGGGTCCAGCCGGTCGTAGACGCCGGCGTTGTTGACCACGACATCGAGGCCGCCGAGCCGCGCGGCCGCTTCGTCCACGAACCGCTGGACGGCTAAGGGATCACCCAGTTCCCCGGCGACCGAGCAGTGCCCGGCACCGGCGGGCAGGAACGGCGAGCCGGTCCGGCTGTGCACCGCCACCACGTCGCCGCGCAACGCGAAGGCCTCGACGACCGCTCGGCCGATCCCCCGGTTCCCACCCGTCACCAGGACCCGACTGCTCATGGTGTCATCCAACAACCTGCGCGACGGTCCCGGACCTAGGTCTTGTTGTTCGCGGCAGCCTTCATCGACTGCTTGTAGGACCGGACCTGCAGCAGCGTCTCGGGGCTGGTCACGTCGGCGACCGAGCGCAGCACCCCGTCCTCGCCATAGGTCCCGGCCGCTTCCCGCCAGCCGGCCGGTTGTACGCCGAGCTGCTTTCCGAGCAACGCCAGGAAGATCCGCGCCTTCTGGTCTCCGAAGCCCGGAAGCGCCTTCAACCGAGCCAGCAGCTCGGCGCCGGTGGACACGTCCTGCCACACGGCCTCGGCGCACCCCTCGTGGTGCTCGACGAGGTACCGGCACAGCTCCTGCACCCTGGTCGCCATCGAACCCGGGAAGCGGTGGACGGCCGGCTGTTGGGCGAACAGCTCGGGAAGGTCGTCGCGGGCCGCGAGGTCAGCGGCGGCGAGGTCTCCACCGACGCGCTCGCGCAGCACCTGCGGGCCGCGGAACGCCTTCTCCATGGGGATCTGCTGGTCCAGGGCCATGCCGAGCAGAAGCGCGAGCGAGTCCCGGCCGAGCAGCGCGTCTGCCTCGTCGTCACCCGTGATGTGAAGGTCAGGCATACCCGCAGTTTGCCACTGTTCCGCTCGACGTCAGGGTCGTGCTCCAAGCGCCCGGGAACCCGGCCCTACCGTGACGTGCACCACACCACCCGGCCCTCGATGGAGGATGCATGACCACGCAAGAGCGCTCACCGGACGCCCACCCCGAGAACTCGTTGCAGGCGGGTGGCGACAAGCTGCGCGACCGGGTGGCCTTCGTGACCGGCGGCACCCGGGGCATCGGCGCGCAGATCTGCCGCAGCCTGGCGAACCAGGGCGCCAGCGTGGCCGCGGGTTACAGCGGCAACGTGCAGGCAGCGGCCACGTTTCGAGAAGGCTTCGAGCGCGACTTCCCGGAGCAGGCCCTCAGTCTGCACAAGGGCGACATCGGCTCGGCCGAGGACTGCCGGCGCTGCGTCGACGAGGTCATCGACCAGCATGGCGGACTGGACATCCTGGTGAACAACGCAGGCATCACTGCTGACCGGGGCGTGCTGAAGATGACCGACGAGGACTGGCAGCACGTGATGAATGTCAACCTGTCCGGCGCCTTCTACCTGTCCCAGGCCGCGCTGCGGCACATGCTAGAGCGCGGCAGCGGCCGAATCATCAACATCTCGTCGGTCATCGGCGAGATGGGCAACATCGGGCAGGTCAACTACGCCGCCGCGAAGTCTGGGCTGTTCGGGCTCACCAAGACCCTGGCCCGCGAAGCCGCCTTCCTGCTGCAGAAGTCCGGCAAGCTCGAGGGCGGCCGGGGAGTCACCGTCAACACCGTCACGCCCGGCTACATCGCCACCGAGATGCTCGCGAGCATGCCGGAGAAGGTGCTCGAGGGCATCCGGTCGAAGATCCCCATGAACCGGCTGGGCGAGCCGGAGGAGGTCGCCCGGGTCGTGCACTTCCTGGCCGCTGACGCATCGGGGTATATCACCGGCCAGGTGTGGGGCGTGAACGGCGGCCTGGACATGTGAACTGCTCAGCCGAAAGCGGCCTGCACGTCCTCCGAGGCCCGGGACGCCCCTTCCGGGCCGGCGACCGGGTGGCCCGGGGCGCCGGGAACGAGCGGCTGCGGGTTCGCGACGGCAACGACCGCCGGGTCCAGCTGCAGGACGGTGTAGCCGGCCACGGCGCCTGCTCCGAAGCCCGGTGCGAAGATGCGTACGGGCCTGGTGATGACGCCGTCGCGGACCGCGTCATGGATGGCCAGCGGGATGCTGGCGGAGGACGCATTGCCGACGTGCTCGATGTTGAAGTACAGGCTGTCCGCGCTGAGCCCTGCCTTGCGGGCGAGCTGGGTCACCATCGTCTTGTTGGCCTGGTGCGGGACGATGAGGTCGATGCTCTTCAGCAGTGACGCGGCCTTGCCGTCGGGGTCCGGGAGCTGCTTCAGCTCCTCGATCATCTGGTTGAGGTAGCGACCGGCCAGCGACTTCACCTGCGGCCCGTACACGGTGATGTTGTTGTCGAAGACCGGGTTCGGCCAGATGATCGAGTTGACCTCGTCGGCCGGCCCGCTGGCGTAGGTCTGCAGGTAGTGCAGGTCGGGGGCCGCGCCCGGTGGGGCCACCCCGACGACCATGGCCGCCGCCCCGTCACCGAAGATCATCCGCGAGGGGCGCACGTTGCCGATCTTGTCGGAGAACTTCTCGACGCAGACCACGAGCACCGGCCGCTCCACCTCCTGGAGCAGCCGGGTCGCCTCCGCCAGGCCGTACGGCATGCCGGCGCAGGCCGCGATGAGGTCGTAGGAGGCGTGGGTCTGCGCCATCCCGAGCTGGCCCGAGAGGTAGGTCGCGACCGACGGGATGAGCCGCGAGCTGGTGCAGGTGCACACCAGCACGGCGCCGATCTCCTCCGGGCCGCGCCGCGCCTTGGCCAGGGCGGCCTGGGCCGCCTGCAGCCCGAGCTCCTCCAGGCTGAGCGAGCTGTAGCGGCGCTGCTCGATCCCGGTCTTGTCGCGGATCTCGTCGGCCCCCATGGGCGACCAGTTGTAGGCGGCGTTGCGGATCAGGTCCTCGTTGCTGCAGACCTGGTCGCCGTGCACGACCGCGAGCGCCTCCAACCGCGGCAGCACCGTGAACGAGGCCCGAACGTCGATCGCGCGGTAGGGCCGGACCGGAGCCCTGGACTCCCACGCCGGCGCTACCGGCCGGCTCGCGGCAGTGCCGTCGGCCAGGCGACGTAGGAAGCCGCGTACCTCCTTGTCCTTGGGGTGGAAGGCCACCACGTAGTCGTCGGGCTGGAGCTCGCCGACCGGGGCGAGCTCGACCTGGGCCCGATCCCACGGGTACTGGTTGTGCAGCACCATCGCCCACCGGTGCAGCGCCTCGAGCTCGGGCACGTCCTCGGAGCAGTCCACGATGTCGTTGAAGTCATACACCGGGTAGTCGGGGTCGTAGCTCGGAAGGCGGAACGTCAGTCCGCTCGGCTCGGCCAGGCACTGGGCGACGGTCGCCTTGACGGCAGGCAGGGTGGTGGCGTGGTGCTTGCGATGGCCGAACACGTCGAACAGGACCTCGAAGATGGGGTCCTCGACGGCTGCGTCCCAGGCGGCCGGCAGCGCGGCATAGGCCTCCCGCACCGCCGCGACCTTGGTGTCGCCGTCCTCCCAGGGCGTCAGCACCGGCAGGAAGACGTCCGACCGCGTACGGGGGACGTCGGCCCAGCGCGTCGGGCGCTTGTCGTACATGGTCACGGCGAAGCGGTTGGCCCAGAACAGGTTGAGGGCAAGGTCGCGCATCAGCTCGTAGCGGTTGGCGTACCCGCCCTGCTCCACGCGGCGCAGGATGTCGGTCCCGGTCGGCGCCTTCGTCTCGAAGTCCCGGCGGATGACCCGGTCGAGCTGGTCCAGGGTGTCCAGCGCGGAGAAGTCGAGCTCGGGCATGATGTTCGAGGGGAACACCATCCGGCCGTGACTGTTCAGGACGAACGCTTGCATGGGATGTCCTCTCCAGACGTCGTCAGCTCGGGCGGGACGAGCGGGCTCGGGCCATGCCCCGCTCGACGGCCGCGATCAGGTGGGGGCGCAGCTGTTCGGCCGGGATGATCGCGTGCACGGAGCCGACCTGCCGGGCGCGCTCGATGTCGTGCACGCGCTCGAACTCGGCCGCTACCTCGCCGAGCTTCTGCGAGCGGACCTGGCTGCGCAGGTCGGTGAGCTCGGCCCGCAGGTGGGCCTGTTCGACCTCAGCCGCCGTGGTCAGCGCCGCGTCGAGCTCCTTCACCCGCGGGTCGGCACCCGTGCGCTTGTTGACCTCGCCGGCGAACACGACCGCGGCGGCGGGGGCCCCGCCGATGACCGAGGCGAAGGAGCCCTCGACGGCGAGCACCTCCATGTTGTCGTTGAGGACACCGGAGAAGACCACGAAGGCGCCGCCGTGATAGCGCGAGATGACGCAGAACACGATCGGCCCGTCGAAGTTGACCATGGCCCGGCCGATCTCCGCGCCGTACTCGAGCTGCATGTTGCGCAGGGACTCCGGTGAGCCGTCGAAGCCGGACAGGTTGGCCAGGACGACGAGCGGGCGGTTGCCGCTGCACGCATTGATGGCCCGGGCCGTCTTCTTCGACGAACGCGGGAACAGCGTGCCGGCCGTCCACTGGTCCGGGCCGTCGGAGGGGAAGCTGCCCCGCCGCGGCATCGGTCGTGACTCGATGCCCAGCACCGTGACCGGGTGCCCCCCCAGGTGGGCGTCGTAGACGACGGTGGTGTCGGCGTCGGCCATTCCGGCCCAGCGCTCGAGGACACCGTGGTCCTGGTCGGTCACCGCGCGCATCACGGTGCGGATGTCGAAGGGCTTCTTGCGCTGGGGGTTCACGGTCGCGGAGAAGATGTCGCCGACCGTGGTGAAGTCGCTGGCCGGGTGCGTGTGCGGGAAGGCCCGCACGTCCCGCTCGCGCGGGTCGTCGGTGTGGGCCGGCCGGGCCCAGCGCTCGCCGGGAGCGGTGTAGGTGTGCTCGTAGTGGGCGAACAGCAGCTCGCAGGCGGCGGTGAGGTTCGGCGCCCAGTACTGCGCCTGGCCGTTCGGGCCCATGATCCGGTCGTAGCCGCCGATCCCGAAGTTGTCCTCGGCCGAGACGCCCCCGGAGTAGTCCAGGGAGTGCTTGCCGGTGAGCACCATCGCGCTGTCGGGGGTCATGACGAGGATGCCCTTGGTGTGCAGCAGCATCGTGGCCTCGGCGTTCCAGTAGGGCTGGGCGCCCACGTTGATGCCCGCAACGACGACGTTGACCTCGCCGCCGTCCTGGGTGAAGGTGATCAGCCGGCGCAGCGCGCGCGCCACCCAGTCCATGTTCTCGGTGCCGCTGTCCATGGAGATCCGGGCTCCGGAGGACAGGGCGAACCACTCGACGGGGATGCCCCGCTCCTGCGCCAGGTCGAGCGCCGCCATGACGAGGGCGCACTCCGGCTCGGCCACGGTGCCCAGCGCCTTGGTGGGGTCGCCGAACAGCGCCACCCGGTCCATGCCCTCCGGGTAGCGCGGCGTCGGCGTGCTCACGACGCCGGCCACGATGCCCGCGGCGTTGCGACCGGGCGGCCGGTCCACCGGCGACAGCCGCCCTCCGGGGTCCAGGTCGTGCTCGACGAACGTGCCGTCCGGGCCGGTCAGCAACGGCACCAGCTCGTACGGGTAGACGGTGCCGCGGGCGCGGGAGCGCAGGACCTTCTGGGTGTACTCATCCAGCGGGCGCATCGGCTCGGTCGGCCGGTCGGTCACCGCAATGCCTACACCGGCACCGGGCCGGAAGGAGAAGCGCACCGCCACGTCCCGCGGCGGGGAGCCAGAATCCTCCTGCAGCCTGGACAGCAGCACGATCTCGTCGAGCCCCGCCCCGACCGTCAGCGGAGCGGTGGCGCGTACGAAGCTGGCGACCTCTGACAGCGGCAGCTCGATGGAGGGCCAGGCGTAGAGGAAGATCCGGTTGTGGTCGAGCCGCCGGGCGGTCCCCCGCTGCGCTTGTGCCCGCCGGATGCCGTCGAGGCAGGTCGCCAGCAGCCGCTCGATGGCGGGGAACCCGATGATCTCCCCGTGGGCATCGCGCTGCGGCGTGACGTCCCGGACCTCCGCCATCGCGACGAGGCGCTCGTCGGCCGCGTTGTCCTTGGCGACCACGTGGAACAGGTAGGTGTCCTCGGCCGACGGCAGGCGACTTCCGTGGAAGTTCTTGAGCCGCCACAGGTCGAGCCGCTGTCCGGTGAGCGGGTGCAGGCCGCGGATCACCCGCTCCTCCTCCGGGCCGTCCGCGGCGGGCCGGAAGGTGAGGTGCTCCACGTCCCCAGCCGGTGTGCACACCGTGAACGTGACGCGGCGCACCCGGCCGAGCGAGGGCTCCTGCGCCAGCACCTGTCGCAGCTGCGCAGCCACGTCGTCGGTGTCGGCGGGCCGGTCTGGCCAGGACAGGTACAGGTCGACGACCAGCGCCGTTCCGGCGTCGCCCTCGTCCAGCGCGCCGGCCGAGGCGAGCGCCTGCCGCAGGTCGGCCAGCTTGACCATGAGGCAGACCAGGTGCAGCTGATGACCGCTGAGCTCGAAGTTCCCGGTGACGCAGGGCCGGCCGTCGAGCCGGGAGGACCGCACGTCTCGAAGGTCTCGCACCCGGTAGTACCGGCGGGTCAGGACCTCCAGGATGAGCTCCGGGGCGGGGCCGGGCGAGCCGAAGCGCTGGGCGAGCAGCCGGATGAGCGGCTCGGGGCTGGCGACCAGGGCCTCGATCCGCTGCATGTGGTCGGCAGAGCCGCCGGGGTCGGAGCCCTCCGGGTCGGAGCCCTCCGGCTCGGAGCCCTCGGGGTCGGCGTGCTCGGTCAGCTCGGCGAGCAGCCGCTCCGCGCCCGCGAGGACGTCCTCACGGGCCTGCAGTACCAGCGCCTGGTCGAAGTGGCGGTACCGGACGGCCCTGGCGAGGTCGCCGATCACGGGATAGCGCAGCTGGGTGGCCACGATGAGCCGGTCGAGCACGGCCGCCACACCCGTGCGGGTCTGACCGCTCGGCAGCTCACCGGCCGTCAGCCAGCGGTCGAGCAGCGCGCTCACCACGGGAAGCTGGATCACGGCCCGCTGCTGCGCCAGGAAGATGCGGTAGACGGCGTCCTCCAGCGCCGGGCTCGGCTCGAGGTCGGCGACGCCGTAGTGGACCAGCGCGCGCGCCAGCCGGGCCCGGAAGCCCTCCGGGAGGCCCTCCCGCTCCAGGTCCAGCGAGTGCAGGTAGGCGTGGAAGTACTCGCGCGGGCTGTGGACCTGCTCGTCGGTGGCCTCCTCAGCGCTCGTCGGCCGGTTGCGCGAGAGCTCGCAGAGGTCGGCGAAGGTGGTGAGCGCGGCCAGCTCACCCTGCAGGAGCTCAGGGTCGTCCACCGGCAGGTCCGCTCGGGCCCTGGCGTAGTCCGCAACGAGCTCACGGCCGTGCTGAGCGCTCACGTCGTAGCCGCTGATCAACGCCTGCAGCACCGCCAGCAGCGCCAACGCGGTGCTGCGCGCGTCGTCCTTCGTGCCGGTCGCCGGCGGCGGCAGCGCCACCCGCTCTCCCTCGGCGCGTTCGGCGATGTCACCCTCCCGGTCCAGCCTGAGCAGGGCCGCACCGGCGTCGACCTGGGCGTTGACAGCGGCGAGCACCTCGCGGACCCGCCCGGCGTACGGCGCGCGCACCGGGGTCTCCATCTTCATGCTCTCCAGCACCACGACCGTCTCGCCGGCTCCGACGGACTGGCCGACAGCTACCTGCACCGAAACCACAACGGCCGGGGCCGGGGCGCGCAGGACCCCCGCCTCGTCCTGGGTGATGCGGTGCGACGTCCCGTCGACCTCGACGAGGTGGGACGTCGCGCCGTGCACGGCGACGACGTGATGGCGGTCCGCACCGACGCCGAGCCGGCTCTCCAGGGGGCTGAGCCGGTCGATCTCGACGTCGCACACCTGACCGTCGAGCCCGACGCGGTACCGGACCCCGCTGACCTGCTTGACGTCCAGCCGGTACACCTGGCCGCGGTAGCTGAGCTCGACGGCGTGGCCGACGTCCTGGCCGGCCCGGGGCCGTCCACCACGGGCCGACGCCAGGAAGGCGGCCCGCTCGGCGGCCTGCTCGGCGTCGTGCACGTCGACCGCCACGCTGATGAGGGCTGCGTGGGCGTACCGGGTGCTACCGGACCGGGCGGTGCCCACCCGGTCCAGCCACGCTGTGTCGACTGTGCCGGCCACCACCTCCGGGCGGTCCAGCAACTCCAGCAGGAACGACTTGGTCGTGGTCCCGCCCCGCAGCACGACGGTGGTCTCGCGCAGCGCGCAGCGCAGCCTGGCCAGGGCCTCGGGGCGGTCCCGGCCCCAGGCGACGACCTTCGCGACCATCGAGTCGTAGTCCGGCGGGATCACCTCGCCGACAGCGATGCCGGTGTCCACGCGCACGCCGGGCCCGGAGGGCAGGTGCAGCAGCTCCACCGTGCCCGGGGCGGGCGCGAAGTCCTGGTCGGCGTCCTCGGCGTTGAGCCGGGCCTCCACGGCGTGCCCGAACTCCGGCGGCGGGTCGCCGACCAGGCGCTCGCCGTCCGCGAGCTGGATCTGGAGCTTGACGAGGTCCAGCCCCGTCGTCGCCTCGGTCACCGGGTGCTCGACCTGCAGCCGCGTGTTGACCTCGAGGAAGGTGAAGACCTCCTGCTCGGGCTGATAGAGGAACTCCACGGTGCCCGCACCGACGTACCCGGCCGCCTTCACCAGCGCGCTGGCCGCGGTACGGAGCCCCGCGTCCTGCTCCGGGCGCAGCACGGGCGAGCTGGACTCCTCGATGAGCTTCTGGTTGCGCCGCTGGACCGAGCAGTCGCGCACCCCCGGGGCCCACACCACCCCGTACCGGTCGGCGAGGACCTGCACCTCGATGTGCCGGCCGCCCTCCACCAGCCGCTCGAGGAAGACCACCGCGTCGCCGAAGGTGCGCCGTGCCTCTGCCTTCGTGCGCTCGAAGGCCTCTGGCAGCTCCTGCTGCGTGCGCACGACCCGGATCCCGCGGCCGCCGCCGCCGCTGCGTGCCTTGATCATCAACGGGTAGCCGATCGTGGTCGCATGCCGACGGGCGTCCTCCAGGCTCTCGACCGAACCGCCGCTCCACGGTGCCACGGGGACGCCGGTACGCGCCGCCAGCAGTTTGGCCTCGATCTTGTCGCCGAGCCGGCGCATGGCCTCGGGCGGCGGCCCGATGAAGACTACGCCCAGCCCCGCACAC
>JAABUX010002914.1_pt1 | contig 23396 bp, 26 predicted proteins | sample 5561851 | NCBI WGS metagenome assembly JAABUX01 (sample SAMN10711883, study PRJNA513361) | rock metagenome | isolation source: Antarctica rocks | place: Antarctica: Victoria Land, Richard Nunatak red sandstone | collected 2016-01-03 | reverse complement strand
AGTTTTCCTTGCGAGGGTTGACCAAAGCAGCGGGCGAGTGGTGTCTCGTCTGTCTAGCCTTCAACTTGAGGCGCTTAAATGTCCTCATGGCGACAGCTTAAACTTTTCTCCGACAGGCTGCTAGTATAGAAATATACAATTTTCTCAATAAAGATTAAATAAGGGAAGCTATTGAGAAAATTAGGACTTAGGCATTGACAGTGAGGCAATTATCTGCATAGTCACCACTTGAATAATTCATTTAGGGTGGAGAGAGTTGTCGCCGCTTGTCTATATGAGGGAGTAAAAATGGAAGTAGGAATGGACGGAAAGCCGATAAACTTAACTTTTAGTAACATTTTGGCGGAAATTGTCTGGCATAAGGAAACGGAAGTAGCCGAGCTGCGAGAACAACTCCCTTTAGCTGATTTGCAGCGTCAGGCTCTGATCGCCCAGCCGCCCCGTGACTTTGTGGCTGCCCTGCGGCAAGGGAAAACACAACCGGCGCTGATTGCCGAGGTGAAAAAGGCTTCTCCCAGCAAGGGAGTGCTACGGTCAGATTTTGACCCAGTGAAGATCGCCACAGCTTACCAGCAAGGCGGTGCTAGCTGCCTTTCCGTTTTAACTGATGAACGATTCTTCCAAGGCAGCTTTGAAAACTTAGCTCAGATTCGCGCCGCTGTTGACTTGCCGCTGCTATGTAAGGATTTTGTGCTGTATCCTTACCAGATGTACCTAGCCCGTGTCCGGGGTGCCGATGCCGTCCTGCTGATTGCGGCTATACTTAGTACTCAAGATCTCCAGTACTTCGTCAAAATTGCCAACGCCCTGAAGCTCGCTACCCTGATTGAAGTCCATAATCTCGAAGAACTCGACCGCGTGTTATCCATAGATGGAGTTACCATTATTGGTATAAACAATCGCAATCTGGAAGATTTTTCAGTCAACCTGGAAACCACCTGCCAGCTGCTGCTCAATCGCGGACATGAATTGCTAGAGCGGGGCATACTCGTCGTTAGTGAGTCAGGACTGCACACTCCAGATGACCTAGCTGTGGTGGCATCAGCCGGTGCACAGGCAGTGCTGATCGGCGAGTCGTTGGTGAAATCTGACCCAGCTCGGGCGATCGCGGCGCTCTTTCCCAGCTATAAGCAGTCATAATCAAAGGAGCGGGCTGAATCATCAACCCGCTCTCTTAGAGTGTAATGAATTGGTTTTAAACCTCTTGGTGGAATTCCCTAATAGTTTCAGCCTTGCCCGGAAGCATAGTCTTTCTGGCATTCCAACGTTTCTCCTGAGTCAGCCGTTAAATCCTATGCCGTCTCCAGCCAGTCAAAAATTTGATCTAACTGTTTTAATGTAATCAAACCATACTGCCAGAGAATCATCGGCAATGGCCCTGGATCTTGCTCTCGGTGCCGGAGGGCAACCGCGATCGAAGCCGCAGAAATTGCCAAATCTTCCTGTAGGAAATGAATAAATCGAGAATAGGTTGCCGGTGCCATTTGTCTTTCACCTCATTTTTTAAACTTGATTTTGTAACATCGACTCGTGCTTGAGTAGCGATTGTAGCCAGAGTCCTATCTGCCCCTATGCTTCTGCGATCATGCCGATCACACTATAGACTGATCGAGCTGCCACCGATTTTCTCGCGGAGTGTGCTTTTAGAGAGATTAAGATCTGGACTAGCATTATAGCGCAACTGGTAAGACACAACCTTACGAGCGCGCTAATTAAGCAAAATTTAATAAATTCTTTTGTAACCCAGCCCTCCACTCGGATACACCTATAAAAAGGCATATTCCAGCCCTGACTCACACCTATACCAAAAGGCTGATAATAACAAGGGACAAGGGTGTCCCCTTGTCCCCTTGTCCCTCTCCACTCAGGGTCTAAATCCCGATTAGGGCTTTAAACTAGAATTCAGAAATTGGATTTTCACCCGCTCGCCCACCTTCAAACCCAGTTCAGCTGCTCGACCACCCCGCAGCTCGATTACCTGATTGACCGGTGTTCCAGGCCCATAAATACTACAAGGATCGGTGGTACAGGGAGGCGCGTTAGCAGCGATCGCCTTCACTACACCGTCTCGCAGAAAGATCATATCTAGAGGGATAAGCGTGTCCTTCATCCAGAACTTGACTGACTGGGGCGGCTCAAATGGAAACAGCATTCCTCGGTCGTTCGCCAGAGTGGTTCTGTTCATCAATCCCACAGCCTGTTGTTCAGTTGTCCGCGCCACTTCCAGCCCAATAGTGTGACCAGCAACAATCACTTGAGCTGAAATGGGTAGTTTTTGAACTAAATTGACTTGACCTTCAGCTTGAAGACTAGGCGTCTTAGGTGGGGATTTAGGTAGCGCCGGAGAAGAACAGCCGCTTACCAAAATTGCCAGCCCTATTCCTAAGAGACCCTCTGCCCGTATTGACTTCATCCTTACGCCCAAAATTCAAAATCTAAGCTTCCCTTAACACGTACCCCACGCCCCGCACCGTTTGAATTAGGCGCTTCTGGCCTTCATCTTCAATCTTGAGGCGCAAATAGCGAATATACACTTCAATCACATTGGACTCGCCCATAAAGTCGTAACCCCAAACATTTTCCAGAATTTGTTCGCGGGTTAAAACCTCACGAGGGTGCTCCATCAGATACTTTAGCAGTTCAAATTCCTTCATGGTCAAGTCAATTGCCCGTCCGTGGCGCAGCGCTCTGCGAGTTGACAGGTCTAAAATCAGATCGCCAAACCGTAACTGTTCTGTTCCACCCGGTTCCGGCTGCAAGTAGAGGCGCACCAGCTTCAAAAACTCGTCTGAGCGATAAGGCTTGAGGAAGTAATCATCCGCCCCAGATTCCAGACAAGCCACCCGGTCATCAACCGTATCACGCGCCATTAACACCAGCACCGGCACCCGCGATCCCGTCCTCCTAAGATGGCTACACAGCCCCAGTCCGGATTCCCCTGCTAGCATCCGGTCTACGACAATCAAAGCTGGCTGGCGATCGCGGGCTTGGTGCAGACCATTCGTCGCATCGTGAGCCACTACCGGTTCATAGCCCGATTCTTTCAAATCGAGACTTGCCTGCTGAGCCAGGCTATCGTCGGTTTCAATCAGCAATACACATGGATGGGAGTCAAGACCGACCATACTCATAAGCCGCTGTTGTGGATGCTTCAGGACTGCATTCAGTTTTAACTTAGACATCGCCCTTATGGTGAAATTCCAGCTGGCTTGGGCCATCTGAGCATTAATCCTTAATATTTTATCATAGGAGTCAAGGTAGTTCGACTGAAGTGGGTTTGGCGATGTGAGGCAGACCCCAACCCAATTTTTCCCGCAAAATTCGGAAAAATTCCGGCGGTTGCAAGCGGATGAACCGGGCACTGTATTGCGATCGCCCCATTTGCACCCGATCTTCTGGAAAGACATAGCACCCCCCATTCCCATCCACCACCATTACCAGACGGTTCGGATGAGCTGGGAAAATCGTCACAGTTTCATTGTCAGAAAACACCAAAGCACGAGAAGCCAGAGAATGGGGACAAATCGGCACCAGCTGCAACACCGGTACTCCAGGCGTAACCACCGGACCACCAGCACTGAGCGAATAGGCTGTCGAACCAGTCGGAGTCGAGACAATCACACCATCTGCGGCAATATCCACCGGCGCGTGATTACCCACGGCGATTTCAAAATGGCACATACTCGTCAACGGTTCCCGGTGCAGCACCATTTCATTCAGACAGAGGGCTTCCCACCGCAGAGACTCTCCCCGACGAAACACCTTCACACTCAGCATCACCCGCTCTTCAATTTCATACTCACCCGCCATCAAGCTTTCTAGCGCTTGGGGCAGCTGGTTCAGGTAAGTCTCAGTCAAAAAGCCCATGTGACCTGTATTCACAGTTAACAGTGGAATCCCACATGGGGCCACCTGACGAAACCCAGAGAGAACTGTGCCATCTCCTCCCAACACCACCGCAAAGCTCATTTCGGAGTCAAAACCAGGGGGTGTCAAGCTATCAATCGGAGTGTGGCAGACAGGACTTTCAGGGCTAGAGTAGCCAAGAATGCCGCCAACACCCGTTGCCATACACACCTCCCAACCGGCAGCGGTTAGTTTGTCTTTCAGTTCGATAGCGACACGACCCGCTACCGGTTTAACGTCATTGTAGATAATGCCTGCTTTGGGCACTTTTTCAAAATCCAGATTAAGGCTTTGCTGAGTGTTAGCTTGATCCTTGCACATTTTTGGCGATTTTTCACATCCCGCTCTGGGAAATCCCCGCCTTAAAATTCAGTAATAAAGCACTGGTTGCAGCCAACCCTCAAGATTTTTTAAACGGAGTCCTTTTTGTTTCCTTCTTTTTGGGTTTCATTTTCTCGTAATCTAACTCTTTCAGCTTTTTGAGAATTCGACCGAAGTACTCTTGCAGGTAGGTTTCTAAGCTAGTGGTTGCTTGGGGGTCTAACCCAAACACCCTATAGACCTCATCCATCTCGGCATTCAGTGGTCTACCATTTGCCAATACTTCAGTAAAAGCCAGTCGGTCAGATGTATTCCAACCCCACTGAAAGAACCGCAACATCTGGCGTATGGTACGCAGTAAGTTAATAGGCATTTGCGTCACCCTCGCGTCTTGTCCAGACAATCGTTCACACAGGCTAATAATTTCCAAAGCGCTCCAAGCACGATCACCCACCACGGGAAAAGCTTGCCTTTGGGTTTCTGGCACCGAGAGGGCGCGGATAGCAAACTTAGCGATGTCCTGAGTGTCCATATAAGCAACGGGAGAAGAATCTCCTGTTACCCAAACCGCCTGCCGCTCCAGAATCGGAATCGCATACTGGCTGATTAATCCTTGCATAAAGCCACAGGGCCGCAAGATTGTGTAATTCAAACCCGCTTCGCCCAGGAATAACTCAGTACACCGCTTGATTTCCATCAGCGGTACATTTGGATACTTTTGCGCGTCCAGAATGGAAAAGAAGATAAAACGCTCCACTCCAGTGGCTTTTGCCGCTTGAATCAGCGCCACCTTTCCATCCCAGTCCACCTGTTTGATGCTACGTGGATCTGTGGGGCGGTTGGTTGCGGCATCGATTACGGCGGTAACACCAGCAAGTGCTGGCGGCAGGCTTTGAGGAGCACACAGATCTCCCGGCACGAGTTCAGCACCCCATTCTTTTAAGAATGCAGCTTTCTTGGAACTTCTTACAAGACAGCGTACCTTATACCCCTCATCGAGAGCGCGGCGAGCCACTTGTCTTCCCAAGGTGCCAGTAGCACCGACAATTAATAAGGTCATGAGGGATTAGTAAAGTTTTATTAATAAAATGGTATCAGTAATACGCTTTCGGATTCAAAAGCTAGGCAAGGCGGTTTAGCTTTGCCAAACCGCCATCTCGCTCCTCTAGAGGTTCTCCTCTTTGTCACCCTGAATTTTGAGTAACAGAAAACCCATGCCTATGCCCACCAGGATTAAAGTGAAGGACAAAACGCCCGCTGTGAAAATCTCACCGCCCATTGGTACAATTATCCCTTGTGAATGGTTCAACAAAACTGGGTCTACCAGCGCCTTTCTTAGCCCTGAAAGATTAGACCCGTGAAAAGTATTGTAAACCAGTTTGTATAAATCAATCCCTGCGACTAAAAGCGGGGAGGCATTGCCCATCAGGAAAGAAATTCATGTACCAATCGCACAAAACAGCTGCTGCAACGGACACAGACAATCGAACGCGTCTAGCGATCGCATTGGGAGACCCGGCTGGCATAGGGCCAGAGGTGATTTTGAAAGCTTTGGCCGACCCAGAAGTCACTCAAAATTGCCATGTGACAGTGATTGGCTCTGGGCCAGAGCTGCTGGAAACTTACACTAAGCTGCGCCAGAAACTTCAATTGACCTACCCAGGTAAACACTTAGAAACCCTGGCAGATCCAGCCCAGTTGTCAATTATCGACGTCCAACTGGACTCGCAAACAAAGCGCCAAATTACCACCGGCATCGGGAATGCTGCTAGCGGTGCCGCTAGCTTTGCTTATTTGGAAACAGCGATCGCACTTACCAAAGCAGGTGATTTCCAAGCCATTGTTACCGGCCCAATTGCCAAGTCGGCTTGGAAGGCAGCTGGACATTTATACCCTGGTCAGACTGAACTGCTAGCTCAGATGTCGGGGGTTGAACGATTTGGAATGTTATTCGTAGCGCGATCGCCCCACACGGGCTGGACCCTGCGCACCCTACTTGCCACTACCCACATTCCCCTGCGTCAGGTAGCAGACACTCTGACACCTCAGCTGCTGAGCTTAAAACTCGATCTGCTGGTGGAGTGTTTGCGGCAGGATTTTGGCATACATGCGCCCCGGATTGCGATCGCTGGGTTAAATCCCCACAGCGGCGAACTTGGCCAGTTGGGACACGAAGAACAAGAGTGGTTGATTCCCTGGTTAGAGCAGGAGCGCTACGCCCGACCTCATGTGCAGATAGATGGCCCAGTCCCACCGGACACGATGTGGGTAAAGCCAAGTCAAGCTTGGTACGGTTCGGGTGACCCCTCAAAGGCTCATGATGCCTATCTTGCCCTCTATCACGACCAAGGCTTAATTCCTGTGAAACAGCTTGCCTTCGACAGGGCTGTTAACACCTCAATCGGTCTGCCCTTCATCCGCACCTCACCGGATCACGGCACTGCTTTTGATATTGCAGGTATGGGTATCGCCGATGCCACCAGCATGAAAGCTGCACTGCAACTAGCAGCTGAACTTGCTCACCGGCGAGTAGCTGCAACTGGCTGGGAGGGGAGCTAATTAATTATTTTTCTACTTTCTGGGAAGGAGGTCATGACACCCTTGGTGAATCACAGCTTCTATGTGTAACTCTTTTACCGCTGATTGGTAGAAAGGATTATATTTCCGTGACTGTTCTTGACCATCCTCAATCACCCTATATAAATTAGGAATTCGGCTCAAAACATAAGCGATCAACTCTTGACGTAAGTCGGGAAGGGAAAAAGCTGTTTTATAGAAATTTTCCGCTTGGCTATTTAATACATTTTCAATTTCATCAGCAACTAATACTATGGTCATATTAACAATTTTCCCAGTCATTTTATCACTCCTTAGGAAGTTATAATAGAGAGGCGCATGTTTTTTGCTGTATAACCTCAAAACATCATATTAATTACCTCCCACGACCAAATCCGCATTTTGTAGCCTAAGTTACAGCTAATTCCTGTCTGCCGAAGTTTTTGTCAATTTGCTCGGAGCAGGCCTGAACGAGTTGGTAAACCAATAACCTGTCTTCGCTCTGAAGTTACAGCTCAAAAGTGAAAAAATGGTGGATTAAATCGGGAATAAATCGGGAATAACTTAGGAAACAATCTGATAGCTTTAAATATCTTTACAAAATTGGACACAATCTTAACCAGAGGAACCAAGGTAATTTTTCAGCAAAGACTGTCTGGATGTAAAATATCAGCAGAGCCTATAAAGGTCAGAGCCAACTAAGAGAGTTGTTTGAGGCGATAACCTACACTGTGAACTGTCTCAATCAAATCATTAGGGGCTCCCACTGACCTGAGCTTCATCCGCAAGCTTTTGATGTGAGCCTTGACAGTATCCTCTTCCGGGGGGTCTTCAAGAGACCAAAGATGTTCAATGATCACACTGCGGCTAAGTACCCGCCGACCATTGCGCAGGAGAAGCTCAAGCAGATTATACTCTTTAGGGGTCAAGTGTATGGGTCGCTTTTCATAGGCGACTTCATAGGTACTTGGGTCAAGGTGTAAGGTCCCCCACTCAAGAATCGGAGGTGACGGAGAACTTCCTCGGCGCAGCAAGGCTCGAATCCGAGCAAATAATTCTTGTAGATCGATGGGTTTGACAACATAATCATCAGCCCCAGCATCCAGCCCATTAACTTTGTCAGTGGTAGTGTCGCGGGCAGTTAGCATGAGGACAGGTATGCCATAGCCATGAGAGCGCAGTCGTTGGCAAAGGCCAACACCATCCAGTTTGGGGAGCATCATATCCAGCACAATCAAGTCATAGGAAAGGGCGTTGACTTGCTGCCAAGCGGCTTCCCCATCATTGACGAGATCAACCACATAACGCTGGTCAATCAAGGCTTCTGCTAGAGCTTCAGCAAGCGGCACATCATCTTCTACTAGGAGAATCCTCATGGTGGGATTGCCTTGAATGTTGAGTGTCAACTAGTGTAAGGGCTAACCAATTAAACAGGGCTCTACGGAAGAAAGACTTCATGCTATCCTACTGGACGCTGGACAATAGGGCGATCAAAGCTGCCTGATGTGATGGTCCTCTTGGGATTGGCGTTACTATTACTGGATATTACCAGCACATTTTTCTAGATGCACAACGAGGAGAGACGTGGTTGATGCCTGAAGAGCTGGAGTCGGTTAAAGCAGTCTGCGAGCAACTCAACACCACCTTGGAAGAACTGCAGGTGGCACAGGAAGAGCTGCGCCAGCAGAATGAGGAACTGGCACTCACTCGCGAGGCAGCTTTATCGGAACGCCAGCGCTACCAGGAGTTGTTCGAGTTCGCACCAGACAGCTATCTTGTGACCGATGCACAAGGGGTGATTCAAGAAGCCAACCACGCCGCCGCAACTCTACTCAACGTCTGGCAGCAGTTCCTGGTTGCCAAACCGCTGGTGGTTTTCGTCGCGAAGCCTGAGCGTATATCCTTTCATTCTCAACTAAGCCGGTTGCGCCAAGGGCATGGCGTAAAGGATTGGGAAGTGCGCCTTTGTCCGAGTGATTGTGAGCCGATTGACACTGCGCTGAGTGTGGCAGTTGTCCACAACCAGGAAGGCAAGGTGGTTGCCCTACGCTGGTTGTTGCGTGACATCACCGAGCGCAAGCAGATGGAGGCGGCGCTGTATCAGGTGAATGAAGCACTGAACAAGGAAATTGCTGAGCGCAAGCGTTCAGAGCAAGCGTTGCGGGAGAGCGAAGAGCGCTTCCGGTCTCTGATCGAAAATGCCTTAGACATTATCACTGTTCTTGGTGCCGATGGAACTGTGCGCTATGCCAGTCCAGCCTTTGAAAGGGTTTTAGGATACAAACCAGCGGAATGTGTTGGAAAAAACCCGGTTCAGTATATTCACCCTGATGATGTTATCAGCGCCATTTATACCTTCATCAATGTCAGACAAAATCCAGGTGTTGCTCTACCGATTGAGTTACGTTTTCAGCACAAAGATGGCTCGTGGCGGATGCTTGAAGCCATCAGTAAGAAATTTATCGACCAGGTGGGAGTGACGAGTGTTGTTGTCAATTGCCGCGACATTACTGAGCGCAATCGGACTGAAGAAATTCGGACAGCTCTAAAAAAAGAAAAAGAACTCAGCGAACTCAAACACATCTTCTTTTCTCTGGCATCCCACGAGTTCCGCACCCCACTCAGCACAATTTTAATGGCTACCCAATTATTACAATATCTTAACTGCGAATGCCCGAAAGAGAAAATACTTAGAAACCTACAGCGCATTGAAGTTGCTGCTAAACATATGACTCACTTATTAGATGAGATTTTGACAATCAATAGAGCAGAAACTGGCAAGTTAGATTTTCATCCAAAACTTCTTGATTTAGAAAAATTCTGCCGGAATCTAGTTGAAGAAATGCAGAGCAGTGCTGGCAATCAGTACACAATTACTTGGTCAAGCATTGGGCCACGCCAAAATGCTTATATGGATGAAAAATTGCTGTCCTCAATTATAACTAATTTGCTCGAAAATGCGATCAAGTATTCACATAAAGGTGGCCATGTCCATTTGGCTCTAGTTAGGGAACCGGGAAAGGCAATTTTCCGCATTCGTGACGAGGGCATTGGCATTCCACAAGAAGACATTGGACAGATGTTTGAGCCGTTCCATCGAGGCAAAAATGTTGACAGGATCGCTGGTACAGGATTAGGGCTAACCGTTGTCAAAAAGTGTGTAGAATTACACGGCGGCACAATTACAGCTGCAAGCGTTGTCGGGGCGGGTACGACGTTCACCGTCACGCTGCCGTTGAAAAGAGGGGGTGAGGAACCCCTCAAGTCCCCCATCTCCCCCTCTCTCAGGTGTTGACGACCGGACGCAACTTGGTATCAGCATCGGATTCTAATTGCAGCAGTCCTGTCAAAAGGGAAGCAGGGCGATCGCTGTAGGGCCAAGCAAAGGCATGGCGGAAGGCCGCATCCTGGCAAGCTTGCAGCTGTTCAAAATCAATGATATCTTGGGTGAGAAGATTTTCATATTCAAACGGCAAACGGACATTGTGCAACCCAGCATTATCAGTGCAGATGGCGATGTCCACACCTGCGTCAAAACAACGGTCAAATACCAACTTCAGTTGACGCATATCCTCCAGGGTGCCAGTTTTTAGGTACGTGGTAGGGCAGACTTCTAGACACTGGTGGCGGTTAGCCAACTCGCCCAGTAGCTCTGGGTGCATCAGGGGAATCTGGATGCCGTGACCGATACGCATGAGATAGGGCAACAGTTGTGGGTAACAGCCAGCTGGGGTTTCGTAGAGGTGGCCTGTGGTTTTTAGTCCCTGCTCTAGCGCATAGGCATAAAGTCCCACAAATTCCTCTAGGCGTTCGGCGTAATAGCCATCACCCCCTGCCACATCCACAGCACAAACATACTCCTGGCTTTGGGCGGCCAAGTCAACAATGGCCTTATTTACCTCATACGGTAGCCGCGAGTGCATACATAAAATTTGGCTGGTCACAATCGGATACTCCGGCACTCGACTAGCGCGGCCTACAACTTCCACAATCTCAGCCATCTGGTCAATCCGCTCGTGAGCGCTCAAATGCTCAGGTGTCCTCAGATAGGGCGTGTAGCGTAACTCCAGATAGGCTAAGTTTTCGAAAATGTAAGCGCCTCGAATCAGCCGGTAGATAAAATAAGGCAATGTGTCTACGGTTTGGACACTCTCCACCAGCGTGTGCAGTTCCAGATACTCATCGAGGGTGTTGCGAGGGCGTGTGTAGAACACCTCAAATTCTGGATAGTCAGAAAACCGCTCCCTCAACTCAGACGAATGGCGCTGGAAGTACCGCCAAAGAATACGAGGCACAACCGAACCACCTAGATGGCGGTGAAGCTCAGCGTACAAAGTCACTTTTCACCCCTCCTAATTAGCATTAACAATCGCTCCTTGACACGGCTCACGCCAGATGCTAATAATTATAGATTGTGGAAACTGTAGCTTTTTGAAAGAACCTTGGCTAACGTCATTGTGATCGGTGCCCAGTGGGGCGATGAAGGAAAAGGTAAGATTACGGATTTGCTTAGCGCCTCCGCTGATGTTGTAGTACGTTATCAAGGAGGTGTCAACGCTGGACACACAATTGTAGTCCTTGGTCAGACCTTTAAGCTGCACCTGATTCCCTCTGGGATTTTGTATCCAGATACCGATTGCATCATCGGTTGTGGTACTGTCATAGACCCAAAAGTATTAATTCAAGAACTCGACCAACTAGAGCAGCTCAATATCTCCACTCGCAATCTTTTAATCTCGCAAAACGCCCATGTGACGATGCCCTATCATCGGTTGATTGACCAGGCATCGGAGGAGCGACGAGGCAGCCATAAAATCGGCACCACTGGTCGTGGCATTGGCCCCACATACGCTGATAAATCTGAACGGACTGGGATTAGGATATTAGAATTGATGGACCCAGAGGAGCTGCACGAACAGCTTTCATGGACGATTAAATCTAAGAACGTAATTCTCGAAAAGCTTTATAACTTGCCGCCCCTGGACCCAGAACAGGTGATTGCCGAGTACCTGGAGTATGCTGATCGCTTGCGGCCTCATGTGGTAGATACCTCGCTCAAGATTTACGAGGCGATTCAGCGACGGCGCAACATTTTGTTTGAAGGAGCACAAGGCACTCTCCTCGACCTCGATCACGGGACTTATCCTTACGTGACCTCCTCTAACCCCGTGGCTGGGGGGGCTTGCGTCGGTACTGGAGTGGGACCGACGATGATTGACCGCGTAATTGGGGTAGCGAAAGCGTACACGACTCGCGTCGGAGAGGGGCCGTTTCCGACTGAACTGAACACAGAAGTGGGAGAGTTACTGTGCGATCGCGGCGCGGAATTTGGCACTACCACCGGGCGCAAGCGACGCTGCGGCTGGTTCGACGGCGTAATCGGTCGCTACGCCGTTAGAATTAATGGGATGGATTGTCTGGCGATTACAAAACTGGACGTTCTTGACGAGCTAGAAGAAATCAAAGTTTGTGTTGCCTACTCTATCGACGGTCAACGCTCTCAAGACTTTCCTAGCAACGCCCGCCGCTTTGCCCGGTGTCGCCCCATCTACAAAACTCTGAGCGGGTGGCAACAATCAACTGCTCACTGCCGCTCTCTCGAAGATTTGCCCCGACAAGCGCTGGACTATCTCAAGTTCCTAGCAGAATTGATGGAGGTTCCCATCGCCATTGTCTCCCTCGGAGCCAGCCGCGACCAAACGATTATTGTGGAAGATCCAATCCACGGTCCCAAACGAGCGCTATTGCACGCCAACGGCACGCCAGCGTCTGTTGAGGTCTGATACTAGGGGCGCCTCGCCCAGTCGCCCCTACGCCGAGTCACCCCTAATTAGAACCCTAAACTCAAGTTACTAGTATGGAATTCACACTCGAAGGTCAAAAACGGCCAGAAGGAAGTAAGCCGAAAGCGCTCCGCCGCGATGGGCTAATTCCTGCAAATCTTTACGGTCACAAAGGTACAGAGTCAATTGCCCTGACGTTTAAGGCGAAAACAGTTGAGCGCGTGCTCAAAGAAACTTCCGTTAACAACACGCTGATTGATCTGAACATTCCTGAGATTCCCTGGCGTGGTAAGACCCTGCTGCGGGAGGTGCAGATGCATCCCGCCAAGGGTTGGCCATACCACCTCAGCTTTTTTGCGGTGGCAGGTCACGGCAGCACCAACGTGGAAGTGCGTCTGCATTTTGTCGGAGAATCTATCGGTGTCAAGCAAGATGGTGGCATCTTAGACACTGTGATCACGGAAATTCAGGTGCAATGTTTGCCTGATAACATTCCAGATGGGATTGAGATTGATGTCTCTAACCTGCAAGTTGGGGATAGCATCAGCATCGAGCAGCTCAATTTGCCACAGGGTGTTACAACTATGGTTGAGCCAAGTCAAATTGTCGTATCGGTATTAGGCCGTGAAGCGGGTGCTGAAGGTGTTGAACATACAGAAACGGAATCAGAGCCAGCAGCAAGCTGAGATTTGTCTTCGTTGCTGATCAGACCAGGGATTTTACCCTGGTTTTTTTTTACACAATTTGCCGGACATGATATTAGTTGAGCAGATGATGCAGCCGGGGTTTTATCCTCACCCAGTAACAGAACCAATTGAGCTGATTCAGACGCACATTTCCTATGTGCTGCTGACTGGTGATTATGCTTATAAGCTTAAAAAGCCGGTCAATTTTGGCTTTTTAGACTTTTCAACGCTGGTTCATCGGCAGCATTTTTGTGCTGAAGAGTTGCGGCTGAACCAGCGGGGCGCTCCAGAGCTTTACCTGGAAGTGTTGCCCATCACCCAGGTTGAGAATCAATACCAACTCCGTGGAACAGGTCAAGCGGTGGAATATGTGCTCAAGCTGCGGCAGTTTTCCCAAGAGGCTCTCTTCAGCACGATGTTTGAGCGGGGACTGGGTGAAACCGATCTGGAGGAACTGGGGCGGGTAGTGGCTCAATACCATGCCAAAGCCCAGACGAATGACTACATTCGCACTTTTGGTGAAGTCTCTCAAGTTCATGCCGCTATTAATGAAAATTACGAGCAAACCAAGAAGTATATTGGTGGTCCTCAAACTCAGGCTCAGTTTGAAGAAACTAAAAACTATACGGATAACTTTTTTGCCCAGCGACCGGAGCTATTTGCCAGTAGAATCCAAACTAACTGGATTCGGGAATGTCACGGCGATTTACACCTGAGAAATATTTGTCGCTGGCAAAACAAAATCCTGCTGTTCGACTGCATTGAGTTCAATGAGCAGTTTCGCTTTGTCGATGTCATGTACGACGTTGCCTTTACAGTGATGGATTTGGAGGCACGGCAGCGTCCAGACTTGGGAAATGCCTTTTTGAATACTTATGTGGAGCAAACTGGAGACTGGGAGGGATTGCAGGTGCTGCCGTTGTATTTGAGTCGGCAGGCTTATGTCCGGGCAAAGGTGAATTCCTTGCTGTTAGATGACCCAAATGTCCCAACTGCTGCGAAGGAGGAGGCTGCATCATCTGCTGCTCACTACTTTAAGCTAGCTTGGCAGTACACTAAGCCACGCCTCGGCAGGCTGATTTTGATGTCGGGGCTATCCGGTTCTGGTAAGAGTACGATCGCGCGGCAGTTAGCCCGTAAACTCGGAGCGATTCAGATTCGCTCGGATGCGGTGCGCAAACATCTGGGCGGGATTGGGCTCACAGAGCGCGGCAGTCCCGACCTCTACACAACCGAGATGAGTCACAAGACTTATGGACGTCTACTGGAATTGGGAATCATGCTGGCAACCCAGGGCTTCCCAGTGATTCTGGATGCGAAGTATGACCGGCAGCAGTTGAGGTTGGATGCGATTAATCAAGCTCAGATCCACCAGTTGCCCCTTCAGATTGTCTACTGCACCGCACCTCCTGAGGTGTTGCGCGATCGCCTGGGTGAGCGCACTGGTGACATTGCCGATGCCACTTCTGACCTGCTAGAGGCGCAACAAGCAGCAGCTGAACCCTTTACAGAGACAGAACAACCCTATGTAAAAACTTTGGATACCACCCAACCTTTGGAGGCACAATTGAAGTAAATGTTTTTGTATTTATCGAAGCTGCTTCCCCTGTTTCTCTATCCGTTGGGATTGGCCTGTGTTATGATACTGGTGGCCTTGGTGACGCTGTGGAGACGGCCTCGGTGGGCAGCAGCTATGATGGTGCTGGCGTTGATGGTCTTGCTGTTTGGAAGTAATGGCTGGGTTTCGCGCGAGTTAGTGCGATCGCTGGAGTGGCAAAATATCCCACCAGCTCAACTCCCCCAGGCAGAAGCAATTGTAGTTTTGGGCGGTGGCACCAAACCGGCTTTTCCGCCACGACCTTGGGTTGATTTAAGTGAAGATCGCCTCCTCTACGCCGCTCGCCTGTACCAGCAAAAGAAAGCTCCTCTGGTGATTGTTAGCGGTGGTCGCATTCAGTGGCTCGGCAGTGAGCCCCCAGAGTCGGTGGATATGGCAGCGGTTCTGACCTGGCTGGGTGTACCTAAGGGAGCGATTTTACAAGACCCAGATTCCCTCAATACCTATGAAAATGCGGTGAATGTGCGGAAAATTTTAGATTCCCGTGGCATCCGCCGGGTGCTGCTGGTGACTTCTGCCATCCATATGCCGCGCTCGCTCCTGATCTTCAAGCACCAGAAAATTGCCGCCATTCCCGCTCCCACTGACTTTTTCGTCACCGCCAACGACCTCCAAGAACAGCAAAGCACTCCCCAAGGTGAACTATTGAATCTGCTACCCGATGCCGACCGGCTACAGCAGTCCACTCGCGCTTTGAAGGAGTATGTAGGCCTCGTTGTCTATCGTTTGCGCGGTTGGCTGTGAGCCAGTCGCTATAATTTCAGTGGTGAGTGCTCAACACTGATAACAAATAGATAATGCCCGACGAATTACGACGAATTATCCCAGCTCCTCAACCCGAAATCGAGGATACCTTTGCTGCCTACCAGGCAACGCGCCAATTTTACCAAGAAGTGCAGTCGCGGGCGGAACTCAATATTTACTGCGATTGGTATTATACCACAGCAGAGCTACACCGTCAAGAACTACAGCAGATGCGGGGCGAACTCAACATCCTGGGTTGGTTTCGCCGGGGGAGACGTTAGGGATTACGAGTGCAGCAGCTAGGTCAAAACCTCTAACTCACCCTCACGCAAGTGAGCTTTAAATTTTTTACTAAACTGGACGTGAACCGGCAGATTGGCGCTTACTGGTCTACCTTGCCATTCGTTAATAAACCCCACAACTTCTCCTTCTAACCCATTGAGATCAAAGGGTTGATTGCGATGCTCAGGATGATGGTAAACAATAATGGATTCTTTGATGCGGACGCGATCGCCAACTTTCATAACATTTGAACCTAGTATTTCCTCTCCACCAACTTGCACTACTGCTAGTCCTCACTACAAGTGCTTGTTCACACAACCTTTCTATTTTTACATATAAACAGGCGTAAAACTCACTTTGGAGCAGTGAGCTATAGTTCAGATCGAGTGCCAGCAGCTTGATCCAGCTGACACTTTGTACACAGTCCAAAAAACTCCAGGGTGTGGTAGAAAATCTTGAACTGGTGGGACTGGTGCAACTGGGTTTCTAGTTCGTGGACGGGGCATTGATTAATGGGAAGGGATATTCCACACTGTAGGCAGGTCAGGTGGTGCTTGTCTTGTTGCACTGAGCTATAAAGGGACTCGCCGGAGGTCAATGTCCGCACTTGAACTACTCCTTCTAATTTTAAGGCTTCTAGGGAGCGGTAGACCGTTGCTAGCCCAATGCTCTGGTTGCGGTTACGCAGTTCTACATAAATATCCTGAGCGGAAATAGCTCGGTTCAAGCTCTTGAGCAGGTTCAGAATCCGCTCCTGAGAGCGGGTGCGTTCAGCTTTCATAGACAATTTTTAAAAATTACTCAACCTTGCTGGATGAAGAAGACGATAGGATAGCGTTTGTTGTAGTCAGAAAAAGTAAAGTGTTGCGGAAGTATCAGGCTCGGATCTATGTTATCCTTCGGCCTTCAGTTCTTGACCCAGCTGGCACGGCTGTTGAGTCGGGGCTGAAGCAGATGGGGTACGAAAATGTGGAGCAGGTGCGGATTGGGAAGTATATTGAGCTGACGCTGAGTACAGAGTCAGATGAGAATACAGTGCGCCAACAGCTTGATCGGATGTGTGACCAGGTGTTGGCGAATTCAGTGATTGAAACTTATCGGTTTGACTTAATAGAAGTGTCTGTAGATATGGGAGCTTCTGTGTGAAATTTGGGGTTGTTGTTTTTCCTGGTTCAAATTGCGATCGCGATGTCGCCTATGTCACCCGCGACTTGCTGCATCAGTCAACACGGATGGTTTGGCATCAAGAAACTGATATTTCTGACTTGGACGTGGTGGTGATTCCGGGCGGCTTTAGCTATGGAGATTATCTCCGCTGCGGTGCGATCGCTCGTTTTTCTCCTGTGATGCAGCGCGTTGTGGAACACGCCCACCAAGGTAAGTTCGTCTTGGGCATCTGCAATGGCTTCCAGGTTTTGACGGAGGCGGGTCTATTACCTGGGGCGCTAGTGCGGAATCGGGATTTGCATTTTATTTGCGATCGCGTTCCTGTTAAAGTGGAGCGCACAGGTCTACCTTGGACGCAAGCCTTTTCCCCAGGCCAAGTTATCACTCTCCCGATTGCCCACGGAGAAGGGCGATTTTACGCTGATGGTGATACTTTAACACAGTTGGAAGATAACGGTCAAGTCCTATTCCGCTACGAGGGTGACAATCCCAATGGCTCTGTGAACAATATTGCTGGTATCTGCAACCGTCAGGGGAATGTACTGGGAATGATGCCGCATCCAGAACGGGCGTCAGATCCAATGTTAGGGAACACAGATGGGATGGGATTGTTTAAGGGGTTGTTGGCTGGGGTGGGTGCGATTCCGGCGTCGCCCCCCTTCTCAAGCATTGTCGCTACAAAGTGAGGAATGTGGGTTTAAAAGTTGAAAATAAGCAATTTGGCTATGAGCAAAACCATGATTGCTGAAAGACTTGAAAGTACGAATGGCTCGACGACCAATGGAAAACGAATTTAATCAAACACAGATCAAGTCTTGTCAGTGCGATCAGATCCATCGAGGCGATCGCCGTTGGTTTGTGCGATCGCTCCTACGCGGTTTTGCTTTAGCCTTTCCTCTTCTGCTGACTGCCGAGCCAGCTAGAGCCGCAGACTATAAAGCGAAGGCACTGGTGCTTAGTTGTATTGATTTTCGGTTTGTGGCTTCAGAGCAATACTTTCTGTCACTTCAGCATTTGGGCAATCAATATGACTGGACAGCATTAGCAGGGGCATCTCTGGCGCTGGCTGCATTCCCCCATCCGGCAGACACGACAGCCTTTTGGGATCAACTGGATTTGTCCTATCGACTGCATCACATTGAAAAAGTTGTCATTCTAGATCATCAAGACTGCGGAGCCTATGCCAGCAAAATTGATCCTGACCTAAGTAAAGATCCGGAGCGAGAGCAACAAGTTCATGCCGATTACTTAAACCGGGCTTATCAGGCAATTCGGCAGCGTTATCCTGAACTAGATGTTGAACTGTATTTTGTCACGATCAATGGGTCAGTAAAACCGATCTTGCTGTCGATGACCGTTGGGAAAACCGAGCTGTGATTGCAAACTTGCTAGAACCCATTGGCTTTAAGATTATAGAAGCAAGTAATGGGCAAGAGGGTTTAGAAAAAGCCAGAGATTTTTTACCAAATTTAATTATCACTGACTTGGCAATGCCTGTTATGGACGGATTGGAGATGACTCAATGCTTGCGAAAGTTAGAAGAATTTAAAGTTAGGAGAAGGAACAGAGTTTGTAAGTGTCTTGCCGGGTAAAGTCTGAGCCAGAGAGTGCCTCTACCCCACACCCTACCCCCTACCCGAGAGTTCGGGGGAAAGAAGATTCTTTCCCCCGACACTCGTCCCCACACCCTGTTCCTGACGCCTTCCTACTTTTGGCTCAAATGTGGATACCACATTCGGTTTTGCCAGTGCCCCGCCAGCGACCGGCGCGTTCATCTTCACCCTCGGCTACTGGTGTGGTAATCGGCTCATCGCCAATGCTAGCATAGCCTTGGTCGTGCAGGGGATTGTAAATTACCCCGTGTTCAGATACGTAAGCCCAAGATTCTGGGCGTGTCCAGCTGGCTAAGGGATTGACTTTGAGGCGCTGCTTGCCATCCAGTTCAAACACCGGCATGTCAGCACGAGTCTTAGCTTGGTCACGGCGACGCCCTGTAATCCAGGCAATCGTGTTCAGCTCGGCTAGACCCCGCTGTAGTGGTTCGATTTTGGTCAGATGGTGAAATTTTGCAATATCCTTGTCCCATAGGGCGTCGCCGTATTGAGTGGCAAAGGCTTCGCGGCTCTCTAGTTCTGGAATCTTGTAAATTTTGAGATCCAGGTTGTAGACTTCCTTGGCTTTGGCGACTAGCTCCAGGGTTTGGGGGAAGTGGTGCAGAGTCTCAAGAAACAGCACGGGTACTGGGTGCTTGAGGTCGCGGTAGAGAATATCGGTGATTATCAGGTCATCGACGTTAAAGGCGCTGGTTTGCACCAGTCTAGCGGGAATATGCTCGACACACCATGCCAGAATCTCTCTCGGACGGGCGGTATCAAATCTCTGGTTCAGTTCATCTAGGTCAAAAGTGGAGATGCGGATGGGAGATTGTGTCCAAGAGGTCATAGTCACTTTATCCTCGTTTTTTCAGGCTTTTTGTTTCATATAAGCAATTCTACCTCATGAAAGCACATAATCCGACTGAGAAAGTGGGAATTACATATTTAGCATTACCCCCTCCTGAATCACACGCTGTACTCGTTTCCAGAGTTGCTGAGTAGTACCCAGCACCAGGAACCCTAGCAGCAAGGTGATGCTGAAGGTGCTAATCAATTCGGTGCAGATACCGGAAAGGGCGATCGCCCAACTCCCCACCCACAGGGTCAAACCGTATATCACCCAGACTGTTGACACAGGGGATAGCCCAGAATGCAGCAAGCGGTGGTGCAGATGGCGTTGATCACCGACAAGGGGTGACTTGCGCTCCCAAAGTCTCGCCAGAATTACAATTACCATGTCTATGATCGGCACTGCCAAAATTAAGTAAGGGAGCACAACGGCGGTGAATGTTGCCTCCTTCATCAGACCAATCACTCCGACTGCCGCTAAGGTAAAGCCAATGAAATATGTACCCCCATCTCCCATAAAGATTTTGGCTGGATTGGCGTTGTAGCGTAAAAATCCTAGCGCTGCCCCTGCCAAAGCCAGGGCAATCAATGCAGCAGCAGGGTGATGCTGCCAACAGACGATAAACAGAACACCCGCAGCGATCGCACAAACTCCGGCGGCTAAACCATCCAACCCATCAATCCAGTTGAGCGCATTCGTCACTCCCGCCAGCCAAATAATGGTAATCGGTAGGCTCAATATCCCAATCGGAACTGCTCCCGCAAAAGGAATGGGGAGATGCTCAACCCTAATGCCCATACTCCAGGCAAGACTGGCAACTATTCCTTGCAATAACAGCCGGGTTTTAGGCGGTAGATGGAAAACGTCATCTGCAAGACCAATCAGAAAAAAACCAAGACTACCAACAAGCAACCCCCAAACTTCCCAAGCTTCTGCCAATGGCAAGTTGCCGAAACCTCCTAACCAACCAGCAAACACGAGAGCAGATAAAGTACCCGTACAGATGGCAATCCCCCCTACTCGCACGATTGGGTGTTGGTGGACTTTACGCTTTCCTGGGAGATCGACATAACCAAACTTGAGACCAAGGCGCTGAACTAATGGAGTGCTGGTGAGTACAGCTATAGCAGAAACAAAAAAGGTAATCAAGGGATACATTAGGTGAATCTCAGTACAACGAAAGAGAATGAGTAGGGGGTTTTTCTTACCTAGGGACAATCTCAACAAAATTAATTGATTTCAAGGAATTAAAGAGATTTAATTCCATTTGTTGTAAAAACGCTATATTAACTCATCTATGCAGGGCAACTACAAAACAAACATAACTCTACCTCTGCTCTGTAAACAAGCGAAATTTTACTGAAAAAGAAAGCTGAGTTTACGCTTCACGTCTCTGACGTGAGTTGACCTGCCCACTTCATTGCTCAGTTAAGTTGACAGTACGCTCACAGTGTAGGACAACTATTTACAAAAGCATGAAGCTCTCGAGTGCAACACCGTAAATTCACTGAAGTTAAGAAGCGTGAAGCGTGAAAATAGGCGCAGTTATCAGTAAAATCACGGTTGGATACACACCAGAGGTAGCGTTAAATTTATTTTGTAGTTTGGTTGTGTAAAGCTGCCTTGATGAATCACCGAAAAGTAGTCAGGAGTCACTGACGCTACCGAAGATAGAACGCAAGGCAATGCCGACGTGATTTAAGTGAAGATTTTATATGTCGGATACGGTTATTCGGGTCGAGAACCTGGGCAAGAAATACATTATTGGTCATCAGAAACGGGAGCGCTACACAGCGCTGCGGGATCTGCTGACTGATGGAGCCAAGTCTTTCGGACGCCAGATGCTGAAGCCTTTTGGTAAAAAGATTCCGTCCCCAGATGTTGGTGATTTTTGGGCGTTGAAAGATGTTTCGTTTGAGATTAAGCGGGGCGAAGCCGTTGGCATCATCGGTCGCAATGGATCAGGTAAATCGACGCTATTAAAGATTCTCAGCCGCATTACTGAGCCTACTAACGGTCGCATTTCTATCAAAGGGCAAGTTGCCAGTCTGTTAGAAGTAGGAACAGGCTTTCACCCAGAGTTGACTGGTCGGGAAAACATTTATCTTAACGGTGCCATTTTGGGAATGAGCAAGGTTGAGATCAAGAGTAAGTTTGATGAGATTGTGGCGTTTGCGGAGGTGGAGAAGTTTTTAGATACGCCGGTGAAGCGGTATTCTTCGGGGATGTATGTGCGACTTGCCTTTGCTGTGGCTGCCCACTTGGAGCCAGAGATTTTGGTTGTGGATGAAGTGCTGGCTGTAGGAGATATTCAGTTTCAGAAAAAGTGTTTGGGAAAGATGGGAAAGGTAGCATCAGAAGGTAGAACAGTACTTTTTGTGAGCCACAATATGCCAGCAATTCGTACATTGTGCTCAACTGCACTTCTATTAGATAGAGGCAACGTCATCTGTAATGGCAGTACAAGTCAGTGCATAGCAAGTTATGAAGCACAGAATTACCAAAATCAAGGCTCAGTATGGATACGTTCATCAGACAAGCAAGAAGGTAGTTTAGTCATCACTCAAATAAATTCAGCTCTCCATGGTGAACAGCCTAACCTTGTACTAGAGCTAGATATTATTCTTGAATCCAGGTCAAAATATAAACCAGCCTTCTTAGCCGTTGACATTTTGGATACTACTGGTACAGGTCTCATGCAGGCACTTCCGAAGATTGAGGGCTTTTTGTCAGACACAAAACCGCAACACTTAGTTAAGGTTGCTATTTATCTACCACCACTTATACCTGGTCAATATTTAGCTACTGTTTGGGTAGGAAGTCATAATACAGAAACAATTGATGAAGTTAAAGAAGCAATAATGTTTGAAGTTTACACGTCTCCTACATTGGGTAGAACGTTTTCACATAACATAGAGCATGGTTACATTGTGCCTAACTCAACAGTTGAGTTATTAAATGTAAAAAGGGAAAATTCAAATTTTATAAAATCCTCAATCTAACTAACTGCTATGTTTAGAAACTTTTATCTAACTGGCATTAGTGATTGTTATAAAATTTTTTAAACCTAAAATTTTTTCTAAATGAATTAGATCAATAAAGGAGCGTAGAATATGACGATTTCTAGTTCAACCTTTGCTCAGCTTCAAATAAGAGTATTACGCTCATTGCTGTTTCGCTTAAATAACTACTTTAGTCGCCTAGAAGCTTTTTTCTTTCATAAATACCTCAAACAAACTGATGCTGCTAATACCGGCGCAATATTCACATTCACGAATAAGCGTGAATTAAGATCCCTGTACAATCTTGCTTCTGCCTGCCCTCACGGTGCAGTGGCTCTTGAAATTGGAGCTTATCTTGGCGCATCTAGCTGCTATCTTGCGGCAGGATTAGGACGGGTTAACGGCCATCTATTCTGTGTTGACACATGGCAAAATGAAACGATGCCTGATGGCGAGCGAGATACTTTCACCGAGTTTCAAAACAATACTAGCGGAGTGAGGCATCGGATCACCACTATCAGAAAGAAAAGTGATGAGATATCCGACCGTGATATTCGAGTCCCTCTAAACCTTGTCTTTATTGATGGTGATCACAGCTATGCAGCCGTGAAAAGCGACTTCGACTGTGTTCGACAATGGCTCGCGTCGGACGGAATTATTGCTTTCCATGACTTTAGCGTTTCTGATTATGAAGGGGTAACTCGTGTCGTTGGCGAAGCTCTTGCAAGCGGCAAGTGGATGATTGCGGGCTGTGTGGATAGCAGGGTTAGCGCATCTCAAACCCTATTGACAGGCGGCTCATAGTAAGGAGTTTGAGTCTGAGAGAGCCGCCGCCAACACAGAAAGCATATACTGATCATTCATAGCGGCTCGTCGTGACTTCTGG
>JAABUX010002913.1_pt1 | contig 23402 bp, 21 predicted proteins | sample 5561851 | NCBI WGS metagenome assembly JAABUX01 (sample SAMN10711883, study PRJNA513361) | rock metagenome | isolation source: Antarctica rocks | place: Antarctica: Victoria Land, Richard Nunatak red sandstone | collected 2016-01-03 | reverse complement strand
GAACCCGTCGCGGTCGATCTGGCCGCGACGCTCCGTTCGGGTCCAGTCGGAATCTCCGGGGCGGAGGACTTCCAGTTTTCCCATCGCGCCGGCTCCAGCCACCGCGCCATCGTCGCCCACCACGCGGAGGGCCAGGCCGGGGATCGAGTGGCCGACCGTCCCCGGCTTCTGGCCGACCTGCTTGGCCCCGCCGGCGTCGTTGTCGGGCACGGACGCGGTCAAGAGGCCGAGCGTCGGGTGCTCCCACGACGGCAAGCTGGGGTCGATGGTCCCGATCGACACGACCGCTCTGGTCAGGTAGGACCGGGCCTTGACCCCCTGGACCAGGATCGCCTGGCGGACGCGGTAGACGTCGACCGGCCCGGCGACGGGTGGGCCGAAGGCGATGATCACCCGTCGTCGCCAGCCTTGGGGCCACTTCCAGAGGCAGCGGCCCTCTGAGTAGCTAAGCAGGCTTCCCCAGACGTTGTCGATGAAGACGGGGATGACGGGGGTCTGCTCCCGGCCGTGGAGGATGACTTCGAGCCCTCGGTGGAATGCCCCAGTGAAGCCGTTCCGGGTCAGTTGTCCTTCAGGAAAGATCCCGAGCAAATTCCCGGCGTCGAGGGCGCCTCGGGCCGTCCCGATGGCGGCGCGCTGGGCTTTGGGGCCGGAATACGGGATCGACAGTAAGCCGCACCGTTTGGCCAGAAACCCGACCAGGGGGAGGCCGAACACCCCGGCGTTGACCAAGGCGGTCCCGCGCCGGGGGATGCTCGCGGCGAGGAAGAAGCCGTCAAACCAGGTGATGTGGTTCGAGACGAGGAGCATCGGGCCGGTCCGTGGGACGTTGTCGCGACCGAGGATCACGAGGTCGTAGCGGAGGTAGAGCATGAGCCGAACGAACGGCTGGACGATCCAGGGGAGCGCGATCACCCAGGCGATCAGCCCGAGCGCGAGACCACCGGCGACCGCCAGCGCAACCGTGATCCAGGTCCAGTGCATGATCGGGTCTCGCTCGCCGGAGAAAAAGGGGGGCGGTCAGGTCAGGGGCGACTCAGGCGACCGTTGCGGTAGCACTCGCTCAGCATCGCCTTGGCCTGGTCGGGGAGTTCCGACTTGGCGATCCTGGCGATGGTTTCTTCGATCGGATAGGCGATGCGCTTGAGTTCAATCTTGTTGTCGTCGATGATCGCGTAGGCCGCGCGCGGGTCGCCGTCGCGCGGGTTGCCGACGCTCCCGGGGTTGATCACCACCGCCCCCCCGGCCCGGAGGTTGAACTGCATGTGCGAGTGCCCGACGCAGACGACGTCGGCCTCGACCCCTTCGAGCCGGCGTGCCCAAGTGTCCCGGTCGTTCATGAGGTACTCGTCGAGCGGGTCGCGGGGGGTCCCGTGGACCAGGAGGAAGCGGCGCCCCTCGATGTTGAACCGGCAGGTGAGCGGCAGTTCGAGCAAAAACCGCCGCTCGGCGGCTCCCAAGGTGCCCCAGACCAGTTCCCGACTGACCTGCGTCAGGTAGCGGTATCCTGACTCTCCCGTGACCTGGATTCCCTGCGCGACGCCGTGGTCGTGGTTCCCCCGGACGACATGGCGGGCGTGGTCCATGACCCACCGGACGCAGGCCAAGGGGTTCGGGCCGTAGTCGACGAGGTCCCCCAGGCAAACGCAAAAGTCGTACGGCTCGTTGATGGCCGCCAAGGCGGGCCAGTTGGCGTGGATGTCGGACACGATGAGGATGCGCATGCCGCCGGCGTCGTCTCCGTCAGGTCTGGCCAAGCCACTGGTCGTGCCAGAGTTGGAACATCAAGAGAGTCCAGAGCGGCTTCCGATGATCGCGGGTCCCGGCCAGATGCTCCCGAACGATCTTGCTCACTTCGGTCGGGCGAAACAACCCCTGCCGCCCCAGCCGCCCCGGTTCGAGCAGCGAATGAAGCAGCGGCGCGAGCGGGCCGCGGAGCCAGCGGGCGACCGGAATCCCGAACCCCTTCTTCGGTCGACCGAGGATCGACGCGGGCAGATGCCCTACCGCCGCCTGCTTGAGCAACCGCTTCGAGATTCCCTGGTGGCGCTGATAACTCGGCGGGAGGGTGGCCAGCCAGTCGACCAGGTCGGCGTCGAGGAACGGCGCCCGGACCTCCAAACCACAAGCCATGCTCGCCCGGTCGACCTTGAAGAGGATGTCGTCGGGCAGGTAGGTCGTCTGGTACTGGTCCAGACTCGACCGGAGGGGATCACGCGATCCAGGAAACGGAGTCATCCGCGCCAAGTGCTCGGCTTCGACATCGATCGGCGGACCGGCCACGAGCAGCGCCGCGATCTCGTCGCCGGCGAACGACCCGAGCCATCGCTGGTGAGCCAGAGCCATCGGCTCGCCGGCACCGCGGAGAAACTGTTTGAGTTTGAAGTCGAAGCTCAGGTTCCGGTGGTCAACCGGGATCTGGGCGATCCCTCGGCGGATCAAGCCTTGAGCCAAGCCGGGAAGGCGGCCGAAGATCCGCGAGGCGCGCTCGGCCCCGAAGGTCGGGTAGCCCGCCATCAACTCGTCCGCGCCGTCGCCGCCGAGGGCGACCGTCACCTCGGTCCGGGCGAACCGGCTCAGGAGGTGGGTGGGCAGGACCGAAGCGTCGCCGAACGGTTCGTCGAGCCAACCCGCCACTTCGGGGAGGAGGTCGAACACCCCTTGGGCCGAGAAGATTTGCTCGTGGTGCTCGGTGCCGAGGTAGGCGGCGACCGTCCGGGCGTGCGCGCTCTCGTCGAAGCTCGGGTCGTCGAACCCGATCGAAAAGGTCTGGATCGGCCGCGCCGGTTCCCACTCGCGGACCGCCGCCGCGACCGCCGACGAGTCGATCCCGCCCGACAGGAAGACCCCGAGCGGGACATCCGCGCGGCAGTGGCGGGCGACGCTCGACCGGAACCGCTCCCAAAAGGTCGCGGCGGCCTGGTCGAATGGCTCGGGCGGATTGGTGGGGGCGGGCGGCTCCCAGTAGCGCTGAATCGTGGCCTGGCCCTGATCCCAGACGAGGATGTGGCCCGGGAGGAGCTTTTGGAGTCCGCTCCAGATCGAGTGCGCGCCCGGGAGATATTCGTGAAACAGGTACCGCGCTAGCCCGGCGGGGTCGATCTGGCGGGCCACATCGGGGTGGGCCAGCACCGCCTTGGCCTCCGAGCCGAAGACCAGGCCGCGGCGGTCGGTGATCGCATAATAGAGCGGTTTTTGTCCCATCCGGTCGCGGGCGAGGACCAGGCGGTTCCGCGGCTGATCCCACAGGGCCAGCGCGAACATCCCGTTCAGGTCGCGGGCGAAGTCCAGCCCACGCTCTTCGTAGAGGTGGACGATCGACTCGGTATCGCAGTGCGTCCGGTACTGGTGGCCGAGCTTGAGGAGGCGGTCGCGGAGGGTGAATTCGTTGTAAATCTCACCGTTGTACGTCACCCAGATCGACTCGTCCTCGTTCGCCATCGGCTGGTCGCCCGCCGCGACGTCGACGATCGAGAGCCGCCGATGCCCCAGTGCCACCGGACCCTGACAGTGGAAGCCGTCACCATCCGGCCCCCGGTGCCGGAGCGTGGCCGTCATCCGGGCGATCGTGGAGCGGTCGGCGGGGAAACCCTCCGAGTTGACAAAGCCGGCGATTCCACACATGGGTTGTGAGCGACGATCCTCGGGGCGAGTCGAGCAGTGGGAACCAGCGCGATCAGAGTCGCTTGATCGAGATATTGCGAAACTGGACCAAGCTCGGGTTCCCGACGTACTGGCCGTCGCGGTAGTCGCCGTGATGCTGGAAGGCGATCGGTCCGGACAGCGGGATTCCCGGCAACTGCGCATTTTCGATCACGGTGACGTCGTTGAGGACGACGGTCAGACGATCCCCCTTGAGCGTGATTATAAACGTGTTCCACTCCCCGACCGGCTTGTCGGCCTGGTGCTTCGGGGTCACGCCGGCGCGGACCTCGGGGGGTTGCTCGGGGTCTTCCCGGTAACCGTAGACCTCGCCGGAGCCGATCGGCCAACACCAGATGTTGACCTGGCTTTTGCCGGTCTTCAAGTCGCGGAGGTAAACGCCCGAGTCGCTATCGGGCAGCGCCAGTTGCAACTCCTTGCCATCGACCCCTCGGGCATGCGTCCCGTCGGGGAGGATGTAGGGAATGAACTTGTTGACCCAAGGGGTCGCCTTGATCCGCCAGTCGAGTTTCAGGACAAAATCCTGATACTCCTCGCGCGAGACGAGGTTCTTCGACCCTTTCGACTCGCTCCGGGCGTCGTAGTCGATCACCCCATCAATGACCTTCCAGTGGCCGCCGTCGTTCTCGGGCGTGACCCAACCCGTCAAGTCACGCCCGTTGAAGAGCGACTCGAACTCGGCGGTCGGCCGGTTGTCCGCCCCCGCGAAGAGGACCAACACGGCCGCTGACAAGAGCCAACGGCACCACCGGATTGGCAGTCGGCCGAGTCGGGGATTCGGGAAGTCTGGGTCGGTCATGAGGAGGATTCCACTCGGTGCCGACTGATTCTCCAGACGACAACGAAAAGCCGCCCGTGAGGTCGCTGGGTCGCATCGGTTGTACCGTGGGCAGGGCGAAGTTTAAAGCGAAAAGTTCGGTGTGCCCCCTGATGACCGCTCAATCATCCGGTATGATCTGGTATTCATCTGGTCAGACGGGTCGGGTTCGCGGCGGCGGTGGTCCGACCTTGGTTTGCTGCACGTTGCGGGAGGGTTTGCCATGCCGATGGGTCCAGCCGAGATCGTGGCGAGTCTGAAAGAGCTTTGCGAGGAGCGCGGTCCCACGATCGACACCAACTCGATCGTCCAGTGGATCGACGACCAAGGGGGCTACGACTCCGACGCCGAGTTGATCGCCTATGCCAAGAAGATGAAGGCCCGCCAGTACGCCCGGATGCTGATGTTCGACGACGAGGAGTCGGGCCGAAAGATCAAGCGGTTATGGAGCTTCAACGACCGGGAATCCGGCCGACGGGCTTACTCCGACATCCTCGCCATGCCCCCCGCGCGGCGTCGCGAGTTGATCGACAAGTATGTCAACTTTCTCGACCAGCTCAGTTCGGTCCGGCGGGCGATGACGGATTACCTCGCGGGGCAGGAGTTCTTCGACTTTTACGTCGAGCAGTACGAACCCCAAGAAACCACGCTTTGACGGGCGATCCGGTGCGACCCACGCGGGCAAATCAGGTCTTCCCTTGACCCGGTTTGCCCGATGGCTCCAGAATGGGGGGCGGATCAGGCTGAGTTTTGGTTTTTTCAGGACGCCGTCGCCATGTCATCGCTGACCCAATCGGAAGTCGCGCCGACCACTTACCCGGATCGTCATGGCCGATTTGGTCTGTTTGGCGGCCGGTTCGTCCCCGAAACATTGATGGATGCCCTGGATCGACTCACGGTGGCTTACGAGGCGACCAAACACGACCCGTCGTTCCAGGCGCAGCTCGATGACCTGCTCAAGGATTACGTTGGGCGGCCGTCCCGCCTCTTCTTCGCGGAACGCCTGACGGACATGGTGGGCGGGGCGGCGATCTACCTCAAGCGGGAAGACCTGAACCACACTGGGGCGCACAAGATCAACAACGCCCTCGGGCAGGTCATGATCGCCCAGCGGATGGGGAAGAAGCGGGTGATCGCCGAGACGGGAGCCGGGCAGCACGGGGTCGCCACGGCGACGGCCTGTGCTTTGTTCGGCCTCGAATGCACGGTCTACATGGGTGAGGAAGACATCCGCCGCCAGAAGCTCAACGTCTTCAACATGCGGACGATGGGGGCGAGCGTCGTCGCGGTGACCGCCGGTTCGCGGACTCTCCGCGACGCCACCAACGAGGCGATGCGCGACTGGATGGCTTCGTCCGACGAGACCCACTACACGATCGGGAGCGTCGTCGGTCCCCACCCGTTCCCGATGATCGTCCGCGACTTCCAGGCCGTGATCGGTCGCGAAGCCCGAGCGCAGTGCCTTGACCGCTTGGGCAAGTTGCCCGAGATGGTCGTCGCCTGCGTCGGGGGGGGGTCGAACGCCGCCGGGATGTTTTATCCGTTCGTGGGCGACGCCGAAGTCGAACTCGTCGGCGCCGAGGCCGGCGGTCGGAGCCGGACCTCGGGCGATCATGCGTCGAGCTTGACCCAAGGGCAGCCCGGCGTCCTCCACGGGAGCTTTAGCTACGTCCTCCAGAACGAGGATGGACAGACCGACGACGTCCACTCGATCTCGGCGGGGCTGGACTATCCCGGCGTGGGACCCGAGCACAGCTACTGGAAGGATTCGGGGCGGGTCCGCTACGAGGCGGTGACCGATGACGAGGCGCTGGCGGCTTACGATGCCACGGCAAAGTTCCAGGGGATCTTGCCCGCCCTGGAGTCAAGCCACGCCATGGCGCAGGCGTTCAAGGAAGCCGCGAAGCTGGGAGCGGACAAGAATGTGGTAATCTGCCTGTCGGGTCGCGGCGACAAGGATGCGTTCGAGGTCGCCCGCCTGCGCGGCGAGCCGATGTATTGAATCCCCCCTCAGACCCGACGCGACCAGCCAGCCGCCATGAACCGGATTACCACCCTATTTGATCGTTTGCGCAGCGAGGGCCGGTCGGCCCTGATGCCGTTCCTCACGGCGGGCGACCCTTCGCTGGCGGTCACGGCCCAGCTCATCGCCACGCTGGCCGCGCGCGGGGCCGACCTGATCGAGCTGGGCATCCCCTATTCCGACCCGATCGCCGACGGCCCGGTGATCGCCGCGAGCTACCACCGGGCTTTGACCCACGGGTTCAAGTTGTCGGCCTTCTTCGAGGAGATCCAGGCGATCCGCTCGGAGCCGGGATCAGCCGTCGCGACGACCCCGCTCGTCGCGATGGTCTCGTACGCGATCATCCATCGCTGGGGGGTCGAGAACTTCCTGGAGCGTGCCAACGGAGTCGGGCTTGATGGTCTAATCGTCCCGGACCTGCCGCTCGAAGAGTCGCTGTCGCTTTGCCGGTCGGCCACGGAGCGGGGACTGGCTTTGATCCAGTTGATCACTCCCACCACCTCGCGGGAGCGCGCTTTGGAGATCATCCGGTCGACCACGGGGTTTATCTACTATGTCTCGGTCGCCGGGGTAACAGGGGAGCGCCGCGCGTTGCCGACGAACGTGGTTGAGAACGTTGCCTGGCTCCGGTCGCGGACGCAGTTGCCGATCTGCATCGGCTTTGGGATCGGCTCGGTCGAGCAGGTCCGGGACTTGGCCGGCAAGGCCGACGGCTTGATCGTCGGCAGCGCCATTGTTCGGCGGCTGGCGCACGCCCAGGAGGGGTCGGTGGATCAGGTGGTCCACGACGTGGGGGCGTTCGTCGCCGAACTTGCCGGTGGTCTGGTATGATCGGTCGTCCGCAACTCCCCCTTTTCCACTTCGCCCCGTGCCCCGAGGTCAGTCGATGAGTAGCCCGTCCCGGAAGTCGCCGCTGGGGATTCGCGTGATCGGCATCTTCAAGCTGGTGAGCGCAATCTTGCTCGTCGGGCTAGGTTACGGGATCTTCCGGCAAGTCGGGGGAGACCCCGAGAAGCTGATCGAACGCCTCGTCGGCTCGCTCAAGCTCGACCCCGACAACCGTTATATCCATCAAGTCTTAGAAGCAGTCTCGGGAGTGAGTCAGAGGCAACTCAAGCTGGCGAGCGCCGGGACGTTTGTTTATGCGATGCTCTACGCGACTGAGGGGATCGGGCTGGTCCTCCAGCGGCGCTGGGGGGAATACTTCACGGTCATCATGACTGGGTCGCTGATCCCGCTGGAAGTCTGGGAGGTCGTCCTCAAGGTGACGGGTCTGCGGGTGTTCCTGCTGGCTCTGAACGTCGCGATCGTGGCTTATCTGGTTGTGCAGTTGCGGCGTGGGCACCAGGATGAGGGGGCGGCGAGCCACGACGGGTCAACCTCGGCTCAACCCTCAACTTGAACCTGAGCGGCTCAACGGACCTTTTCGATCACTTCGAGGTCGCGGACTGAGATCAGGCGGGCGCCCAGCCCTTCGTCGAAGTGGACGATCCCCCGGACGCCGACCTTTCGCGCGAGGAACCGGTTGATCGGCAAGCCCGGGGGGATGGTCAGATAACTGATCGGCTTCCCTTCGGGACCGATCAAGGCATGGACCTTCTGCCCGCGATAGCGGCGGGATGACGGCTGCAACAGCCCTTGAGCATCAAACTTGCGGTCGGTGGTCGTCCGGGCCTGGCCGGCCGAGCGCTGAATCTGCGCCACTTCGGCGTCGCGGTCGTCGCCGGCGCGGAGGAGGCGGGCGAACTCCTGGGCCTTGATGCCGATTTCGTGGTCGCGCACCGCTTGATCGAGCCGAGGCTGGACCACGGCCCTGACCCCGGAGTGACCGTCGTACCGGCGGAGGAGCGCCTCGTAGCGGACCCGGACCGGGGCGAGGTCCCAGTTCTCGACCGACTCGGACTTGATCGACCGGTTCATCGCGGTGATCGAGGCGAGTTCGGCATTCACCTCCGCCGGGAGGTCGGGATCAGGCCCTTCGGGCTGATGCGAGACGAGCCGCTCGGGCGGGTGGGTCGGCTCGGGTTGAGCGGGTCCGGTGAGCTTAAGCCCTTCGAGCCTGAGGTAGCGGACCTCGGGCCGGTCGGGCTGGATCGCTCGCCAGGTTTGGATCACGCCTCCCCGTTGGACCCGCAAGTCCGGGCGGTCGAGAAGCTGGACCGACGTCCCGGGCGGCGTTGACCGGCAGGGGGGTCCGGGCAACCTGGCTCCGGCCGCGGCGAAGCAAACGCGGGCCGGTCGGGGACCGACCGCACTGGTCCCGTCGGCACCTTCCTGGAGATCCGCGGCGTTAATCCACGCGAACGTCCCGATCGGCGCGCGAATCCGTGCCCAGCCCGACTCCGCGCCCAGTACAACGACCCGGTCGCCCGAGCGGAGAACTCCGGTGGAATAGGCGGAGTCGTTTGGTTCGGTCATCACTTCGAGTTCGTCGACGACGACCGCCGACTCGCGGGGAAGGTCGGTCCGCGCGCCGGCCAGCACCGCCGAGGCGATGAGCGCAAGCCAGAACGTCGCGAGATGCCAGGCGACCATCCCACTCCAGTCCTTGGGAGTTCGACCGCTTCCCCCTTCGTCGGGCGAACGACTCGGGCCGCCGTCGTCCCCGAGTCCAGTCCGCAGGCTGTATCCGATCCGACCGAACCTGTCAACGCGACCTCAGATCCCCCTCTGCGTGGGGTATAGCTTTCGAATCTGAAGATTCTTTGGAATCAAGAATTGCAAATCGCAGGATCGCCAATCGCAAAGGATGGAAGAATCCTGGTTTCTCATTTTTTGCGATTGGCGATCCTGCGATTTGCAATCCGAATCTCCGGATTCGAAAGCTACACCCCTCTGCGTGTCATTTCTGGCGTCAGACTGTCGGGTCGATACCGTGCGACGGCTGGACGCGGTATCATGGTGGGCCAATCCGCCCTTCAGCCCAGCCCGGCGCGCTGGGTGTCGCGCGGGAATCGCTTGAGGTTTGTCGCATGCTCTTTAGCTGGAACCAGTTGACCGACTATGTCCGCCTCGCGATCCCGCATGAGGAGTTGGCGGAGCGCTTGTCGCTGGTCGGGTTCAACCACGAGGCGACCCGCGAGGTCGGCGGCGACTTCTGTCTTGACCTCGAAATCACGAGCAACCGCCCCGACTGTTTGAACCACCTCGGGATCGCCCGCGAGATCGGCCTCTTGCTCGACCAGCCGGTCTGCCACCCCGTGCCGCCGGACCCAAAGATCAACAACCAGGCTAACCCCGCGATCCAGGTCGAGAACCGGGCCGATGACCTGTGCAGCCAGTTCGAGGCGATCACGATCCACGGGACGAAAGTCGGCCCAAGCCCCTGGTGGCTGGTCAAGCGGCTCGAAACCCTTGGGGTCCGCTCGATCAACAACGTCGTCGACGTGACGAACTACGTCATGCACGAGACCGGTCAGCCGATCCACGCCTACGACCTCGCCAAGCTCAACGGCCGGACGCTGATCGTCCGGCGCGCGTTGAAGGGGGAGCCGGCCGACTGCCTCGACCACAAGCGCTACGAACTCGACGAGTCGATGCTGATCATCGCCGATGCCGATCGCCCCGTCTGCGTGGCGGGCGTGATGGGCTGCTCGAACAGCGAGGTGGACGGGACAAGCACCGACCTCGTCATCGAGACCGCCCGGTTCGACCCGATCAACGTCCGGCGGACGGCGCGGGCCTTGGGGTTGCAAACCCAGTCGAGCTACCGGTTTGAGCGACCCATCGACCCGAGGATGGTCCTCGGAGCGCGGAACCGCTGCGTCGAGCTGATCCTGGCGACCGGCGGCGGGACCGTCCGGTCGACCAGCCGCCACCCTACCATCCCGTCCGAGACCAAACCAACCGTCCGGCTCCGGGTCGCCCAGGTTGCCCGGTTGCTCGGGATCGAGGTTCCTCATCAAGAGATCAAGCGAATCCTTGTTGCCCTCGGGCTGACCCTGGTGGCCGAAGACGCGGCAGCGATGTCCTTCGAGACCCCCGCCTGGCGGACCGACCTCGACCGCGAGGTGGACTTGATCGAAGAGGTAGGCCGAATCCACAACTACGACCAGATCCCCGAGGATCGCCCCGTCAAGCTCGGCGCGATCCAGCAAGACCGTCGCGGGCGGATCGAAGCCGAGACCCGGTCGATGTTGATCAACCTTGGCTACAGCGAGGCGATCACCTACAGCTTCGTGGCCCAAGGACTGGTCGGCGGTGAGTTCACCCTTTCAGCCAACATCGAGCCGATCCGAGTCGAGCACGCCACCCGCCGCCAGTCCAACCTGATGCGGCTCAGCCTGACGCCAAGCCTGCTCGAAGTGGCCAGCTCCAACGAGGCCCACGGCAACCTCGGGGTCCGCCTCTTCGAAGTGGGCAACGTCTATCATCCCGTCGCCGGTCGGGACCTCCCCCAAGAAACCACCCGCCTGGCCATCCTCGGCCCCGGCGACTTCTTCACGATCAAAGGGGTCCTCGAAGGGATCATGGAGCGGCTCCACATCCCGGGATCGCTCCGCTGGGAACCATTGACCCTGGACAGCCTTCGACCGGGCCACACCGCCACGATCCACCTCGGCTCAGCCAACCTCGGCTTCGCGGGTGAACTTGACCCGGCCACTCAATCCCGACTCAAGCTCCGAGGAGTTTATTCGGTCCTGGAAGTCTCGGTCGACGCCCTCGACGCGGCGGCGATCCTGATCCCCCAGAACGTCCCCATCCCGATCTTCCCCGGTGTCCAGCGCGATCTGTCCCTGATCGTCTCCGCCCAAACCACCTGGGCCACCATCGAAGCCACCGTCCGCGACGCGGTCGACGCCACCTTCGAGTCGATGGCCTTCGAGGATTCCTTTCGCGGCGGCAACCTCCAGCCCGAGGAACAAAGCATCCACTTCAGCCTCCGCTTTCGGAACCCGGCCAAGACCATGACGAGCGATGAGATCGACGCTAGGATGGCCCGGATCATCGACCAGTGCCGGACCAAGCTGGGCGCCACCATCCGGACTTGAGCCACGGATGAACACGGATGGAACACGGATAAGAAAAGCAAGCTTTTGAATCGGATGATCCGTGTTTCATCCGTGTTCATCCGTGGCCGAATTTGGCCTTTTTCGGCTTGTGCACCAGCTTGTCGAGCAAGGTGATCAGCTCGTGCGAGTTGGGGATCTCGCGGAACCGGAGGACCGGGCCGGACAGGTCCTCCAGGGCTTCCTCGTCGACCTTGAGCTTGTCTGAGATCGCAAGCAGGTAGCGCGGTGGGCCGTGCTGAGGGAGGAGGCGGAGGAGGCGTTCCAGGCTGGTCTTTTTCCAGAAACCGACGATTTCGACGAAGACGTCTTGGCCGGTCGGGATGTGGACGAACTTGTAGTCGGGCACCCAGGTCCCCTCGCGGCCGAGGTCGACCACCTCGGTCGTCTCGACGATCTCCCACTGCGTCGAGACCTGGCGGAACCGGTCGACGAACGCGGCGAGTTCGCTGGGGACATAGGTCCCGGTGTCGGCGTAGTGCGACACCAGCCCGTCGTTGGGCTCGATGTGGAACGTCCGCGGCTCACGCTTCGGTCCCCACCGGAGTTCGGCGTCGAGGCGGAAGTCGCGGCACAAGAGCAGGGCGGGGAGGAACAAGGCCATCTGGAGGCCGTACTTGTTGGTCGCGCTGAAGAGGCTTAACGGGCCGTCGATGTGGAACTGGTAGCCGTCCTTGACCGTCCCTTCGACGCGGTAGAGGAGGCGGTGGAACTTGAGGTGGCGGAACAACTGGCGGTAGCGGGCCGGTTTTTCGTGGCGGACCTCGGCCTCGACCAGGACGGACCGGAGCAGGACCGCCTGCGCGAGCGCGACGTTGTAGCGGTCGATCAGGCGTAAGGCATCGATCGACTGGTCGAACGAGAGCAACCGGTTCTCATCGCGGAGGTCGGCGAACATCGCGGCGGCGACCTGCTCGGGGGTGATCTTGAGTTCGCTCGCCACCGCTTCGAGCACGGCGTCGCGGCGGAACGGGTTTTTCGCCTGCCCCGAGGTGATCAAAGACTTGCGCTGCGCGGCGGCGGCGGTGAAGACTTTTTCGCGGAGCGAATCGGGGGGGATATCGGCCACAACCTCGAACTCGGCGCGGTCTTCGAGGATCTTGGCCAGCCCCCGGTGCGCCAGCGTCGCCAGCCCTTCACCGAGCAACTCGTCGATCTCCGAGTCGATCTCGCCGCGGGTCCGGCCGACCCCTTCGCGGAAGATCAAGAGCAAGCTCTCGGCGACCTCGAGCCACTGCGGGTCGCTCCGATCCAGATAGAGCGGGATGGCGCGCTGTTTGGAGAACCGGACGCGGACCAGGTTGCCGGTGAGCATTGGGCACGAGCCTCGGGGTCGGTCGTCAGTCGAGCTGCCGCCAGGTCGCGACGAGGAGGATAATCGAGTGTGAGGTCCAAGCAATGGCTCGGAGGAGATTGGTCGCCACGAGCCAGCGGTGCCAGGCCGGGTCAAAGCCGAGACTGAGTTGGTTGTGCGCTGGGACGGAGCAGAAGAAAGTAATCCCCCAGGTCGCGACCGCCGCCAGCAGGCCCAGGCCCGCCAAAGTCAGGCTGACCCCTTGGGGGCGATCCCAGAGTAGCCAGGCGGAGGTCAACAACTCGACGACCATCGGGATCAAGACGACCCGCCCGGTCAGTCGGGTGTGGTCGGCGTGGTAGGCGGGGAACGCCGCGGGGCCGATTCGTTCCATAAGCGGGTAGTGGATGACCTCGACGAACCAGATGACCCCGGTCATAAACAAGGTCGCGGCCAGGCAGGCGAGAAAGACGAGTTTGCCGATCATTCGCCACCATAGGCGCTGTGCTGGCGGCGCCGGTTGGAGGTGAATTCCTCGACGGTCCCGCGGGTGACGACCTCGTACAAGGTCGCTTCCTTGTCGCCCGACTTTCGGAGGATGCGGCCCAGCCGCTGGACGTGCTGGCGGACTGATCCCGAACCGGACAGGATGACCGCGACGTTGGCCTCGGGGACGTTCACCCCTTCGTTCAGGACGTGGGACGTCGCGACGATCGGGTATTCGCCCGAGTTGAACTTCAGGAGGACGTCACGCCGCTCCTTGGTCTTAGTCTGGTGGGTGATGACCGGGACCAAAAACTGGCGGGCGATGGTGTAGACCGTGGCGTTATCGTTGGTGAAGATCAAGACCCGATCGCCGTTGTGCCGTTCCAAGAGGCGGGCGAGCAAGCTGAGCTTGGCCGGCGCGGCGAGAGCCAAGGCGCGCTGCTCGCGGAAGGCGAGGAAGGCTTGGCGACCCTCGGCCGACCGATGCGCCTGAAACAAGAACTGCTTCCAGCCGCCGGGATTCCGCATGTCGATCCCGGCATCGCTCAAGAAGCTCCGGTAGGTTTCTCGCATCGACTCGTACCGCACCCGCTCCTCGTCCGTCAGGTTGACGAACAGCGATTCGATCCGATAATCGGCGAGGTATTGGCCGCGCAGTTGGGTGATCTCGCGGCGGTAGACGATCGGGCCGATCAGGTGGTCGAGCCGTTCGTGGGCATTGTCGGCGCGCTCGGGCGTGGCGGTCAGGCCAAGCCGCCAGGGGGCGATCGACCCTACCGCCGAGGCCGCCACCGTCGGGCTGGGGAGGTGGTGGCACTCGTCGTAGATCAAGAGGCCGAACCGATTGCCCAGGCGCTCGACGTTCTGGTAGGCCGAGTCGTAGGTGGTGACGGTCAGCGGTTTGATGTCGTAGTAGCCGCCGCCGAGAATCCCGACGTCGACGCCGAAGGCCATCGAGAGTTCGTCGTACCACTGGTTCAACAGGTCAATCGTGGGGGTGACGACCAGACTCGGCCGCCCCGCCTTGTGGATCGCCAGGTTGGCGAGGTGAGTCTTGCCAGTCCCTGTTGGGAGCACCACCACTCCGCGCCCGCCCGCCTGCCACCAAGCGTCCAGCCCCTCGGTCTGGTGGGGGAAGGCGTTTTTGAGGACGCGGAACGGCCAGGGGGTTTTCCCCTCGTACCCTTTGGCCTCGTCGATGTAGGGGGTCTTGGCGCCGTGGAGCTTCTGAACGATCGCGCGGTAGTGGATCGCCTCGGCTCGGTGGAGCTTGACCCGGGGGTCGTAGCGAACCCCCGCGAGGCCATGCGGCTCGTCTTCGAGCAACCCTTCGATCAGGATCGACCCTTCGCTATAGGTCAACCGGAGCGCTGGGGCTTCGATGGCGACGGTCGGTGTGGTGGGGGCGGCAACACTCATCCAGACACCCTGCGGAGGTTGAAGCGGATTGGAGAACGCTCAGCGGGTCGGACCAAGGAACGGATAGCTCGCCACCTTATCCCACGGGCCACCAAGGTAACGCCACAAGATCAGGCGGTCGCCGGTCCCCGACCACGGGGACCATCCCGCCTGGATCTCGTGCAAAGCTCGATCCGCTTCGGATCGCTCGGCCTTGTTCATGACCATGACGTGCGGGTGGTACGGCTGGCGGTCTTGCGGGGTGAGGTCCCGCGCGAACGTCCGCGCCAGTTCATTTCGGACGGTGATTAGACCGGAAGCCTGGACCGTCAGCAGGACCCCGCGCCCCGTTGGTCGGACGGCGGTGAACTGGAGCGGGATCGGGGAGTGGCTTCGAGCGAGCCGGTCGAGTTCGGCGTCGACCGGCTCGAAGGCGTGGCCGGGAAGTTGATGAAAGAGCGACAGGTGAGCGGGCACCAGGTTCCGTTCCGGGGGAAAATAGCGATGGCGGAGCGCGTCGAGACGCTCGAACGTCGCGGGGTCGAACCCGAGGGTGATCAGGAAGGGTGGGTCGTCGTCGATTCGAGCCAAGCCCCGCGCCCCCGCCAAGATCCTTGCGACGAACTCAAGTGTCTGTACGCGAGTCTAGCACTTTTTGAGCGGATCGACCAGGATCAGTCGCCCGGTTCAACCGGGTCGCGTCGGTTGCTGGAGGCTCTGAATCTCACCGAGGGTCAGATCCCGCCAATGGCCCGGCGCCAGATCACCAAGCTGAACCGTCCCGCTCGCGACCCGGATCAGGCGAAGCGTCGGGAAGCCGACAGCGGCGGTCATCCGACGGATCTGACGATTCCGACCTTCGCGGAGGACCACCTTGAGCCAGGCGGTCGGGACGTTCTTCCGAAACCGGATCGGCACCGAGCGGTCGGGGAGGTCGAGGGCGTCGGGCAACAACTCGACCTCGGCGGGGCGAGTCGGGCCGTCTTTGAGGAGGACCCCGCGTCGGAGCGCATCGATCGCCGCGGGGTCGGGGATACGTTCGACCTGAACCCAGTAGGTTTTCGGGTGCTCAAACCGCGGAGTCGTCAAGCGGTGGATCAAGGGGCCGTCGTCGGTCAGGAGCAAAAGCCCTTCGCTGTCGCGGTCGAGCCGACCGACGGGATAGACGTTCGGGACGTCGACGAAGTCTTTGAGCGTCGCCCGCCCATCGCCGTCGGTGAATTGGGTCAGGACGTCGAACGGCTTGTGGACCATCAGGTAACGTCGCCCCGGGGCGATCACGACGCGGGGCGACCGGGGGTCAACCGTGCCCATAGCCGCGGTCGAAGGCGTCGAGGTCGCGGATGTGCGCGGTGTAGGTCGTCCGGAACGTGTCGGCGTCGATCGTCCAGCGCGGGGCGTCTTCGGTGTGGCGGTGGCAGTGTTCTTCGAGCAGCCGATGGAGGAACTTGAACAGTTGCCGGGGGGTCCGCAAGTTCCCCAGCGCGTCTTTGAGCGAGTCGTCCGAAACCCCCTCATCAATGATCTGCCGGAGCCGAGGTCCATCGCCGTCGATTGATCCGTTCGCTGAGGCACACGCTTTCAACCGGTCCCCCGCCAGGTCGTAAAGCGATGGCCCGGTCCACCGGAGGGGTTTGATCAGGTTGAGCTTGTCGGGGCGGGCTCGGTCGTAAAACTCTTTGTCTTCCTTTTCGAGGTAGTACGCCAGCTCGATCGGCAGGAGGAGTTTGAAGCCGATCCCCGGGTGACGCAGGAACTTGTGGTCGAGCAGGGGCCAGATCAAGGCCCGCATCTTCCGGGGGTCTCCTTCGATGAGCTGCGGTTCGTCGACCCGGTCGACGAGCACGAGGATACCCTGGTAGCCAAGCGACCCGAGCAAGCTTTGGAACTTCCGGAACAGCTCGTACCGCTCCTCGCCACCCCCTCGGACGGCCGACGGGAGCGGCTGGCCGCCGAGTTCGTTGGGCTGGAACCAGAGGAGTTCCCACCGGAGCGCGGCGGGGTCGCGACTGAGAACCCGGACCGCCCGGCGGATCGACCGGGCGTGCCACTCCGCCCGCGCCAGCCGCCAACCCCAATAGAGCCAGCCCAAGGCGATCGGAACCAATAGCCACGGGAGGATCTTGGGGGTCTGAAGTCCGGGAAACACGGCGATCAAGATCAAGACAACCAGCGTGGTTCCGAACCCGAGTTGCAAGTCGCGGCGACTCCAGAGCGGGCGGAACCCCGACCGGCGGCGGAGGCGGCTCCATCGCTTCTCGATCGGCTCGCGGGTCGACTGGTCGTAGATCGCGGTCAAGAGGAGCAAGTCGCGGCGCTGGTCGAGCGTCAGCGCGGTCAGGTCCATCTTTTCGGAGTTCAGGGCGTCGGTGAGCTGCGTGACACCCAGCGCGAGGATGGCGTCCATATGGTCCTGGAGCCGCCACTTCTCGAGCGCTTCGCCGGCATCCTTGGCTTTGACGGCGTCGCGGAAGTGGTCCAAGAACGGGTTGAAATCGTCGTACGAGATCACGAAAACCCGGGCGTCGGGATGGGCGACGTTGTAAGATTCGAGTTCCGAAGTCACCTGGAGCCGCAGCGCCGTCTTGCCGCTTCCCTTCTCGCCGAAGACCAGGGCGGTCGAGGGGTCGCTGGGGCTGCCGAAGAACTTATCCCAAGCCGGGTGGTGGATCGTGTCGAGGCAGGCTCGCTTGAATACCGTGTCGGTCTGGGCGTCTTCCTCGCTGAACGGGTTGCCGGTGATCCCATGATGCTTGAGAAACTGATCGATCTTCATCCCGATTGTGCCTTTCCCGGTTCTTGTCCCAAGGTTCGCTCCTCCGTCTTACCCGAAACCGAGCGGACAGACAATCTTGGGGCCACCGAAACCAATCCTCCGAACGACTTCCCGCACCGCCGCGATCTGATCCGCGAAAGGAACCTATGAGACGGTCCTGGTTGATCTTTGGGCTGGTCGGAACCGCCGCGATGCTGGCCGGGTGCGGGCCAGGGACCAGCAAGCCCGAACCGCTCCGCCTGGCGGCGGCGAGCGACCTCCGGCAGGCGCTCCCCGTCTTGATCGCGGCGTTCCGGCAGGATCGTTCGATCGAGGTCGAACCCATCTTCGGGTCGTCGGGACAACTTGCCGAGCAGATCCGCCAGGGGGCGCCCTTCGACCTGTTCCTGTCGGCCAACCGTGGGTTCGTCGACCGCCTGGCCGGTGAGGGGGTGGTGGATGCTGGTTCGGTCCAACCGTACGCTCGGGGGACGTTGGTCCTGGCGATCAACCCGGTGTTCGCCCACCACCCGAAGTCGCTCAAGGACCTGACGGACCCGGCGATCAAGTCGATCGCCATCGCCAACCCCGACCTGGCCCCGTACGGAATCGCGGCGAAGCAAGCCCTGGAACGGCTCAATTTGTGGGACACTCTGAAGCCGAAGCTGGTCCCGGCGGAGTCGGTCCACCAGGCGCTCCAGTTCGTCCGGTCGGGGAGCGCCGAGGTCGGGTTTGTGAGCCGAGGGTTGACCGATGCCCCCGGCTTGGAGTTGATGGCGCTTCCCGCCAACAGCCACGATCCGATCATCCAGTACCTTGGCGTCGTGGCTCGATCGTCGCGGAAGGGGGACGCTCAAGCGTTTGCCGCGTTCATGAGCGGACCCGTGGGCCAGGCGATGCTGGTGGACCTCGGGTTCGGCCCGGTCGCCGCGGCTGCGCCCGCCGCCAAAGGTATTTCGGCCCCGCAACCGGTGAGCCCTTGAGCTTCGCCGATCTCGGACCGTTCTGGCTCTCGCTCCAGGTCGCTGGCCTGGCCACGTTCTTGGTCGTGGTCGCGGGGACGCCGCTCGCTTGGATTCTCGCTCGGGTCCGGTTCGTGGGCCGAGACCTCATCGCGGGATTCTTGACCCTCCCGGTGGTTTTGCCCCCCACGGTGGTTGGCTATGGGTTGCTCTTGCTGCTCGGCCGCCGGGGGTTCCTCGGACGGTGGCTCGACCAGGCGTTCGGGGTGGTGGTGGTTTTCCACTGGTCGGGAGCGGTGCTCGCCTCGGCGGTGATGGCGGCGCCGATGTTTCTGATCCCGGTCCGGGGGGCGTTCGCCGCCGTCGACCCGGAACTCGAAGCCGCGGCGCGACTACTTGGGCGTGGGGAAGCCTCGGTCTTCTGGTCGATCACGCTCCCCTTGAGCCGGCGCGGGTTCGTCGCCGGGGTGGTCCTGGCGTTCGCCCGCGCCCTGGGGGAGTTTGGCGCCACCTTGATGGTTGCCGGCAACATCCCTGGCCGGACCCGAACCGCTTCGCTGGCGATCTACGACGCGGTCCTCGCCGACCAGATCGCCCTGGCCGGCGGCTACTCCTTGCTGGTGGGAATCACCGCGCTGGGAGCGGTCTTCGTGGCCCAGCGGTCAGAGCGGTCAGGTCAGAGCCGATGAGCGTCGACCGAGAACTCAGCGTGGCGATCCGCCATCGGGTCCACAGCGGCCTGACGATCGACGCGGCGTTCACGGTTGGGCCGGAACTCGGCGTCCTCACCGGTCCGTCGGGCGCGGGGAAGACGACCCTGTTGCGGCTGATCGCCGGTCTCGAACTCCCCGACGAGGGGATGATCCGGGCGGGTAACGTCGTTTTGACCAACCGCTCGCGGCGGGTACAACTCAAGCTCCGCGACCGCCGGGTTGGCTACGTCTTCCAGCACGACGTCTTGTTTCCCCACCTCGACGTCGCCGACAACCTCCGCTACGGTCTTCGAGGACGCTCCCGAACGGAGATCAAGGCCCGGGTGGGCGAGGTTGCCGACCTGTTCGGGATCGGCGCGCTGCTCGATCGCCAGATCAACACGCTTTCCGGCGGCGAGCGGCAACGGGTCGGCCTGGCCCGGGCGGTCGCGCCTCGACCCCGGGTCCTGCTGTGCGATGAGCCGGTCTCGGCGCTCGACCTCGACGCCCGTTATCTCCTCCTGACACGGTTGCGGGAGATCCAGCGGATCGAATCGATTCCGGTCCTCCTGGTCACGCATGCCCTGGACGAGGCGATCGCGTTTGGCGACCGCCTGTTCCTTCTCGATCAGGGTCGGGTCGTCGCGAGCGGAACTCCCGACGAGGTCCTGACCGACCGGCCGGGTCGGAGCTTCTTCGCCGCCACTGGTTGGCGCAACGTGTTTGCCGGCGTCGTCGCGAGTCATCACCCGGAAGCCCAGTCGTCCACGATCCGCCTGGCCGGTGGTCCCAACCTCGTTGCCCCGGCCGTCGCTCAGCCTGTCGGCGCCCGGGTGTTCGTCCGGGTCAACTCCGACGAGATCGTCCTGGCCCGAGGACCGATCGGCACTCTGAGCGCCCAGAACATCCTCGACGGGACGATCGAGCGCCTCATCGCGCACGGCCCCGCGGTCGAGGTCGCCGTCCGGGTTGATACCCTCGTCTGGCTCGTCGGGATCATCGGCGCCACGGTCCCCACGTTCGACCTGAAGGTGGGGGACGAGGTCAAGCTGATCATCAAAGCCCGAAGTTGCCGCCCATTCGCCGATGGAGCAACCACGCCCGATCGGGTTTGAACGATCTTGCCGTGACCAGGAGCGAGTCGAAACCGAGTCGACCGAAACAACAAAGCCCACCCGGGATTGCTCCCAAGTGGGCTTTGAGGAGTGGAGGCGGCGGGAATTGCACCCGCGTCCCGAGACCCATCAATGAAGGCATCTACGTGTGTATCCGGCAATTTAATTGTCGGCCTGAATCCCCCTGTCGGCGAGGTGATCTTTGGCTTATCCCATCATGAGTCTAGCCTGCATCGCAACGGGCGGTTAAATGCAAGCGATCCCGCATTAGCGTCTTCGGGTGGGACTAGCGGGAGAAGGCCCACCACGAAGCCGTTTCTGCTCTTAGGCAGCCATACGGAGAGAACGAGTGTTCTCGGCAGATAAGTTTTAGTCGGCTTTTTACGAGGCCCGCTGACCAACCTCGACACGCAACCAGCCAAATCAGCAATCCGGTCGATCCTAGTTCGCCCCCAACTTGTCAAAGAGTCGGTCCGAGGACCGACAAGGGTTATTATCCACTTCGACTCGGCAAAGTCAATCGCGACCCCGCGCGGCCCGGTCGATGTCGCGCTTGGCGTCCTGCTTTTTGAGGACTTCGCGCTTGTCGTAGAGCTTGCGCCCCTTGGCGATCGCGATGTCGACCTTGGCCATTCCCTTCTTGAAAAAGATTTTGAGCGGGACGATGGTCAAGCCCCGCTCAGACGCCTTGGTTTCGAGCCGATCGATCTCCTTGCGGTGGAGTAGGAGCTTCCGGGGCCGTTTCGGCTTGTGGTTCATCCGGTTAGCTTGGAGGTACTCGGGGATGTCGCAGCCGTAGAGCCAGACCTCCTCGCGTTCGACCATCGCGTAGGCTTCTTCCATGCTAGCCTTACCGGTCCGGAGACTCTTGACCTCGGTCCCGGTCAGGGCGATTCCCGCCTCGAAGGTTTCCATCAGGTCATATTCGAAGCGGGCGCGGCGGTTCCGGGCGACGATCGTGATCGTATCCTCGTCGTCCTTCCCCTTGGCCGGTTTCGCCTTCTCTTTGCCCGCCTTCGCCATCAGTCACCGCCCCCGTTCGCCTGCGTCCCAGTCTGTCGCGCATGGTCATTATAAGGGACGGAGCACACTGGGGCCACGCTCGCTTACTCGATCTCTTCAAACATCCGCGATCCCCCGGCAAACCGCAGTCACCTCGGCGACGATCGCGTCCGCTTCGGTCGCCTCAGGGCGGTAAATCGGTATCGGCCAACGCTGCCAGCGGCGGGCGCGCCAGCGCAGCGGAGACGCCACGATCATGGTCGGCCGATCCGGTTTGACGAACGACTCGGATACGGAGTTCCAGAATTTTATATTGGTTGATTTGACAACCCAACGCTCGGGCACCGCCGCGTGAATTGAGTCCGATAACCGTACCAGGAGTTGAGGTACTTTGACCTCAATCGAGCTATCGATAAGCAACCAGTGCTGCCGGCGATCGAGGTTGGCGAGCAGATCCAGGATCTTCATTCCCGTTCGCGAGTCGATCACATTGGGGGCGATCTCGGCGAGAGGTTGCAAGACGAACCGGCGAACCGCGAGTCGAGGATGAGGCAAGATCAGACCTTGTTCCTCGACAGATTCCTCCCCGAAGATCAACAGGTCAAGGTCGAGCGTCCGCTCCCCCCACCGAACGGTTCGGACACGCCCAAGTTGATTTTCGATAGAATGGGTGGCGTCCAACAACTCGTGAGGCGTGAGCGAGGTTTCGAGCCGAGCGGCGGCGTTGAGGAATAGCCCCTGGCTGGCGGGTCCGCCGACCGGCTGGGTCTCGTGGTAGGAACTGACCGCCGAGACGACCACGCCGGGGGTCTGCTTGAGGAGCACCAAGGCGTCGTCGAGGATCGCGCGGCGATCCCCGAGGTTACTACCCAGGCTGATCCAGACCGGCGTGGTCATGGCGATTCCATCAAAACTTGAGCTTGCTGAAGCGGTCGACCGCTTCGAGGAGGCGGGGGGTATCGACGGTCAAGGTGGCTCGGATGTAGCCGTCGGCGGTCCGGCCGAAACCGAGGCCGGGGGTGGTGACGACGTCGGCTTCGTCCAGGATTCGCCCGCAGACCTCGGTGGACGACATCCCGGCGGGGCAAGGAATCCAGACGTAAAAGGTCGCGTGGGCCGGTTGGACCTTCCAGCCGATCCGCTGGAGGCCGGCCACGAAGGCGTCGCGGCGCTCCTTGTACATGGCGCGAATCGGCGGGGTGATGGTGTCGTACTCGTCGAGCGCGGTCTTCGCGGCGTGCTGGATCGCGGTGAAGATCCCCGAGTCGGTGTTCGCTTTAACCTGCGCCAGCGCGGCGATCAAGGGGGCGCCGCCGATCGCGAAGCCGACCCGCCAGCCGGTCATGTTGAAGGTCTTCGACAGGCTGTGAAACTCGACGACGTGATCCTTCGCCCCCTCGACCTGGAGCATGCTCGGCGGCGGTTCGTCGAAGTACATCTCGTTGTAAGCGGCGTCCTGCGCGATCACGAGGTCGTGGGTCCGCGCCAGCCCGACCACCCTCTCGAAGAAGGGCAAGTCGGCGGTCCCGCCGGTCGGGTTGTTCGGGTAGTTGAGGAACATCAACCGGGCGCGGGAGTAGACGTCGGCGGGGATCGCGTCGAGGTCGGGGCGAAAGCCATGCTCCGCCGCGAGCGGCATCGTGTAAACATCCGCCCCCGCGAACGAACTGCTGCTCCGGTAGACCGGGTAGCAGGGGTCGGGGACCAGGCTGATGTCGCCGGGGTTCAGGACGGCGAGCGGAAAGTGGGCGATCCCCTCTTTCGACCCGATCAGCGGGAGGATCTCGGTCCCCGGGTCGAGGTCGAGGCCGTATCGCTGCCGACAAAACCGGGCGATGCCGGCGCGGAGTTCGGGCGCCCCCTGGTCGAGGGCGTACTGGTGGAAGCGCGGGTTCTCGACGTGGTGTTGCAGGCTCTGGATGATCGAGGCCGGGGTCGGCTTGTCGGGGTCGCCGACCCCCAGGTTGATCACGTCGCGACCGGCGGCGATCGCCGCTTTTTTCTTCTTGTCGATCTCGGCGAACAGGTAAGGGGGAAGCTTCTGGAGCCGTTCAGACTTAACGAAATGCGTGGTCGCCATCGGGTGTCCTAAAGATCAAGCGCGAAAGGTCGGCAACGATCGATCGGGGCTGCTGGGAACAGCGAGTCAGTGGAGCTTCGGACTTAACCGACAGCCGGAAACGGCT
>JAABUX010002911.1_pt1 | contig 23424 bp, 18 predicted proteins | sample 5561851 | NCBI WGS metagenome assembly JAABUX01 (sample SAMN10711883, study PRJNA513361) | rock metagenome | isolation source: Antarctica rocks | place: Antarctica: Victoria Land, Richard Nunatak red sandstone | collected 2016-01-03 | reverse complement strand
CATTGCATCTGCTGGTGATCCACCTCGACTGCTCGATGGCGCAGTGGGTTGGGGCCGAACGCCCTTGCCCGCCTTGCTCGGACACCTCGGACGCTTTGACCAAGTTGATCGAGGAAACCTGGCTCAATCGGGTTCCCAAGCCGCCTTTCGTCGTCTTGGGATTGCCCTCCATGACCACCGACGCCTGGGTGGTCGCGACGCTTGACCCTCCTTATGCGAACCTGGCTGAGATAGAATGTGACAGAGCGGCGGAAGATCAGCTCACCAAATCAGTCTGGGGGCCGATCAAACGGCTGAGTTGGGACAAAGGCGAAGTGAAGAAACGGAGCAAAAGTTACGCTCCGTTTGCTGAGCGAGTGGGTCTCAACCTCGCTTTGGTCAGGGAGCGTTGCCCTCAAGCTCAAGCCTTTTGTGAAAACTTTGAGCAAGCCGCCGCCCGATTCGTACCGTGAGGAGCCCGTCCGTGCCCGAAACCTTGTTCCAAAAAGTCTGGAATCGCCACGTCGTCAAGGTCACGGATGAGTCGACTCTCCTCTATATCGACCGGCACCTGATCCACGAAGTGACCAGCCCGCAGGCGTTCGATGGGCTGAGGCTGGCGGGTCGGACGGTTCGGCGGCCGGATTTGACGGTGGCGACGGCAGACCACAATGTCCCGACGCATGACCAGCTCAATATCCAGGAGCCGATGTCGAGGCGGCAGGTCGAGGCGCTTCGGAGCAACTGCCGTGAATTTGGTTTGACCTTGTTTGATGTTCAAGGCGGTCGGCAGGGAATCGTCCATGTGATCGGGCCGGAGTTGGGTTTGACCTTGCCCGGCACGACGATTGTTTGCGGCGACAGCCACACGAGCACCCACGGAGCGTTCGGGGCTTTGGCGTTCGGGATCGGGACGTCGGAGGTCGAGCATGTCCTGGCCACCCAGACTTTGTGGCAAGGGAAGCGGCCCCCGAGTTTCGGGATCGAGGTTGTGGGCAAGCTCGGCCCCGGGATGGAGCCGAAAGATATCATCCTGGCGATCATCCGCAAGATCGGGACGGGCGGCGCGACCGGGACGGTGATCGAGTATCATGGGCCGGCGATCGAAGCCCTCTCGATGGAAGGGCGGTTGACGATCTGCAACATGTCGATCGAGGCGGGCGCCCGGGCGGGGTTGATCGCGCCGGATGACGTGACGATCGACTATATCGTCAACGGAAATCGCCCGTTCGCTCCCCAGGGGGCAGAGCTTGAGGCCGCGATTACGGATTGGAAGACCTTGAAGACCGATGACCCGTCTTGCTTCGACCGGCATGTCGTCATCGACGCCTCGACGATCGAGCCTCAAGTCACCTGGGGGACGAACCCGGCGATGACCGTCGACGTCACCGGAAGAGTTCCCGAGCCGGATCAGGTCCCGTTCTCGAACGCCGAGGATGCCCGTCGGGCGTTGGATTACATGGGCTTGACCCCGGGGACGGCCGTCACCGACATCCCGGTCGACGTCGTGTTCATCGGGTCTTGCACCAATGGTCGGATCGAGGACTTGCGGACGGCGGCCAAGGTTTTCCGGGGGCGGAAGGTCGCGTCGACGGTCCGGGCCCTGGTCGTCCCGGGTTCGGAGCAGGTCCGGTCCCAGGCCGAGGCCGAGGGGTTGGACCGGATCTTCCAGGAAGCCGGGGCCGAGTGGCGCGAGGCGGGTTGCAGCATGTGCCTGGCGATGAACCCGGACAAATTAACCCCGCATCAGCGTTCCGCCTCGACGAGCAATCGGAACTTCGAGGGGCGGCAAGGCCCAGGCGGTCGGACCCACCTGGTCAGCCCGGCGATGGCCGCCGCCGCCGCTGTGGCGGGGCATTTCGTGGACGTTCGGCCTTTGCTGGCCTCGATCAATGCGAACAACGGGAACTGATGCCGATGCAAGCCTTCACCACGCACCGAGGCCGGGCCGCCGTGCTCGACTGGACCGACGTCAACACCGACCTGATCATCCCGGCGCGTTACTTGAAGCGGGTCGAGCGGGTGGGTTATGGCCCTCTTCTGTTCGCCGACAAGCGGTACGTCGCCGGGGGGGCGCCCGAGCCCGACGCGCCCGAGTCGCATGGGGCCGAAAACCCCGACTTCCCGCTCAACGCCCCCGAGGCCCGAGGGGCGACGGTCCTGGTCGTCCGGAAGAACTTCGGCTGCGGCTCGAGCCGCGAACATGCCGTCTGGGCCGTGGCCCAGGCGGGATTTCGGGCCTTGATCGCTCCGGTCAAGGGGGAGGGGTTCGCCGACATCTTCGAGGGGAACGCCTTCGGCAACGGGCTGCTCCCGATCGAACTGGTTCAAGGGGACTGGGACGCCGTGGCCGAGTCGGTCCGCCGGGGGGCCGAGGTGGCGATCGACTTGTCCGCCTCGACCCTGACGGTCTATCCCGACTCGGGGGCCGAGCCGCAAGCCCTCAGCTTCGAGATCCCCGAGACTCAGCGGCACCGGCTCTTGAATGGCTTGGACGCCATTGCCGAGACGATGCTCGACGACGACGCGATTCGTGACCACGAGTCGCACGCCCCTGCCTGGATCACCCCTCGGGTCGCCTGACCTGGCCTCGGGTTCAAGGCAGGGCGGTCCAGGCGTGCTGATCCAGGAGGACCTCGAGGCGGGGGAAGTCGAGGGGTTTGACCAGGTGGTGGTCGAACCCGGCTTCTTTCGACTTCCGGAGATCATCTTCCTGGCCGTAGCCGGTGACGGCGACGATCAAGGTCGAGCGGTGCGCCTGGTTTTGCCTGAGGCTCCGGGCCACTTCGTAGCCGTCCATTCCCGGCAGGCCGATGTCGAGGAGGACCACATCGGGGTGGAAGGTCTCGGCAGCTTCGAGCGCGGCGAACCCGGAATGGGCGACGTGGGCCTCGTGGCCCGAAAGCCCGATCAAAATCGCCAGGGTCTCCGCCGACGAGACGTTATCGTCGACGATCAGGACTTGCCTTGACGTTGAGGGGCAAGAAGGGGATTGCCCAATCGAGCCCGGAGGTTCGGGGGTCATGGTGGCGATGATGAAGTCCTTTCATCGATGACATGACCGGTCGCGTCCCGGTCAACCGGCTTGGTAATCTTGCAGCTGACGACGCGACGATGCCCCGGCGAGTCGGAGCGGAGAGGGGCGAATGCCGGAAGCATGGGGTGTCGGCGAAGAGGACCAACGGACCCCATCTATGGCTTGAATCGGTATTGTGCGGGGCGATCAATCCGCTTGTCAAGCATCAGCCGCCCCCGTCGAGCCTCGACGAGTTCTTGAAGGGATTGCCCGGCAACTCGGCGGACCGATCGAAATCGCCGAGGAACCGCTCGAGCCCGTCGAGGTCGAGCGGCTTGACCAGATGCCTGTCGAACCCGGCCTCGGTCGACCGCCTCCGGTCCTCCTCGGCCGCGTAGCCGGTCATGGCGATGATCGCGATCTTTTCGAGCGAGGGGTGTTCCCTGAGCCGACGAGCGACCCGGAATCCATCCATCTCGGGCAGCCCGATGTCGAGCAAAACTACCTCGGGCTGGTAGCTCGGCGCCAGGTCGAGGGCGCTCGGGCCGTCGTGGGCCATCGACACGTCGTGCCCCCAAAGCTGGAGGACCACTGCCAAACTCTGGGCGGCGTGGACGTTGTCGTCGACGACCAGGACCCGGAGGGATCGGGCGGTCGCCGGGGTCTCGCTCTCGTCGACGGGGGTCGGCTCGACAACCCCCTCGCTGAGCGCGGGGAGCCGGACGACGAACTCGCTGCCCATCCCCAAACCTTCGCTCCGGACCGAGATCGACCCACCGTGCAACTCCACCAGGTCCCTAACCAGGGTCAAGCCGATCCCCAAGCCTCCCTGGCTCCGGTCGAGCGAGCGATCCGCCTGGGCGAACAGGTCGAAGATCCTCGGGAGGAAGTCGGGGGCGATCCCGACCCCGGAGTCGACGACCCGGATCTCGACGCTTCCGCCCTCCTGGGTCGCCGACAACCGAATCCGACCGTTCGGGTCGGTGTACTTGGCGGCGTTGGTCAACAGGTTGCTCAAGATCTGGTCGAGCCTGGTCGGGTCGGCGTCGAGCCAGATCGGGTCGTCGCCCAGGTCGACTTCGAGGACCTGCCCCCGTGCGTCGACCTGGTGGCGGGTCGATTCGACGGCCCGATCGACCGCCGAGCCGAGGGCCATTGGCTCCTTGCGGAGCTGGATCGTCCCCCTGGAGATCCTCGACATGTCGAGCAAGTCGTCGATCAGCCGGTTCATGTGGCGGACCTGCTGCTCGACCATCGCTCGGGTCCGCTCCTGGGCCGGGTCGTTCCCGCCGCCGAGGCCGATGATCCGCATCGCGTTCAAGATCGGCGCCAGGGGGTTGCGCAGCTCGTGGGCGAGCATCGCCAGGAACTTGTCCTTGCGGCGGTCGGCGTCGACCAGTTCGGTCGCCCTTCGCCCCATCTCCTGGTCGATCCGCCTCTGCTCGGTGATGTCCCGGAGCGCCAGGACCGTCCCGACCATCACCCCGTCGGCCAAAATCGGCGCCGAAGAGAACGCGATCGGGATCGGCTCGCCCCCCTTCCTCGGCCAGAACCCTTGTCGGTCGCGCAAGGTCGTCCTGGAGTCGATGACCTCGCTGAGCGTCAGGCCGCCGGGGTCGGTCAGCCCGGCGAGGTCCGCCAGGAGTTCGGCCAAGGGGGTCCCGATCAGGTCGCCTTGGGACCCGCCGAGGATGGCTTCGGCGGCGGGATTGACGAAGGTGAATCGCCCTTGCCCATCGATCATGCAAAGCCCTTCGGTTGTAGTTTTCGCCACGGTCTCGATCAGGTCGAGCTGGTGCCTGAGCCTCGCCTCGGTCTCCGCCTGGCGGGCGAGGGCTTCATCTTTCTGGCGGATCAGCTCGCGGGCTTCGCGGTGCAGCCGGTCGAGCTCGCGTCGGGTTTCGACCCGGACCACGGCGTCGTTGATCGTCCGGCGGAGGACGTCGCTGGTGAATCGCCCTTTGACCAGGTAATCCTGGGCCCCTCGCTTGAGGACCTCGACGGCCAGCGTCTCGTCGCCTTGCCCGGTCATCATCACGACGGCGATCATCGCCTCGTCGGTGAACAACCGCGAGAGTTCCCCGAGAAACTCCACGCCGTTGAGGTCGTGGAGCTTGTGGTCGAGCAGCAAGCAATCGAAGCTCAACCGCTGGACGGCCGACAAACCCTCGGCGCCCGAGGCCACTTCGGCGAGCTGGAAGGCGATGTTCTGGTCCTGGGCCAGCATCCGGCGAACCGCCGCCCGATCTTCGGGCGAATCATCGACGATCAAGATGCTCCGGATTGATTTCGCCTGCGGCATGGATCGTTCCCGAGGGATTATTGAGCTCCTACGACCTGTTCGACCTTGGGCTCGGAATCTTTCCAACCCAAACCCGGAACAATCGCCGCATCACCGCTCAAAGACGACCACCAATAAACCCATCGAAAAGCTTCGTGACACTGTGCCAACAGAAGCGGGTAGTATTGACAATTCGTCGATGCTTGTCGCGATTCGCGTGCCATCGGCGGTTCAAGTTTAGCCGGAGCGTCTCTCTTTTCCAGGAAAAACGCGATCAAGATGGACGCGAGTCGCTTCAAGGCAACAGATTGACCCGACGGGCAACGCCTCTCAAGGCGATCGGCCTTGAGGAGGAAAACGCCATCAGTTGAACGAGAATTCGTCAATTCAACAGCCGGGTGGCACCCCCGCGTTGAACGAGGGAGGGGGTCGGTTTCGGCCCCGACCGCGAACCGGGCGTGGCGAAATCGGCTCGAATCCGCGATGATACGGGTTCGAGGGTTGGCCGGATGGAAAATGTCTCACCGGCCTTCGCGATCGTTTCCATCCTCCGTCCGAAAGGGTCGGACCTGCATGAGCGCCTCAGCCAAGAGCGTTGGGCGGACGGTCGGTCGCGGTTTGTTTGCCGCCTTGTTCGTGCTGGGGGGAGTCGGCCACTTCGTCTCGCCCGAGGTCTACCTCAAGATCATGCCGCCGGAACTCCCGGAACCCCGGGCGTTGGTGGCGATCAGCGGGGCGGCCGAGGTCGTGCTCGGCGTCTTGCTCCTGATCCGAGCCACCCGACGGGCCGCCGCCTGGGGCCTGATCGCGCTCTTGATCGCGGTCTTCCCGGCCAACGTGTTCATGTGGCGTCACGCCGCCGGGTTCGCCATCCCTCCGGTCGCCTTGCTGCTTCGCCTCCCGCTCCAAGGTTTGCTGATCTTCTGGGCCTGGGGCTACACCCGCCCCGAGGATTCTCCGAACACTCCGATCCGCTCGGCGAGGTCGTCGGTCCCGGCGACCCTCCTGGCCCTCTGGGTTTCGACCTGCTGGGTCGGCTGCGGTTTCGGGGGGAATCGGCTCACCCGGCTCGATCAGGGGATGGTGGTGAGCGCCCAGAGCACCGACGGCAAGCCGATCCCGGTCTTCTTCGCCGTCGGCGAGGAAACGATCGAGCCGGGGACCGTGATCAAGGTGATCTCCGACGACGAGGGGACCACCAGCCAGCCCGACCGCAAGGTCGTCGTCGGAATCCAAGGCGGCGCCCATCAAGGGCTCGCCGCCCTGATGCGCCGCCGCGACTTGCAGCCCGGCTCTCGCTGAGGAGGGGTCCAAAACCCGGTCGAGATCCGAGCTTCGGCAATTCTCCGGGTGACTCGGATCATCAGGTCTCCGTCATGCCGTCGGCCCGGCCTCCTCGGAGGTCGCACAGACCTGGAGGAGAGCAATCAGGAGTCCGCCACCGGGAGCCCCTTGCTCGCCGAACAGCCTGCGTTGGACGTCGATGACCACCGGCTTCGCCCGTCGGAGCGCGTCCAGGCCGCTCGCCGTCACCTCGACGCGCTTGGTCCTGACGTCGGACGGGTCTCGAGGCCGAGCCACGAGGCCCTTCGCTTCGAGCGTCTTGAGCATGTGCGAGACCTGCATCGGCTGAATCCCGCCAAACCTCGCGAGTTCCGCCTGCGTCGCCGCCTCGCCCGATCGGCCCAGCCAGGCGGACTGGATGAGCGTCTCGAATTGGAGGTGGGTCAGGTTGAGCCCGGCGGCGGCCAGCGACCGGTCGACTTCACGCATGTAACGATTGACGACGCGCCAGAGCACGAAGCCGATGGCATTCTCCGGCGCCCCGAGGGAGACGGTCCTGAATAGCTCGGAGATGGCGTGCGCATCGTTGCCCATGAGGTGAGATCGTAGCCGCGGTGCTTTGCGAGGGCGAGCCCCTTCGCCGGGACCGGAGGCTTGACCATAAATTAATTTAGTGTAATCTTAGTTCCAGGACCGATCCAGAGGTCGGTTCGACTCGCCTCTTGTCACCAAGGAATGGGGGAAGATCCGATGATTCTCGTCACCGGGGCGACCGGCCAACTGGGCAGGGTCGTGATCGAGCATCTGATGAAGCAGGGGGATGCGGGGCCTGTCGCCGGATTGGTCCGCGACGAAGCCAAAGCGTCCGACCTGAAGGCGAAGGGGGTCGACGTCCGCGTGGGCGACTACAACGACGTCGGGTCGCTCGACGCCGCCATGAAGGGGGTCGAGAGGGTCCTCCTGATCTCGGGGACGGAGATGGACGCGGCGAAGAGCCTCCAGCAGCACGCCAACATCATCGATGCCGCCAAACGGGCGGGGGTCCGCTTCATCGCCTACACCGGACGGGCGATGAGGGAGCCGTCCGCCACGGAAACCAAGCTGATGAAGGGCCACTTCGAGACCGAGGACCTCATCCGCGAGAGCGGGCTGACCTACGCCCTGTTCCGCAACGCGCTTTATATGGAGACGATCGTCTACTTCGTCGCCAAGGGAGGGTATCGCCCCGGGCAGGCGGCGACGTTCGAGACGGACATCCGCCTGCCCGCAGGTCAAGGGAAGGTCGCCTACGCGCTCCGGAGCGAGTTGGGCGAGGCGATCGCAAACGCCCTGCACCAAGGGGTCGGCGAGGATCACGTTTACACGCTCACGGCGGGCCAGGCGTGGTCCTTCGACGACGTGGCTCGGTCGCTCGGCGAACTGTCGGGCAAGCCCGTGACCTACACTCCCATCGACAAGGCCACGTTCGAGGCCCAGATGCTCGGGCGAGGCGTCCTCGAAGCGATGGCCCGACTCTTCTCCGGCTTCTACCGCGACATCCTCGAAGGGCAGCTCGACGAGGTGACCCCTGAGATGGAACGACTCCTCGGGCGAAAGCCCGCAGCGCTCGAGGACGGTCTCAAGGTCTTGTTCCACCTCTGAAGAAAATTTTGAAAAATTGGGGGGAAGGGCAAGATAGTGTGATAACGCGGCGGCGAAACATTGATGGTATTGAAGGTCGGAGCGGCTTGCTTCGACGGAACCCGGCACCATCGAAGGACGCACCGCCATGTCTTGCACCCCTGCCCGCCTGCTCGCCAACCGAGCCAACGCCCTCAAGTCGTCCGGCCCGAAGACCCCCGAGGGGAAGGAAGTTTCGAGGCGAAACACGCTCAAGCATGGCCTGACCGGCGGGGGAGTCGTGATCCTCGGCGAGGACGTCGACGCGGTCGACGAGCGGGCCGAAGCCCTCCAGGTCGAGCTTGCCCCCGAGGGGAGCTTGATGACCCGCATCCTGGTCCGGAGGGTCGCCGCGATGTCGGTCCGGGCCGAGCGGTGCGTGAGGCAAGAAACCGCCGAGGTCGCCGACCGGGTCCGGACCGCCCCCGACGACTTCGACGAGGCGCGTCGAGCCAGGGCCGACCGCCTCCTGGGCCAGATCGACCACGACCCGGCCACCCACCACCGCCAGTTGCTCGCCATGCCCGAGGGGGTCGACCTCCTCCTGTCGAGGCTGCTCGATCTTCGGGCCGACCTCGGTCACCGATCGGGCCGCCGCTGGACCGACCGGCACGCTCGGATGTTCGACGAGGCGACCGGTCGCGGCTCGGCGGCGGTCCCCGCCTCGCGGTGCCAGGCCCTCACCGAGACGATCCTCGGGGGCTGGTCCGACCGGCTCGACGACGATGAGATCCTCAACCTCGACGCTGGGGGGCAAATCGACCGGGCCGCCGCCCGGATGCTCGATCTGATCGACTCCGAGATTGCCCGCCTGGAGGACCACCGGGCGACCCTGGACCTCGAAACCATCGCGTTGAGCCGCGAAGAATCCCCCCAGCGCGCCCTCTTCGACCCCGGCCACTCCGCCACCCTGGCCCGGAAGTACGAGGCCAACGCCGAGCGAGCCATGTACAAAGCGCTCAAAGAGTTAAGAGAAATCCGCCTCGAAGCCAGGACCGCGCGACCGATCGCGAGGAACCCACTGGGAACCCCCGAATCCCACGACGGATTCGTCCCCGATCGGTTCGAGCCGAACCGGTCATTGGGTTCGTTTTTCCCGGCTTCCCCGGGCGGGTTCTCCCCTTCGGATTTCAAGGCGGGTTTGACCTTACCGGCGACAAAACCGTGGTTGAACCCTCCGATCCACGGGTCCGACTCGGTCCTTGAGCCGAAAACTGCGCCGAGTTCGCCCCCTCGGATCGACTAAGCTCGTCCGTTTCGACCCGAAACCAGGCCACACCCGACGCACCGCCGATCGGGCCGGGGCGGTCGCGCCTCCAACTGGCGTCGGGTCTTCGGATGTGCCACGATGCTCGGGCCTCCGGGATTGGTTGATCCCGGGGCGTCACTTCTCCAAGCGCGGGGGCACCCTGATGAAGATCCGAGGATTGCTAGGTTTGTTGCTCTGTTGTGGGACGTTGGCGACCGCCGTCGAGCCGACCGGTTTGGGCTTGCCTCGGAGCGCCCCCGAGGCGCAAGGGGTGGCCTCGACGGCCTTGCTGTCGTTCGTCGAGACCTTGGATAAGTCGATCGAAGGGATGCACGGGATCGTCGTGGTCCGACACGGCAACGTCATCCTCGAAGGCTGGTGGTCACCGTATGATGCCCGGACCCCGCACATGCTCTACTCGCTGAGCAAGAGCTTCACTTCGACCGCCGTCGGCCTGGCGATCGCCGAGGGGAAGTTGAGCGTCGACGACGAGGTCTTGAAGTTCTTCCCCGAGGACGCCCCGAGCGAACCGGGCAAGAACCTCAAGCTGATGCGGGTCAGCGACTTGCTCCGGATGTCGACCGGCCAGCAGGCCGAGGCCAAGGTCGCCGACAACAAGGACCAGCCCTGGACCAAGACGTTCCTGGCCCAGGACGTCCCGTTCAAGCCCGGGTCGCACTTCTTGTACAACACCCCGGCGACCTACATGCTCTCGGCCATCGTCCAGAAGGTGACGGGGGAGACGGTGCTCGACTACTTGCGGCCTCGGATCTTCGAACCGCTCGGGATCAAGGACCCCACCTGGGGGACCAGCCCTCAGGGGGTGAGCTTGGGCGGCTACGGCCTGAGCATCCGGACCGAGGACATCGCCAAGTTCGGCCAGTTGTACCTCCAGAAGGGCCGGTATAACGGCAAGCTGCTCGTTCCCGAAGCCTGGGTCGACGCCGCCACGTCCCGGCAAACCTCCAACGGGAGTGCCCCCAAAAGCGACTGGGACCAGGGCTACGGCTACCAGTTCTGGAGGGGCCGGCACAACGCCTACCGGGGCGACGGCGCCTTCGGCCAATATTGCCTCGTGATGCCCGACCAGGACACCGTGGTCGCCATCAACAGCGGGGTCAAGAACATGCAAGCCGTCCTGACCGTGATCTGGGACCACCTCCTCCCCGCGCTCGAACCCTCCCCCCTGAGCGCCAACCCCGCCGCCGAGTCGGCCTTGAAGGCCAAGCTCGCCGCCTTGCAAATCCCCACCGTCGCCGGCTCGGCCTCGAACGAGACAGCCAAGAAGGTGACCGGCAAGCGGTTCGCCTTCGCCTCGAACCCGCTCAAGGTCGAGTCGGTCACGCTCCAGTGTGACCCGACCGGGGGCGAAACCAGGATGACCCTCCGGGTCGACGGCAAAGACCAGACGATCGCCTGCGGACAGGGCCAATGGAGGAAAGGCCGGGCGATCCTCGGCGGCCAATCCGCCCTCGCCGCTCCCGCCGAACAACCCGCCGCCGCCTCCGGGGCCTGGACCGATGACGACACCTTCACCGCCAAGCTCAGCTTCGTCGAGACCCCATTCCTCGTCACGATCCAGCTCAAGTTCGACGGCGAGGAGGTCACCATGAACACCGAGTCCAACGTCGGCTTCGCCGCCACCACCAAGCAACCCACCCTCAAGGGCAAAGCCGATTGACCCCCGCTCGACCCCTCAACCCCGCGAACAACCCCCGAGCGGCCCAAAGCCACCGCTCGGGGGCCAACCGGCCCAGGCCGGACACAATCGCGGGCGGGGGGGCGACCCGCGCCTGGGATTCACTTCGGTTCGAGGACGAACGCGACCTCCTCGGTTTGCCCCTCGGAGAGGGTCAGATTCCGGCTCGCCCGGGCGAAGCCCTCGGCCCAAGCGGTGATCTCGACCTCGCGATCGACCGCCGTGTGAAAGGTCTGCTTCCGCGGGTCATCCAACCCGGTCTGAAAAAAGGAGTCAAACAGGGCATGGAGGTTCGGGCCTCCTCGCCTGGGATCGGGGTCGGCCGGGTTGACGTATCTCATCGTCGTTTTGAGGTTTTCGATCATCCGCCCACGGTTGTCGAACGCCTTGACGATGATGGTCGGTGCCAGGAATCGGGTGACCTCGAGAGATTTGTCCTGGTCGAGCGAGCCCAGCTTGATCCACCCATCACGCTCCGTCGGGACGACCACGGTCTTGCTCGAAGTCAGCGGCTTGGTGTCCCATTCCAGCAATGTTGGGATGAACAGATTGGCTTTGCTCAAGCCTTTCGGCACGAAAATTCGGTAGGAGCCATCGGTTGCCGCCGGATGGCTCGTGCGCCAGGGTTCTCGACCGACCCATCCATCCAGCGTCGCACCCGGTCCACCGCCTTTCTTTCCAAGCGTCGTGAGCATCTGGACCGAGAGGACCACATGGGGCACGGCTTGGAGGGTGATGGGTTGCGGTTCTTTGTCCGGTTCGACGACCACTTCCTTGGGCAAAAATGTCGCGGGCAACGGGCGCTCTTCGGGAGGCTCGGACCCTACCACGAGGAAACTGTTCCAAGTCGAGACGGGTTCGATCCGGTAATCCCCCGGAGGCACCGGCGGCAGAGCGAACGTCCCGTCGTCGAGAGTCCGTCCAACCCGCCCGAAGGGCTGACCAAACTGCCAGGGAAATTTCCATCGAAACCCGGAGTTGGGGCTTTCGGAGTTTGGATCATAATTCGTCAAGACATAGACGCCTCCGATCGGCTTCCCGGCGACATCGACCACCCGTCCTTTGATCTTCGCCCCAGGGCGGAGTCGGATCGTTCCCAGATCACCGCGTTTGTCGTTTTCGAGCGGGTACATCGCCGGTTCAAACTGGTCGGGCAGCAGCCTGATGTTTGCCGGGCCGGTTCTCTGGAGCGGCAAGCGGAACCGTCCTTGGACATCGGTTCGAGTCTCCTGTTCGATGCTGTTTTCCCAGCTTTGAGTCAGAGACGAAGTCGAATAACCACGGACCTTGACATCAGCGGCAGGCCCTCCATCGGGCGTCAAGACGACCCCTTCGACAGGGCTGGCAGGCCGAAGTTTCAGAACCACATCGATCGGCTCTACCGTGGGCTTAAGGTCTTTAGGGCGTTCCGAAGCGGTCCAGGACCGAAATCCGCCGATGAAGTCCGGCGAATCCACGCTCGCCAGGACCGACATCGAGGGATCAAGCGCTTCCTCGTCCGTGAGCTTCACCCGATAAGAACCGTCGGTTGCCGTCATCAGATCGAGTTCACGATGCGTCAAGATCCCTCTCGCTCGATCATGATAATGAGAGACCTTGACATGAACGGCGATCCCGACGACGGGTTCGCCCGAGACCTGGTTGACGACCTTTGCCCGGCACTCGCGACCAACTTCGGGGCCGGCGGTCGCGACCGCAATCTTCGCGGGTTCGGGTTGCGACTTGGCCTCAAGCCGGACCACCGACACGACGACGAGGGCCGTCGCCGCCAAGACCACCACGGCGCTGGTCCAAATGGGGCGACATCGGGTTTCAAGCGGCGGGCGATCCCGGACGAGCATGGCGACCCTCTTGCCGAGTTGGGAACGCCAACCGTCAATCCCCAGGGCCGGCAAGGGGAAGCGATCTTCGGCCCGACGCGAGCGAGCGAGCCGGACCAAATGGCTGGCGAAGTCAAGGGGCGCGCCGGTCGCGGCGGCCCGGTCGTCGGCGAGGTAGTCTTGACTGAGGCGGAGTTGTCGGCGGAGATACCAGTAGCACGGGTTGAAGAAGACCAGCGTCCCGAGCATGGAAGCGAACGTCCAAGACAAATAGTCGCCCCGCTCGACGTGCGACCATTCGTGCGCCAGGGCGAATCGCAGTTCTTCGCCCCTATCTCGGGCCAGGTCGAGGGGGAGGATGATCGTCGGTCGGAGCCAGGTGAAGGTGATCGGCAGGCGGACCCGGTCGGTTTCGAGGAGTCGAACCCCGGCGCCGCTCGGACCGGCGATGGCCAGGAAGCGGGCGTGGACCTCGGCCGGGACGGGTCGGGCCGAGCGGACGACTCGCAGCAAAACCCAATGGCCCACGCACCAGCAGCCCACCCAGGCCGAAGCCCCGAGCCAGTGGGCCGCCAGGATCATGGCCCTCGGGTCAATCGTCGTCAAGCGGAGCGGCTTGTCGGTGGGAGTTGGCGAAAGTTCGCCGGTCTCGGTCCGGTTGACGGTTTGGGCGGGTTCGAGGGCGATCGGACCTTGCTCGGGACCGGCTGGGGCGACCGACCGGACCGGTTCCGGGTCATCCCCTCGATCCGCCCTGCTGGGGGAAGAGGCGAGAACCGACCATCGGGGGACGCCCGGGACCAGCCCGAGGATCGGGGCGACCAGGCACCCCGCCAGGGTCAGGACCGCCAGCCGCGCCTGGCGGACCGGGCTTCGGCACAACGCGACCGCCACGCAGCCGACGCCCAGGAGGATCGCGGTTGTCGACGCGGTTTGCAGCCAAATTCGCCAGACTTCGAGGGTCCAAGGAGTCATGGTTGGCCCCCTTTTCGTTTCCGAGCGTCGGCGATCAGCCGTTCGAGCGATTCCAGCTCGGCGTCGGACGGGTCCTTGGCTTCGAGGAGGCTCAAGACCACCTGGTCGAGGGCGCCGTCGAAGACCCGGTTGAGGAGGCGGGATGTGACGCGGTCGCGGGCATAGGTCGGGGCATACACGAAGGTCCGCCCCTCGGCGCGGTGCTTGACCAGGCCCTTTTCTTCCATGATCCGCAGCAGGCTCTGCACGGTGTTGAAGGCCAACGTGTGCTCGGGGCTCATTCGCTCATGGACCGCTCGGACGCTCCCCGAGCCAATCGCCCAGAGCGCCTTGAGGACGTCCAACTCGCGAGGACTCGGCTCCTGATCCGACAACGCGCACACCCCTTCCCGCCCTCGAAATAGCGAGTTGATGGAACGGCTTGACTTATTAAGTTAAGCGAAATTTAGCCGAACCAATCCGAGGCGTCAAGGGGGTTCGCATGGCGATCACCCCATCGGCTTGGCGAAGCTGAGGTGGTGGGCGAGGTGGATTCGCTGGATCTGGTCCCACTCGGCCTTGCTCAAGGGGCCGAACAGACGGTGGGGGGCGACGGGGCCGGTGGGGGAGGCCAGGTAGTGCTTGATCGCTTCGCGGAGGCCGTCGGCCTCGTCGCGCTCGCCGAAGGTTTCGGAGGGGAGGACCTCCGCGATCCCGGGCAATCCTTCGGGGAGCAGGCCCGTCTCGAAGACCTCGCGCTTCCGGTCGTCGCCCAGCCACTTCGAGGGGTCGTGCGGGGCCGATGCGGGGAGGTCGACGACCCGTCGGATCACGATGGCCAGGTGACGGCAGGTCTGGGCGAGCGACCAGGCGCCGACGGTCGAGTGGCCGAGCAGGAGGCGCTCGACGTCGGGCATCACGTCGTCGAAGCTCTCGAAGCGGAGGGGCCTTCGCCCGGGGGTCGTCATGGTCTCAAGCCTTCTGGATTGTGGTCGAGGCGAGTTTCGGGGGCGTCGCCTTGATCCGAGCCTGGAGCGTCGCCACGAAGCCCGCGAGGGTGGACTGCGCGAGCTGGGCGGCCATCGCCTCGTAGGCATCGGCGTAGACCTCGCTCAAGGCCCCCTGGATGTTGCAGGAGAGCGGGCAGAGCGGGTTGATCTGGCCTCGGTGGAGGGCGAAGACCTCGTCGTGCGGCTCCAAGGCCCGGAGGACGTCGAGGAAGGTGATCCGCGCCGGGTCGAGCTTGAGGACCCAGCCGCCGCCGACCCCCTTCTTCGAGTCGACGAACCCCGCCTCGCGGAGCAGGCCCATCAAGCGTCGGATCACCACCGGGTTGGTGTTCACGCTGGAGGCGATGAACCCCGAAGTCAACGCCTCGTCCGGCTCCATGACCAAGGCGGCGAGGATGTGGATGCCGACGCTCAGCTTGGAACTCAACACCCGAAGACCCTCCCGTCTCGCTCGCAAACCCGAAGTGCCCTCCCCTCAGAGTAAGGGGAGGGCACCGCGAGCATCAACCCCACACCCTTCGGAGGTCAAACGCCAACCTGATCTTCCTCGAAGCTCCGGGGCGACGGGTCGATGACGATCATCTCGCCGCTGTCGGAGGTCTCAAGCTGGTCCCCCCAACGCGGGAGGCCGATGTCGACCTGGTCCGACGCATGGACGCTCGTCGTCAGGTACCCGCCGTCGATCGTGGCTTGCGACCGGACCATCACCAGGCTCCCCGGATGGACCAGGCCGACGCCTTGGGCCAGGACCGATGCCTTCGGCGTCGCCTTCGCCTTCGAGAAGTGGTCGATGATCCGCTCGCCAAGGACGTAGTAGATAGGGATCACGAATCGGCCCAAGATCGTGCTGACGGCGATCCCGAAGGCGATCACCACGCCCAGCGAGTTTCGGCTGTAGGCCCCTGCCCCCGTGGCCCGGGCCATCGGCAAGACCCCCATCACGAAGGCGAACGAGGTCATCAAGATCGGCCTGAGCCGCTCCCTCGACGCCGCCTTGGCCGACTCGACGATGCTCATCCCGTGCTTCTTCCTCATCTCCACGCCGAACTCGACGATCAGGATCGCGTTCTTCGTCTCCAACCCGATCAGCATCACCAGGCCGATCTGCCCGAACACGTCGAGCGGCATCCCGTAGAACCAGAGGCCGACGATCGCCCCGAACATGGCCAGGGGGACGGTCAGGATGATCACCATCGGCCTGATCCAGCTCTCGTAGAGCGCGGCCATGAACAGGAACACGCAGACCACCGACAAGGCGAATATGAATGTCGCCTGGTTGCCGGTCTTCTGCTCCTGGAAGGTCGTCCCCGTCCACTCGAAGCCGAACCCTTCCGGCAGCACCTTGGCTGCCACATCCTCCATCGCAGCCAGAGCCTGGTTCGAGCTATAACCGGGGGCCGGCCCGCCGTTGATCTTCGCCGCTCCATAGAGGTTGTAGTGCGGGACGTCGATCGGCCCCAGAGCGTATCGGACCTCGCCGAGCGAGCTGAGGTGGACCCGCTCCCCCTTGCGGTTCATGACGTAGAGATTCTGGATGTCCTCGGGCTTGGTCCGGGTCCCCCCTTCGGCCTGGATCATGACCTTCCAGACCTTGCCGTAGAGGTCGAAGTCGTTGATGTAGTAGCCGCCGAGGTTGGCCTGCAAGACGGCGAAGACGTCGGAGACGGGAACGTCCAGCCGCCTGGCCTTGATCCGGTCGATGTCGAACTTGAGCTGCGGGACCCGGGCCGAGAAGGTCGAGAAGACCCCGGCAAGCTCGGGCCGCTTCCGGGCCTCGTCCTGGAACCGGTCCAGGACGCGCTGGAGGGCTTCGACCCCCCTGCCGGATCGGTCTTCGACCATCAGCTCGAAGCCTCCGGTGGCGCTAAGCCCTCGGATCGCGGGCGGAGGGATGACCATGACCCGGGCGTCGCGGACCTCGGCGGAGAGCTTCTTCTGGACGACCCCGACCAGGCCGAGCGCCCTGAGTTCGGGGGTGGTCCGCTCGTGCCACCCCTTGAGCGGCAAGAACACCACGCCGCAGTTGCTCTGGTTGGCCGAGGTGATGACGTTCAAGCCTTCGAGCATGACGGTGTGCCTGACACCTTCGACCCCCCGGCAAAGCGCCTCGACCCGCTTGAGGACGCGCTGGGTGGCCTCGCCGCTGGTCCCGTCGGGGGTCTGGACGACGACGATCAGGTAGCCTTGGTCCTCCGTCGGGATGAACCCTTTCGGCCTGGCGGCGATCATCGCCCCGGTCAACACCAGCAAGGCGACCGAAGGGGCGACGATCACCCACCAGCGGCGGGCGGTGTATTCGAGGACGGCGTCGTATGACGTCTCGATCCACTTGATGCCCGCGTTGAACCAGCGGAACAGGAAGAACTTGGTCTCACCCTCCTTGGGCTTCAAGAACAACCGGGCCATCGCCGGGCTGAACGTGAGCGAGTTGAACGCCGAGAAGACGAACGAGAAGACGATCGTCATGGCGAACTGGTTATACAGCTTGCCCGTCATCCCCGGCATGAACGCCACCGGGACGAACACGGCGGCCAGGACGAGGGTGATGGTCACGATCGGAGTCGTGATCTCGGCCATCGCCGCCCGGGTCGCTTCGAGCGGCGGCAACCCCCGAGCGAGGAACTTCTCGACGTTCTCGACGACGATGATCGCGTCATCCACCACCAGCCCGATGGCCAAAACGAGGCCGCAAAGCGTGAGCGAGTTGATCGAGAACCCGAACGCCGCCATCGCCGCGAAGGTGGCCACCAGCGAGACCGGGATCGCCAGCATCGGGATGATCGTCGCCCGGAACCCCTGCAAGAACACGAACACGACGATCATCACCAGGATGAACGACTCGACCAGGGTCTGCCGAACCTCGCTGATGTTCTCGGTGACGTATTCGGTGGTGTTGTAGACGATCGTATAGTCGAGCCCCTCGGGGAAGCTTTTCTTGATCTTGTCCATCTCGACCTTGACCTGGTCGATGATCGCCAGGGCGTTGCCGTCGGCGTACTGGTAGATCAAGATCCCCCCGGCGGGCTTGCCGTCGATGTAGCTGGCCGTCTCGTAGTTCTCCGACGACAGCTCGACGCGGGCCACGTCCCTGAGCCGGACGATCGAGCCGTCGTCTTTGCGTCGGACGACGATCTCCTCGAACTCGGATGCCTTCTCCAAGCGGCCCTTGACGGTGATCGGCAGCTCGAAGTCCTGGCCGGTCGGGACCGGCCGCCCGCCGATCTTGCCCGCCGCCGCCTGGACGTTCTCCTGCTGGACGGCCAAGATCACCTCGGAGGGGGAAATCTTCATGTTCGCCAGCCGGTCCGGGTCGATCCAGATCCGCATCGCGTACTTCCGGCCCAGGACGGTGGCGTCGCTGACCCCGTTGATCCGCTTGAGGACGTCGGCGACGTGGATCTGGCCGTAGTTGTCGAGGTAGGTCGCGTCGTACCGCCCGTCCGGCGAGATCAGGTTGACGACGCAGACCATGTCGGTCGACGACTTCTTGATCGTCACCCCGTATTGCTTCACCTCGGGCGGAAGCTGCGCCTGCGCCGTCTGCACCTTGTTCTGGATGTCGACGGCGGCCATGTCCTGCGAGAACCCGACGTCGAACGTGGCGACGATGTTCGACACCCCGTTGCTCGTGCTGTCGGAGCTGTAGTAGATCATCCCCTTGGTGCCGTTGATCTCCTGCTCGATCGGCGTCGTCACCGTCCGGGCCACGCTCAAGGCGTCCGCCCCGGTGTAGGTTGTCGTCACCTGGACCTGCGGCGGGGCGATCTGAGGGTACTGCGCGATCGGCAAGAGAAAGGCACAGATCCCGCCGATGATGAGCATCAAGACCGCCGAGACCGTGGCGAAGATCGGGCGTCGGATGAAGAAGTCGACCATGACTGTCCGGGGACCTCGGGTAAATAAATGAACGAATCAGGGAACAAAGAGGTATTAGCCACGGATGGAACACGGATGAAACACGGATCAGAGAAAGCTAATTCTTAGTTCTTATCCGTGTTTCATCCGTGTTCCATCCGTGGCTAGAATCGTTCTGGCCGATCATCCGGCGGGTTTGGCCGCGTCGGCGACTTGTCTGGGGAGGATCACCGGCTCGGCCTGAACGGCCAGGCCGGGGCGGATCGACTGCAACCCCTCGACGATCACGGGAACTCCGGTTTCAAGCCCCTTGGCGATCACCCTCATCCCCTCGAACGTCGGGCCGACCTCGACCTTCTGGACGGCGACCTTTCCGTCCGGGCCGACCAGGTAGACCACCGGACCCGAGTCGGTTTCGGTGACCGAAGGCGCCGGGACGACCACCGCGTTCGGCAGGCGGTCGATCATCATCCGGAGCTTGACGTAGGCCCCGGGCAGGAGCGAAGCGTCCGGGTTGGGAATCTGGGCCTTGGCCAGGAAGGTCGAGGTCGTCTCGTCGATCGCGTTGTCGATGAAGTAGAACGTCCCGTCGTGGGGATGCTCGACGTCGCCAGACCGCCCGGGCCGGGTCACCTTGACGCTCAATCCGCTGGCCACGAGCTGGGTGATCCGCTCGAGGTCCCTCGAACTGAGCAAGACCTCGACGCCCATCGGGTCGAGCTGCTGGATCGTCGCCAGGTCGGTGAACCGGCCCCCGCCCCCCGCGTCGGGGCCGACGAGGTTGCCGACCTTGACCCGGGCCTGGCCGATCCGACCGTCGATCGCCGCGTACATCCGGCAGTAGCCGAGGTTCAAGTCGGCGTCCTGGACCGCCGAAAGCGCCGCCTCGACCTGGGCTCGGGTCGAAGCAATCCCCACGTCGTAGTCGGCCTTGGCCTGCTCCGAGTTGGCCAGGTCCGCCCCCACCTGCGCCTCCCAGCGCCGGAGGTCGGCCTCGACCTTGTCCACATCCTCGGCCGTCCCGGCGTTCCTGGCCAGGAGCGACCGGCTCCGACGCTCCTGCGCCTGGGCCAGGAACCGCTGCGCCTTGCTCAGCTCGACCTGGGACGTGGCGACCTCTCGGGCCTTCGACGCCTCCGCCTTCCGGAGCGCGGCATCGGCCTCGGAGTGCCGCGCCTTGGCCGACCGGAGGGCGATCTTGTATGGCTCCTCATCGATCACCAGGAGGAGTTGCCCCTTCTTGACGAACGCCCCCTCGGCGAAATGCCGCTCGGTCAAGAACCCCCGGACCCTGGCCCGGATCGTGACATCCTCCAAAGCCCGGGTCGTCCCGTTGGGCGACACGGTGACCGGCACGTCCATCCGACGCGAGTCGACCACCCCCACCACCGGAGGGGGAGGCGCCGCCCCCGCCGAGGGCTTCTCGCACCCTCCGAAGGCCAGGGCGACGACCCCTACCAAGGTCGCCAACGCGACCCGCACCCCCCAGGCTCCGACCGGACCTCGAAAACGCTTCATCGGCTCGACTCCTGTTGTTCCCGGCCCGACCGTGTCGTAAGTTGGGTTGACTCGGGGCGCGGCCGAGCCCCGGCCTCGGCGCAACCTCGCCGGCCCTTCGACAAGAAGATTGTGTTTTTGCCCGGACTCGACGCGAACAAGCCGCACGGTCCGGGATGGTTCGAGGGTTTGGTCAAGCCCCGGGCGTTCCCCTCGAAACGAACCCCGTTGATTCGCAACCATGCTAGTTGCGTTTGACGAGGAGTCAACCCCGAGACGAGAAATCGACGGGAGAATCGGGGACTCGGCAAAGGCGATCCGCCGCCATCTTTGGGCTTCGGGAAGGATCTCGTGTAAGAAGTCGCCCGGTCGCGTGTTCTCCTGGTGACCCTGTTGAGGTTGACCCTCGGAGGGTCATCCCAAGCGGTTCTCACGGACGGGGTAGACGACATTGGCGGTCCCCGCGCGTCTGACAGTGGTCCACGGCGAGGATGACGACCCGATGCCCCTCGACGGGCCGGGCGACCTCTCGGCCTGGGTACTCGACACGGCCCCGAGGGCGGTGGCCTACGCCACCTCGCTGCTTCGCGACCGCGAGAAGGCCGAGGACGTGGTCCAGGACTGCTATTGCAAACTCCTGGCGAGGTCCGACAAATACGACCTCCGGCGCGACGGCCTGAAGCTCTTGCTCAAAGCGGTCAGCAACGCCTGCATCAACCTCAAAGGCCGGCGTCGAGGCTTCACCACCCCGTTCGGCGCCGAGGGGTGGGCGCCCGAGGTCGAGGATCGGTCGACGCCCGAGCCGGGCAAGGGGCTGCTCGACCGGGAGCTGGCCGAGGCGGTCGGCCGGGGGCTGGCGACGCTCCCCGTCCGCCAGAGAGCCGCCCTCGAACTGAAAAGCCAGGGGAATAGCCTGGCGGAGGTCGCCGAGATCCTCGGGGTCAGCCCGAGCAACGCCGGGGTCCTGGTCCACCGGGCTCGGTCGGCGATGGAAGCGTTCCTGGCCCCTTACCGCGGAGGTCCTGGCCCATGAATCGGGAAGCGAACCGCCGCGACCATGACGACCTGGAATCGCTGGTCCTCGCGTACCTCGAAGGGGAGCAGCGGGCCGTCGACCCGGTCAAGATCCTGGCCGGGGTCCGTTCCAGGGGGGCGACCCCGTCGCGTCGAAGCGGTCGATCCTTCGGATCGGGCGCGATCCGGATCGCGACGAGGTGGGCGGCGGGAGTTGCCGCCGCGACCTTGCTGATGAGCTTCTTCTGGACCGTCCGGCAAAGCTCGGCGAGGGCCGACGCGGTCAAGCTCGTCCGAGAGGCCAAGGCGGTCCTCGACCAGGCGCCCGTCGACCGGTCGTATCGGGTCGGGATCGAGCTGGCTCCGGGGATGGCCGAGCGTTCCCCCTGGTTGACGGCCCTGGCCGGGTTCGACTGCCGCCTCTGGACCCGGTCCGACCGGTTCTGGATCGAAGGGAGGCGATCCGACCAGGTCTGGGCTTGTGGGCGCGACCCGATCCGGCACGCCTGGCTCGCGCCGACGCCCAGGGCCGGGCTCGACTACTCGCCCGACGAGGCCCCCGACCAGCTTGGCGATGCGCTGGACCTGTTCACCCTCGACATCAACACCGTCCTCCACCTGATGGCGACCGAGTTCGACGTGACCCCACTGGGCGAGGCGTCCGAAGCCGACCCCGACGTCACGTCGATCCGGGGGACGCCCCGCGCCGGACACCCTCGACCTCGGCTCCGGTCGGTGACGGTGGAGATCGACACCCGGAGCAAGATCGTCCGCCGGATCGTCTTCTCCAGACTCCGCGAGGGACGTCCGGTCGGCGACGTCTCGTTCACCTTCGACGGGTCCGGCCACCAGCCCGACTCCGCCTACGAGCTGGCCGGGCACCTCGACCCGAATGCCCCGGTCTTCGGCTTCGATCGTCGGCCCCGTCGCCGTCGAGAGCTTCTTCGGTTCTTCGGTTCCCTCCTCACCAAGGGCGAATGACGATGACCATGACGATGATGCGGACAACAAACCCCCTCGCGGCGGCCTGGGTCGCCTTGATTCTCGGGTCGAGCACCGCCCTCGGGGCGAACGAACCCGGTCGCGTGACGTTCAGCGAGCACGTCGCGCCGATCGTCTTCAACCACTGCTCCTCGTGCCATCGCCCCGGCGAGGGGACGCCGTTCACGCTCCTGGACTACCGGGACGTCAAGAAGCGGGGGAGCCTGATCCGGGACGTCCTCAAGAGCGGCTACATGCCCCCCTGGCCCCCCGAGAAGGGTTGGGGCCACTTCCAGGACGAGCGGAGGTTGAGCGACGATCAGGTGGCGACCGTGGCTCGCTGGGTCGACTCGGGGATGATCGAGGGGCCGCCCGAGAAGCTCCCGGCGCTCCCCAAATTCCCGGAAGGCGGGTGGTCGCTCGGGACGCCCGACCTCGTCGTGACGCTCCCCGAAGCCTTCGACGTTCCCGCCGACGGCCCCGACATCTACCGGATGTTCGTCCTGCCCCTCGGCCTTCCCGAGAAGAAGTGGGTCACGGCCATCGAGATCCGCCCCTCGGCGCGGGCGGTGGTGCATCACGCCCTCTTCTTCCTCGACAACACCGGGGCCGCCCGCAAGCTCGACGAGGCCGACAACGGGCCAGGGTTCGGCCGGATGGGGTTCCCCAGGACCGGGACGCTCGGCGGTTGGGCCGTGGGAGCGACCCCGAGGCACTTGCCGATGGGCCTCGCCTACCCCTTGGCCATCGGGTCGGACCTCGTGGTCCAGTTGCACTTCCACCCTTCGGGCAAACCGGAACGAGAGCGGGCGACCTTCGGCCTCTACTTCGCCAAGGAACCGCCCAAAAAGAGGCTCCTGGGGATGCAAGCCCCGGTCGGATTCGGCCTCGGGACCGAACTCCGGACCAAGGGGATCGATCCGGGCGACAAGGACTTCACGATCCGAGGCGAGTGGCAGGCCCCGTTCGATATCGACGTCGTCTCGGTCGGGGGACATGCCAGGGCAAACGCACCTAATTTCCGGCATTTCCGCACAATACTCGCTGGAGATACCCCTCGTCCCAGGAGGCTCTCAGCCGCTTCCCCTTGATGCTCCGCTTCGACGTGCCCTCTTTCTTCAGCAGG
>JAABUX010002908.1_pt1 | contig 23439 bp, 19 predicted proteins | sample 5561851 | NCBI WGS metagenome assembly JAABUX01 (sample SAMN10711883, study PRJNA513361) | rock metagenome | isolation source: Antarctica rocks | place: Antarctica: Victoria Land, Richard Nunatak red sandstone | collected 2016-01-03 | reverse complement strand
TCTGGCCATCGCCCGCTGGTGCGCCGAAACGCACGGCGGGCGGATCGAGGTGCGCAGCCGCCCCGGCGAGGGGAGCGTCTTCACCGTGCTGCTGCCGCCGGCCCTCTCCGACGACGACGACGGCCCGTCCCGCGACGACCCGACCACGGCCGATAGCCGGGATCGGGCCGTCACGTTGTCCCAGGCAGTATGAGGATTTAGTCTACGTCAATTATGGGATTAGGATACGGCTTCCATGCTTTACAACGACATGCTGCGCTGTAGGGCCAACAGGAGAAGGTCGATGCCGATGGTCATTCTCGCGCGAAAGTCCTCGCGCGTGCTCGTGTCGTGTTTGATACTGTACGCAGTGCTAAGCAAGGTCTGAGCCACATCGTTCGCCAGACATCCGCCGAGCGCGGACATGTCGGCGGCTAGTACTACAGCGACACTTACGGTAAAAGGGCCAGATGCAGTGGTCGACCGTCCGCTGAAACCGCAACATCTAGCGGCCCGTCCGCGCCATATAAGGCCAAAATACGTTAAGTGTCGCTGTAGTACTAAGGCTCCCCCGGCCCACGGAGCAGGACGGTGCGGGTCGCGCCGGCCGCCAGGCGCCCACCCCCGCCAAGCGCGGCCGTGCCCCAACCCTCCAGGGTCAGCCGCTCGGCCCGCAGCTCCCCGTGCAGCACCGCGAGCGTCACCTCGACCCCGCCCGCAACCGGGCGCTGCCGGCAGGCGCCCCAGGCGTCGCCGCTGGACCAGAAGTCCCGCCGCTCCCCCTCGGCCGCGGCGAACCTCAGCTCCCGCGCCACGGCCGAGTAGTGGAAGCCGGTCAGCGCCAGCACCGCCGCCCAGCTGGCCATGGCGCGCGCGTAGTGGTGGCCGCACTCCGCCTCGTCGAACGGGTTGCGCCGCCGCCCGTCGTAGCGCGCCCGGATCGCCGCGATGCAGCGCAGGCCCTCCGCCCCCTGCCCCTCGTACAGCATCCCCGCTGCGGCGGTGTACTCGAAGCCCGTCATCACCTCGTTGAAGTACGGGAAGGGGCGGCGCGGCCGGCCGCCGCGCGGGTAGGAGCACATGAGCAGCGCGGCCTCGTCGCCCAGGGCGAAGGTGCGCAGGTGGTTGAAGTGGCCGTGCAGGTCCGCCCGGAAGTTGTGGCGCATGACGGCGCGCAGGGCGGCGCGGACGTGCCCCTGGTCGACCAGGTAGCCCAGGCCGCAGACGTGCGCCATGTACTGGCCGGCCAGCTGATCGACCAGACAGCCCGGCCCGAGCTGCAACTCCGGGTCGTCCAGATCCATCGCGCCCATGCCCACACGCAGGCCGGAGGCGATCGCCGCGTCGCGGGGGGGGCGGACCCTCTGCTCGTAGTACTCCCCGTTGAAGAGGTGCGCGTCGATCCAGGCGCGGCCGCGCTCGAACAGATCGCGGCAGGCGGCGGCGAACTTCCCCTCGCCCAGGTAGCGGGCCATCTCCTCGGCCGCCCGCAGCGCGCCCAGGTACCACAGGCCCATCTGCGGGTTGGGGCCGTAGTACTCCACGTCCATGGTGTTGTGCTGGCAGCCCTCCATCACCCCATCGCGATCGGCGTCCCAGCCACCCGGGATCCAGCAGAACTCGAGCGCCCGGCGCGCCCGCGGCCACAGCGCGCGCAGGAACTCGTCGTCCCCGCAGAGCTGCCAGTCGCGGTAGAGCTTCATCAGGCAGCCCATCTGGCCGTCCGCCGCCGCCCACTCGAAGGCTGTGGCGTGCGCCAGCGGCAGGTTCACACGAAAGCTCATGAAGCCGTCGTCCCTGGTGGCGTGGGCGAATTCGACCTCGCGCATGCGGCGGGAGAGATCCCCGAACAGGAAGGCGGTGGCCTGCTCGTAGTTCCAGACGTGGGTGCAGGAGCCATAGCACGACCCCTCGCGATCGTTGCAGCCCTCCCAGCCGTAGAAGCGGCCGTCCTCGCTGCGGAAGCAGGTCTGGGTGCGCAGCGTGCTCAGGTTGAACAGCGCCGCCTCCTTGGCCGCCTCCGGCAGGTCGCTGTCGCAGAAGGCGTGCACGAACGCCAGCGTCGCCGCCTCCAGGCGCGGCAGGTCGGCGGCGGTGCGCGCGGCCACATCCCAGGCGTCGCGGTAGCGCGCGGCGTAGTGGTTGCCGACCCGCTCGGCCTCGGGCCGGTCCCCCGTGTCGCCGCCGGCCGCGCCGCCCTGCGCGCCACCGGGGGTCCAGGTGCGTCGGTTGGGGAAGTGCCAGGCCAGCAGGAAGGTAATCGCCTCCTCGCCGCCGGGCGGGATCGCCACCGCGACAGCCAGCGAGGCCATCGGCGCGTCGGCGCCTGCGGGATCCCGCTCGTCGACGGCTCCATCAGTGCTGAAATCATCCCAGAAGTCCAGCAGGGCGTCGCCCCAGCCCAGCTCGGCCCACGCCGTGCGCTGCGTCACGCCCGCGGTCGCCGTGGTGGCCAGGGCCATGGTGCCCCACCGCTCGGAACTCGTGGCCACGCCCTCGGAGCGCATGGCCACGCCCCGCAGGCGGGAGTCGCGGCCCTCCCCGAGGGCCTCATTCCGGTTCAGCTTCGGCTCGCCACCGGCGCCGTCGGTCCCGATGAAGTTCTGCACGCTGCCGCAGATCGTGGCGGCGACGCGCCTATCGGTCGTGTTGGAAAGCACGAAACGCAAGACGGCCACGGGGATGCCACTGGCATCGGCGTCGGCGGGGACGAGCGGGTTGAATGCCTCCAGGCGCACGGCGAGCGGGACATCCGGGTCGGAGAGCGCCACCTGCCCGAAGGGGTAGGCCGCGGCGAAGGAGCAGGCGCGGAAGCGCGGCAGTCCGTGGTTCGGCGCCCGCGAGCCGTCCTGCCCCTCGAACGGGGGCTGGAGCGCCCCCTCCAGCGCGCGGGCCACCGCCGTCCCACCCTCGGGGCGCGCGAACAGGGCGAAAAAGGAGTGCCGGGGCGCGAACCCCTTGGCGGGGCGGTTGACGATCTCCCAATCGCGCAGGTCGCCCCGACCGCCGAGCGAGACCGTGCCGGTCCCGATCCCGCCCAGCGGCAACGCGACCTGCCGCAGGTGCTCCCCCTCGTATCGCCTCAGGATGGGCCAGGCGCGAGCATCAGCCGACGACATCAGCTACCTCCTTCCAGTGGTTGCGCGGGCGGGGATCGCGGGCGCGGCGCAGGAGGCTCGCCCCCGATCTCGCTCTTGCAGCGCGTAGTGCATAGTGTGCTGGAGTGGGGAGATATCCTGCCACTCCACGGCCCTCGATGTCGCGCCCTGGCGACCTGTCCCCGACGCGTGGCCAGCAATCCCGGCCACAACCGGTCCCGGGTTGCGGTACCGCGTCGCCCTTTGTCGATCGCGCGAGGGCACGCCCGTGCGTCTCACGGCTGGATCGCCACGAGCGCGTACGTATCCAGGCGGGGCGCCCGCACCCGCACCCTGCCGTCGCCATAGGCGAACCCCAGGGCCGCATCGCCGGGCAGCAGCAGGGCGGACGCCGGCCTGCGCGCCACCTGGACGTCCACCTGCAGATCGAACATGGGGGGAATCTCCTCCGGGGTCGCCGCCCCATCCAGGTATCGGGGGGCGCCCCGGCCCCATTCTGGGTACGCTCATCGCCGACAGGTGGCATCGTCGTGCTCCTCCAATTCATGTTATCCCTCATCTTTTGGCAGGTGGGAAGCTCGCGCCTTCCCACGCGAGCCCTCGATCCGCCGGAACCACGGCAGCCGCGACAGCGGCGCGGCGATCTCCTGTGCACACGGGCCGACAACTGCGCCTCCGTCGTCGCCGCGCCAGGTTCCCTGCGGGAAGAGTACACGTCGCCTCGTAGCCCCCCTTGCGACCACCGGTGCGACAAGGATGTCGTCGCCGAGCAGGAATTGGTCGGACATCCGCTCGTAGCCATGATCGGGGAAAACGTAGGCCAGGTCGACGACGACCGTCTCGCAGCCTATCTCCTCGTGCAGCGTGTGCAGATCGGCCGCCGTGCGGCTCAGAGCGACGACGTGGGCGCCACAACCTGCCAGTCGCACGGCGATCGCGCGCCCTATGCCCTTGCCCGCGCCGGTGACGAGCGCGCGCTTGCCGTCGAACTCGATCTTCATGACACCTCCGTCCCGTGCGCCGTTCATTGCGGCAGGTCGATCTGGATCTTGACCGCCTCCGGACGCATGCGCGCGGCGTCCTCGAACGCCTCGACGCTGCACACCGCGCCAGAGGTTGGGGGACATATTCCGGTCGTATCGGTGACGGATAGACACATGCCGAAAGCATGCAGCATCGCGACAGCTATGGATTCAGCGTGTGTAAGTAGATTGCTTACAGCATCGCCAGCGTGCGTTTGCATCCGTCAAAACCCTGACCGGTCTATGCACTCCCTCCCTTGACGCGGTGTGCATCCACCCGATGCCGGCGCCCTTGATTAGAGCGCGGTCCGCGCGGAAACGCGGGTCGATGCCGACTATTGCGCCCTCATGCGCCATCGGCGCCCGACACTTTCATGTACAACTGCTCGGCCCCGTATTGCCCACTGTTGTAAAACAGGGCGAGCCGGCCGTCGGGCAGTGCTAGGATGTGCTGGCGCCACAAGTTCACCCCCTCCCCTCCGGAGATCGCCTCGGCCGGCATGTCCTCGATCCACTCTAGCGGCTCCGGCGCCCACTGCCAGCCATGCACCGGCCACTCCTCGTCGCACCAGGCTAGCCCCGCTAGACTCGGCGGCGGCTCCTCGCGCCAGCGGGCGGGGTCGGATGGATTGGGCGGCGTCGGCGAGGCGTTGGCGACCGACCACCAGTGGTGCGCCGAGCCGGGGAGCACCTGTAGCCCTCCCGCGTAGCCGCCCGCCCAGTGCTCGGGCCGAGGGTCGGGAGGCAACACCACCCCCAGCTTGGTAACCCCCGAATCTTCATTGCGCCCCACCGCCACCCCCTGCGCTGAACCGTACGGACTGGCGGGCCAGGGCTGCGGCTGTTCGGGGTAGCCCATGTAAAAGTACAGCGTCTCGCCCCGTTCCGGGAAGTGCATGGCAGAGACGGCGTCGACGTGCCGGGCGTCGAAGTCGCCACCCACGCCGGGCACGATGAACGGCCCCTCTTCCAGCGTCCAGGGGCCTGCGAGCCGCTCGGCCCATGCCCGCTGTACCCGTTTCCGAGTGCGACCGCGCGCCGACACGACGAGGAGCAAACAGTAGCGGCCGTCGATCAGGGCAGCGCGGTTGGAGCGCCGCGCCTCCATCACGATGTAGGGCTTGTGCGCGTAGCCGCCGAGGATAGCGTCGGGGTTGGCGAAGGGGAGGGGGCCGAGGAACTCCCAGCGGCCAGGGCCGACATCACCGGGGGTGCGGCAGACAGCCTGGCCGTGACCGGGGGGGTCAGCGAAGAGGACCATGCGCCAGCCTCCGGCCACGCCGATCTCGTCGTCCCACACGACACAGGGGTCGCCCAGCACCTCCGCGTCCGGCCCCAGCACCGCGCGCGGCAAGACCAAGCCGCCGCGCTCCCACGCCTGCGGGATGTCATAGGCGGTCGGCGTGATGCTATCAGTCGTCATGCGGCGCCCCCCGGCCACACCGCGTCCGCCTGCCGACCGCTCGAAAGGGAGCAAGAACGCACGCTCGGCTGCCCACATCTCGTCGAACAGGGCGTCGATCTCGGCCGGCGCGCAGACCGCCGCCGTGAGCGGGTCGAGTTGAAGCGCCTGCCGCGCCGCCTCCCGGTCGCGCGCGCGCAGGGCCTCGACCATCAGCGCATGCACGGCCATGTGCGCCCGGTTAAGCGCGGCGAGCTGCTCCGGCAGCGGGCCAAAGTGGGCGGGCTGCACCCCGTTGCGGTCGACCAGGCAGGCCACCTCCACACACCCGTCGGGCAGGTTGTCGATCAGACCCCCGTCGCGGTTGCGCACGTTGCCATAGATGACCTGCGGCCGGTTCAGGGAGATCCCTTCGATGATGGACGAGCCGTACTCGTGGCTGCGCGCCAGCGGGACCTCGCGCGTCCCGGCCAGCATCTCCGCGATGCGCGCATCATTCTCCTCGCGCCAGCGCGGCCAGTTGTTGGCGTAGAAGCCCGACTCGCCCAGGTAGCCCGCGCGGCAGTACCGCGCGATCAGGTCGGGGCGTTTGCGGTAGTAGGGCACGTACTCCGAGAAGTGGCCGCTGCTCTCGGTCACGAAAGCCCCGAAATGCCGCATCATGTCGAAGCGCACCAGGTCCTGCTCGTACACCTCGTGGACCATGGCGCGCTCGCGTAGGCGCGGGTATAGGTCCTGGCCGCCGTGGCGCAACGTGATGAACCACGCGTTATGGTTGATGCCGGCGCAGGTGAACTCCAGTGCGTGGTGGGGGATCTGGAGGTAGCCGGCGAGCTCGCGCGAGGTGTTCTGCACGCTGTGGCACAGGCCGACTGTGCGCATCCCCGTGTCGGTAAGCGCGGCCAGGGTCAGGATCGACATGGGGTTGGTGTAGTTGAGCACCCAGGCGTCGGGGCACAACCGCTCGCAGTCGCGCAGGATGGCGAGCCAGGCCGGGCCGGTACGCAGGGCCTTGAAGACGCCGCCAGGGCCGATGGTGTCGCCGATGCACTGGTCGACGCCGTACTTTAGAGGGATATCGTAGTCGTGGCGCACGTTGGCGAGGCCGGCCACCTCGATGCTGTTGACGATGAAATCGCTGCCAGGAAGCAGTTCACGGCGCTCGGTGGAGGCGCGCACAACCCAGTGCTTGCCCGTCAGCGCGATGAGGCGCTCGGCGATGCGGCGCGTCAGGTCGAGGCGCCCGGCGTCGATGTCGCAGAGGGCGAACTCGCCCTCGTCGAGCCCCTCGACCGCGAGGATGTCGGTCATAAGCTGGCGGGCGAACACGGCGCTACCCGCGCCGATGAATGTCACTTTAGGCATCAGCGTCGTATCCCTCCATCTTTCCAGTCGCTGCCGATATGATGTACGGTCGTCGTGCCTCCCTACCATATGGGAACTGGCGTTTCAATGGGAACTGGCGTTTCAGGCCGCAGTCCTACCGCGCGGTGAGCGCGACCTCCACCTGGCACATAGGCCCCTCGTCGACGTCGATCCACGCCCAGTCGCTGTCGCCAGAGCGCTCGCGCCGGGCGACGACCGCCTGGCCGTTGAGGCTTGCCCGCCCGATCTCCTGCTCCGGCTCGAACGGCCCAAGCCGCAGCGCCCACCGCCCTGGGTCGCGCTCGAACCGGCAGGTGAATCGCTGGCTCTCGCGCTCGCGCCGGTACTCGTACGCGACGTGCTGCCGCTGATCGCCCGTCAGCACGGGGAACCGCTCGATCGACAGGGCCGTCCACGCGGCGGGGAAGCGCGGGACGAGGCGCAGGTGGGTGGGGTCGTTGTCGTCGACGCCGAGCATCAGGCGCAGGGCCTTGGTCGCGTCGGCCACATGGGAATCCTGGCCCATGTAGCCATTGACGGGCAGGTAGTACTCCCCGCTGCGATGCGCGATAATCCCCTCGGGGCACGCCCATCCCGACAGGTGCGGGAGGTACGCATGCCGCAGCAACTCCTCCAGGAAGCGCGTGGCGTCCCCCATCTCGTCCAGGAGCAGCGCCGCCTGGGCCATCACGCCCTGCCCGTAGCCGTACATGCGCAGGCAGTCGTAGTCCGTCGCGCGCATGAGGTAGCGGTAGGAGGTGCGGCTGATCGCGAGGTACTCTCGCTCCACGGCGTCGCCCCGCGCATAGTCTTGCAGGGGCGTGAAGGTATCGCCCTCGGTGGCTAGGTGCAGGTGGACCAGCTTGTGCGCGTGGTCCTGCCAGTCGCAGTCTGGGGCGGTGTGCCAGACCGGGCCGACCTCCGTCTGGTCGACCAGATGGTCCAGGATACCCCGGCGCAGGCGGTGGTACAGCAGGGTCCAGGCGTCCACGAGCTCGTCCCGCCCGAGTTGGCCGGCCATGCGGATGGCCAGTTTGAGCCCGTGCAGGCAGTTGTAGGAGGAGTAGATGTCGTAGCCGTCATGCGCGCACTCGCTCTCGGTGTAGAGCACGTCCTTGCGCACGCCAGGACGCAGCGTGTCGGTGTCGAGTTGCCACCGGATCCAGTCGACGCTGGCGGCCGTGGCGGCAAAGCGTCGTTCAGCCCACGCGGCCGGGCGCCCCATCCAGTGGTACACCATATAGCGGCCCCACATGCAGATGCCGTGGCCGTCGTTCTCGCGCACGCCGCGTTCCTCCACGTCGCCGACCCGCGTGCGGTAGGTGCAATACTCCGGGTTGCCCGGCGTGCGGTTCCAGTGCGGCGGAGTGGCCTCCGTCAGGAGACAGCCGTCGAGCCAGTCGATGTAGCTGTCGACGAACTTGTCGTAGCCGAAGGCCATCGCCTCGCGCAGGAGCTCGCCGATCCCGCGCGACCAGGCGGACCCGAGGCCGCCCAGGTGGCCGGGCGTTGTCCCGCGATAAAGGTCAAACCAGTTCTCCAGACTGCCGAAGAACGGCGCGGTCGCGCGCCAGACGCCACAGCCGAGTTGGTAGTGCGCCAGCGCGCCGGACGAAACGGGGGAGGCGGGTTCCATCCCGCAATCGGCGATGTGGGACGCGCACTCCGGGCCATTGCGATAGAGAAACGTCGCGGCATAGATCGCCTCGGGTGTCGGGCCGAAGTCGTACGCGGGCCCGACGTATCCGCGCGGCACGGCGGGCGACCCCAGGGCGGGCAGGTCGCGCCGGAACGTGTAGAACACCCGCTTGATCCCCTCGACGCCCGGCCGGTACGCGTGCCGCGCGATGTTGTCGAGGGACATCGGCCGCGTCCGCGCGGGCTCGCGGGCCAGGGCGGGCAGCGCCGGCAGGGTGGTGTCGGACGGGTGGGTCTCGATGGTGACGGCCGAGATGAGGGGGTGCAGATGCATCTCTGGCGTCCCGTGGAACGACACGGCCCGCAGCGGCCGTCCCCCTCCATGGACCGAGAAGATGAAACGCGCGTTACTCGAGACCGGGCCCAGCGGGCGGATTCCGTCCACCAGGGCTAGGCCGTCCCGGATGCGCTGGCGGCATTCCGCGTCGCCGCCGAATAGGTCGGCATCGTAATTGCGGAGTGGCCCATCCCAGAGGTCGTAGTGCCACATGATGTCCCAGGGCCGCGAATACCAGAGATTGAAGCCGAAGATAAGCGGGATGGTCGTGGCGCCGCCGTCGACCCAATGCAACACGATCTCGCCGGCGTGGTCGCCCACGAAGTGGGACCACCCATGGTCGCCCTTGGGGGTGTACCATGACCCATTCCCCTTGTCGAAGAGATGGGTCATGCCGAGGAAATGGATGGCATCGGCCGCCACGCCGTTGGCGTCGAGCTCGCTCCCATCCCATACGCCGAGCGACCCCTGGTCCAGCTCGATTGCCTGTCGATAGGGCGTTGTCGGGCTGTAGCGGACGGCGGGCGTCCGGAAAGGGATACCGTGGGCCATCATCAGGACGCCGGCGGGCCGCGGCGTCAGCGCCCGGAAGATGGAATCGGCGGCATCCGCTGCGGCCGTCACAAGGGTCGTGCGCGGTGGCCGGGTGCAGGCCCAGACGAATCGCAGGGACACGGTGTCTCCCGCTGCTCGAGCCGGCAGCTGGACCGTCGCGACATAGGAGTCATCACCGGCCGCCCCCGCTTCCCAGTGCAAAGGGAGGAGATCCCGATCGACGACGAGGTGGCCGGAGGGCCCCGCCCCCGGCGCGGCCGTCAGCGGGTAGCCATAGGCCTCATGCAAGGATGAGGGATAGGCGAAACGAACGACCGCACCGCCGTCGATGCCTTGGAGTTCTTGCTGGAACGATTGGGCGTGTCCCTCGGCCAGCGCGGGCTCATGCACCTGCACAGCGGGGACATGACCACCCTCGGCCTGCCAGTTGCCGGTGATGTCAATGTCTATCATTCTTCCCATCTTCCCGGGGCCTATCTCCCTCACCCTTTCAATCCCGTGGTCACGATGCCCTGCACGAAGAAGCGTTGCGCAAAGAAGAAGAGCACGACGACCGGCAGAATATAGATGACGGTCCCGGCGGAGAGGATCTGCGGCAAGACGTTGCCCTGGGAGTCGAGGTACCCCGTCGCCAGGGCGGCGGCCAGCGTGGTGTTGTCCTGCGCCAGGAGGATGAACGGCGTGAAGAAATCGTTCCAGACCGCCTGGAACGAGAGAACCGCCGCCGCGGCCAGCACCGGCTTGGACAACGGCAGGAAGATCTGCCAGAAGATGCGCACATACCCGCAGCCGTCCACGATCGCCGCGTCCTCCAGATCGAGCGGGATGGACCCAAAGAACTGCCGGAACAGGAAGCTGAGGAAGGGACTGGCGGCTAGGCCGAACAGCACCCATGGCCAGTAGGTGTTGATCAGCCCCACCCTGGCCAGGATCATATAGAGCGGGATGATGGTGATGAGCTGGGGCAGCATCGTCGTCGCCAGCAGGATGCTGAAGAGCGGCCCTTTGCCCGGTCCCTTGAGCCGGGCAAAGGCGAACCCGGTCATGGCGCTGGTGAGGGTGACGATCACCATATAGACCGACGCCAGCAGGGCCGAATTCTTGGCGAACTTCCCGTAGTCGATGACGGTCAGCGCGGAGGTGAAGTTGTCCCAGCGCAGGACGGTCGGGAGATAATGCGTGGGGTACGCCCCCAGGTCCCCCCCGGACTTGAGCGCCGTGAGGATGAGCCAGGCAAAGGGAGTCATGAAGATGATGGTGAGGATGACCAGGACGAGCAGCCGGAGCGCCGTCCCCCACCGCCGACGCGACGCGCGCCCGCGTGTCGCGCCGGCGCTCCCGGCCGCCCTTATCGCGTGTGCCATGCGTTGCCTCCCTTCACCCTAACCGTTTTCGGAGTACACCCAGAGTTTGCTGGAGCGGAAGACGATGAACGTGATGACGAGGATGACGGCAAACAGCACCCAGAGCAGCGCGGAGCCGTAGCCATAGGTGTCCCCGCCCGTAAAGATTTCCTGGTACACGTAGACCATGTACAGGGTGGTGGTACTCGGCACGGTCACGCCCCCCGTCCCCACGCTGCCACTGAGGCTGCCCGACTGCGACAAGAGCAGGGGTTGGATCAGCGTCTGCAGCGCGTAGATCATGCTGACGATCACCTGGAACAAGAGGACCGGCGTCAAGAGCGGCAAGCGCACGGACCAGAAGCCGCGCCACGCGCCGGCGCCGTCGACCGACGCCGCCTCGAGCACCTCGGCCGAGATGCCCTGCAGGCCGGCCAGGAAAATGATCATGCCGCTGCCCACGCTCCACAGCACCATGACGATCAGGGCCGTGAAGGCGTAGGGGTCGGCCAGCCACTGCACCGACGGGCCGCCGACCAGGTGGATGAGGCCGTTGAGCAACCCGGTGTCGCGATCGAAGATCAGCTTCCAACTGACAGCCGCGGCCACGATGGGGACGACGGCGGGCAGGTAAAACAGGGAGCGGAACAGCCCGATGCCGCGCATGGGCCGGTGCAGCAGCAGGGCCAGTCCCAACCCGCCGACCACGCCGAGCGACACGGTGATCAGCGCGTAGAGGAGGGTCTGGCGGAGGCTGGCCCAGACCTGGGGATCCTGGATTAACTGGTTGTAGTTGCTCAGTCCCACCCAGTGCCAATGGAAGCCGGGGACGAAGTTGGTGAAGCTGACGCCCATGGCATAGGCCAGGGGGAACACTTGCAGCGCCAGGAGGCCCAACAGCCAGGGGGACAGAAAGAGATAGAAGGTGCGCGCGCTGTAACGCGACCAGCCGCCACGGCGCCGCGTCGCCACGAGTGGAGCGGTCCGGTCGGGTATGGTCGTCGAGAGGCGCTCTGCCTGATGAGTCATCGCGTCTTCTTTCATGACTACCGCGGGACGTTGTGGCGCGCCGTGCGGCGGCGGGGGCTGCCCCACCGCCGCACGGCGGCCGAGGGTGGCTACCCGATCAGGGCCTTGCCCTTGCGCAACAACCCATTGGCGATCGTCGTCATCCGGCGGACGCCGTCGTTCAGCGACATCTGCCCCTGGATCATCGCGGTGACCGGGACCTGGACCTGGACCGCCATACTGATCAGGTCGGCATACGGCGTATATTTCAACGATTTGATGTAGGGCAGTTCGTGCTGCACCGTCGCGTAGCTTTCTTGATCGGCGGGGGTGCTATGCGGGACGAGCGGCAGATAGATCTTGTCCGAGGGCAGTCCGTTGCCCTGCCGGCTGCGGATCTGGGATGGCACGCCGGCGATGAAGTACTCCATGAAGCGCCAGGCCGCATCTTTTTTCTTCGACTGCGCCGAGATAGCGGCCCCTTGGGCGAAGTACGACTCATCCGTCCTCGTCGCTCCGGACAGCGGCGCGGGAGCGTAGGCGGTGTGGGCCAGGACCGCCGGCGCGCTGTTGAAGACCGCGCCGTGGACCCAGTAGCCCGCAAGCAGGATAGCCAGGCGATCCGCGGAAAAGAGATCGAGGGGCCCCAGGGCGCTCTGGTCCAACGGCCCCGGCCCGACGCGCGCCTGCCCCCAGTCGACGATCCACTTGACCGCCTTGAGCGCCTGCGGCGTCGTGAAGTCGGCCATCGTGCCGTCAGGGCTGAAGAACGAGGCCCCGAGCGTGTTCATCTGATGGATCAGGTGCAGGAACCAATGGTTAAACGCCCAACTGGGGTCGAGCCCATAGACCTGGACGGCGCCGTTCTTGCGCACGGTCAGCCGCTTGGCGATGGAAAGCAACTCGTCGACCGAGGTGGGCTCGGTCTCGCTGATGTACTTGACGCCCGCCGCGTCAAAGAGTTTTTTGTTGAACCAGACCGTCGCGTCGGGCGACCAGTCCTTGGCCAGTCCGTAGTACGGCCCCTTGCCCACGGTCGTGCCGTTCCAGCGGTACGCGTCATTCGCCGACGCGAGATCGCTGACGCGGATGGCCTTGCTCTTGGCGAGGTATGCGTTGATGTTCGCTAGCTGGCCGGATGCAGCCAATTGCGGCGTACCAGAGGCGCCTAGTTGGAACACGTCGGGAGGGGAGCCGGCCGCGACCATCGCGTTGAGGCGCGCGCTGTCAACCAGGAGTTGGCGGATTTTGATGTCCGGATTGAGCTTCTCGAACAGCGCCTTCTGCGCGGGCGGCAAGTTGCTGGGGTCCGCGTTGTACATGACGACGAGTTCGGTGGTGGCCCGACTCTGCGCCGCCTCGGCCGGCCTGAGCAACGCGGGGTCGAGGACGCTGCCCGCGGCGAGCGCCGCGCCCGCGGCGACGGCCGATCGTGCAATAAAACGACCGCGGCTAAGAGTTCCTTTATCGGTGGTCATTGGTGCGTTTCCTCCTGAAACATGGATGGCCGCAACGCCATCCGTCTGTGGTCGATGGGACGACACATTCGTGTCCTGTTGCCGCTCGTTATCACTGCGGATGAATGATCTAGGTCTCTCCCCCACGACGAACCGGCTTGCACTTCTCTTTCTATCGCCGCTCACCCTCCCTCATGTCAGCTCTAGCTCTCTAGTGTCGCGTACCACGAGCCCGTATCGTCCGCCGTCGGACCGACAAACGAGCCCGAGAGGTACGGGAAGGGGACGCTGCCACGGACGCGCTTCAGAGATGGGACGGCGATGCCGACCAGATTCCCCTTATGCGGGAGATGGATCACGATGTGGAGGTTCCCTGCGTCCAGCGAGCCGTACGCCGCAACGGTCGTGGAGCCGCCCGAGCCGTCGTCCAGGGACACGGATGCGTCGAAACTGCCCGACGGTTCCGCTGTCGCCGCGCTGGTGATGTAGCCGCCCAGGACGAGCCCTTTATGCGGCCCCCGCGACACGGTCGCGCCGAAGGCATAGGTGTGGAACACGGGTTCCGGGATGAAGAGCCAGACGCCGACCGACGCGAGGCCGCTCTGGCCGATGGACCCGGCGAAGCGCCTGGCCGTCCCCGTGCTGGAGCCGGTCAGGGTCATGGTGGCCGCGGCGCCGCGCACGGTGAGCCTGACTCCGTTCGTGGCCATCGAGAGCGTGCCGTTGACCGTCGCGGTGGCGCCGCTCGTCGCCGTGAGCGTGGCGGTCAGGACGCCGGAACTGTCGAGGCTGCCGGCGACGGCGGCGTCCATCACGTTGCCAGCCCTGGGGCCGGTCGTAAAGATGCCGGTGAGATGATAGGCGACGCTCACCGGCGCGGCAGCCGCGGCCAGGCGCGCGTGCGCGGACACGTGTGGTATGACAGACGAGAGACCGACGACGCTGGCTATGACGAGGGCGCCGCCGAGCAGATGCGCCGCGCGACGGAGTCGGCGGGGTATTGGTTCCATGAAGGATCTCCTATAACTAACAAACCCCATCGGGGTGTCTCCGATTAAGGGAGTACGCCGCCGCTGTCGTCACCGATCGTGCCCTGCCGCCTGGTGGGCCATCACCTCCCTTCATCTATCGTGGTGGCGGCGCTGTTACCGCCGTGTCTGGGGCCGGACGAGGCGCGGATGGCCAGCGTCGTCGGCACAACCTGGATAATCGGTGGGAGATCGGGCCGGGCGATGCGCTCCATCAGCTTGCGCACCGCCACCGCGCCGAGCATCTCTTTCGGGACATGCACGGTTGTGAGGGGCGGATCGACCTCGCGCGCCAGCGCGATATCGTCGAAGCCCGTGATCGAGAGGTCGTCCGGTACGCGCAAGCCGCGGTTTCTAGCGGCGCGCAAGGCGGCGATGGCGAGAGCGTCGGACGCGCAGACGAGGGCGTCAGGGACCGGGTCGCGAGCCAGCAACGCTGCGGCGGCGTCGTAGGCCTGCTCCGCCGTCCACGGCGTCTCGCCATAGAGGTCCGGGTCCAGGGGGAGGCCGTGGCGGGTCAAGGCCCGCGCGACGGCCAGGGCGCGCGGCTCACCGGGTCCGCCGTCGGCGCCGCCCGTGCCGCCCAGGTACGCGAAGCGCCGATGGCCGAGCGCGATCAGATACTCGACCAGGCGCGTCATCGCCGTGCTCTTCTCCATGGTCACGACATCGGTCTCCAGGGGCGTTGGCTCGAACACGCGGGCGTCGCCCGGCTCGATCAAGACGACGCGGTCGTGGCCGATCGTCGCGGCCGGCGGGTAGAACGGGCCGATAATGATGAGGCCGTCGACGTAGGAGCGGCTGAGCAGCCGGCGCTGGCGCCCGTTCTCCAGGGCCTCGCTCAACAAGGCGAAGCCCAGATGGTACTCCTGGCGCAGCAACTCCTGATGCACACCGTCGATGGCGCGCGACCAGAAGGGATCGGAGAACAACTGAGCCGACTGCTCGTTCAGGATCAGGCCGACGCTGAAGGTGCGGCGCGGCTCGTTGGCGACGCCGCGCACGAGACGCTGGGCCGCGTCATGAGGCGCGTATTGCAGGTGCTGGGCCGCCTGCCGCACCTTCTCCTGGGTCGCCGCGGCCACGGGCCGGTCACTGGCGACGCTCAAGGCGCGCGAGGCCGTCGCGATGGACACCCCGGCCAGCTTGGCCACATCGTGCAACGTCGCTTGCATTTCCTCACTTCTTGGGATGTAAACGTTTGGCGCGTGAGCACATCATAGAGGGTTATCGTCGCCTTGTCAAGCGGGTGCGACGAGCCTTGACAGTGCTCTATCTATCAGTTCCCTCCGCCAATGTACTTGGTCATGCCTCTGCATAACCCCTGGTCATGAGTGTGGCCTCCCATTCGACATGTATGGAGGCAGAGGCTGAGCCCTGTTGACGGCCAACCCGGCGACGTGCTATGATCGCCTTACGATACAAACGTTTACAGCGGATGTACCGTGTTATCCATGAAAAGCAAAGCGCAATCCGCGCTGCACCGTAACCACCTTCAACCTCGCCCTCGTCGGTGTCCTCGTCGAATCGGGTCGGTGGACCGAGGGGTATACAGCGCCACCATAGCGTGTAGGGATGCCGCCAGCGGGAGGAAGCGGACGGCGACGACCCGCTGAGGCGGGCCGCGGGTGTGGTGGACGGCGTGTATGCGGCCCTGACCGGCATCGCCGCCAATCGGTCGTTCGCCACCGGCCAACCCGTCGAGATCGCGGACCTGATCCGCTGGCCGAGCGGCGCGGGCGACCCCTGAACGGCCCCCACGTGTGGATGTCTCAGGCAACGAAATCTTAGAAGCACTTACCTTATCCGGCAACGAGTCTAATGAGGAGTAGAGGGGTCAGAGCAATGGTAGCGCAAGCAATCGACGTCGCCCGGGCGATCGGAGTCTCGGCATGGACGTTCCACGAGCGGTTCCGCGCGGGGACGATGGACTACCCGCGGTTCTTCGCCGCCGCGCGCGGCGCGGGCCTCCGCCTGGTCGAGCTCAACTCGCCCTTCTTCAAATCCCAGGATGGGAGCTATATCACCTCGATCAAGCGGGCGGCGGACGACTATGGTATCACCATCGTCAACATCGCGGTCGACGACTTCGCCTACGATCTCTCCGCAACGGACGAGGCCAATCGTCGGGAGGCGGTCGACCGTACCATCGCGTGGCTCGATATCGCCGTCGCCCTGGACTGCCCGTCCGTGCGCAACAACACGGGCGGCGACAATCTGGCGCAATGCACGACGAGCTTTTTCGCCCTGGCCGCCGCGGCCAAGGAGCGCGGGCGACGCATCGCCATCGAGGCCCACGGCGGCTTCTCCGCTGACGCGGACCAGATCGTCCCCCTGGTGCGGGACATCAGGCGCGCGTATCCCGACCAGATCGGGCTGATCCCCGATTTCGGCAACGTCACACCAACACCCGCGCACGATCGCTACCAGCAGGTCGCGGCGATGGCCCCGTATGCGTTCCTTGTGCACCCCAAGATGGAGGACTTCGACGAGCGCGGCGAGCAACCGGGCTGGGACACGGCGCGCCTGGTGGACATCGTGCGGCGGGAGCACCGTGGGTTCACGGGCCCCTGGATCATCGAGTTCGAGGGCAAGGAGGACGCGTTCAGCGGCCTCCACGCGAGCATCGCGCTGCTGTCCCGCTGCTTGGAGAGTTGAGAGGAAGGAGCGAGCCATGAGCCGCACAGCAGAGCATGCGGTGTCCTTCACGGCCGTCGAGACGGCGGAGTTGGTGGAGGTCCCGCGTGAGGAAACGCCCCTCGGGCCGACGGAGGTCGCGGGCCGCACCCTGACCTCGCTGATCAGCCCCGGCACCGAGTTGGCGGGCTATCGGAGCGATCCCTTCCCGAGGATGACCGGCTACGCGGCCGTCTTCCGCGTCGACAAGGTCGGCCGCGACGTGCGCGCGGTCCACCCCAGCGATCGCGTGTTCTGCATGGGCCCGCACCGCTCGTTCCAGCGCGCCGACGAGGCGGACGTGACTCCGCTCCCAACAGGCCTCGCCCCCGAAACGGCCGTGTTCGCGCGCCTGATGGGCGTGTCGATGACCACGCTGGCGACGACGACGGCCCGGCCGCCGGCGCGCGTCGTGGTGACGGGGCTTGGGCCCGTCGGGTACCTGGCGGCCCAGATCTTCGCCGCCTGTGGCTACGAGGTGCTGGCGTGCGACCCCGTCGCGGCGCGACGCGGCGTGGCGCGGGCCGCCGGGATCGGCCGCGTCACGGCCGCCCCGCCCCTGGACGACCCGCTGTGGGCGGGACAGACGGCGCTCGTCGTCGAGTGTTCCGGGCACGAGCAGGCGGTCGTGGACGGCTGTCACCTCGTCCAGAAGCGGGGCGAGGTCGTGCTGGTCGGGGTCCCCTGGCAGCGGCGGACCGCACTGACGGCGCACGACGTGCTCCACGCCGTCTTCCACCGCTACGTCGTGCTGCGCAGCGGCTGGGAGTGGGAGTTGCCGCTGCGCCCGACGGAGTTCCACAACGGGAGTATCTGGGGGCACATGGCGGCGGCGTTGCGCTGGTTGGCGGACGGACGCATCCACGTCGAGAGCGCGTACAGGGTGATGAGCCCGCGCGACTGCCAGGCGGCCTACCAGGCGCTCGCGCATGGGCCGGGCACGGACCTGACGATCATGTTCGATTGGGGGCGGCTGGCGGATGGATAGGAAACGGTGGCGGACCCAGAGCATTGCTAGCCTGGATTATTCACGAGGGTGGGTAGCGACGGCGAGGAGGTCCCAGAGGTGCGGGGAGGGATGGCTGGAGGCAAGGTGGAGGCGGACACGGGTGGTCAGTTCGCGGACGCGGGCGCCGACCTTGAGCAGGCGCAGGCGCAGGGTGTCGAGTTGGAGGGGCGGGTAGCCTTGCGCGCACAGCCAGCGACGGAGGGTGTCGAGCAAGCAGGAGGCGGCGGCGTGCAGGAGGAGGCGGAACGGGTTGGCCCCGAAGCGGCCGTCGCTGAGGCGGTCGGCGATGCAGGCGCGCTTGTCATCCTTGATCCACAGTTCCATCACGCCCCGGTCCACATACCACTTATAGAGCGCGGCGGGCGGGTCGGTGCGGGTGGTGACCACGAAGCGGGTGGTGGGACCGTCGTCGAGGGCTTCGGCCTTGTAGACGACGCGGCGGGGATGGCTCCAGGAGGCGGCCTGATATTGGGTCTCGTCCATCAGGCGGGCTTTCTCGCCGGTGGCGGCGCGCTGCGCTTGGGCGCGGGCCAGCAGCGGGGCGGCCACCTTCTCCAGACGGCTGTTGGGGATCAGGCCGATGGTGTAGCCGATGTGCTCCCGTTCACACCAGTCGTAGAGAGCGGGGACGGCGCAGCCGCTATCGGAGCGGAGTTCGATCGTGACGCCGGGCCAGCGGGCGCGCAGCAGGGGGACCAGCACGCGCAGCACACTCAAGACGCCACGGCTGGCGTGCGCGGTGCCCGGTCGCAGCAGGGCGGTGATCAGCTGATCGGTCTGCCCATCGAAGATGAGGAGCGGATGGTACATGTGCTGCCCATAATAGGCGTGGTAGGCGCTCCCTTCTTGGTGGCCGTGCGTGGGGTCGTCGGTGCGGTCGATGTCCAGCACGATGTGGAGGGGCGCGCCGTCGCGCTCCCGCTGCCGCAGGTACACGTCGACCAGGGCATGGGCCAGACGCAGGCAGGCGTGCCGATCCACCGCATTCTCCAGGCGAGACATCGTGGGCTGACTGGCCAGGTCGCGGTCGCTCTCGGGACGGCGACCGCAGACCAGCTTGAGCAGCGGATCGGTGCGCAACATGTCGGCGTCGTTCTGGTCCTCGTAGCCACAGGCGATGCCGAAGACACGCTGGCGCACCAGCGCCTCGATGGAATGGTGGATGTGCGCGCGGCGCCACTCGGGGACGCACGCGGCCAGCGCCGCGCAGATGCCCACCGCGCCCTCGGCTTCCGCAAGCCAGGGCAGCCCTCCCTCGGAGGTCAGGCGACCGCCGTCAAAGGCGGCCTCCAGGGCCAGGGCTGTGGAGGTGGCGAACGCATAGGATGCTGTGGCAGACTGAGACGGCATGGGGTCCTCCTGGCTATGGGTGAGTCGTTAGCTACCTCGACCATAGCGCACCGGACCCCGTGCCGCAACCTCATGAATAATCGTTAGCGCGCATAAGTGCTGGGACGACTGGGAGCGCGGGCAGCTTGCCCGCCCGGACCCAGCGGGAGGGCTGCCCGCGCTCCCAGTACTTCTGCGCGCCTACGAATAATCCAGGCTAGCGGCGCTCGCCAGCGGGTGCGGGCGCGTGGTGATCACGGATACGCAGGAGCCGAAGCTGGCGCTCGCGGCGACGCTCGGACCGATCACGCCGGTCAATGTCGCGACGCAGAATGTCGCGACGGTGGTCCGTGAGCTGACGGATGGCTGGGGCGCGGATGTGGTGTTCGAGGCCAGCGGCAACGTACGGGCCGCGGAGTCCGCTATCGAGCCGCTGCGACCTGGTGGCTGCGTGGTCTACACTGGGATGCCGGGCAAGCTGATCCGCTTCGATGTCGTCGACGCGCAGGCCAAGGAGGCGCGCGTGGAGACGGTCTGAGGCGCGCGTGGAGACGGTCTTCCGCTATGCGCACGTCTACCCGCGCGCGCTGGAGCTGTTGGGCAGTGGCCGCATTGACGTGACGCCGCTCCTGACGGATCGCTACGGGTACGAGCGTAGCGTCCAGGCATTTGAGGATGCGCGGCGTGGGCGGCCGGAGTCGGTCAAGATCCAGATTGATCTGCCGCAGTAAGAGGGAGTGGCGCTATGCAGATTCAGTTCGACGGCAAACGCGCGCTCGGCGCCGGCAACCTCGCCGGGCGGCTGAGCCTGGCCCCGCGCGCGGACGAGGTGGGCCGCCTGGCGGCCACGTTTGACGACATGCTGGACCGCCTGGAGCAGGCGTTCGCGCAGCAGGAGCGCGCCGTGGCGCAGCAGCGTCAGTTTGCGGCCGACGCCTCGCATGAGCTGCGCACCCCGCTGACCATCATCAAGGGCGACCTCGACGTGCTGCTGCGCCGCCGCCGCGCGCCCGAGGAATACGAGGAGGTGGTGCGCGATGTGGACGAGGAGGTGACGCGCCTCGCCGCGCTGGTGGAAGATCTGCTGACGCTGGCGCGCGCCGACAGCGGGCAGGCCGAGTTGGCCCATGAGTTCGTCTATCTGGACGCGCTGGTCGGCGAGGTCGCGGTGGGGATGCGCCGTCTGGCCGAGGCCAAAGGGATCGCGGTGGAGACGGAGTTGGCGCCCGACGTGGCCCTCGTCGGCGACCCCGCGCGGCTGCGTCGGCTCGTGGTCAACCTGCTCGGGAACGCCGTCAAGTACACGTCGGCGGGGGGGCGCATCGCGGTGACGCTGGGCGTCGAGGGCGGGCTGGCGCGCCTGGACGTGGCCGACACCGGCATCGGCATCGCTCCCGAGGACCTGCCCCACGTGTTCGACCGCTTTTTCCGCGCCGACAAGGCGCGCGCGCGGGCCGAGGGCGGCACGGGACTGGGTCTGGCCATCGCCCGCTGGTGCGCCGAAACGCACGGCGGGCGGATCGAGGTGCGCAGCCGCCCCGGCGAGGGGAGCGTCTTCACCGTGCTGCTGCCGCCGGCCCTCTCCGACGACGACGACGGCCCGCCCCGCGACGACCCGACCACGGCCGATAGCCGGGATCGGGCTGTCGCGTTGTCCCGGGCGGTGTGACGCACCACTGTTCTTCCATAGATGTTGGACCTGTTCGCACGACAGGTAACGCCTGTGGGAAGGGCACATCCGGCACTCCGGGCCCGCACGCGCTGGCCACTTGTACGTCGTGCGCCCGTGGCGGGCTCGTTCATGTGACGGGCGTACAAGGTGGGAGATCGCCTCCGCGCAACGCTGGGGTGATCCGTGCCCCCGTAGCGTTACGCCCATCTTCCAGGGCCACGACCCGTCTCAGCGCCACCCGGATGCAGGCGCTGCCCGGATGCAGGCGCTGCCCGGATGCAGGCGCTGCCCGGATGCAGGCGCTGCCCGGATGCAGGCGCTGCCCCCATCCCCGCATCCCGCCCTCACGGTCCGCGGCGCGCGGATGCCGACGACAGACCGGAGGGCGCCGACGATGGAATAGAGGATGACGCCAAGGGCGCCGAGGGCAAGGGCGGGGCCGCCCGCCTTGGGAGTGTCGCACAGGCCCACCACCCCGGGCTGGCTGGCTACCCCCGCGGCCCGCGGGCCGGCGCCGCCCAGGAACCACGCCGCGACGCTGGCGTTGACGGCGACAGCCACGCCGATATACTCGCCTCCCCCTATTGTCGTGCCTCCTGGATTAGATCGGTCCCAAACTGGCGCAAGCGGACGACGTCTGGCCCAAGTTTGCCTGGAATCAAGGCATCGAGATACGTAATAACCATGTAATAGGTGTCGTCTGCGGACATGCTTCGCCGGATTAGCGGGATAAAATCCTGCAACTTGGCAAAATCTCTGTCTGTAAGATGAGCAGCACGGATGACATCCGTCACCCCCAGGCGATCCAAGTCCACGCTCAATTTGGATGTGTTTGCCCACGGCGGTAAGTGGAGCGCGTCGATCACATCCCGTGCTGTCGTCAGGGCCTTCTCACCAGCCCGAGCCCCATCAGCAGCGAGATTCGTCAGATATGCAACGACATCCTTGAGATTGACGAGACACGGGGATGCACACCCAAGGGCCCTATGCATACCGGGGACGTTGAGCTGGCTGAGGCGCTCCTGCAGCCCCAGCGGCAGTATGCGCAGGCGGTTGATGGCCTCCTCGGAGAGGTCCACCAGCACCTCCGCCGGGATCTTGAGCGCCGTCGCCGCCCACACGTGCGCCGCCGCCAGCCCCCGCAGCGCCCCCCGCAGCGCGTCCGCCGTCCCGCCCTTGAGCGCCCCCCCGCCCCCGCATCACCTTCAGCCCCTCGATCAGGTCCGCAACTCCCCCACCCGCGAGAGCGCCCGCACCGCCAGCAGCTCCCCGCCGCTGAAGAACCGCTCGCTCAGCAGGTGCATCAGCACCCAGTAGCGTGGCTGCCACGAGCTCTTGTCATCGCTCTCGTAGATGTCGTCGAAGGCCAGCACGTCGTCCCAGCCCGGCGGGTCCGCCCCCGGCCGGCTGCCCGCCAACTCCCGCGTCACGCTCCCCAGCGACAGGGCGGGCGGCGCTTTGGTCAGGGGCAGCGCCAGCACGTGGCTGTTGTCGGCCCCATGCTGGATCACCGTGCGCGGGACGGGCCGGCCGTCCACCACCTTGACCAGCGCCTCCGTGCCCCGCTGCCGGGTCAGCTCCTGTTCGCCCGTCGCCGTCCGCGTGCCCGCGCGCACCGTCCACACGGCGTCCGGGCTGGCCTGCCCGACCTCATCGCCACGCGCCGCCAGCCCCGCCCCGTCCAGGACCGTCGCCGCGTCCCGCGTCCCGACGTCCTGCGTCCCCGCGTGCGGATGCCCATGGTGGGGCGGCGTCTGTGCTGTCGTGGGCGCCGCGGGCACGACCATCACGCCCCGGATCGCCCAGTGCGTCCCCTCGGCGACCGGCGTGAGCGTGTACGTCTCCGCCTCGTGGTGGGCGGCATGGACGCGGGTCAGCACCGCCCGCACCTCCTCCTCGCTCAGCGGCGTGGTGGGGCTCGCCGCCACGCGCTCGTCCACGGCCGTCACCGCCGCCGCCAGCACCGCGTCCAGGTCGTGCCCGGCGGTGGTAGCGGACGGCGTGGACGGCGTGGACGCGCCGTGGTGGGCCGGGCTCGGGTGCGCGGGCGCCTGGCCGGATGTCGGGGTGGCGTGGCCCTCCAGGCGCGCCAGCACGGAGGCGGGCACCGCCTTGAGCAGCAACTCCGCCACCACGCCCGCCAGCTCCGCCAGCCCCTTGCGCAGCGTGACCACCACTTCCTTGGCGTGCAGCCGGTCCAGGATGGCCCGCCCGATGTGCGACAGGTCCACCCCCACCACGCTCGCCGCGAGGGCCAGCACCACCGGCACCGCCTTTTGCAGCGCCCGGTCGATCGCCTCGGCCGCCGCCTTGAGGTCGCTCTCTTTGCCCGCCACGATCAGGTGCAGGGCGCTGACGACCGTCGTGCCCAGCGCCGCGAGGCCCGCCGCCTGATCGGTCACGACCCCCACCAGGCGCACCACCGCCCCCACCGCCTCCGCCACGTCCGCGCCGGGGATCAGGTACCCCAGCAGCGTCGGCGCCACGCGCAAGAGAAGTTGCGGCCCCAGCACCGCCGTGA
>JAABUX010002907.1_pt1 | contig 23445 bp, 18 predicted proteins | sample 5561851 | NCBI WGS metagenome assembly JAABUX01 (sample SAMN10711883, study PRJNA513361) | rock metagenome | isolation source: Antarctica rocks | place: Antarctica: Victoria Land, Richard Nunatak red sandstone | collected 2016-01-03 | reverse complement strand
GGCCTTCTCATGCTTCACGAAGAGTAGGCTCATGGTCGCGAGAGCCCGCTATTGGATGGGAGCAAGCGTTGAGCCCGCAGCAGCACAACGAGCTTGATGCCACTTGTCCCTCAACACGGTATCTTCGAGATGCTCCTCGTTCACGCCGTCATGCGACCAGGCCGAGACCTGGCTGGCGAGCATGCCGGTCACGTCCTCCGGCAGCCCCATCACCTTACCGACCTCGCGGATCGCACCACGCGTGCGGAAGCGCATCACCGTGGCGCACAGTGCTGCCCGGTCACGGCCGTAGCGCGCGTAGACCCACTGGATCACCTCCTCGCGCCGCTCGGCCTCGAAGTCGACGTCGATGTCCGGCGGCTCGCGACGCTCCGCCGAGAGGAAGCGCTCGAACAGCAGGCCCGATCGCACCGGATCGATCGAAGTCACGCCGAGCACGTAGCAGACGGCGGAGTTGGCAGCGGATCCGCGGCCTTGGCACAGGATGTCCTTGGACCGGGCGTAGCGGACGATGGCGTTTACGGTCAGGAAGTAGGGCGCGTAGTCCAGCTCCCCGATCAGCTTGAGCTCGTGCCGCAGCTGCTTGGCCACGTCCGGCGGCAGGCCATTCGGGTAGCGTAGCGGGATGCTGTCGCGCACCGCGCGCACCAGCGCCTGTTGCGGGCTTTCGCCCGGCATGTCGGCCTCATCGGGATACTGGTAGCGCAGCTCGTTCAGGCTGAAGGTGCAGCGGTCGGCGATTTCCACCGTACGCCGCAGCGCCTCCGGATAGGCGCTGAACAGCCGCCACATCTCATCCGGAGCCTTGAGGTGCCGGTCGGCGAAGCGCTCGCGGCGGAAGCCGGCATCGTCGATCGTGCAGCCCTCGCGGATGCAGGTCACCACGTCCTGCAGGATCCGCCGACCAGGCTGGTGATAGAGAACCTCCCCGGTGACCACGGTCGGCACCCGCGCCGCCTGCGCCAGGTCGTGCAGCTGACGCAGACGCACGGCATCCCCCGGCCGCCGGCGCAGCGTCAGCGACACGTAGCAGCGGCCAGCGAAGCTCTCGCGCAGACGATGGAGCTCCGCCGCGAGACGATCATCCGGGGCGTCCGGAAGCAGGATGAGCAGAAGCCCCTCGCCGAGCCCGACCAGATCCTTCCAGGACAGGTCGCAGCCGCCCTTCCCCGTCCGCCCCTTGCCGAGCGTCAGCAGCCGGCACAGCCGCGCATAGCCGGCACGGTCGAGCGGGTAGACCAGCAGAGGCAGACCATCGGTCAACGCGATCCGGCAGCCGACGATCGGCCGGATGCCGACCTCTTCCGCCCTGGCATGTGCCCGCGCGATCCCGGCCAGGGTGTCGTGGTCGGTGATGGCGATCGCCGGCAGGCCCATCGTCTTGGCCTGCAGCAGCAGTTCCTCGACGTGACTGGCACCCCGCAGGAAAGAGTAGTTCGACGTGACCTGCAGCTCGACATAGCCGGGCATGGTCCGCACTCAGTCGGCGTTCGGATGCCGGTGCTGACTGGTCGAAAGAGCGGTCGTATCTGGACGCTTGAGGACGATTATGTGGAATAAACGGTCAACCGGCCGGCTGATGAAACTTAAATCTGAAGGCAAGCACCAAGGCGCCCGCCTGCTTGAATGAGAGGCAGCCAACATAACCTCCTTATCCCGAGAATGTTCTATATATGTTCCTTTAGGGAAGCAAACGTTCTCCTGAGAGGCGTCGAGCCCCAACCCACCGGGCTGGATCAGTCCGAGCGTGCCGCATACTCTACCTCTCGATATGAACAGCATCACCATCCAGCCAATGCTGTCCGGTCTCTGGACGGCTTATAAGAAGCTACCTGCCGGCCCGAAAACGGTCCTGCGCCTGAAGAGCCTGCTGTTCCTGCCGACCGGCAAGACGGTGTTCTTGCAGTGTCTGACGCGGTCTCGGCTGCGTAAGCCCGACGGAAAGGCGTGGTCGTCGCAGACGCTAAATGTCGTGCTCGATGACCTGGTCCGTCAGAAGCTGCTCACGGATGAACTTGCCTGTCCGCAGGCGCTCCTGCATCCCGTCACGGTCGACGCTCTTGTGGCTGAAGACGGTGCCCTGCTGATCGAGGCGGCGAGCGATGCGCCCGCTGGTTCTTGGGGCAACTCGTATTCTTTCCAGGCACAGCAATCACTGGCCGATGTGCTACGCCGCCAGATCCGGCTGGCATTGTACACCAGTGACGAGAAGCAGTTCGTCGCCAAACGGGATCTCTACGAGAAGAGCTACGCCCCGCACTCGGTCGCGGAGTTTCTAGGTCTTCTGTTTTCCGGGATACCGCTCGAAACTGACTGGCTAGCGGGGCGCCCCGTCTCCGCTCAGATCGCGGTCCTGCAAGCCAGGCTGTCGACATTCCTTGGAAGTGGTGTGCCTGCGCCGGACATGCCCACGCTGGTTGCCTATTACCGAGCGCGGCAGGATTCCGACAGCTTTGCAGCCGTCAGGCCAATTCTGCTGTACTACGATCTACTTGCCGGCCGGATCGAAGACGTTCGCCAAGGCTGCTTGGATATCCGGAACAATACCGGAGGCGCCTTTCTCGCCATGGAAGCCGCGATCGCCTTTCTGGCAGGAGATAACCAGGCTTGCCTGCAGATCTATCGGGAAGCCCTCAAGCAGCGTCGCAAGCACCTCGGCAAGCGGAAGCTGTTTCTCGACGATGCGCATGGATTGTTTTTCCTGATGGCCATGCTGCAGGCGAACGATGCGAGCTTGCATGGCGACATGCAGGCGGCGTTCGGCGCGATCCTGCCCGGTTCATCAGCCTATGGAGGCGGCTTCCTTGCCCTGCAGGCCCTGTTCTGGTCGGTCCAGGGGCTGGAAGGCAAGGCGGCCACACTCCTGGAGCAGCTGCATGCGGCGATGCCGGGGGAGCCGCTGTCGGCTGCATGCGTCGCCTTGGCGGACTATGTGATGAACGCGACCCTGACCCAGAAGCGACGAGCCGATCTCGTGGCCCGGTTCGAGCAGCTCAAGGATGCCCTTCCCCTCGTTGCGCGTATCTATGCCGAGATCCTCGCCAAGACCGGGACCGATTCCGTCCGCTACCAGTCCTACCTCTCCAAGACAGGCAAAGGCGTAGGCCTCGCCTTCACGAAGATCATCCAGGCGCGTCAGCCCTGGGAACGGGCTCTGGAAAGTCTGGATTCGTTCCTGGGTTCCGGATCGACCAAGCGCGACCAACCCCGGGATGCGGCGAAGAGCAAACGTCTTGCCTGGTTTCTCGATCTCCAGACACACGCTCTCGAGGTTGCCGAACAGTCGATCAAGAAGGACGGCTGGTCCGATGGACGTGCGGTCGCGATGAAGCGGCTGCATGACCGCGACCCTAGGCTGGACTACCTGACCGAGCAGGACCGGACTGCCCTGCGCGCCCTGCGCAAGGACGCCGGCGGCTGGTATGGCGAGGAAGCCTACGCGTTCGACACCCAGCGAGCGGTTCCCGCCCTGGTCGGCCATCCGGTCGTCTTCGATGCCCGGCATCGATCGCGCCGTATCGAGCTGGTGCACTATGCGCTCGAGCTGGTTGTGGCCGACCATCCTACGGGCTACCGGATCGCGCTGTCGCACGCGGCCGAGGCGCCGACGATCTTCCTCGAGTCCGAAACGCCGACACGGTATCGCGTCATCGAGTTTCCGCAGCGGATGTTGGCGATCCAGGAGATGCTCGGCCGAAATGGATTGGTGGTGCCCAAAGAAGCGCGAGATCGGGTGATCGCGCTGGCGGAGCGCAACAGCCCAGGTCTGCCAATTCGTGCCGAGATCGCAGCACTCGCACCGGCCGCGCGTGACGGGCAATCAACACCGGTCGTGCAACTGGTGCCGGAAGGAGAGGGGTTGAAGGTCAGCCTAGTGGTCCGGCCGTTCGGCCCTGAAGGGCCGGCCTTTATCGCGCTGCTCGGCAGCCGGTCCGTGCTGGCGAGCCTGGATGGCGAGCAGGTGCGCGCCAGCCGCGATCTTGCCCGCGAGATGGTCGAGCGCACGGCCCTGGTGGAGGCCTGCCCGACTTTGCGCGACCGCCTCGGCATAGACCTCCATGAGCTCGTCATCGACGATCTGGAAGGGTGTCTGGAGCTGCTGCTGGAGCTGCAAGCCTATCCTGACCCGGTCGCGATCGAATGGCCGGCGGGAAAAACGCTGCAGATCAGCCGCCTCACGCCGGATCGGCTGCGACTGAAGGTCGGCCAGGATCGTGACTGGTTCAGGGTCGATGGCAGCATCGCGTTGGACGAGGAGCAGGTGCTGGAGATGCGTTTCCTGCTCGATCGACTGGATCGGGCGCATGGCCGCTTCGTGCCGCTCGGCGATGGCCGCTTCATCGCCTTGACCCGCCAGCTGCAGGCGCAGCTCGAGCAGCTCACGGCAGTCTCGGAGCCACACCGGGCAGGCTACCGAGTGCACGCACTCGGGGCGCCCGCCCTGCACAACCTGCTGGAGAACGCCGAGCAGGTCGATGCGGACGCCGCCTGGACACGGCACGTCGCCCGCATCCGCACCGCCGAGGGCTGGGCGCCGAAGCTGCCCTCGACCCTGCAGGCGGAGCTGCGCGACTACCAGGTCGAAGGCTTCATGTGGCTGTCCCGCCTGGCCCACTGGGGCGCCGGCGCCTGCCTCGCCGACGACATGGGGCTGGGCAAAACGGTGCAGGCGATCGCCGTGATCCTCGACCGTGCCGAGCAGGGTCCTTGCCTGGTAGTGGGGCCGACCTCGGTCTGCGCGAACTGGGAAACCGAGATCGCCCGTTTCGCGCCGACGCTGGTCACCCACCGCCTCTCCACCACCAGCGACCGCCGCGCCCTCATCGAGGCACTTGGGCCGCGCGACGTCCTGGTCTGCAGCTACGGATTGCTGCATCAGGAGGCCGAACTGCTCGGCAGCCGGCTCTGGCCGACGCTGGTGCTCGACGAGGCGCAGGCGATTAAGAATGCCGGCACCAAGCGGGCCCAGGCCAGTGCTGCGCTGCAGGCCGGGTTCCGCCTGGCCCTGACCGGTACGCCGGTGGAGAACTACCTCGACGAACTCTGGAGCCTGTTCAATTTTGTCGCTCCCGGTCTGCTCGGCTCCCGCCAGAAGTTCCAGAAGCGCTTCGCCATACCGATCGAGCGGGACAATGACGCGCACGCCCGCCAGGCGCTCCGTGCCCTGGTGCAGCCATTCCTGCTTCGCCGCACCAAGAGCGCGGTCCTGAGCGAGCTTCCGCCCCGCATCGAGCAGACCATCCAGGTCGAGATGGACAGCTCGGAGCGCTCCTTCTACGAGGCGCTCCGGCAACGCGCGCTGGACTCGATCGCAGCCTCCGACGTGCCCGCCGGCAAACGCAAGCTGCACATCCTGTCGGAGATCACCCGCCTGCGCCGCGCGTGCTGCAACCCGGCCTTGATCGATGCCGCCGCGGAGGTGCCGAGCGCCAAGCTGGCGGCACTTCTCGAACTGGTGGACGAGTTGATCCGAAACCGTCACCAGGCGCTGGTCTTCAGCCAGTTCGTCGGACATCTGGCCCTTGTGCGCGCGGCGCTGGACGCACGATCCATCCGCTACGAATATCTCGACGGCAGCACGCCAGCCCCTGAGCGCGAACGGAGCGTAGCTGCGTTCCAGTCGGGCAGCGCCGACCTGTTCCTGATCAGCCTGCGCGCCGGCGGCACCGGATTGAACCTGACCGCCGCGGACTACGTGGTCCATCTCGATCCATGGTGGAACCCGGCGGTTGAGGACCAGGCATCGGACCGCGCGCACCGCATCGGCCAGGTTCGCCCGGTGACGATCTACCGCTTGATCATGCGCGACAGCATCGAGGAAAGCATTGTCGGCCTGCACCGCGACAAGCGTGACCTAGCGGCCGGCCTGCTGGAAGGTACCGAGACCAGTGCACGACTGAGCGAGGATGCCCTGCTCGAGCTGATCCGCCGATGATCGACTGATCTGGTGGAAACACGAGCGACACCCCGATCGCCGAGGCGGAGCGGCGCGACGTGAAGGGGCTCTACCGCAAGGCCAGGGCCGGGCAGCTCAAGAACTTCACCGGCATCGACAGCCCCTACGAACGGCCCACGGCGCCCGAGATACGCCTCGACACCGCGCGGCTCAGCGCCGAGCAGTCGGCCGAGCTGGTCGTCGCGAAGCTGATGGAGGCCTCGCCGTGAGGCGTGGCCTACGCAGGCAAGCAAGGTCGGGGCGCTGCCCTGGACCCCGCCAAAGGCGACCCCCTTGAAACCTTCTCCTCGAGTAAACGGCTTCCAAAGCCCCGGCCTTTGGCGGATCTGAGCAGAACCCAGCCTTTCTTGCTTTCCTGGGCTAGGCTACCCCGCCTTGCGCCCCACGGCGAACAGGCGCGGCGGCATCATCAGTGTCCTGAGCTCCAGCAGTTCCAGCTCCGCCATCACCGACTCGCGCAGCGCCCGTGGGCTGAACCGCCAGTAGTCCCTCGGGCCCTGGACACGCTGCGTCACCGTGGCGTCGGCGATCGCGTTGCCCTTCGCGCCGAGCGCCCTCGCGCCGGCCCTGTCGGCGGCCCTGCTGAATCCGGGTGCCGCGACGAGCAGCAGGCCGCCCGGCGACAGCACGCGCCGCACTTCCTCCAGCGTGCGCCAGAAGAACCTGTCGTGCGCGATCGTGCCGTTCCAGATCACGGTGCCGAACCGCGCGTCGTCGAACAGCGCACGCATGTCGTTAGTGACGGCCTCCCCCGGCCCGCCCGGCTCCACGTCGAGGACCTGCCGCTCGGCGTCGCGGAAGGACGGGTCGTCGAGCGCCGCCGGGTGGCCCGCGCCGCCGCCGATCTCCAGGAACGGGCCCCAGGCCTGATGATCCCGGGCCATGCGCGCAAGCTCGGCCGCCACCCGCGCGGGGCCACGCAGCGGCACCCCGTCCTGCGTCCTGGCGCGCGGCGTCGTGGAGTCCTGCATCGTGGCGTGCGGCGCCGCGGGACCCGCGCCCGGGCAACCCGCCGCGGCGAGCGCTGCGACCACCTCGTCGAGGTTGGGCACGAAGGGCGCGACGGCGCGGGTGTTCTGGCCGGCATGGAACAGCGTGTCCTCGATGCCGTCCCGGTGCCGCGCGACCTCCTCGGCGGTGAAGCCCAGGAACGACAGCAGCGCCAGCAGGCGCGCGAGGCGCGGCTCCCGGTCGCCGACATACAGGTCCTCGTAGAACACCGTCGTGCAGTCCAAGCCGAGGCGTTGCAGCGCGGCGTTGATCAGTGCGGCGGCGTTCCGGCAATGGTGGAAGTGCTCCACCATCCGCGCGCTCGGCAGCGCGCCGAGATCGCGCTCCCCGTCCACGACCTCGGCGAAGACCTTGCTCGAATAGTCCTTGAACCAGGTGCCCTGGGCTTCCGCGATGAACTTCGACATCAGCCGCGCCAGCTCGTCGCGCCGCACGAGGTGGACGTGGCGGTAGCCGGTGCGGGCGGCCGCCTGGAGGAGGTGCAGGTTGAACGGCATCGACAGGAGTTCGTAACAATGCTTGATGAGGAACCTGTCGGCCAACACCGCCGAGAGCGACCGGTCGAGCGCCTCGGCGTCCCCGGTGTCATTCCACGCCTCGGCGATTGGCCAGAACTGGCGGGGCTTCCTGCGCGCCCAGTTGAACGGCTCGTGTTCCGCGCGGCGGTGCTCCGACATCGTCATCAGGAGGTCGGTCAGCGCGGTGCCGCCGGTGCGCTGCATGGTCCAGATCAGGAACGGGTGGGACACGGCTACCTCGACTGGACCGACGCCTAACGCGCGTGCAACAAGCCGGCACGCACGGCTTTCTGACAAGGCGCGATGTGCTTGTCCAGGATCGGGAACGTTTCGTGAGGCGGCTTCGACCATGATGACAGTTGCATGAAATCGTTGTCAGGCTGACATGGAGTCGGGAGCGGCCGGGCGTTCGCAAGGCGGCATCGCGGGGACGGGCCCGGCACTGGCGCTCGCGTCGCTGCTGTGCGCCTGCGGCCATCTTCCGAGCGGCTCGCCCACCGCGACCGAGTTCGAGCAGCCCGGGCCGTCGACGCAGCCGCCCTACGTCCTGCTGCCGCTCGACGGCGCCGCGGCCGAGGCGATAGCGCGCGAGCGTCCGCAGGGCCTGGACGACCTCGCCGAGCTGGCGGGCTACCGGCCCAGCCTCGCGCTGCGGCCCGGCGACACGGTGAGCGTCACGGTGTTCGAGGTCAGCCCGGTCTCACTGCTGGGTAGCTCGGCTCCGGCCGCCGCGGCGCCGGACCCTCGCTCGGCGCTGCCGATCGGCGGGCACATGGCGACCATCCCGCCGCAACTCGTCGACCTGGACGGCACGATCACCATCCCGTTCGCAGGCCCGGTGAAGGTCGCCGGGCTGACGCCGAAGCAGGCCGCGGCGCGGATCGCCCGGTCGCTGGCCGGCAAGGCGACCGACCCGCAGGTCGTGCTCACGCTCGACAGCACCCTGCTCGACACGACCACCGTGGGCGGCGAGGTGGTGCGGCCCGGACTGGTTCCGCTCACCGTGCGCTCCGAGCGGGTGCTCGACGTCGTGGCCCAGGCCGGCGGCACCAAGTACTCCTCGTTCGACAGCGACGTGCAGCTGGTGCGCGACGGTCGGGTAGTGCGCGTCAACCTCCAGCACCTGATCGACGACCCCGCGGGCAACATCACCGTGCGGCCGGGCGACGGGGTGTTCCTCGTCCACAACCCGCGCAGCTTCACCGTGCTGGGCTCGGCGTTGCGGGTGTCGCAGTACGACTTCAACACCGAGCACGTCAGCCTGGCCGAAGCGCTCGGGCGGGCGGGCGGCGCGCGCGACGATATCGCCAACGTGGGCCAGGTCTATCTCCTGCGCCTCGAAGGCCATGCCGTGGTGGAGGGCCTGCTGGCCGCGGGCGACCCGAGGCGGGCCGTGATCGAGGGCTCCTTGCAGCCGGTGCCGGTCGCCTACCGCCTCGACCTGCGACGCGCCGGCGGCTACTTCATCAGCCAGGCCGTGCAGATGCGCGACAAGGACGTGGTGCTGGTCACCAACGCCGACGCGACGCAGCTCGCGAAGCTGCTCGCCATCGTCCGCGGGATCACCGGGATCTACTACGACCTCAAGCGGTTCAGCCCCTACTAGCGAGCAGCCGCCCCCCGATGATCCCACCCCGTCCCCGACAGGCCAACCGGGTCCCGCCGATCGCCGCCGGCCCGGGCCGGCGGCTGCGCCTGCTCAGCCCCCGCCTGCTCAGGGCGCGGATCGTGCTGGCCTTCGTGCTGGCCAAGCACCTGCTGCTTCCTTGGCTGCTGGCGACGTGGCACCGTCGCTCGCTGGAGCACCGCGCGGGGCCGGGCGCCGCCGCCGCGCCCGCGGAGCCCGTCGTGGTGTCGAGCTGGTACGGCAACGCGGCGTTGCTCGACGCCTTCCTGGCCCACCACCGCCGGCTGGGCCTGGCGGAGTTCGTACTGCTCGACCTGTCGCAGCAGGGCGGGCTGCACCGGCTCGTCGCGGGCGAGGCGGGCTGCGCGGTGTGGCGGCCGCGCGGGCCCATCGATTCGTCCAGGGCCGTGTACTGGCTGAACTATCTCCGACGCCGCTACGGCTCCGGCCGCTGGGTGCTGTCCCTCGAACCTTACGATCTGTTCGTCTATTACCGCTGCGAGACACGCCGGATCGGCGACCTGCTCGACTTCCTCGCCTCCGAGCACCGCAACCATCTCTATGGCGTCGTGGTGGAGATGTATGGCGAGCACCCCGCCGCGGCGCTCCGGCTCCAGCCGGGCGAGTGCCCGCTGCGCACGCTCGCGCTGTTCGACCCGCTCGGCTACGAGCCGGCGGAGCCCGGGCCGAACCGGAGCGTGGTGGTGCGCGGCGGCGTCCAGCGCCGGGCGCTGTTCGCCGGTGACCCGCGGCGGAGCCCGGCGCTCAACCGCGTCCCGCTGATCCGGTGGCAGCCCTCGTTCGCCTATCTCGCCGGCACGCGGCTGGCTATGCCGCGGCGCCTGAACACGCCGCATTCGCCGTGGCACGCAAGCCCGACGGCCTGCCTGCTGCGGGTCGCCCTGTTGGACGACGAGGCGGGGCTTGCCGTGGCCGCCTGCGTCGAGGGCGTCGCCACGGACGCCGACGCCGGCGCCCCGTCGATTGCAGGCGTGGCTGCACTGCGCCGGATGCCGCTGCGCCAGGACAGCAGCCGGCGCTACGGCAGCACCGAGGACCTCGTCGCCTGCGGGCTGCTCAGTCCGGGGCAATGGTTTTGAGCCCGGCCGGGCCGTGGCTATAGTCGTCCCCTAGCCAGGAGCGGAATGCCGTGCAACCGACACCAACGGCCTTGTCTGGCCCATCGAAGCAAGCAAGGCTGGGCTCTGCCCAGACCCGCCAAAGGCCCCCCTACTCCAGGCATGGGGCTTCTGGATACCAATTCCGTAAGGGAAGGGTTCCAAGGGCTCGCCCTTGGCGGGGTCCAGGGGCAGAGCCCCGGGCCTTACTTCCTTGGAACGGTCGATCATCAAGGCCGGTAGCGTGAGGTCCCTGGGCCAGGCGCTGCGCGCGACGGTCGTGCTGCCGTCGCTCGCCGCGATTGGTCTGCTAGCCGGGCGGCCCGCGCAGGCAGCCGATCCCGCGCAGGTGGCCGTAATCACGCTCTCCATGACCCCGGTAGCCGCCATCGATCCGCACCTCTTCGGCGTCAACTACGTTTGGCACCTTGTCCCGGGCGATCGATTCGACGAGTTCAGCACCGCCATGCGCGACGTGGCCCATGCCACTACCGTGCGCTACCCCGGCGGCTGGGCGGCGGAGTGGCTGGACTGGGCGAGCAACGAGGAGCGCGGCGGCACCGTGGAGCCCGAGGCACCGGGGATTGACGCCGACGGCTTCCTGTCCCGGGTCGAGAACGCGAGCTTCGTGACGCCCAGCGCGGCGGCGATCCGCGACCCCGCTCAGACCGGGGCGTTGGTGGACACCGTGACGGGGCTGGTCCGCCGCTACGGCGGGCGGGTGAAGACCTGGGAGATCGGCAACGAGTGGTGGCTGCAGCGCGGCGCCAAGAACGACTCGACCGTCCGGCGGCAGAACCTCGAGGCCTACGCGGCGTTGGTCGCGGCGCTGGCGCCGGCCATGAAGGCGGTCGATCCCACAATCGAGATCTACCCCACTGGCGACTGGACCCGGCCCGAGGAGTTCGCGATTTTGCGCCGGCTGGCGGGGGCCGCGGCCTGGGACCGAATCTACGGCATCTCGATCCACCCCTACTGCGGCGTTGCCGAAGAGGAAACCCTGTGCAGCTGGCTGCCAAAGCGCACCGCCGCGATTCGCGCCGTGACCGGCAAGACCCGCATCTTCGCCTCGGAGTGGTCGCTGGGGCAGCGCGTCAACCCGGACAGCTTCGGCATTCGCAACGCTAACCAACTCGTCACGGCGATCCGCACGCTCGCCGAGGCAGGGCTCAGCGCGGCCGCGTACTGGCCGCCGGTCAAGGCGGTGCCCGCGATCGCGTTCGTCTCGGCCGACTACCGGCGCCCATTCGCCAACGGCCTGCTATTCGGCTGGATGTCGCGCCACTACCGCGGCGAGGCCCTGCCGGCCAAGGGCGACCTCCCGGCCGCCGCCGCCCGGTCCGGCGAGGGCACCACGGTGTTCGTCGCCTCGATGGCGGGCGGCGCGCGCACCGTGCGCATCCCGCTGGTGGGCACCGGGCTGAGCCGCGTGGTGTCGGCCGAGGTGCTGTTCTCGCAGGAGCCTGATGACCTCCAGCGCTCGCGCCTGGCCGAGTTCGCCCTGCTGCCGACGACGGTCCGCGAGGGCGCGGTCGAGTTCGGCCTTAACCCGGGAACGCCGGGCCGCGGGCGTGGCTGGGAGATCGCCCGCGTGACGCTGCGCTAGGGTCCGGCACGGTGCCCGACACGCTCCCGCCGTCGCCTCGACCGTCGCCCGGAAGTGCCATGCCACCGTTGTTGTCCGAATCGCCGTCCCTGGCGGCGCTGGCTCGGGGCCGGTGGCTGCTCGCAGCCGGACAGGCTGGGGACGCGGCGAGGCTGCTGGCCGAGGCGCTGGCGCGGGAGCCGCAAGGGGACGAGACCGCCGATATCGCCTACCATCTCGGCTGCGCGCTGCTCGCGGCGGGACGGCCAGCGGCGGCGCTCCCGGTGCTGCGCCGGACAGTGAGCGATGATCGGCTGGCAGGCTTCGCCTGGTTCCAGATCGCCGAAGCCTACGCCAGGCTGGGCCGTCCAGAGCGCGAAGTCGTGGCGCTGCGCCATGTGGTGCGGCGGAACCCGGAGTGGGTCGTGGCTCGGCTGCGTTGCGGCGAGGCATTGTTCCGCCTCGGCCGGACTGGCGACGCACTGGCGGCGGTGAGGGAGGTGCTGCGGCAGGACCCCCGCCTCGCTGGGGCGCATCGGCTCCAGGGCGTCATCCTCTGCTGCCGGAGGCAATGGGCAGAGGCGGCCCTGGCCTTCGCCGCCTGGGCGCGCTGCTCGCCAGACGACGCAGCGGCGGAGCTCAGCCTCGCGCGGGCCCGCCTGTTGGCCGGCGAAGGCGCGGCGGCAGAGGCCGCGGGCCGCCGCGCCCTCGCATGCGACCCGGCGCTGCTGCGCGGCCACTTGCTGCTGGCCAGGATCGCCTTGGCGCAGGGTAGGCTGCAGCAGGCGCAGAACCACCTGCGCAACGCCGTCGCGGCGCATCCCGGCCTCGCCGCGCTGAGGACGCGGCTCGCCGCGATCCTGCTGCGCCGGTCGCAGTTCGAGGCCGCGTCGACCCTGGCACGCGGGGCGCTGTCGCTCGACCCGGAAAACCCGGCCGCCCTGGCCGTGCTCGCGCGCTGCCATCTCGGCCGTGGCGAGCTGGTCCGTGCGCAGGCCATGATCGCCAAGCTGGCGCAGGCAGCGCCGGGCACCCTGGACCTACCCGTCCTGCGCCAGGAGCTTGCCGCGCGACGCCGCCTGCCGGGCCCGGCTGCCGCACCCCTGGCCGAACCCCCGGTGCGCCCGCCCAACCAGCCCGTCGCGCCAGAGCCTGTCGCCCCGCAGCCTGTCGCGGCGCCAGGCCTGCCGGCAGCCGCCGTCCCACCGAGATCAGGCGGCGGGCCGGCAACGTCGATGGCCGGGCAGTTCCGGCCGGCGGTAGCCCGGCCCGGCCCGCTCCACCGGCCCGACCTCCTCGACCACCTTTTCATCGTCCGCGCCCTGATCCTGCGCGACCTTCGGCTGAAGTACCGCCACAATCCGTTCGGGGTGCTGATGGAGCTCGTCAGGCCGGTGGCGGTGATGGCGGCGCACTACCTCCTGTTCACGGCCATCCGCAAGCCGATGCCGGGGCGCATCCCGATCGAGGTGTTCATCATCGCGGGGTTCTCGGTGTGGTTCGCGTTTAACTACACCGCGCAAGGCGCCATCCACGGGGGCCGCTGGCCCGCCGGCGCCACGGGCCTGCCGAGCGTGACACGGATGCACCTGCGGCTTGCGCGCGGCGGCTGGGCCTGGCTGGTCAACCTGGTGTTCTGCCTCGTCGCCACGCTGCCGCTCACGCTGTACGGCGACACGCTGCCTGTGCCGGCGCTGCCGCTGACGGTCGCGGTGTTCGCGATCGCAGGCGCGATGGGATTCGGCTTCGGTCTGTTCATGGACCAGCTCGGGCGCGCGTGGCCGATGGTCAAGCCGCTGGAGAAGCTGCTGACCTGGGCGCTGTTCGTCACCTCCGCGCTCTACTTCTGCCTGGCCACGACGAAGCCGTTCCTGGCGGCGATCCTCTGGTACAACCCGGTCCTGCACCTCGTCGAGTACGAGCGCCACGCGTTCGATCCCGGCTACCCGGTGGCGCTGGTTAGCCTGTCCTACCCCGCCGCCGTAGCGGCCGGCCTGCTGTTCGCTGCCCTGGCAGCGGTGCGCTCGCTGCGCCATCGGGCGCAGGCGTGATGCCCGGCGCCGCGGGGATACCGTCCGCCACGATCCGGCTGCTCGGCGTCTCGAAGAGCTTCCGCGGCGGCGGGGTGCCCACGCTCGTGCTGCGGCCGACGACGGTCGACCTGCCGGCCGACCGCCGGGTGGCGGTCCTGGGATCGCGGCGCAGCGGCAAGAGCACGCTGCTCGACCTGCTGTTCGGCACGGTGGCGCCGGATCGGGGCCGCGTGTGCGCCCCGTTCCCGTTCTCCCCGGTGGTCAACGCCGGCGGGTTCCTCCACCCGCAGATGACCGCCCTGGAGAACATCCGCACCATCGCCAGGATGCTCGGCCTTGACGCGGAGCCGCTGATGCTGTCGGTGGCGGCCCTCGCCGGAGAGGGCGTGCATTGGCAGGACCCGCTGCGCGCCCATGGCGCCGCACACCGCAAGGCGCTCGAGGCGGCGATTGCGACGGTGCTGCCGTTCGGCTGCTGCCTGCTCGACGACGTGGGGCAGCTCCCGGCGGCGCTGCTCGCGCGCTGCATCGCCGCCGCGGGCGAGCGCGGTGCCGGCATGATCTTCACCACCGCCAACCCGGGGCTCGCCCGCCAGATGGGCGAGGTCGTCTTGGTGATCGCTGACGCGACCCTGCATCCCTTCGGCCGCGCCGACAAGGCCGTCCGGTTCTTCCAGCGCCAGGACGGACAGCCCGCATGACCGATCGCCGGCATGACCGATAGCCGGAACCCCGTCGCCGTGCCGGCGAGACCGGACCCCCGGCGCGGGGGCCAGGGCGCCGAAGTCGCGCTCGCGGCCGGCGCGCCGGCGGGCTCCGCATCGTGGCCGCCCGCCGCGCAGCACGCGCAGCTCCTGCTCGACCTGCGGCGGTCGCAGCGGCGCGGCTTCCTGCTCCGCCTCGCGGCCTTCGTGGCACTGCCGACCTTGCTGACCCTGGTCTACATCCTGGCCTTCGCCAGCCCGCGCTACGTCTCGGAGTTCGAGGTCACCTACCAGACCTACCGCGCCCCGGACAGCCTGTCCGCCGGCCTGGTGCAGAGCGTGGCGGGAACCAGCCAGAGCAACACCGTGGATGTCGGCACCATCCTCTACGAGTACATCCGGTCGGACGCGATGCTGAACAGGCTGGACCGGGCGCTGGGGGTGCGCCGCTACTACAGTCGGCCCGAGATCGACTGGCTGTCGCGCCTCGGCGCGCACGCGTCGAGGGAGCGTTCCCTCGACTATTTCCGCTGGCGGGTGTCGGCCTCGGAGGGCCTCGGCGGCTACCTGACGGTGGACGTCACCGCGTTCGACCCGGCGTACGCGCATGCACTCGCCGTGGCCGTGGTGCAGGCCTGCGACGAGATGGTCGACGCGATGACCGCGCGCGCCCGCGGGGACGAGACACGCTTCGCCGAGGCAGAGGTCGCGCGACAGGAGGACCGGGTCAGGCAGGCGAGGCTGGCGCTGGCAGCGTTCCAGAACGCCAACGGCGATCTCGATCCGCAGCAGGCCGCGGGCCAGATCGGCGCGATCGTCGGCAGCCTGGAGGCCGACCTCGCCGCGGCCCGGGCGCAGCTCGCCGACAGCACGCCCTACCTCAGCGCCGCCTCGCCGCTCGTCGTCCAGATGAAGTCGCGCATCGCCTCGCTGGAGCAGCAGCTGCACCGCGAGCAGCAGCGGCTCGCAACCTCGGGCGGCGGCGCGCCGTACTCCAAGGTGCTCGCGCAGTACTCGTCGCTGCAGCTCGAGGAGGAATTCGCCAGGACCGCCTACCAGTCGGCGCAGCAGGGGCTGGCCGTGGCCCGGGCAGACGCGGCGCGGCGGCAGGACTACCTGATCGACTTCGCCCCGCCGAATGAGCCGGACAAGCCGGCCCGGTCGTTCGCCGCCGTCTACGCCGGCACGGTGTTCCTGGGCTCGCTGCTGGCCCTGGGCGTCGCTAGCCTGCTGGCGGGCGCCTTCCGCGACCAGGCCGGCCTGTAAGCGTCGTGGCCCGACCTGAAGAAGCAAGTAAGGATGGGCTCTGCCCAGACCCGCCAAAGGCCGTAGGCCTCTGGACACCGATTCCTAAGGGAATGGTTCGAAGGGCTCGCCGTTGGCGGGGTCCAGGGGCAGAGCCCCTGGCCTTGCTTGCTTGCGCAGGTCGGGCTGCGGGCCGCGTCGGCGTGTCCTGGCGAGCGCAGCCTGGCCTCGACCCGTTGCCGAGGAACCGATGAAGATCGCGTTCGCTATTCTGGCGCATGGCAAGGCGGCCGACGTGGGGCGCCTGGTCCGGACCCTGGTCTCGCAGGACCACCACGTCGTGCTTCACTACGATCTGAAGTCGCCGGCCGAGAGCTACTGCCAGCTCGGCGAGATGTTCCGCCACGAGCAGCGCGTGCGCTTCGCCCGACGCGTCCGGGTCGAGTGGGGCGGCTGGAGCGTCGTCGAGGGCACGCTGAACTGCCTCGACCAGATCGAGGAGGCGGGCTGGGAGCCCGACTACGTCTTCCTCGCCAGCGGCACCGACTACCCGATCCGCCCCTCTGTGCAGCTCGAAGCGTTCCTGCAACGAAACCGCGGCGACGAGTTTATCGAGAGCGTGCCCTCCGATACGGTTCGCTGGGTGAAGACCGGCCCGCAGCGGGAGCGCTATCGCTACCGCTGGTACTACAACTGGCGGCACCAGCCGTGGCGCACCGAGGCCGCGTTCCTGGTGCAGCGGCTGCTGCACCTGGAGCGGCCCTTCGTGCGGGGCCTGCGGCCGCATATCGGGTCGCAGTGGTGGGTGCTGACTTGGCGGAGCCTGCGCGCCATCATGGCGCTCAGCCGCGAGCCCGACATCCGGCGATTCTTCAGCACCGTGCTCGTGCCCGACGAGTTGTTCTTCCAGACGATGCTGGCTCACGCGGCGCCCTGGGCGCACGTTGTCGACAGCTCGCTCACGCTCTACCAGTTCTCCGACTACGGCTTCCCGGTGGTGTTCCACGCGGATCACATCGAGTACCTGTGCCGCCAGCCGTTCTTCATGGCCCGCAAGCTGTCGCAGCACACCGGCCTGTTGCGCGATACGCTCGACGCCACGTGGCGCAGCGAGGCCGATGTGGCGGCATTCGACGACCTTAACGTCGGCCTCGTCAGCCCCGAGTACCAGGACTGGCGCCTGAGCTACCGCGCCGGTGCGCCCGGGCTGCCACTGGTCGGCCGCAGCGACGGGCGCTGGCACGGCGATCAGAAGCGTCTCGTGACGCCGTTCTTCGCGGTGCTCGGCGCCAGCACGGCGGAGCTGCGGCTGGTTTACCGAGCGCTGTCGTGGCATCCTGACCTGCTGTGCCATGGACAGCTGTTCCATCCGGCGGCCCTGGAGTTCGCCGGCGGCCGGCCCGACTTCGCTGGCTACCGGCGCGAGGACCTCGGGCTGCGCGACGTGTCGGCGCCGAACTTCTTGGCCGACGTCGTCCGAGCGGAGGAGCGCCGCATGAGCGGCCTGCTGCTGCGCTGGGGCCAAGGGGCCCATATGGGCGAACTCCTGCTGCAGCGGCCCAACGTTCGCATAGTGGTTGTGGACGCCGACCCGCTCACCGCCTTCGTCGAGACGCTGCTGGGCCAGGAGCCGCTCCTCGATGGAGACTTCGATCTCCAGGTGCTGCGCGCCGTGCCGCCCCGGGTGGCGGCCAACCGGTTCAGGCGCTTCCTAGGCGAGCATGCCGCGCACGCCGCCTGGCTCGGCAATCAAATCGAGAAAGGTCGTCCCGTGAAGCCGCGCGGGTGGGTGCACCGGGTCACCTTGTCGGCCGAGGACCCCGACTGGCTGAAGCGTATCGAGGCGTGCCTGGGCACCAGCCTCGCCTCGGCGCCGGAGACGGCCACTCGCGAGGCGATCGCACGCGAGATGGAGGCGATGACGGAACGCCGGGCGGTGGCGACGGAGCTGCTCGTCAGGGGCGGGATAGGTCGCGCCGTACTGGAGACGCTGACGAAGCAGCCGGATCAGCCATTGATCTTGCTTGCGCTGATGTAGCGATGGCCATGTAACCATCCCCCGTTACGGTGGACACCTCGTGTAAGCTCCTGCGGGGGCAGAGGTGCAAATGACGACGAAGAAGACACGACGGGAGTTCAAGCGCGAGGCTGTGGTCCTACTGCGCGACGGCGGGCGTCCGCTGACGCAGATCGCGGCTGAGTTGGGTTTGAAGCCATCGGTGCTGCGGCGCTGGCGCAGCCTGGCAAACGGGACGGCGGCGGGTGTGACGGCGGTCCGGCCGGCATCTGCGGTGACGGCCTCTCCCGAACAGACAGAGATCCGTCACCTGCGCCGGGAGCTTGAGCGGGCGCAGATGGAGCGCGATATCCTAAAAAACGGTCGCGGACCGGCGATCCGCCTGCGGGGGGAGAAACGGTTGGTGCTAGGGTCAGTGGTGGAGGGGAGCGGCCGTTGGCTTTTTGGTGGCATCTTACCCCGTTAAAAAACGTGGTCCATGGGCTGCTGCGCACTTGAGAGTGGTGACGCCTCTGCGGTGATCCCGGTTAGGAAATTGAACTTCAGGCACAGTCCAGCCCCTCCATTACTCCAGAGGAGGATGTCGTGGCTCCAGCAAAGCGATCCCGTTCCACCAAGGATATCACGCCGACCCATCCAGGTGCTGCCGCGATCGACATCGGTGCCACGATGCACGTGGCAGCCGTTGATCTGGACCAGGATCCCGAGCAGCCGGTCCGCAGTTTTGGAACATTCACCGCCGATCTGCAGCGCCTGGCGGAGTGGTTCAGGCAATGCGGCGTGAAGACCGTGGCGATGGAATCCACCGGCGTGTATTGGATCCCTGCCTTCGAGATCCTCGATCAGCACGGCATCGATGTGGTGCTCGTCAATACCCGCGACGCCAAGCATGTCCCCGGCCGCAAGACCGACATCAGCGACGCACAATGGTTGCAGCGGCTGCATGCCTATGGCCTGCTGCGGGCCAGTTTCCGGCCGAAAGGCGACATCGCGACGCTCCGGTCCTATCTCCGGCTGCGTGAGCGCTTGCTGGACTATACCGACTCTCACATCCAGCACATGCAGAAGGCGCTGACGCAGATGAACCTGCAGCTCCATCACGTGGTCACGGATATCACCGGCGTGACGGGCATGGCCATCATTCGCGCGATTGTTGCTGGAGAGCGGGATCCGGCAACGCTGGCGGCACTGCGCGACCCGCGCTGCCATGCCCCGGTGGAGACGATCCGGCAGGCGCTGGTCGGCAACCACCGGGAGGAGCACGTCTTTGCCCTCACGCAGGCTGTGGAGCTGTATGATTTCTATCAAACCAAGGTCGCGGAGTGCGACGCACGCATCCAGGCTGTGCTGGAGCGTTTGCATGAGAGCGCCCCGGTCCCGGTGAGCAAGCTGCCTCCGGCGAGGCACAAGACCAAACAGCCCAACGCTCCGGCCTTCGATGTCCGAGCCGTGCTGCACAGACTGCTTGGGTGCGACCTGCCCCAAATTCATGGGCTCGGTCCCTCCTTGGCGCTCAAGCTGGTGGGCGAGTGCGGGACTGACCTGTCAGCGTGGCCGGATGCCAAGCACTTCACCTCCTGGCTCTGTCTGGCGCCGAGCAATAAGATCTCCGGCGGCAAGGTTCTGTCGAGCCGAACGCGGCGCTCCGGCAGCAGGGCCGCCGCTTTGCTACGCCTCGCCGCGACAACTGTGGGCCGTACGGAGACAGCGTTGGGGGCGTTCTACCGGCGCCTTTCCGCCCGTGTCGGCAAAGCCAAGGCGGTCACCGCCACCGCTCGCAAGATCGCGGCGCTGTTCTACAACACACTGCGTCACGGCATGGCCTATGCCGATCCGGCGCGTCATACTACGAGGAACGCTACAAGCGGCGGGTGCTCACCAATCTTGAGCGCCGCGCCAAGTCGCTCGGTTACGTCCTGCAGGAGGCACCCGCCTCAGCATGAGTGTTTCTTAGGAAAGCAGTCGGCATCTTCTCGAGCCCGCCGAGATGAGGTTCCGTTTCATCGAGGGCCACCGAGAGGTGTTCCTCGTGCGGGTCATGTGTTCAGTGCTGCAGGTCAGCGCCAGCGGTTACTATGCCTGGCGCGGCAGGCCCGAAAGCGCCCGTGCGCAGGCGAACCGCGCCCTGGTCGAGGACATCCGCCGCGTGCACACCGGCAGCCGGCGCCGCTACGGCAGTCCGCGCGTGCACGCTTCGTTGCAGGCAGAGGGCAAACGGGTGGGATGCAACCGGGTTGCACGGCTCATGCATGAGCACGGCATCCAGGCGCACCGCAAGCGGCCATTCCGCAAGACTACGGACAGCAACCATGACTTCCCGCCTGCCCCGAACCTGCTGGCGCGGGAGTTCTCGTCTGCAGCGGCGCCGAACCAAGTCTGGCTGGCCGACATGACCTACATCCCCACTGGCGAGGGATGGCTCTACCTGGCGGCGGTGTTGGACCTGTTCTCGCGCAAGGTCGTCGGCTGGGCGAGGCTGGCCAAGGTTCCGACGGCGAAGCCGTTGGAATGCCAGACGAGGACATGAGCGAGACCATGCCGCAGGAGCTAACGCTGGCCGCGCTGCACATGGCTATCACCAACCGCCAACCTGGCCCGGGACTGCTGCACCACTCGGACCGCGGCAGCCAACTTGGGTTCAAGTGGTCGTCGCAACACCATGACGAGGGTATTGCGATGAACACATGAAAGCGCCGTTCGGACCGATCTGGTCGGGCGCCGTTGGGGTCGCCTGGTCGACCGCCAGTGGCAGGACGAGATGAGCGCCGACGGTTCTGGGTATCGATCGCAGCGGGCTTGTCGAGCGAGGATGCCGCGGTTGGGGCCGGTGTGCCGCAGGCTGTGGGATCACGATGGTTCCGGAAGGAAGGCGGCATGCCACCAGCAATGTTTCAACGATCGGCGAAGCCGCTTTCCGGCCGATATCTCTCGTTAGCGGAACGAGAGGAGCTTGCGATTCTGCGTGCGCAAGATTTAGCAGGGTGCGGAAGAACGGCGAAAGTTGGGTAACTTTCCATCAGATGTGCTTGCTGATGGCGGGGTTTCGCGCGAGGTCGCGCTGCTGAGACTTGGAGTTTGCCGTGTTTTTGCGGTAACTCCCGGTTTCAGTACGGAGTCCGAGCGTGAGCTACGCCGCCCCCTCTGTGCCAATGACGATGAGACACCGGCGCCCTTCAAGTTTAGACTTGGGCATAGGAGATCGACCTCGTGGTTATGCCCAACGCCCATGAACTCATCGACACCGTGGCCACTGCCTTCCCGGAGCAGGATCGCAAGCCAACGATCATACCAGCACCTGTTGGGGTTTCTCCTGAGCTATCGCCACGGCCAAAGCGCCGGACGTTCACGGCGGCAGCCAAGCTGCGCATCCTCAAAGAGACCGATCGCGCAGCTGACAATGGCGGCATCGCGGCCATCCTGCGCCGGGAAGGTCTCTACTCCTCCGCACTGACCGACTGGCGCCGCCAGCGCGATGCCGGTGCCTTCGAAGCGCTCAAGCCGCTCAAACGGGTTCTGTCGCAAATTTTGCCGAGCGGGCATCTGCTGTATGATGAGGCTCACGGATTAGCGGACGAGACGATGGTGATTGAGTTCAAGGGCAGCCATTTTGAGCGGGACATCATCCTGTGGGGTGTGCGGTGGTATGTGGCGTATCCGCTCAGCTACCGCCAGCTTGAGGAGATGATGGGCGAGCGTGGGGTGGAGGTTGATCATTCGACGCTGAACCGCTGGATCGTGCGCTACGTGCCGCTGCTGGAGCAGGCGTTCGTGGCGCGCAAGCGCCCGGTAGGCGGCAGCTGGCGACTGGACGAGACCTATGTGCGGATCAAGGGCGCGTGGAAATACCTGTATCGGGCGGTCGACAAGGCCGGCGCCACCGTAGACTTCCTGCTGACCGCTCGGCGGGATCGCAAGGCGGCGCTGCGCTTCCTGCGCAAGGCAACCGGGCATCACGGCATTCCCGAGAAGATCACCATCGACAAGAGCGGGGCGAACATGGCTGCGATCGAAAGCTACAACGATGAGCATGACGCCAAGATCGAGACCCGTCAGGTCAAGTATCTCAACAACATCGTCGAGCAGGATCACCGGGCGATCAAGCGACTGACCCGGCCGATGCTGGGGTTCAAGTCGTTCTGGTCGGCAGCGATCACCATCGCCGGCATCGAGATCATGCACATGATCCGCAAAGGTCAGTTGCGGTCGACAGGAAAGCTGCGTCCAGCACAGCAATTCTACTCCCTGGCAGCGTAGACAGAACTCAGTTCCCTATGCCAGCTCAACCACTTCGAAAATTTGCGACAGAACCTATGCCGGTCGCCCTGTTGGAAGGGTCATCTCACGTCTCCCGGATGGCGAGGAACGCGAGGCACCGCCGGCTCCGGCGGCGCCTCGCGAGCGTGTCGCGAGGTTGGTGGATTTGAGGACGGTCAGTTCTACGGACCGCCCGTTGTGAGCAAGACAATAAGGATCGATGTGAGGATGGTGACTGCGACCGCCGCGAGGGCGTAGCGCCACCTGATGCCCCGGACCTCCAGGCGATGCTGACGAAGCAATCGGTCGAAGCTCCTCGTTGCCAGGGCTTCGTAAGAAGTCGTGTCATAACAGCGATGCTTCGTGGGCATCGGATCGGGTCGATGCGCTACAGGTAGCTTGGCCATGGGAGGACACTCCACAAACGCCGACAGCCCGCGGTCATTGACCGCGGGCTGTCGAGCATGGGATTAAAAACAATAGGCCAGCCGTGTTGCCTTGGAGATGTCCTTGGCAACTCCGGCCAGCAGTCAGCCGGTCAGCTCAGAACGGAACCTCATCGTCCTCATCCGAAGGGTTCGGCTGCCATTGGCTGTCTTGCGGCTTGCTCTGGCTACCCCTCGATGAACGCGAGCTGCTATCGTTGCGATCCGGATTGCTGTCGACCAGGGTAAGCTCGCCGCGAAAGCGGTCGATGACCACTTCTGTCACATATTTCTCCTGGCCGCTTTGATCGGTCCATTTGCGGGTCTGCAACGAGCCCTCGACGTAGACCTTGCGTCCCTTGCTCAGGAACCGCTCGGCGATGTCGGCGATGCGCTCGTTGAACACGATGACGCGATGCCACTCGGTCCTTTCCTTGCGCTCGCCCGAGGCCTTGTCGGTCCAGCTCTCGCTGGTCGCCAGGCTGAAGGTGACGATCTTGGAGCCGCTCTGTGTGTTCCTGACCTCGGGGTCCTTGCCCAGGTTGCCGATCAGGATCACCTTGTTGACGCTGCCAGCCATCGAAATCTCCATTCATCTCTTTCATCCTCAGGCGGTTTCGGCCCGTGCCGTCGCGTCCCTCGGGTGTGGTCGACCGAACCGGAAAGGCCGGGGCCGGCAACCTCTGGAAACGGCGGTGGTGCGGGCGCGCAGCGCCACGGTGCCGTTGGAACCGCAGGCGCGACGCCGCAGGCGGCGCGGGGGTTGCCGGCCCCGGTCTTTCCGGTTCAGACCAGAACACACGAGGGATGCGTCGGCACGGGTAGATCCCGCGATCCTTTCCCTGCCATCCAGTTCTTCCCCCCGCCCAAATATCGCTGTCCCATCCTCCCACCACCGTTCGGCATGACGGATCCTCGTCGCCGATAGAACCTCTCGACATCCGGGAGGTCC